>Ga0182015_10004700_pt1 | contig 14572 bp, 14 predicted proteins | sample 712P3MmetaG_FD_120478 | JGI IMG/M metagenome (GOLD analysis project Ga0182015, IMG submission 120478) | Permafrost microbial communities from Stordalen Mire, Sweden - 712P3M metaG | ecosystem: Environmental > Terrestrial > Soil > Wetlands > Permafrost | place: Sweden: Stordalen | collected...
AGCCGAGGCACTCGACCGCGGCTCCGCGCGCGGCGCCCCCGGCCCCAAGCAGGACGACGGGGGTCCCCTTCAGCTCGATCCCGAGGTCCTCGCGGATGCCGGTCGCCAGCCCGTAGCCGTCGGTGTTGAACCCGCGCCATCCCGAACCCTCGCGAAGGAGCGTGTTGACCGCCCCGGCCTCGCGCGCGGCCGCGTCCAGGCCAGAGACAAGGGGTACCGCGAGGACCTTGTGCGGCACGGTGAGGTTGACCCCCACGAAGCCCCGCTCGCCGAGGAGCTCCAGGGCCCGGGAGAGCATCCCCGGCTCAACGTCGAACGCGCTGTACCTCCAGCCGGCGAAGCGGGGGTCCTCCCTCGCGAGCGCGGCCAGGGCGGCGCCGTGCATCAGCGGGCTCAGCGAATGGGCGACCGGGTGGCCGATCACCGCCAGACCGGTGCCCCCGCGCGGCCAGCTCCCCAGGTCGGACAGCGTGGACGGGGGATTCAGGACTGCAGGTACCGCTCGTGCGTCGCCTCGAATTCGTCGGCGAATTCCGAGAAGATCTGCGCGCGGGCAAGGTCGCTCGACGCCGAGTAGTGGTTCGCGAGATGGCGGCAGCTGCGGCAGAGCACCTCGCGGACCGTCGTCGGGGCGAGGTCCGACGGCTTGGGCGCGATATGATTCGAGCGCAGGAGCGCGAACACCTCGTCCGCGTCCCTGAAGAGGCCCTGGTCGAAGGGATCGATGAAGAACGGCGCCTCGTCGGCGTAGCAGCCCACCACGAAATGCCCGGGAAGGCCCACCGGCTCGAGCGGGAGGCCGAGGCGCTCGGCGACGAGCAGGTAGAGGATGCTGAGCGAGATCGGGATCCCCTTCCTGCGCGCGAGCACCTTGTCGATGAAGCTGTTCATCGGGTCGGTGTACTCCTCGACGTTGCCGCGGAAGCCCCACTCGTGGAACAGCACGCGGTTGATGACGCGGCACTTCTCGCGGTTGGACGAGGGCTCGGAGATCAGCTCGCGGCACCGGGCAGCCATCTCGTCTATCTCGGCGCGGCACTCCGCGACGTCGAGCTGCGGGTTGACGGTGCGGGCCAGGAGGAGCGTGCCGGTCTCGAGCTCGTAGTTGAGGGACCGGATGAAGGAGCGGAACTCGCTCACGGGATCGGTGAGCTTCAGCTCCTCGATGAACCAGGCGGCGTGGCGCGCAAGGACCCGGTTCGAGCTGTGGGCTATTTCCTGCAGGAGCGCAGCGGCGGCGGCGCCGTGAACTGAGAACCGGGCGAGGAGCGCCCTGCGGACCGTCGGGCTCCTATCGTCCAGCAGACTCAGCAGCGCCTCTTTCTCGGCGGCAGGCAGTGTGTCCGTTTCCACGCCCAAGATTGGAATCGGTTTTGTCCACGCGTGGCAACACTTGAAGAAAAAAATAGGCGCAAATTGCGCTCGACACGTCACGCGCGCGAGCCGTAAAGCGCCGAGCCGATGCGGACAATCGTGCTTCCCTCGGCGATCGCGGCGTCCATGTCGCCGCTCATCCCCATCGAGAGCTCGGCGAGCTTCGCGCCCGTCGAGGCGGAGAGCCTGCCGCGGATCGACCTCAGGTTCGCGAACGTCCTTCGCGCGACGTCCGGGTCGTCGGAGAGGGGCGCGACCGTCATGAGCCCCTCGACGCGCAGGCTTTTTCGGGAAAGCGCGGCCTCGAGGAGCGCGGGCGCCGCCCCGGGCTCGACCCCCGACTTGGCCGGGTCGTGGCCCGCGTTCACCTGGAGGAGGACGGGAAGCACCTTGCCCGCCTCGGCCGCCGCGCGGTCGAGGATGTCCAGCAGCTTCACGCTGTCGACGCTCTGGATCCTGTCGAAGTTCTGCGCGGCGAGCCGCGCCTTGTTCGACTGGAGGTGCCCGATGAGCTCCCAGGCGACGGCCGCCGAGGTCATCGCCTTCTTCTCCAGCCCCTCCTGCACGCGGTTCTCGCCGACGGCGCGGATGCCGTAGCGCGCGGCGTATTCCGCGGCCTCGGCCGGCTGCGACTTCGTCACCGCGATCAGCAGGACCTCGCTCTCGCTCCGGCGCGCGAGCGCGCACGCCTGGGCCATCCGGGAGCGCACGGCGTCGGCGCGCCGCTTGAAATCCTCGAAGTCCAATAGCATTTGGTGTTAGAAAAACTACTTCTTGGTTTACCCGAACGGGCCCCCTTGTACTCTGAAGTCAACAACGTCCGCTAATCATGCAAATTGAAAACTTTAAAATCTTCGCGGACCTGGTTGAGACGAAGAGCTTCTCCAAGTCAGCCAAGCTGAACAGCATCACGCAGTCCGCCGTGAGCCAGCAGGCCCGCGCGATGGAGCGGCACTTCAAGGCGCTCCTGGTCGACCGGAGCCAGAAGCAGTTCCAGCTGACGCGCGAGGGCCAGCGGGTCTACGAGTCCGCGAAGGACGTCCTCCACGCCTACGACACCCTGCTCTCGGAGCTCCAGGAGATGAAGAAGGTCGTCAGCGGGACGATCCGGATCTCGACCATCTACTCGATCGGCCTCCATGAGCTGCCGCCCTACATCAAGAGGTTTCTCCATGACTTCCCGTCGGTGAACGTGCGGGTCGAGTACCGCCGCTCGAACCTGGTCTACGAGGACATCCTGCACAACTGCGTGGACTTCGGGCTGGTGGCCTTTCCCGCCAAGGTCCGCCAGATCGAGAACATCCCGTTCAGGAACGACCACCTGATCGTCATCTGCCACCCGCAGCACGCCCTTGCGAAGCGCAGCGAGGTGACGGTCGCCGAGCTGGCGGGCCAGAAGTTCATCGGCTTCGACCCCGACATCCCCACCCGCAAGGCCGTGGACCAGATATTCCGGGACAACAAGCTGGAGGTCGAGACAGTCATGGAGTTCGACAACATCGAGACCGTTAAGCGCGCCGTGGAGATCGACCATGGGATCGCGATCGTCCCGCAGGCCACGGTCGTCCAGGAGGCGAAGCAGGGGACGCTCGCCGTCCTGCGGTTCAAGGGCGGCGAATTCACGCGCCCGCTCGCCATCCTGCACCGCAAGGGCCGTGTCCTAACGCCGGCCATGAAGAAGTTCATAGAGACCCTGGAGATCGACCTTCCGGAGGCCGGCGGGGCGTAGTTTGCGAAGGCCTGAGGCGTGTGCCACCGTTTGCGGTCCTCCAACCGCACATCCCATGAAATCCGTCCTCCTTCGCCTGGCCGCCGCCGCCCTGCTTTCGCTGACCCCCGTCGCGCTCCTCAGGGCCGACCCGGTGGCCCCCAGGGCCGCACCCGCGTGGAAACTGAAGGACCTCGACGGCAACGTGGTGACGTCCGACCAGTTCAAGGGGAAGGTCGTCATCCTCGACTTCTGGGCGACCTGGTGCCCCCCGTGCCGGACGGAGATACCCGGGTACATCGTGCTCCAGAAGAAATATGCCGCCGACGGGCTCGTTGTCGTCGGGGTGTCCGTCGACACGGACGGCGTGATTCCCGTCAGGAAGTTCGTGAAGGACTTCGGCATCAACTACACGATCGTCATGGCGGACGACAACATCCAGGACGCCTTCGGGCCCCTCCAGGGCTATCCGACCACATTCATCATCGATCGGGACGGGGTGATCCGGAACAAGAAGCTCGGGAGGATGCCCGCCGCGGAGTACGAGAAAAAGGTCCTGGCGGTCCTGAAGCCGCCCACTTTGTAGACGGCGCGGGGCTGGCGATAACCCCTTAACGCCAGCCCCGCTATTAGTCTGGCCGACTTTGAAGCCGGCTCGATACTACCCAAAACCCCGCATTGCGCAGGATGTGAGTGTTCACTAGCAGCCCGCGTGCCATCTGGTTAGTCTTTTGCAAATTGGAGCGCGGTTCCCAGTTCGTCGGCGATGATCCGGTCATCCTGGCAGCGCGGCATCTTGTTTTGGCCGCCCCACCTGCCGTGGTAGCGCATCCAGTGCTCGAAGACACCGGGCATGACGAGCCTGACGAACGGGGCTTCGAGGATGCCCGAGTGGCGCCTGGCGTCATATTCCGCGTTCAGCTGGAGCAGCTCCGCGTCCAGCTCCGCCGCGATGATGGGGCCGGTCGGGGTTATGTCCGTGCCCGGCTTCAACTCGACCCACCATTCATGCCGCCCGCGCAGGCTGCCCATCGCCCGGTCCGTGATGATGGGCGCAACGTGAAAATTGACGATCGTCCACCGGTTGCGGCTGCACACGGCCAGGAGGGCGGCCGTGATCTCCTCCTCGCTCACGTTCTCGCGGAAGGCGTTCAGCCGCAGCCTCGTGCGCCCCACATAGGTGAGCCGCGCCGGCTCCGTCGAGACGAAGCGCACGACGTCACCGTTCGCATAGCGCGCAAGTCCCGACGGGGTGGTGATGACGAGGGCGTAGTCGACCCCGACCTTCACGTCTGAGAGCGGAACCGCCTGGGCGCCAAGCTCCGCCAGGCGCCGCTCGTCGAAGCGCGACATGGGGAGGAACTCAAAGAACACTCCCGAGTCCGCCATGAGGCGCAGGCCATCGGAGGGCTCGGCGTCCTGCGAGGCGACGAAACACTCCGCCGCGCGGTAGACCTCGTGGAAGTTGACGGTGGGTCCGAGGAGCGACCGGAGTTCTTCTTGGAACGGGGCTATCGGCACGCCCCCATGCGTGAAGCACTCGAGGTTCGGCCAGAGGGCCTGGAGGTTCTCCACCGGCTCACCTGCCCGCGAGGCGACGTCCCGCAGCGCCTCGGCGATGACGAGGGCCCAATTGGGGATCCCGGCCAAAAGCGTGATGTCGAGCGTCGCGGTGCGCTCGGCCATCGCCGCCACCTTCTCCGTCCAGTCGGTCGTCTGGGCGATCTCCGCTCCGGGCTCATACAGGTGCTTTTCCATCCAGCGCGGCATGTTGAGGGCCGAGATGCCGCTCAATTCCCCCGAATAGGCCTCGAAGTGCTCCGAGTCGGGGATCAGCGAGAGGGCGGTGGAACCGCCGGTGAAGAGGTGGCGGCCCCGCAGGACGCGGGTGCTCCCGACCCTCGCCATGTACCAGAGGGCCGACTCGAGGCCGCACCGCTTGAAGTGGTCGAGCATCGCCTCGGTCACCGGGAGGTACTTCGGGGTGCCGTTCGTCGTCCCGGCGGAGACGCAGTAGATCTGGCATTTCCCGGGCCAGAGGACATCGGGCTCCCCCTGCTTCATGCGCTCAATGTGCGGGGCGACCGCCGAGTGGGAGCGCAGGTTGATCTTCGAGCGGAAGGATTCGTAGTCCATTCCGGACTCGATGCCGGCGCCCTTCCAGACCTCGGCCCGCGCGAGGCGCGGCGTGAGGCGCCCGAACGCCGACTCCTGGGCCGCCACGGCGTCGCCTTCCCGCCTCAATCGCCTTGCCGCGCGGGCTGATAGAAAGCCTGCGCCGATCGTAAGGAAGCTTTTTGGGACGACTGGCATACCTGCACCTGCGGCACAAAAGCAGCGTACGGTTGTCGCCAGCCGCAAGAGAATTCAGGCCGCCGGGGTGAAGTTGTGCCGTTTTCGCCTCTCTGTAAAAACGGGGTTTCGGGGTGCCTGGAGAGGGGCGCCCCCGACCTGAAACGCTGGCATTGCCCCGCAAAACCGTTTGGATCGGCTCCTGCGCGCCCCCCCATTGAGCTTCCCGGACATCCTTCTTGAGGACGAATTCCTCGTGGCCTTCGACAAGCCGGCCGGCCTTCCCGTGGCCCCGGGCCGCTCGGAGAAGGCGCGCGCGACGCTGATGGGGCTCACCCGGGGGCGCTTTGGCCAGTCGCTGGCGAATGTCCACCGGCTGGACACCGAGGCGAGCGGGGTCGTCCTGTGCGCGCGGACTAAGGCCGCCCTGGACCACCTGAGCGGCCAGTTCCAGTCGAAGAGCGTGCGGAAGGTGCACCTGGCCCTCGTTGCCATGGGGCTGCCCGGGGACGCGCCGCACCCCGGGGCGCCCGGCCGCGACCCATCGGGTTCGCTCCCCCTGGAATTCACGGTGGACCTCGCTCTTGGCGAGGACGAGGCGAACCCGGGCCGGGTCCACGTGTTCAGGAAGCGCGGCGGAAAGCCGGCGACGACGGAATTCCGGGTCCTTGAGTCCTTCGGGCGGTTTGCCTGGCTTGAGTGCCGGCCGCTCACGGGCCGCATGCACCAGGTGCGGGCGCACCTGGCCGCCGTTGGCGCCCCGGTGCTGAACGACCCCCTCTACGGGAACCCGGGTTCGGTCCTCCGCCTCTCCGAGCTCAAGCGGGGCTACAAGGGCCGGGACGTTGAGAAGCCGCTCATATCGCGGCTGGCCCTGCACGCGGGGACGCTTGGGTTCGCGCATCCCCAGACCCTCGGGGCGGTCGAGGTCACGGCGCCGCTCCCGCGGGAGTTCGAGGTCGCCCTCAAGTACCTGAGGAAATTCGGCGGGCCCCTGAAGGCGACGCGGCTCCCGGCCTAAGGAACCGGGTGGACCGGCGGGGGCGACTGCGTCGTTTCCGCCACGACCAGGATGCGGCGGCGGAGCACCTCGCGCAGGACGGGCAGCGAGACCACGTAGATGACGAGCATCCACAGGGGAGCGATGATGGCCCAGGCCGCGATCGCATGCAGGGCGTCGACGCCGAACCGCTCGAAGAACTTCGTCGGATCCTCCCAGAAGGTATCCAGCATGTGATGCAGCATCCCGAGGCTCACATGGGTATAGGGCACGCCGAACATCCAGTGCCCCATTCGGAACAGAAAAACAATCAGCGGGAAGTGAATCGTGGCGCAGAGCATGTTCACCAGCTGGATGATCGGCTGGTTCAGCTTGAGGAGGACCCCGGCCAGGAGGCAGAGCAGGGTGGTGGTGCCGAAGATCGGGAACAGGGCCAGCGCGCTCCCGACCGAGAAGGTGAGGGCTATCTTGGCGGGCGTGATTCCCTGCGTCAGCTGCGCCGCAATGGGATCGATCACGTGGCGCTGCCACGGCGTGAGCTCGGGGGCGCCTAGGTCCGGCTGGGGGGATTCGTTGGCCAAGGGAAAACCTTACGCTGGACTCCGGAGGGGCTCAAGCGTTATGGATCGATTTCCCCCTGCGGGGTTTGTGAAAGTTCAGTGACGTCCCGGTGGCTCTTGTGGCCGTCGGCCCGCTGGGGCAGGGTGGCATTCGCCGCATTGACCGTGGCTACGGCGATGGCGGCGGCCGCAGGCACGATCCGCTTCAGGGAGGAGTACTCCGGGTGAATGTGCTGGGCCCTGCTTGCGGCGGCGACCGAGTCATGGTGGTCCGAGTGCGCGCCCTCCGCGAGGACCGAGGCCGGGACGGACTTGAGGCCCCAGATGAGCCCGGTCCACGACAGCCCCTTCAGGAGGTAGTACGTGATGTCGATCTCCCACCAGAAGAACCCGTTCCGGGTGGCGCTCTGGTAGCGGTGGTGGTTGTTGTGCCAGCCCTCGCCGAGGGTGATGATCGCCAGGATGAAGCTGTTGCGGGAGTCGTCCTCTGTCTTGTAGCGGCGCCGGCCCATGAGATGCGCCATGGAGTTGATGCAGGAGGTCCCGTGGAAGAGGGCGGTCGTGCTGATGAAGAACCCCCAGACCAGCATCTGCCAGCCGCTCGTATGGAGCCCGGGGGCGTGCGCCTGGAGGAAGGCGCCCAGCCCGAATATCGAGAGCGCGAACAGGAGGGGGACGATGGCGTCGAAGCGGTTCAGGAAGACGAGCTCGGGGTAGCGGTCCAGGTCGCGGACCTTCGTGTAGTCCGTCGGGAAATTGCGCCGGCTCGTGATCCAGCCGATGTGGGACCACCAGAAGCCGTGGACGTGGGGCGAGTGGGCGTCCTCCTCCTCGTCGGAGTGCTGGTGGTGGTGGCGGTGGTGGTAGGCCCACCAGAGCGGCCCGCGCTGGACGGTCGTCCCGCCGCAGAGGGCCAGGAAAAACTGCATCGGCCGAGATGTGCTGTAGGTCTTGTGCGAGAAGTACCGGTGGTAGACGCCGGTCACGGTCGCCATCCGCAGGAAATAGAGGATGACCGCCGTCCAGACCGCGAAGGGGCTGGCGCCCGTCCAGATGACCCCGAGGCAGCCCAGGTGAAGGATGATGAACGGGATGCAGCGGACCCAGTCGACCCTGTCCGGCTCATTGCGAACCGTCTCGGCTCCAGCGGGGGCGTAGTCGGCGTCGATCCATTGGATGACGGCCGAAAGGGCATGGCTGAGGCGTTTCTGCATAGGGTAGGGTACTATAGAAATAAACGATCAACTACACATACCCGATGCACCTGCCGCAAGGTTGCATTTGGCTGCTCCCGGAACTGGCTCAAGCGTAGCCGATAGGAATTTACTTATCCGGCCGCGCGGCGGCCGCGGGGAAGGAAAAAGGGCGCCCCCGCGAACGAGGGCGCCCTTTGTTGGTGTCTTATTTAGCTGTCCCTGGGATCAGTCAGCGGCGACGAACATGTCCGTCTTCGCAGACTCAACAACACGGACCGGCAGGATGACCTTCATCGCTATCGGGGCGCCGTTGTGCTGCGCTGGCGTGAAACGCCACTGCTTCACCGCATCCACCACGGCTTCCGCGAAATCGCGGTCCGAGGCGGACTTGATGTTGATACCCGAGGTGTGGCCCGTCGTGTCGACGACGAACTCCACCTGGACCGCCTGGCCGATGTCGTATCCGCCGACGTGGGGTGCTACCACGTCGATGGGCACGGGGATATCGTTACCTTTGCGGCACGACTCAATATAGGATTGCTCGAGCGTCTTCGCCGAGGCGGCGAAGGGCAGGAGCGCTCCCAGACTGAGCAGGAGTGCGAGCTTGTTCTTGTTTTTCATGGCTTTCTTTCAAACTCCGCGCTGGGCGGAGAGTTTTGTTTTCTGGCTTATGGTTAAGCGCCCTTTGTCCCCGCAAATGCGGAGGCACCCGCGGGATCAGGGGCGTTCTGGCCATGGGCGCCGTAAAGCGCCCACGGCCAAAAGTTTCGTTTTGGGGGAGACCCCAAGCCGGAAAACGGGGCTTCGTGACACTCGCACGGTCACGCCAGCCGGAATCCTTATTATCCCACCGGAAGGGGCCGGCCGGGACAGAGATCAAAGAACGTTTGGGAGTTCCTTGAAAGCAAAGTGCTGACTAAGACGGGGACTAAGCTACTCTTGTTCCAATCACTCAAGAGAATAGGTCCGGAAACGGCAAAAGTCACACGTTTGCCACATTCAGCCAGCGACTTACGGAAAAAAGGCGGCGTTTACGTATGGGGCCGCCCTCAGTGTCGGGGAAGGTCGTTTCGGACCAGAAAACCGCCTAATTGGCCTTCTTGAGGATAATGTCGCCGTTCAGGGTGGCGGCCTGGATGAGGACGCCCCCGCCATTGAGGGTGCCCGAGACCACCTTTCCGCCCGTCATGGGGGGAAGGGGCGCCATCATGCCGCCCATCTGCGCATGGAGCTCCATGATGCCCTCGTGCAGCGCGTCCGCCGCCTCTCGGCTGGCGATGGCGGCCTCGTCGGCCGCCTCGCGGATCGAATCCCTCACCTCGGCATGCCAGTCGCCGTCCGAATCCTCCACCTTTTCGGCCTTCTCAGGCTTCTCCGGCTTTTCCGGCTTCTCTGGCGTTTCGGCCTTCTCCGGCGGCTCAGCCTGCTCCGCCCTGGACCTCATGTGCGACGCGCCCTGGGAGAACTCGGTCTTCGTCACCAGCGCCTTGTCGTCAAAGTTCGTCATGATGACGCCCCGGTGGGTCCGCAGGCGGATGTTGGCCTTCGACTCCACGGGGAGGTGGATGTTGATCTCGCCGTGCATGGAGGTGAAGGAGAGCGGCCGGGCGTCCGCGAGGGACTTAACCTCCACGTTGATCTCGCCGTTCATTGTCTCGACCAGCGCGCCGCCGGAGATGTCGTCCAGCTTCACGTCGCCGCTCATCGTCCGGACGTCGATGTCGCCCGAGAGGTCGGAGCACTCGATGTCCCCGCGCGCCGAGTTGGCGACGACGATCGAGGTCGAGCGGGGGACCGTGATGTCAAAGTCCGCGGATCCGCCGGTCCATCCGTCGGCGGCGTACTCCAGGGCCGCGACGTTGTCCTTTTCGGAGAGGACGAAGCCCGCCGAGGCGGAGAGGACGCGCATCCCGTCCTTGCGGGGGGTCGGGCTCTCGTTCGTGCTCTCGGACCGGACCGTGATCTCCTTCACGTCGGCGCCGTGCACCGTGACCTCGCCGTGCCAGACCCGGATCTTGAGGGTCCCGGGCTTGGCCGGGTCGGAGAACGCGATCTGGCTCGACGACCCGTCGGCGCGCGCGCCGTGGGCCGGCGCGAGCGCCAGCGCGGCTGCCAGTATAAAGGGGGAACAGGCTTGGATGGTTTTCATAATTAAAAAGGGAGATTGCCGGGTTGGGGGCCTAGAGAAGGTCGATGGCGCGGCGCGCGGAGTCGCGGACGTCGGCGTTCGCCTTGTCGTCGGTGGTCAGCTTCGCCAGCTCGGGCGACGCCTCACGCGCCCTGGCGGCCACGAGGAAGTCGATCATCGAGACCTGGACCAGGGGGTTCGTCTCCCTGGGCAGGCAGGCGAGGACGCCCGCCCGCACGACCTCCTGGTCGGCATGGGCGTAGAGGGCCGTGAGCGCGTTCAGCCTCACGTTCACGCTCGGGTCGAACGCCATGGAATTGATGAGCCCGTCGATCACGCGCTCGTCGGGCCTGCGCTCGGTGGCGGCAGTCAGGACGGTCTCCAGGCGGTCGCCGGTCGTCCGCTTCTGGAGGACGGACTGCTCGACCAGCTGGCCCATCGTGTCGACCCGGGCGCGCAGGTCGGCCAGCTGGCGCTGGGTGGCCGTGCGCTCGCCGAGGACAAACCCGAAGACTACCAGGGCGGCGAGCCCGACCGCCTGCGCGAGGTAGCGGACCCACGGCTCGCGGCGGGGCGCCGCCGTGCGGGCGGCCGTCCGGATCGACGCGGCCCAGTCCGCCTGGTTCCGGAGGGTGAGCTTCTCCGTCTCAATGTGGCCCATGACGCTCGCCCGCAGGCGCTGCGAGGGGGTGGGGGTGGGGAGGGTGTCCAGCGCTGCGAGTGTCTGCCGGAGCGCGGCGTACTCGGCCTGGCATTCGGGGCAGCCCTCGATGTGGGAGCGGACCTCGGCGGCCGCCCTGTCGTCCAGCCTCGCGTCGGCGAGCTCGGGCATGCGTTCCCTGCAGGATTGGCAGTTCATGTTAGCGGTTCCTTTTGCATCTGGATGTAGTGGTCTCGAAGCGTGCGGAGGGCCCGGTGGGCCCTGACCCTGGCCGCCCCGACGGAGCACTCGAGGATGCCGGCTACCTCGGCGAAGGAGAGCTCCTGGAGGCGGGAAAGGAGGAGCACCTCGCGGTCGTCCCGGTCGAGGCGGCCGAGGGCCCGGTGGAGGAGCGCGTGGTCATCGCGCGAGGCGGCGGACTCGTCGGCGCCCTGGGACTGGTCGGCGTGGGCCTCCAGGTCGGAGGGGTCGACCGCGACCGGCGCGGCCGACGACCGGCGGAAGTGGTCGGTGGCGCAGCGGCGCGCAAGGTGATACATCCACGCCGTGAAGCTTCCCTCGTCCCGGTAGGTGTGCCGGTACTTCAGCATCCGCTGGAACACGGTCTGGGCGATGTCCTCGGCCGCGGCCCGGTTGCCGGTCACCTTCGAGAGGTAGCCGAAGAGGGGGCCGTTGTGGCGCTCGAAGAGTTCGCCCATGCAGTCCAGGTTGCCGTCGCGGACGGCGAGCATGAGCGCATGGTCGGGGATCGGGGCGAGGGTTTCCACGGCAGGGCTGGGCCGCCAGTCAACTCCCCTTGGCGGGGATTGCACAGGGATTTCGGCGGCGGTGCAGGTCATGGGCTGGAAGGCGGGTGGTTCCGGGGTTCACGTACACCCCAAGAACCGTCGGGCGGCCCAAAAGTTACCTCTTTTCGAACAGGCGGCGTCAACGGACTCTGACTCTTGAAGAATGATTCAATTTGCCCTCAAGAGTCTGACAACGTCGACTCCGGAAGCGCGCCGAGCGGGAAGCCGGCAAGCAGCGGCACTGGCAATCAACAGAATGATCGCAACGCCGAGATAAACCGCCGGATCAAAGGGCTTCGTTTCGAAAAGTAGGCTCCGCCTGCGAAGCTCACTGCGGATCAAGCGCAAACAAGGCTGTCCCATGGGCATCGACCTCCGCGCTGATTTCCCCGCCGCAGATACCCAAGTCCCTTCCACTCCAGATCTCGCGCACCCCGAATCGGCCGGCCACGCCCGCTTGTTCCAGCGAGCAGCTTATCTGCCGGCTTCCATCGGAGACGTTGAATAGGGCCAGGTATTTCCTGTGCTTTGCAGGCTGTTCGGCGAAGTAAACAATGGAGCCGGCGTCGGCTGACACCTGACGGCAATTGGAACTGTTCTGGTCAATATCCAGGAGCTCCCCGTTTGTAATGAGGCCGGTTTCAAAATCGCTCAAGGCGGTGACATCCCCGCCCAATATCAGCGGGGATCGAAACATGCACCAAAGCGTCATCATCGTGTGGAGCTCGTCGTTATTGAACCGACTATGCCGGCCTCCGCCCGAATTGTTGCTGCGCGCGCCCACCATCCCGACGGGCAGCATGTCCAAGTCCGGCCAATGCCCCTCCTTCCTGAACCGCATCCATCTCTGAGCGAGCTCAAATTGGCTCTTCAGCTGCGGCCAGGTGTCCCAAAAATCATCCGAGACCCGCCACATGTCCGAATTATTCTGCACATGGTACCGCGCCTGGATGGGGGTGCTTCCCGGTGACAGGCTGAAGACCATGGATCGCCCCGTCTTCTCCAAGGCCATCCGTACCGCGGTGATTTCGTCCGCGTGATACGGCCTGCTCATGTCGTCCACCTTCACAAAATCAACGCCCCAGCTTGCCCACAATTCATAGCAGGAGTCGTAGTACTCCTGCGCGCCTCTCTTGCTCATATCCACGCCCAACGTGGCATCCCACCATTCGCAGGCGTCCGCCGGATTTGCGACATCCTGGGCGTGAAACTGGGTGCCTTTTATCGGTGTGTTCATCTCGATCGCGGTCCACGGAATGCCACGTTGGATATGCAGGCCGAACTTCAAGCCCTTGCCATGCACGTATGCGGCAAGCGATCGAAAGCTGCCGTCAGCTGCCGAGGGGAACCTGTTGGCCGCGGGGATCCAGCGCCCAAATTGGTCCACGTTGGTGGCATAGCGGGTCATTGTCCCGGCGTTGAACGGATCCCCCGTTTTCGCAGAGATGTTTGGGGCGTACCACCCGGCGTCGATCACCATGTAGCTGTAGCCGTATCGCTCCAAGTGGGATGCGACGTAGTCGACCTGGCCCTTGAATTCCGCCTCGGTTATGTCGAGGCCGAAATTATCCCAGCTATTCCAGCCCATCGGAGGCTTGGGTGCCGTGAGCGCCTTCGTCGTGTTGTTGACTTGCTGGGATGCGACGCCAAGCGGCGTGCGTGTGTTAGCGATTTCCTCGAAGCCGGCGGCGAGGAGCGCCCTCGTGAAGAAGGCCGCGCAGGCCATGCCGCATAGCATCACTGATATTGGGGATCTCGTTTTGGTCGTCATATGGGTGTCGACAGTCCGTATCACATAACATTGCTGCTCCAAGGGGTGCCTGAAAGCTGAAGGGCGAACCCGATTTTCCTCCAAGCCTTCGACGAGGTCAACAAGGCTGCTCCCGAGATCGTTGTGGCGCCTTCCATTAGGCGCGCAACAGATTCAAATCCCGCTTCTTTTGGCAGGCCGAACAAGGAGTTGCCTCCCAGGCATCGGCAACGGGACGGAGCCGAATTTATAGAGCTGGCCTGCGAATGCGGATCGGGGGCGCCGAGGGAACGTCGCTCCTTCGAATTGACGATGGGCGCTGGATATCCATTCTTGGCTGCCTGCCCCAACAGCCGCGCGGCCTCGCCGCGTCACCCCCAAAAACCCAGGAGATCATCATGACCGTATTGCATACCCTCTGGCTCCCGATCCTGCTGTCGTCCGTGTTCGTATTCGTCGCAAGCTCCTTCATACACATGGTGCTGCAGTGGTGGCACAGGAGTGACCACGGCAAAATGCCGCAGGAGGACAAAGTGATGGAGGCCCTGCGCCCCTTCGCGATTCCACCGGGCGACTACATGGTTCCCAATGCCTCCGGCTCAGCGGAAATGCGATCGCCCGAATTTAAGGAGAAATGGGAAAAAGGACCCGTCATGGTGCTCACCGTGATGCCAGGCGGCCGAATACACGTGGGCAAGAGCCTCGCCCTTTGGTTCCTTTATCTGGCGGCTGTCAGCTTCTTCGCCGGTTATGTCGCCCTTCACGCGCTTCCGGTTGGGGCGAGATACACCGGCGTGTTTCGAATCGTTGGGGTGACGTCATTCCTGGGGTATTCCGCGGCGCTTTGGCAGATGTCGATCTGGTACCGCCGCTCCTGGCGCACGACCGTCAAGGCGACGATAGACGGGATACTTTACGCCGGATTGACGGCTGGCACCTTTGGGTGGCTCTGGCCACGGTAGGTCCGTGGAGTCGCACGAGTGAAAGGGGTATCGGCGGTTAACCGGGCCGCCGTACTTTGCATCGCGTTGCCCCTTTAGTCCCGTCTGCGGGGTGAGGGCCGCGCGCGGATCGGCGGCAAATCATTTCAATGCCGGACCGTACTAAACCCACCC
>Ga0182015_10004701_pt1 | contig 14567 bp, 14 predicted proteins | sample 712P3MmetaG_FD_120478 | JGI IMG/M metagenome (GOLD analysis project Ga0182015, IMG submission 120478) | Permafrost microbial communities from Stordalen Mire, Sweden - 712P3M metaG | ecosystem: Environmental > Terrestrial > Soil > Wetlands > Permafrost | place: Sweden: Stordalen | collected...
CCTGGCATCCGCCAACTGGCATCCGTTCATTCCGCCGAGCCAGGGTCGAGGCATGTTCGGGATCAACGGCATTGTTGCTGGGGCATCGTCGGTGTTTTTCGCGTACATCGGATTCGACGCGGTCTCGACAGCCGCGCAGGAAGCGAAGAATCCGCAGCGCGATATGCCGATCGGCATTCTCGGATCGCTGGTGATTTGCACCATCCTTTACATTGCCGTGTCGCTCACGCTCACCGGTCTGGTCAATTACAAAGAACTTAATGTGGCGCAGCCGGTCGCGTTGGGCATCGATGCCACAGGAGTTTCCTGGGGCAGCCTGCTGGTGAAGATCGGCGCAGTGTTCGGCCTCGGCACCGTCATGCTGGTCATGCTTCTCGGCCAGAGCCGCGTCTTTTTCTCGATGTCGCGCGATGGCCTGCTGTGGAAGTGGGCGAGCGACATCCATCCAAAATTCCGAACCCCCTGGATCTCGAACATCGTGGTGGGAACGATCGTGGCGTTCCTGCCGGCGTTTCTCCCCATCGGTAAGCTGGCCGAGTTGGTCAACATGGGCACGCTGCTCGCGTTCGCGATTGTCTCGGCCGGAGTGTGGGTGCTCCGCGTGCGCCATCCCAACATGGAGCGGCCGTTCAAGACGCCAATGGTGCCACTGGTTCCCATCCTCGGCGTCATCAGCGCGTTTTATCTGATGATCAATTTGCCGCTGCTCACTTGGGAAGTGGTCGGCATCTGGCTGGTCATCGGCCTGGTCATCTACTTCACCTACTCGGTAAAGCACAGCAAGGTGCAGGCGCTGAACGCAGGAGTGGCGCAGCCGCGGTAACGGATCTGACACTGCGGAACGATATACTGCGCCCGTGGACTACCTCTGGACACCGTGGCGATACTCCTACGTCACCGAAGGCGATAAAAAGCAGCGGGCCGGCATTCCCGATGAGCTGAGCGCGTGGCCCGGCGACCTGGGCTGCGTCTTCTGCAATATGATCGCCGCCGCAAACTACGCGGTCGAGCAGGGAATGGACCGCCGCGAGGCCGAACGCGCCGCGGGCATCGTGCTGCGCGCCGATCACAATTACATCTGCGTGAACCGGTTTCCCTACACCTCGGGACACATCATGGTGGTTCCCTACCAGCACACCGCTTCGCTGGCCACGCTCCCGCAGGAGACGGCGCGCGAAATGATGGACCTCGCCCAGCGTTCAGAGCGAGCCCAGGCTGAGCTCTATCACCCCGACGGATTCAACTTTGGATTGAACCTCGGGAAGTCAGCCGGAGCAGGAGTGGCGGGACATGTTCACCTGCACGCGCTGCCCCGGTGGGCGGGCGACACGAATTTTCTGACAGTCGTGAGCGAGACGCGGATTCTGCCCGAGGATTTCTTCGTCACCTGGCAGCGCATGCGGCGGGCCTTCGGCGTCGACGCGCTAGTTCCCGCCAATCGGGAAGGCTGACGACCCGTCGCTCGCGGTCGTACCTGGGAGCATCCAATCGGAAGTTGAGCTCGATTGAGATTCGCCGACGCCTGCCGAACATACGGCAGTCGACCAACCCCACGGTGATGCTTGGGGACTAATTCCTCTCCAGAGTATTCTGCTTCTGGAGACCCCCAATAATGCTCCCCATCATCGCGCTCCAGATCGCAATTCTGATTGGCATTGTTCTCCTCCTCCTCCGCAAGAACCCCTCAGCGTCACTACAGAAGCTCGCGGAGAGCATGATCGGCCTGAGTGGTCGGTCGGAGCACCTGGAGGCCGACATGCGATCCGGAATCCAGGAAGTCCGTACCGATCTGGCAAGCGGCATGGGGCAGTCGCGCAACGATGCCTCGCGCTTTTTCGATCAGGTCCGCAAGGACTCGAGCGAACTCCGCGAATTGCTGACCCAAAAACTGCAGAGCATCGCGACCGATTCCGGCGAGCGCCACGCCGCGCTGGTAGAGAGCGTTAATACCAAGCTGACGACCATCGGCCAGACGCTGGCTGCGGGGCAATCGACGCAGTCCGCCGAGACCCTGCAGATGAAGGAGACGGTGGAAGCGACGCTCAGCCAGTTGGGGCGCGACCTTCGCGACAACACGCAGGTTCTGACCGAGGAGGTGAAGAACCGCCTGAAGGAGGTCGCCGAGCAGGTAAATGGGTTGTCGGAGGCGAACGAGCGCCGGCAGGAAAGTCTGCGCCAGACCGTCGAAGGAAGGCTCGAAACACTGCAACAAAGCAACACGTCGAAGCTCGAAGAGATGCGGGCCACGGTGGATGAGAAGCTGCATTCGACTCTGGAACGGCGGTTGACGGAAAGCTTTGGGATGGTCGCCGAGCGGCTGGAGAACGTTCAGACCGGTCTGGGCGAGATGAAAGACCTCGCGGTGGGCGTCGGCGATCTCAAGCGAGTACTCACCAACGTCAGAGCGCGCGGAAGCATGGGCGAGACTCAGTGCGGCGCGCAACTCGATCAGATTCTCTCTCCCGATCAGTACATCAAGAACGCCACAATCAAGGAGGGGAGCCGCGAAACTGTGGAGTTCGCCATCAAAATTCCCAATGGCGACCAGGGAGAAATGCTTCTTCCCATCGACGTGAAATTTCCCAGGGAGGATTGGGAGCGGCTGGAAGAGGCGACGGATCGCGGATCGGCGGATGACATTGCAGCCGCCCGCAAAGCGCTGGCAGCCACAGTGAGAACCGAGGCAAAGAAAATCTGCGACAAGTACATCGATCCCCCGCGCACTACGCCCTTCGCGCTGATGTACCTGCCAACCGAAGGGCTGTTTGCTGAAGTGATCCGGATCCCAGGCCTGATCGACGATCTGCAAACGCACTTTCAGGTATCGGTGGCCGGCCCCACAAACTTCATCGCCATTCTCAACAGTCTGCAGATGGGATTCCGCACCGTCGCGATCCAGAGGAAGGGCGCAGAGGTGTGGCGCGTGCTGGGCGCGACGAGAATGGAGTTCCACAAATTCGGAAAGTTGATGACGAAGGTGGAGAGCCAGGTGACGACGGTCCAGAACACGCTGAAGGAAATTAGCGGCAAGACCAAGACGATCAACCGGACGCTGAAGGACGTGAGCACGCTGGAGACGCAGCCGGCCGAGGCTTCCGGCCTGCTGGGCATCCACGAGCAGCAGGCGCTGCCTTTGGGACAGGCCCCCGAGTTGCAGGATCCTGGTTTGTTTGTGGAGAAAATGGCGGCGGTGGAAGAAGAGCAGGTTTCGGAAGGCTGATTCGCCCGTTACCACTGCCACACCTGCCAAACCCGTTCCTATATTTCGATGCACCCTGATGTCCTGAGTCTAAAGTTCATTGAATAATCACTCTTCGGTTTTGTATCAGGGCACGACTTCAGTCGCGCCGCACACGGCCCAAAATCAGGGGGCTTTCAGCCCCTGAGGGCCTTCTTCGAGCCACTTCGATCCGTTTAATTATCCAATGAACCTCAGAGACAGCTAGTCTGGTTTTCCCTTCTCTGCAGCCCCTTTGAGCTTGTACCATGGCCCCGCGCCGAGAGAACCGAGGAGAACATCCAATGAAAGAAAACGTTCTGTTGACGATCGCGTCGCTGCTTACGATCCTCCTGGGCACCTTTCACCTGGCGGACGACGTCGCCCGCGGCATGTCACCCGGAGGGCTTCTCAACCTGGTTGGGATAGTCATCTGCGTCATCTTGCTGTACGCAACGCTCATGCTCGCCGGACGGCGCTCCGGGTATGTCATCATCCTCCTCGCGTCGCTCCTGTTCATGGCCATTCCCGTCATCCACATGAGAGGGCGGGGAATCGGCTTCGGGACCATCCGCAGCGGGGGTTTCTTCTTCGTCTGGACACTCCTCGCACTCGGCGTAACCGCGCTCTTCTCCGTCATCCTCTCGGTGCGCGGACTGTGGAGCTTGCGACGCGGCCAGCCCCGGTAGTCCAAACAATCTGACGTGAAAGGGGTCTTTCCAGGGCGGACGTGATTGGCGCGGATCGAGTTCCGCAGTCGCCGGATTTTTCCGCAAGCTGTTCAGTCGCAGCGGATGCCCCGCTGCTTACGGGTTCGACTTAGCAACCCGTTCCGGTGCCGCCTCAGGGAACTTCGGCGATTCCGGAATGGCCGCTCCGTCAGCGCGCGGATCCGACGCGCCATAATTAATTCCGGTCGCGCTGTTGTGGAGGACCACCTGGCCCCGGCCCATGGTGGTCGAGTATTCCTTGCGCATGTCGAGCACGTGGCCCATCTTCGTCAGCGCTTCGATCGATGCCGGCGTGACGCGCGACTCGATGACAATGTTGCAGCCAAGTTTGGCGTTGACGGTGAAGCGGGGCTCTTCCATCGCGGCCTGAATGTTCAGGTGGTAGTCGACGAAGTTCGAGACAAACTGCGCGTGGGCCAGCGGCTGATTCCACCCCCCCATGATGCCGAAGCCGATGTGCTCGTCGCCGCGCTGCATGAAGGCGGGAATGATGGTGTGCAGCGGACGCTTGCGGCCAGCGAGTGCGTTGGGCGAATGTGGGTCGAGCGAAAATAATCCGCCACGGTTGTGCAGAATGAAGCCCATCCCGTCGACGGTGATCCCTGAGCCGAACGACGAGTAATTGCTCTGGATGAACGACAGGATGTTGCCGTCGCTGTCGACCACGGTGAGGTAGGTTGTGTCGCTGCCCTGGAGCGCTCCGGGCGCAACGCTGCAGTTCGCCTTTGCAGGGTCGATGCTTTTGGCGCGGGCAGCCGCGAAGGGCTTCGAGAGCAGCTGGTCGACCGGGATCTTCGAGAAGCGCGGATCGCCGTCGTAGTTCTTGACGTCGGCGTAGGCCAGCTTCATAGCCTCGATGCGTGTGTGCAGCTCGCCTGGGCTGTGCGGACCTGCGGGATCCGGCGGAAAATTCTCCATGATGTTGAGCATTTCGAGCGCAGCCATGCCGTCGCCGTTGGGCGGAATCTCGTAGACGGTCCAGTCTCGGTAGGTAGTGTGGATCGGCTCCACCCACTCAGCGGAATACTGCGCGAAGTCGTCAGCGGTCATGGTGCCGCCCTGCTCCGCGGAGGTTTTGAGAATGGCCTGTGCGATGGCTCCTTTGTAGAAGGCGTCTTCGCCATGGTCGGCGATCAGGCGCAACGCGTTCGCGAGTTCGGGATCGAAGAATAGCTGCCCGGTGGTGGGAACCTTGTCGTTCGGAAGAAAGACGCGACGGCTTTCGGCGTTGGCCCGAAGTTCCGTCTCCAGCGGCGCCCAGTAGTCGTGGATCATCTCCGGAACGGTCACGCCGTGGTCCGCATAAAAGATCGCGGGCTGGAACAGTTCGCGCCACGGAAGTTTGCCCCAACGGGCGTGGAGCTTGGTCCAGCCATCGACCATCCCTGGAACGGTGACCGAATCGATCCCCGTCTGCGGCATCGAGGTCGCGCCCTTCGCCTTCAAATGGTCGATCGTGAGCCCCTGCGGAGCCCAACCGCTGGCATTCAACCCGTACAGCTTGCCGGATTTCGCGTCCCAGTAAATGGCGAACAGGTCGCCGCCCATCCCGTTCGTCATCGGCTCGGAGACGTTCAGGACCGCGTTGGCCGCTATGGCAGCATCGATGGCCGAGCCACCCTGCTCGAGGATGCGCGCCCCTGCCTGGGAGGCCTGGACCCATGTGGTGGCCACGATGCCGTACGGCGTGGAGACCACCGATCGACCATAAGACCTGTCCTGCGCCGCAAGCGAAACGACGGTGAGACCGCAAAGGAGCGAGACGAAGCCGGAGCAGATTGCCTTCATACGCAGGGTTCTCCGTAAGAGTTGGTTCGGGCCCGGTGAAGGGGAGAGCCTTCACGGTAGCAGATCGCGGGTTCGGAGCCGTTGGCGCGGAGGTACGTCATTGTGTGTCTCCGCTTTACACTACCCGGAGGCCTCAGTAGACTTGGAATTTCGGAGCTGAGGGGCGGTGTGTTTGCGCCGAGCGTATACACCGAGCCTTGGCGCCTGCGCACGGAGGCTTCACATCCCCCCCTCCCAATTTCGGCATCAACAGGAACGAAGGACCACAGGAGAGACGCATGGCATCAGGTGTGGAAGAAAAGGTTAAGCAGATCATTGTCGAGCAGCTTCAGGTGGACGAGGCCGAGGTCACACCCACCGCGTCGTTCCAGGAAGACCTCGGCGCCGACTCCCTCGACGTGGTTGAGCTGGTGATGCAGTTCGAGGAAGCGTTCGACCTCGAGATTCCCGACGAGGACGCCGAGAAGATCAAGACCGTCAAAGACGCCATCGATTACATCGACAAGAACGCGAAAGGCGGCAAGTAAACTTGCAACGACGTGTCGTCGTCACAGGGCTCGGGCTTGTGTCGGCCGTAGGCCATACAGCACCCGAGATCTGGAACAACCTGCTGGCCGCGAAGAGCGGGGTCGCCACGATCACCAGCTTCGATACCACCGCCTTTCCCGTCACGTTCGCGGCCGAAGTAAAGAACTTCGACCCCCTCCAGTTTGTGGACAAGAAGGAAGCCCGCAAGATGGGACGTTTCATCCATCTGGCTCTGGCGGCAACGCACGAGGCCATGGAGAGCTCCGGGCTCAAGGTGACGCCGGAGATCGCGGAGCGGGTGGGCGTGTTCATCGGCTCGGGCATCGGCGGGTTCGACGTGATCGAGCGTGAGCACAGCAACATGCTGCAGGGTGGCCCGCGGAAGATTTCACCGTTTTTCATTCCGGCTGCGATTATCAACCTGGCTGCGGGCCAGGTCAGCATCCGCTACGGCGCAAAGGGGCCGAACGAGGCGACGGCGACGGCTTGCACCACGAGCGCGCACTCGATCGGCGACGCGTACCGGATCATCGAGCGCGACGATGCGGATGTGATGATCGCGGGCGGGTCGGAAGCCGCGATTACGCCGATGGGAATTGGCGGGTTCGCTGCGATGCGGGCGCTCTCGACCAGGAATGACGATCCGGCGCACGCCTGCAGGCCGTTCGACAAAGATCGCGACGGCTTCGTCTGCGGCGAGGGTTCCGGAATTCTGGTCCTCGAAGAACTCGAGCACGCAAAAGCCCGGGGCGCGAAAATTCTCGCGGAAATCATCGGCTACGGAATGAGCGCCGACGCACACCACATCACCGGCATGCCCCATGACGGCGACGGGTGCTTCCGCTCCATGCGCAACGCCCTGAAATCCGCGAACATCGAGCCGCACCAGATCGACTACGTGAACGCCCACGCCACCTCGACGACCCTGGGCGACGTGGTGGAATCGAAGGCGATGCAGCGGATTTTCGGCGAGCACGCCACAAGCCACAAACTAAAAATTAGCTCAACGAAGTCCATGACAGGCCATTTGCTGGGCGGCGCGGGCGGGCTCGAAGCGGGCATCACGATTCTCGCGCTGATCAATCAGACCGCACCGCCGACCGCGAACCTCGACAATCCGGATCCCGACTGCGTGCTGAATTATGTGCCAAACCAGCCGCAAAAGGGTCCAATCCACATCGCGCTGTCCAATTCATTCGGCTTTGGCGGAACGAATGGGTCACTGATTTTCAAGCGCTGGGAGTAGCGGCAAACGAGATCCGTTACCTCCGTCTATAGGGTGCAAACGCCCTCCTTCCACGGCTTCCTCGTCCACTCTACAATCGTCGTGGTGAATCGACGAGAGCTGCAGACGCTGGCAGACATTCGACTCCGAGAGGCGCGGGTCCTCCTCCGCGCGCGGCAATTCAGCGGAGCCTATTATCTTGCGGGGTATGCTCTGGAGTGCGCACTGAAAGCCTGCATTGCAAAGCAATCCAGGCGCTACGAATTTCCTGACAAGAAAATCGTCAACGAATCCTGGACCCACGATCTCAAAAAACTGGCAGCCATTGCCGGGCTCGAGAGACCATGCCTTCAGCGGTCGAATTCCGATGCGATCTTTCGCAGGAACTGGGACGTCGGCACACGCTGGACGCCAGAAAGCCGCTACGGGAAGACCCATAAAGCCGATTGCAGGCTTTTTCTTGATGCCATAATGGAGGAGAACCACGGGTTGCTCCCATGGATAGAAGCGTTCTGGTAGGTGTCGATTTCAGGACGGGCGAAAGGGTCGTAGCGGCGCTCGAGACGAGCGGTCTGCCGCTCGCCGTCGCGCTCTGGGTCCATTTCCCGGAGTACGAGGACTTGCGCTTCGTGGTCGCTTCCCGCAAGCTTGATCCACTGAGCCTCGGTGATGCCTATCTCCGCGTCAACCGAGCCCTTGATGAGGGCGGTGTCACGGTGTGGGAAGCCCCTGCGATGTTCGTCATGAAGACCACCGACCCCTTTGTTCGGGAACTCCGGAAGGTCTATCGGAAGTTCCCGAGCGTTTCCGGCATGCGCATGGGCGGACAAAGGTGGGGTGATCGCGTGATCGACGATGCCTACGCTTACAGAATTGCGTGAGCGGCTGGCAGTGGTAAGCTGCGGCTCATCCCGAGGGAGGATCCACGCCTTGCCCCAATCGCCGATCGATGTTGCTGGCGCGTTTGTAAAGGCCATTAACCAGGAGGATCTCACCGCATTGCGCGCAGCCATGACCGAGGACCACACCTTCACTGACTCCCGAGGCAACAGCTTTTCCGGCGCCGAGAAAATGATTGCCGGATGGAAGTATTTCTTCAATGCCTATCCGGGCTACTGGATCCGAGTGGACTCGGCATTTGTTGACGGAGCTCGCGTGGCGCTGTTCGGCGAGGCAGGCGGGAACTACAAAGTCGAGGATCGGATACTCCCCGAGAATTGGAGCGTCGCCGCCGCATGGCTGGCGGAAGTGGAAGCCGGCAAGGTGAAGAAGTGGACCGTCTACTGCGACACGGGCTGGGCCACGCCCCCGGCGCAAACGGCGGCGCCGCTCGGAGAGGCGAAATGAAGCAGACCTTCTCCATCCGCATCGTCGGGCGCGGGCCGCACGGGGCGTGGGCGCATTTGCCGATTCCATTCAGCGTAGACAAGGCCTTCGGTTCAAAGGCGCGGGTTGCGGTGCGCGGAACCATCAACGCCTTCGCGTTTCGCAGTTCGATTATGCCGCGCGGCGATGGCACGCACTACATGGCGGTCAACCAAACCGTGCGCGCTGCTGCCGGAGCCGGCATCGGTGACCTGGTCAAGGTCGTGATGGAGCCCGACACTGCACCGCGCACCGTCACGGTTCCGGCTTATCTCAACAAGGCCCTAAAAGTGAGCGGGCTGGCTAAGGTCTTCGCGGCGGAGTCGTATTCCCACCGGAAAGAGCTGGTGGATTGGATCGCGCAGGCGAAGAAGCCGGACACACGGGACCGGCGCATCGGAAAGTGCCTGAAATTGCTGGCTGAACGGAAAAACCCCAAGGCGTAAAGCAAAAAAATTCTACCCCAAAGTTCCAGCAAAATTGCAAAATTTTTACCGTTCCCGATGGCCAATGGCACAACTTGGCGACTATGATCGGGACTACTATGGCGGGAACCAGATTCCGCCCCCGGAACCTCAGACGCCCGGACCCTGATCCGGCCAGTTCCCTACAACCTGCGAGACGCTCTCTAAGGCCCCGGCAGCAGCACGACGAAAGGCAGGAGCTTGATGAGCGTTTTTCTGGTTAACCCCAGCGACAATTCTTTTGGTACGGCTGTCATTACACCGCGATGGTTGTTTGTTCTGGCGGCGGCAACACCGGCGTCGGTGGGCGATCCCATCCTCGTCGACGAATCGCTGGAGCAGATTGTTCCCGACCGCATTCAGGCCGGTGACATCGTCGGAATCAGCGTGCATACCGGCAACGCTTTGCGCGGATATCAGGTGGGTAAGATGGCGCGCGAGCGCGGCGCCTGGGTTGTCTATGGCGGCATTCACGCCACTCTTTTTCCTGAGGAAGCACTCGAGCGCGGCCTTGCGCACGCCGTGGTCAAGGGCGACGGCGATGTGGTGTGGGCCAGCGTGGTGCGGGACTGTCTCGCCGGCGATCCCCGCCCTGTCTATGAAGGTGGCCGCATCTCCGGAAGCGATTTCCTGCCCGCCCGCTGGGACCTGATGCAGCCGGAAAAATATATGTGGGCTTCGGTGCAGACGATTCGCGGATGCCCCAAGCATTGCTCGTTCTGCAGCGTGTGGAGAACCGACGGCCAGAAGCCGCGGCAGAGGCGGCATCAGAGCGTGATCGACGAAATCGTGAACCTGCGCCAGCTGGGTTTCAGGTTTGTCGCACTGGCCGACGATAATTTCTATCCGGTGACGCTGACGGATCTGCGCCTGGCGCGCGAGCAAAACAATCTCGCCAAGCTGCAAGAGCTGACCGAGATCCGCGAAGAGCGCTTTGCGCTGATGGAAGAGCTGGCCAAGCTGCCCAGGGACATGGTGTTCTTCACGCAGATCACGATGGAAGCCGGCGAAGACGGCGACTATCTGGACGCCATGCACAAAGCCAACATCAAGGGTGCGCTGGTAGGCGTGGAAGCCGTCACCCCCGAAGGCCTGAAGGCCGTCTATAAGGACTGGAACTATTCAGGCGAGGCGCTCGCAAAGCAGCTCCAGACCTTCAAAGCGCACGGCGTGCATGTGCTGGGTTCGTTCATTTTCGGGCTGCCCACAGACAAACCCGCGACGTTCGACGCAACGGTGGAGATGGCGTTGAAGGCGGGGGTCACCTTCGCGCAGTTCGTCATGATGACGCCTTTTCCTGGGACCGTCGATTTCGGCCGTTGGGAAAAGCAGCAAGAGGTCGATCCGGCGATGGTGGGCGATGTGCCGATCACGCGCTACTGGCTGATCCCGACGGAAGTCCGTCCCAAGATGTTCACGCCCCATCCTTCGATGAGCGCGGATGAGATTCGGGAACGCACGCAAAAGGTTTGGGACCGGTTCTATAACTGGTCGGCCATCTGGGAGCGCTCCGCATGCTGTCCGAACATCACATCGCGGATTGCGTTTATCTTTTTGTCGAAGCTCTACCGGCAGATGTATGCGGGGACCGGCATTTCGAGCGACAGCGCGCGGCGGAACAAGTCGCGGCGGTGGGCGCGGTGGACGGCCAGACAGTGCAAGCGGCTGTTCCAGGCCAAGCCCATGCCGGAGCTGCGGTCTCCGGACTGGGGTCCTGGCTTTGCGCGTCCGGCCTATGAGTCGCGGGAGTCTGCCGCTCTAACAGTGCTGGGGAACTGACGACCGCCGCTTAGAACGAAACCGACGGCATCCACGCCCCCTCGGGCTCGTTGTAGAGCCCGATGCTCATCAGGGTCATGGGCTGCACAATGTGCAGCCCGTTGCTAAGGCACCAGCGTAGCAGCGTAGTGTTGCGCGACGGCACCAGGATCCCCGGTCCGCCGAAGGACTCGGCCGAAGCGATCAGGGCCTGCAGATCCACATTCGTTTCCGCAGTGCTGTGTCCGAAGAAGGCCAGCGAACTGGCGTAGCCCGTGATGCGCCCCTCGCGCTCCACCACCACCGCGCTTCCTTGCGCGATGCCGTCCGCCAGTTCACGGCCGCGATCGAATCCGTGCACCTGTATCGAGACCGCATTACAGGCTTCGACATCGGCGAGATGCGCCGGCCGCACCGCACATCCAGCAACGGTCCGCTGCGTAGGCCGGCCCTGCAAACAGGCGAGAGGCTCGCGAATGTCGAAACCGAGGCGCGTGTAAAGCGCCATGGAGCGATTATGAAAAGCAGCCTGGACCAAACGAACTCCGGGAGCGCCGCGCTCTTTGGCACGATCCATCACCACCTGCATCAACTTGCGTCCAGCGCCGCGGTTCTGCACGTCAGGGTCGATGGTGACGGGGCCGACGCCGGCAATGATGGCGCGCTCGTCCAGACAATTGCTGCCGATAATGCGCCCTTCGCTCTCCGCCACAACGCAATAAAAACCAGGATGACCGAACAGCATCGCCGTCGTTCCCACGGCGACCTCCTCGTTCGGAAAATCGCAGGGGAAATTGTGTTTGGCGTTGATGGTCGAAAACGCCCGATAGGAAATCGCACCGCAAACAGTGGCGTCCTCCGGTGTGGCTTTGCGTATCGTCACTTCCGGCTGCGCGTTCTCCGGCATCGCTGACCCTCCAGGGGGAAGCGAGAAGTATAGCGGTCAGGAACAGATCAGGCTACGGTTGGTGCTTCGAGCGGTGGGCCTCAGCGAGGAGTTAGAGATCGGGGCTAAAGATCATGCGCCAAATAAATGACCATCCGTAGTGAGCGAACCCATATACGCAGGCAAGAACTCCGAAGATCATTACGATCACCCGTACCCAGGCAGGCAGTCTATCGATGGCTCTTGAAATGACTCCCACGCCGCCATGCTCTCATGCTGGCAGCAGCTCGACAATCCTTCCTCATTCCAACCGCAGTCAGAGAGGCAAGCTTCTATAGGAGGGATCACGCGAAGAATCAGACCGATCCACTAACGTGATTCGAGATCAGTAGTACAAATACTTTCTCCACTTCAAATCCGAGTGCCCAATCATCCGCATAATATGCCGGCTCGTATGCAGAGTGAACGGCCGCGGCTCCTTCTGCAGCTTCATGTGGTCCAGCTCATTCAGCATGTGATTGCCCTTGCGCCGATTGCAGGAGTGACAAGCCGCCACCAGGTTTTCCCAAGTCGAAAGCCCTCCACGCGAACGCGGGATCACGTGGTCGAGCGTCAGCTCCGCCGACGGCAGAATGACACCGCAATACTGGCACGTGTTTCGATCCCGCAGCAGGATGTTCTTGCGCGAGAGCGCCCGGGTCTGGTGCGGGATACGCCGATACTCCAGCAGGCGGATCACCGAGGGCATCGCCATGCGCAGCCGCGCGGAGTGCAGCTCGCTGGCCTGTTCCTCTTCCGTGCGCGCGACTCCCTTCAAAACGAGCACCAGCGCCCGCCGCGCTCCGCAAATATTGATCGGCTCATAGGAGGCATTCAGCACCAGCACCGGTGTCTGCAGCGGCTGCTGCTTCGTGGTGACGACGTGCAGCCCATCGTAAGCGGCAGGGGCCGACTTAGCGTGGACGAGCGTCAGGGATTTGCCCAGGGTCTGTCTGCGAGCGTGAACACCAGCTTTTGCCAACGACATAATTCCTCCGTGTTGGTGCTCCAGGTTGCCAATCTGGAGCGGCTATCGTGCGTCGCCGTCCATAGAAACCGAACGGCCTTCCTCCCAGAAAACAAAATCCTGTTCCATCGGGAGCTCGGTATCCGCGGGCTCCCTCAAATGCAAATCTTCGAGCTGCTGCGCATGTTCCTTTTGCGCGCGAGCCACGGTGGCGACCCACACCGACGCGGCTCCCGCACGGCGCAGCGCGGTAGAGCAGGCCCGTGCCGTAGCCCCGGTCGTATAAATGTCATCGACCAGCACAACGTTGCGGCCGCGAATCGTCTCCGGTTTGGGAACAAAAAAAGCGCCGCGGACATTCGCACGGCGCTGATGCGGGTCAAGGCCCGCCTGGCTTTGAGTCTCACGCTGCCTTACAAGCAGCGCCGGGGCAAGTTTGATTTGGATCTCCGGCCGACGCTGGCGCAGCGCGCTCATCATCCCGCGTGCGAGCAGGTCGGACTGGTTAAATCCGCGAGAGCGGCGTTTTTTCCGGAAGAGCGGAACCGGAACAGCAAGAAGATCGGCCGGCAACTCTGGAATGGCCAACACCTGGTCCGCGAGCAACGCGCCAAGCGGTTTTGCCAGCGACTCGACGCCATCATATTTAAGCAGGTGGAGCAAGGTCCGCAGCTTGCTCTGATAAACGCCGTGCGCGACGGCCTTGTCGAAATCCGGCGGAGCCACGCGACAAGGCCGGCAGAGGTTCTCGGCCTCCAATTCGGTCCCGGAGGCAGGCTCGGTGTCGACAGCCTCGCCGCAGCGAGTACAGAGCAGGCCAGATTGTGCAGGGAGATCGTTCCAGCAGGACGAGCAAACGGGCAGGAGGGTGAAACCAACAAGCGGGAGACCGCAAACGCGGCAATCTGCGGGGAAAATGACAGAGGTAAGACTATCGAGGGTGCCAACCATCGTACTTCGCAGCACGCGAACCACCGCGCGCCAAGCCGATACGTCGGATGGCGGAACTTCGGGCGTCAGGGAAAGACTCTGACTGAAGACACACCTCGTTTCGGAGGACCATGTCTCCGGCGTCAGTTTCCGGCGTCAGGGTTCTGGCCTCTCGTTGGGTGCAGTATACGGGGGAAGGGGACGGGCGGCAATACGGAACGAGACAGCCGCCGTGGCGCAGGTACTCTGGGAAGGAGCTGGATCCGGGCTCGAGGGCCCGCCTTCTCAGCGGGATAGCAGCGAATGACAAAAGTGCTTTCAATCCGTATCGACGAGCTGGCTCGCCAGGCAGGTTTCTCCACCGCGGGGATCGCCGCGGTCCCCGAGCCCGGCTCCGCCGAAGACGAAGAAGAGCGAGCACGGTTCGCCGGTTGGGTCGACGATGGCCGCGCCGGCGAGATGGAGTATCTCAAGCGCCGCGACGAAGCAGGCCATCTCCTCCGCTCATCGGTCCGAGTAGCCCTGCCGTGGGCCCGATCCGTCATCGTCTGCGCCGCGAATTACAACTCCGCCGAGCCCCGTTCCATCGACCCAGCCCCGGAAGGCACAGCATGGATCGCCCGCTACGCCTGGTCGAGCAAGACCGAGAACAACGCCAACCGCCCCTCG
>Ga0182015_10004703_pt1 | contig 14558 bp, 12 predicted proteins | sample 712P3MmetaG_FD_120478 | JGI IMG/M metagenome (GOLD analysis project Ga0182015, IMG submission 120478) | Permafrost microbial communities from Stordalen Mire, Sweden - 712P3M metaG | ecosystem: Environmental > Terrestrial > Soil > Wetlands > Permafrost | place: Sweden: Stordalen | collected...
GGGGGGTGCGAGGGGCAGTGCACGGAAGAAGCGGGCGCGCGGAGAGGAGTGGGACTTAGTGATCGGGGGGGAACAGCGATGATTGCTTGTTGTCCAAGCCATCGAGAATCGCCTGCAAGTCCCGACGATAATCAGCCCGCCCTTCTTTGACGGACAATCCACCTCGAATGTGCCGGATTGCCGAGCGCGGGTCGTGCTGACGCAAGTAAACGCGCGCAAGTTCAAGATGCATTTTCTGCCGCACCATCCGAGCTAGAACTGTTTTGCCCGCCGATGATGCAAGCTCCTCCGCCTGTTGGTAGAGACTTTGCCCTTGCTGCAAATCGCCTTCCCATAAGCGTAACAACCCGAAAGTCGCCAGGAGTTCCGGATACAGCTCGGTTCCTTTGGGCAGTGAATTGAGCAGTGTTCGCGCCTCTTCAACGTGGCCCTTCACTAGATGTGCATACGCGTAATTGTTGATAACAGATGGATTCGACGGGTATTTCCGAAGGGCCTCTTCGAATACTTTCTCCGCAGCAGCAAAATCATTGCGCCGTTCTGCTAGAAGTCCACCCAAGTATGCAAAGGCCCAAGGAAGCGCCTCCCCACCCTCTACTACTGGGCTGATCCGGGCAATGGCTCTATCATAGTCACCCAATCGCTCGTAAGAAATTGCTAGTAGCATTCGCGTAACGTCATCGGCGAAGCGATTATTGCATTTCTCTAACAGGGTAACGGCATCAGTCACGCGGTTCTCGCTCAGAAGTAAACGCGCGAGGTTCACATATGGCGCCGCAGTGTCTGGCATTAACTCCGTTGCAAGCGTAAGTGATTTTCTGGCCTCTTCCCTGTTTCCCTCCCAGGCAAAACAGGTGCCGATGTTGTTTGCTAACCGCGCTTGCTCTGCCCGATTCTGTTCTGTATCCGATCCAATCCTCTGCGATAGCTGCCTCAGCTGTGACCTTGCGCGCTCGTATTGCCGCACATCCGCGTAAGCGCGGGCCAGTATCTCGCGCCCAGTGTTGTCATCAGGAGTTCTCTCTAATTGCTCCCGAAGCAACGCAATCGCATCCTGGAATTCGCCCTCATGCAAAAGGACAAGAGCAAGCCCGTGGACTGCATCCACCATGTTGGGCGCTAGCGTCAACGCAGTTCTGAAGGCCCTAGCCGCACGCTTCCGATGTCCGCCAATCGTATACGCAACCCCGAGTGCATGGTACAGCTCAGGTGAGCGCACGTCTGCTCTCACCGCAATTCTTAGTTGCGCAACCGCATCGTCCGCCTTGCCGACCTTCAGAAGTACCATAGCTAGATGGTAGCGAGGCAACGGAGCATTCTCATTCTGTGCCACAGCCTCTTTCAACAATCGCGCAGCGCCTTCGAAATCAGCACGACGGACGCGAATGAACGCCAGACTCATCAAACTGGACACGTCATTCGGAATGTGTTTCAGCGTGTCTCGATAAAGAATCTCGGCGCCGTCTATGTCACCAACATCCATCTTAGCCCGAGCAAGGTTGACCGCTGCAACGTAGTCCCCCGGCTCGTGCTCTAGTGCAATCTCGAATTCCCGCATCGCTCCTGTGGCGTCGCCGCGATTCAGAAGTGCGAGACCAAGATTGGTACGAGCACGCGCGCTCTCGGGATAACGCTCCACATCACGCCGGATGCGCGCAATGATGTTTTCCAGCACATCGTCCACGCTATTTTGCTCATGTGAACGCGGCTCAACCTCGATTTCTACTCCGTCCTTCAGTCGCGTCACAGCGAGGGCAGATGAAGACAAAAACGGATTGTTGAGCGGTGCCTGTAACAGAAAGCGGGAATCCCGCACCAAGTCCTTAAAATTGGTGACTGGTGCTGTCGACGTATTCACGGGATGGCCTCCTTTCCTTTATTTGAGTAAATGAGCCGCACGTCGCCTCTTCCGCTCTTCACGCCAACGACGGTACCTCTCCTCGTTGCGTAAAATCAGCAGACAAGTGTCAATCTGCCCGAAGATTCGAGAAAAGTCGGTAAGTCGTTTACGGTAGTCAATCGCGCTCATCGACTTGTACAAAACATCCAGCCGCTGTCTGATGCAGCCAGGAGTGGTTGGCCCGTAAGTGGCCAGGTCGGGAAGTGGGTGCCCGTCTGCAATTGAGCCGACAACATCGTTAAACATCTTCACGCGCTCGGTTCTGTCAATCCCAAGCATGTATGGTCGCAGCGCAGTCAGCATTGCAGGTCCAAATAACTGAGTGCCAAGCTGCATGCCAGTGAGAAGCTCAAACAGTGTGGCTCCCAGAGAAAAGACATCTCCCGCCAACGCAAACTTCGGGTCAACGTCGTGCAGATGTGCGAACAGTTCGGGTGCAACATAACGAATATCCCCTGGAATACGATCGTACTGGGCCAGCAGTGCTGAGGCAGGATCGCGCAGGTCTCGCGCCGTCCCTAGGTCGGTCAACTTCACCGATCCATCCTGCATTACTAGGAAATTCTCGGGCTTTGCATCCCGGTAAACGATCCCGGCCATGTGTAGGCGCTGGATGCTGCGACACATCGCTCGGAACGCGAGAAGGGTCTGTTCGGCGTTCCAAAGCTTAGCGGTGATGGCCGCAAGAACATCGGAAACTGCAAGCTCCGCTGCATAATAAGCAAACTGCACGTCAAAAGCGAGTCCAGCCGTAGTATTGAGTGTTTCAACAAATTCAGAGTGGCCGGAAACCATTTGTAAAACATCTGGCTGGCCAACGAAACGTTGAAGCAAAGCCGCTTCACGCTGAAAGCATGCCCAACGATATGCATCTCCGCGCCGGTCCGGATGGAAAACCTTTAGCGCCACGATCCGGCCGGTAGTCTTGTCCGTTGCCGTGAACATCAGCGAGAAATAGCCGCGCGCAACCTGGATCCTTTTGATTGAAGTGAAGCGGCCATCTATCTGGCCGCGATCCTCGACCATTCTTAAATAAGCACTACGATGAGCGTCCGTCACGGCGCTTGCCAAACCTCTCGCGCAAGAATTCGACGGCATCTTGTGGATTCGTTCGCAGAATCTCCAGGATTTCCTGAGGTACTTTTCCTGCGGAAAGCAACAGTTCGTCGCGGTCGTACTTAAAATATTCGGCAACGCGATTTACGAACTCCTCAGAGGGATTCACCTCGCTATTTTCCAATTTACTGATGTAGGTGTACGTCACGCCTAAGTCGGGAGCCAGGCGCTTTATGCCCACGCCTTTTTCAGCGCGGAGCTGCCGAAGAATATTTCCAAAGTCCACTTCCCTCAAAATACTACAGGGTTGACAGGAGTGTCAACCCTCTGCAATTAAATCTCTACGATTGCCACTCTTAGCCGAATCAATCGGTTTTGGGCTGAACTTGCATTTCATTAGCTCAGCAGTGGACCTTCTCAAGTTCGTGATCGACCCAGCGCATCCTTCAGTTTATCGACCGTAGATTTGCGCAATCGAAGCCCCCTGCGCGCTGCCTTCACAGTCTTATCGCTAACCCCTGCGGCCATCGCTAAGGCTCGAATCGAAACCTGACACGCACTCTCTTGCAGTATGGGATCCGTCACGAGTTTTGCTGTCTCGTTTGGATGGTATTCCCTGGTCGAGGGATCAAGCATCCTGATGTCCTCCCCCTGCTCCCAGTGGCGGTCCGTCTCCTTCCCGATGTATCGGAATCCATCGGCAGTCACTGGAGTGCGCTGGAGCAACCCGCTCGTGTCCGATTTGCAAGAACCGCCATCCGGAGCTAGGCTTTTTGCCTCCGGGTGCCAGCGATACTGGCTCACCACGTCGCCGTAGGTTTTCGGTTCCGCCTGGTAGGGCATGCGCCTTCCCGGTCGCGCAATGTTGTACGACTTTGCATCGTGGACGTTGACATAAGGAAACCGGTACCAGTCCTCTGGATTTGAGGAAAACAGACCCACGAGCGTGAACCGGTTGGCATCGGTGCCGACCGGGTTCCCACCTGTCAGCGGATCGATGATCGGACTCAAGATGAAGTTGAAGGGTTTTGTTCGCTGTCTATAAGGCAGCTTGCGCTGGCGGGCTTGCAACACCTTCAGCACCTCCGGAGTTGTGATCGTGAAGCGCATCATCGCGGGCAGCGTGAACCATCTAGGCGCGTCCTGTGGAAGGCCGAGGTGTTGCCGCAGAGTCCACACCCAAGCCTCGACCACCCAGACGGGCTCGTCAGCGTAATCGTTGAAGCCGGATTTGGGTGGATACAAGAAGCCCAACCCGTGCGCACTGGGTTTCTCGACGTGTATGTTGCCGTCTGACGCTCGCGTAAAAAGCGCGTACCGCTTCGCAGCGATCGCGTAGCCGTAAAGCTGCCGCAGCGTTTTGTCGGGATTGATGTTTACGTCCTCGATCTTGAGAATCGAATCGCGAACCACATTAGGGTCATAGGGATTGAGTTGCTTGAACCTTGCGACGATGTTCCGCACGTCTGCCCAGGAAAGAGCCTTGATGGCTTCGCAACCTTCGGAAACAAGCGGTCCGCCTACACAAGGCAAGAGTCCACCGTGTTCGGAGGCAACAATTGCCATCGAGTCGGTGTCACAAAGCAGGTATGTACCACCCGCATCCGTTACGGCGCGTTCGAGCAACGCCAGCAGGAGGCGTCCACCAGCCGTGATCAGTGATGCGAACACCGGACAGTACCAGGCACCTGGTTGTTCCACGACCGGCGAGGTTTGCTCGAAACTTGTTTCGCCGGAGAATACCTTCAGCTTTGCGCGAGCCGGTTTACCGGTTTTTTCATCTGTCCCGACGCGTTCGGGATTCACTTCAACGAACAGGCCATATGATCCGGAGTTGGCCAGTATTTTCAGGAAGTAACTCAAGGCGTCTCGCAGGTCTTTCTGTAGGCTCCCGTCTGTCTTGACTCGTGCCCGAGCCTCGATCACAGTCCGAAAGAAATCATCCTTCCTGGGATCGATCTCAGCCCTACTTTGCAGCGCAGTTGGTATGAGGTCTGGCTGCTGGCCGTCTGGTACGACACGGAACGCTCGAATAATCTCGGGAACTTTATAGGTCAGTAGTTTCGCCGCGACAATATCCGGCCCGGCATACCAGACCGGATCTTGGGATGTGAACGGATTGACACCGATGTTGCTGGTCTCGCCGTTGTAAGGTATGCGCACTGGCAAGATGTCGCTAGCTGGGCGGACAAGGGCAAAGAATGCAAAACGCTTCCACGTGTCCGGATCGAATACTGTTTCGGGCGTAACCGTGGTCAGCAGTTTCTTCACGTCATCGGTTGCGTCCTCGAACCTCAACGCTTGTGCGGTGAGGAATGACCACAGGTCCAACAAGGTGTTGACAGTGGGGTATTCCGACATGAAATCCGTGTGAACGACTGGGACGACAGTGTGTCTGATCCGACACTCAGCCCTTCCGCCATAGTAGGCCTGCATGGCCGCACCTGAGACCCAATCGGGGATATTGAACTTCTCCGAGGGTGGAACCAGTCGCATTGCCTTGAGGTAGGCCTTGGCAATCGAGGCGGGTGAGTATGCTCGCTCAGGTTGCAAATCGATTGGATGCTGGTCGAACTCGTCGCGCATGGCGTTCAATAGCGCCACGGTGGAGCGAACATCTTGGCGACAATAGTCGATCTCCTCGCGGGTTATCTGGCCGGTAGGTTGGTGATCCAGCTTTCCGGGCACTCCGAACGCTTCACAAGCCCGTTGCAAGCTGTACGACTCGTTCCGCAAGGCCCACCCTAACGTTCGAAGATCAAGAAAACGACCCGGCACATACGGCACGAGTCTCTTCTTGCTTTTTTTGCTCCGTTTGCTGACACCTGCGAAGCGGATGAATGCAGCCTTGCTGTCCTTCGGTGTGACGATCACCCTTGGCCTAAAAGGATTTTCTCGGGCGGTGCCGGTCTTCGGACACTTGTCCTGAAACATTACGAGCGACCAAGTTTCATTCCGATGCCGGGCGTCGCGATTGTCAAGTGCGAGCCTTGAAATATCGAACGGCAGATTGAACCCGACAATGGTCGCACCGGCGCAGGCACCGGCCAACCACAAACCTTTCTCGACGAACTCAGAGCGACTCAGAAGGGCCAGTTGCTGAGGGTATCCGCTGGGTGTCTCAGCACACATCTCTTTCGAGTAATGCCTAAGGACTTCTAGTCCTCCCTGATCACATTCCGGCACTTCGTCGGCGTAGATGATCCCTTCCTCGATGCACTCATATCTGTTGCCGAAGGCGCGGCAGAACTGATAGGAGCCGAAAGTGAGTGCTTGGCTGGCATCGATCGTGGTCTCGCAGTCGAACACCAGTACATACTCTGGCCACCGGGGCAGGTTTGCTTTCTTCTGCCCATCTGGCTTCGGCTTCGCTGCCTTCGGGCGTCTGCTGGTTGGGAGTTTCACAATCTCGGTGTGGGCACGCACGAAAATCTGCTTATTCTTAGTCATTGAAGTTTCTCCGGATTTAGAGTCTTACTCAAGTTTTCAGCCATTCGCCTGCGGGACGCGGCGAACCTTTCGAAAAATGCAGCGTCGGCATGCAGCATCAGCACAGTGCGTGCAATCGGATCGATCTCGGGTTTCATGCTGACACCTGTCCGCGCGAGATCTTCGGTTACTTTTCGGTGACAGTTGAGGCAAAGTGGAACGACGAATTCTGGATCGTGAGCTTCTCCGTGGAGATGATGCATCTCGATGAGAATCCGACGGACATCGACTCCGTGCTCTTCGAGCCAGCTCAATGTCACCGGAGTCAGCGCTTCCAAATCTGACTCGGGACAAAGAAAGCACACAGGAGGGTAAGCGCGGAACTGTGCCTGTCTTCTCCTGCGCCGAACCGCTGTGCCGATTGGATCCTTGTCGATCACGACATCATCCCCTTGACTGCCACGTACAATCCTTCAAAAGCCCCCAACTCACCAGCATCAGCGAGCTTCTCCAACGTCGCCCGATCCGCCACATATCGATAGACCTGACCAGAGGCTCGAAAAGATCTGCCTTTGAATTTCTCTAATGCCGATAAGTCCCCAGTGTTGGCAAAAACCTTGACCGCATTCAGGTGCTCCCCGAGGGCTGAAGCAGTCCGCGAGTCTCGCACCGTGCCGGTCAGCTTTCCTTCCACGGTCATGAAGTTCACCGTGCGAGCGATCCGGTCACGGTCCGAAGGGCGAATGCGTCCACCTGGACGTTCCTGGCGAAGTGCCGAACCCGCGTAGCGCCACACCGTCCTCGAATCAATACCCACAGCTCTTGCAGCCGGCGTCAGCTTCAGCCTGTTTCGACGCATTAGACTGAGGGCCGCGAGTGCCCGCTCCTTAGCCTGAGCCTCGCGCTCGTTTCTCGGAATGGCATTGCGACGGCGCATCGGAGTTTAGCAACCACTTCCTTTTGCTTTCTCAGAACTTTGCAGTGGTGAAAACGCTGGAGCATTTCGAGTCGCAGTTTTGCAGATTTCTAAAAAGCGAAGGCATTCTTTAGGTTCGAAGAGAACCCTCCGACCGACTCGGATCGGCTGGAGCTTCCCTTGGCGGACATATAACCGAACGGTCCAGGGAGAAATGGCCAAAGCTGCGGCTGCTTGCTCGACACTCCAAAGTAGTGAAGTTTCGTTCGGTACCATGTCAGCTCCCGTCTAAATGCGAATAATAGCTAGCTCTTACCAGTCCCTGCTATTACAATGAAGTAATGGAGCTGATGGGGTAACGCATATGTTAGAAAGAAAACGACGAAGAGACGGGGATGAGCGCACTCTGGCTCGGCTGGGGAGGACCAGCATCCCGGGTGGTCTTCTTCCGTTAGTTAGCTTGCTTGATGACTTGATCCAATTTCTCAATGAAACAAAAACCCAAAAAGGAAAGAGAATCGTGCTCATTCTGGAGCAATTGCTTGAGATTGAGTCAATGACCAAGCCCATCCAGGGCATCGTGCTTCCCGCTCTGTCCTTAAAGAGAACTGATCCTAAGAAATTTCGACTGCTAATGGAGATTGACAGGAAAAGGGCCTTTCTTGAGAGAGCGCTCGCCGAGTACCGCTTCATTCCTTGTGCTGAAGTTGTCGTGGGAGGCAACGGTGGCGCAAGTGAGTGGAGTGCGTGGTGGCGCGCAGACCACCGCGAGAAAAGAGAAGAGCACTTGAGGTTGATGAATAGTGGAGTCTTGGAATTGATCCTTAAACTGACGCAGATAGGTTATTTGACTCGACTGAGGCGCTGCACCCAGTGCCAGAAGTGGTTGTATGCAAAGTACCGACACCAGAACTTCTGTTCGACTAAATGTCAGCAGAAGAACTATACCCAGAGTCCGGAGTGGAAAGCATACCGAAGACGCTACATGCGTGATCGCTACGATCAATTGTTCAGCAGTTCAAAGAGGAAGTGGTGATCCGAATGCGAAAAGGCAATTGCTTGGTCGCCCCTGCTACTGTTGTTCCTCGTCATGGGGTGTTGACGCTATACGGATACGGCATTCAAGCGCGCGTTGATCGCGGCCATCTGGTTCTTGAGGACGGCATCGGCGTAGATCGCCGTTACACGCGCTTGTCGCGTGTCGGACATGGCCTTCGCCGCCTGGTCGTGATCGGTTCGGAGGGGGTAGTGTCTCTTGCCGCACTTCGTTGGCTGGCCGATCAAGATGCCAGCTTTGTGATGCTCGAACGCGACGGGTCGGTACTTGCGACGACCGGCCCAGTTCGTCCCTCCGATGCAAAGCTACGACGTGCTCAGGCCCTCGCGCATTCATCCGGCGCTGCCTTGCGCATAACGCGGGAACTGATCAGCCAAAAACTCGCCGGACAGGAACAGGTTGCGCGTGACAGGCTTCTCGATTCCGCAACTGCGGACGCTATTGCTCAATTCAGGTCGGAAGTTCCCACGAGCGATAGCATCACGACCATCCGATTGATAGAGTCACAGGCTGCCCGAGCATACTGGTCAGCGTGGAGCACGCTTCCCATCAACTTCCCAAAGAATCAATTACGTCGAGTCCCGGAGCACTGGCGGAGCTTCGGAGCCCGCGTCTCGCCACTCACTGGCTCACCCCGACTCGCAGCCAATCCGCCGAATGCGATCCTGAATTACCTCTACTCCGTCCTTGAGTCTGAAGCTCGGCTCGCTGCCGCCGCGCTGGGCCTTGATCCTGGGCTGGGCGTTTTGCACGTCGATACGCCAGCTCGTGACAGCTTGGCCTGTGACCTCATGGAGCCGGTTCGTCCTCTGGTAGATGCTTACTTGCTCGAATGGATTACCCGGCAACCCCTCAAGCGAGAGTGGTTTTTCGAGCAGCGGGACGGCAACTGCCGACTGATGGGATCGTTCGCCTTGCGGTTGTCCGAGACAGCTCCGATCTGGGGTCGTGCCGTCGCACCGATTGCAGAGTGGCTCGCTCGTGCATTCTGGTCCACGATACACAAGCCGGATACCCCGCTCGCAACTCGCCTTACCCAGGGCAACAAGCGGAAGGCGAAGGGGCTTCCTTCGGTTCCGATGGCGAAGCCTGCACCGCGGCCATACAACGTTTGCTGCGTTTGCGGAACATCGGTCTCGCTCGGACGAAACCACTGCGCCGACTGTGAGACTACCGCCACTCGCGAGCGAATGGTGCAGGTTGCAAAGATCGGACGTGCAACCGCGCACGCCGCTGGACCGTTGGCTCGCCTCGCTGAGACACGACGCCGACACGCTTCTGCTATCAGCGCTTGGGAACCATCGAGCCTGCCAGGTTGGCTGAACGAGGAAGTCTACACAAAGAAGGTTCAACCGCTGCTCAAGGACATCGCAAACCCGGTGATCATGTCGGCACTCGGCATTTCCGTGACGTATGCCGTTGCGATCCGCGCGGCCCGACGCCGACCGCATCCCAGGCACTGGCAGGCGCTGGCGAAGCTGGTTGGAATGTCGCCGCTCGCTTTGTTGCCTACCGACTAGCTGCTCTTTCCAGTTTTGGATCAACGTGTTTTCAAGGATTCTGCTTCCACCAAGGAATCTGGTTCGACGGGGTGTTGGAAGGAGGTGTCGCTTGATTCGGAGAAGTCGAGGTCAAGACCGATGGTTGGCGGGGTGAAGGGTTCGGTGATGGAGGGTTGGGGATTGAAGGCACTTTTGGCTGGTGCAATGTTTTTCCGAAGTATTTGACCCATGACAACCCAGTTCGGGGTATCGTAAGCCAGATATATCGCCGTCCGTCTGCTGAGACTCCGGTGCGAAAAGTCGGAAATCCCCAACTAAACCCGAGACCGCTTCTCGAAAGGTTTAACCGAAATCCCCCGAAGTTTATTGGCTTCTTGAATCTCCATCCCATATCAAACTCCTTAAGAGAAAAGCATCACGCGTTTTATGTAAGAGCCGAATGAAACGCGAAAGAATCTTCCAAGCTCTCTATCCACTTTTCCAATCCGCCATTGGATAGCGAACATATCCTTGCGAACCGTATTCTGCTGTTCATCGACGTTAACAACCTCCCGAACCGCGCTTTGCTCTAATTCCTTCGCCCTAACAGCTAGAGAGTCTCTCTTCTGTTTGAAGTCCGCATTTATTCGGGCCAATAGGATTTGGTGTTTCTGCCGCTCAGATGCCAGCACCGCATCCACGGGCATTCTCAGTCCCGCATACTTTGTCTTAATCGCAGCCTCTTGGACTCGCAAGCTTTCTTGCTGCTGATTCAGTTGTGCTTCTAGTGCCGATTTCTGGGACGCATACTTTGCCTTAATGTTGTTCTGGTCTTGCCACGATAGAGTCTGCGGCATTCGAATTCGAGCGTCGGCCTCGATGCCACGTTTCCAGCTCTCTAATGCCTGTGCACGCTGTGAGCCGATGCCCTTGACTTGATGTATGCGATAGTCAACTTCTGCAGCGGTAAGGATTCCAGCCGCCTGCAAGCGAGTCTTGTAGCCGGCACCAATCCCTGGAATCGATGCGACTCTAATCCAGGCCTTCTTGAGAGCAATTTGTATGGACAAAGCCTGTACCGCTCGCAAAGCATTCGTCAATTCGTTTTGTTCCGCCTGAGCGAATGAAGCTAGTGATTGACTCAAACCTGAGACGGTTCTGCCTAGCCCCTTTTGGAGTGCACTCAGCTCGCCGTTCTCCTGGGAGTCGAGCTTTTGCCTGTCTTTCAGAGATGCCGAAATTGCCGATTGTAATTTCGAATCATTCGCACTCACCAGAGATTGCTCTGCTTTCTGTAATTCACGGTCCTCCCTGGCAAGAACAGACTTAGAATCTTCTAGCTGGCGATTGATTCGTTCTTTTTGATGGTCAGCCTCCTTGAGTCTGTCCGCCATGACCCGAATGCGATCTGTCAGTTCACCGCGCTGCCGACGCACAGAATGCAACTGTTGGATAGAGGAATCTCCGTTGTAATCCTTCCGGAAGAGCAACAAATCCAGTCCGAGCACGGCTGGAGCCAACACAATCGACCCCATTGGTATCGAGGCTCGAAAACACAGCACAACGATAAGGATAATGACACTCAGAGAAAGATATGCCAGCAAACGCACCGTCCCAATTTCATTGACAAAAGAGACCGGCGGTCCGACAGGGTTTGTTGCGTCTAGAAGCCAAGCGATGTTTCCAGGTTGCGGTAGTGCGACCTGTGTTGGTGCTGGAAGGTGTGAATGAACCCAATCCGGGATCTGCGGCTTGACTCCCGAGGAAATTGAAGTTAGCGAGAAGGTTCCATCGAGCGCCGGAACACTTTGAGGAGAACATGCCAATATCGTTTTGAATAATGTCACCATCTGTCGAAGTTCTTGGTTTTGCTCAGAGTCGAGCGCCTTGAGCAGAGTTGAGCGTTGGGGCTGCTCAAAATCGGATTTACGGAAGAGCAAGCAATCATCGCCGCCCTTGAACGTATGCCAGAGCTTCGGGTCATTACTGATTGCGAGGAGTGATACGGCGATAACCCATCCAGAAAAGTTGTCCAGGTATGGACCAAAATCGCGGGCACTCCGTCTCGGGTTCTGATAATTCGGTTGGCCGACCTCAGAGCTTAACTTGCCGTTGAGGGCTGGCACATACATCCCATCGTAATCAACCAATATTGGGGATGAATTCACCACAAGAATATTTCCATGCTGTAGGTCGCCGTGAGCGATTGAAGCTTGCTGCATTGCAGCCAGCATTGAGACGAATGATTTCAGGAAGGACGAGAGGGCCGAGGGATTGTTCAAATTGCCTTCAACCCATGTGATGAGCGGAATACCTTCCGCCCACTCCATCTTGACAATCGGATACCATTGCCCACGGATGCGAATGCCGTTTATCAAGTACGTGAAGCCGACTGTATAGGGCAGAGAAACTTGATGCAGATACGCATTTATTGCGGTGTATCTTTCTTGCTGGTCTTGTGTCTGTCGCCTAAAGCAGCGAACGGCCCATTTCTTTAGACCACACTCCAACTTATAAACGGTTGCGAAATTGCCGCTCCGAGGACGGGGCAGACCAAGTTGAGTGCATTCAACCCTGCCCGTTCGGAGTTCGATGTCCGCAAAGCAAGTTTGAGGGTTTTGGATGGCCTCGTTATATTCCTGTTCATTGGGCCAAGACATTTGTTAACAACTCAATCTATATCGATTCGATAGAGCGTTACGTCATCATTCCGCATCTGATGGGTATCGCGGAGGTTATCCAACCAAGGCCGAAATGGCAGTTCGTCAGTATCCAAGTCTCTCAATGCGCGCCATGGAGCCTGACTATTCTCGGCCTCCCGAAAGAACCAAGCTGCTAGCGCATCCGTCATCAAATAGAACTTATCTCCCGATTGCCAGGTTCCAGTCTGAGTCTTTGTTTGGGAGTCGATGCCCACGTTTGCCTCGGGCTTGCTCCCGAGCAAAAATGGGTTATTGGTAAACTCAGCTGCATTTGAGAGGGGGAAACTGGTCAGGGGCGCCTCATCTCTAATCTGAACTACACAGCTGTCACCCACCGCAAATGCGTCCCATGAGCCTGATGACTTCGTTCCGTCACCGTCCCTCATAGAGAATCCAAGGATTGTGGAGAATGCTCCGTTTCGCACCTTCTCCTCTGCATACCAAGGCAGCGGCTTCCGTTCAACAAATCGTGCCCAAGCCCGCTGTTTCTTTAGCAGTGAATCTCTGAGGTTGTTTGAATTCAATATCCCTCGACAGTATGCGCGCACCAACTGCCTGGCCCAAACCCCAGCGAACGATGCCTCCGTAGCTCCATCTGCTACCGCGACTGATAACTCAGTGCGCGATTCTCCGGAAACACCTATTCTGGGCCAAAAGGCATCCTCGTATTCCTCTTCCGGATTGCCAGCCTTCTGGGCCCACAGAACATCGGAAAGAAAGAACATGTGTTATCGCAAGTTGCTTGGCCGAGTGCCAATGTCGAGAGCCTGAATCACCAAAACCAGGTCAGCATTCAAAACGAAGCACCTTGCTCCATCTGACAAGCTGAAGTTATGTTCAGCAGCCACATTTCGCATGAATGGGGTTAATACACTCGCACCCTCAAAAAGCAATTTGGAGTATTGGTCCGGTAGGTTTGCCGACGAATCTGGAAATGCTGTGGACTGTGCATTTGGATTGCTGGAGATATGCAAATTGAATAAAAGGACACCACCGTCATTCGAAGAGAGAGCTTTCAAGTCGCTCATTGCCTGACTCGGATCGCCGTCTGTCGATTCCCCATCCGTGATGTGTATCACCGCCGGAGGGAAACTATTCGGATGTTGACCTAGCCATCTCTGAAGAACGCCCTTGGCGTTGTTCAAAGCCTGACACATTGGAGTACCACCACTGAATGTGGGCTCGAACCAGATTGGAAATTTCACTTTCTGGTCGACCAAGCCACCCGCGCCGTCATCAACCTTCTTCGTTCTCTCCTCAATCCTTGCTGGCGAGTTTGCAATTTCGCTAATCGGAGCGAGCTCCTTGCCCACGAGGGAGCCTCCAAACCCAGGGCCAACATTGGTGCCGTATCCAATCACGCCAACGTGAAAATAATCCCTTACACCCTCTTCCTTCGCACACCGAATCACGAGGTTTTGAAGGAGCTTGTTGATTGCATCGGCCACACCGTCAGCCTTTTTCTTTGCAACCTCACCTGTGAAGTTGTCGCCCATCGAACCGGATTGGTCTATCAAGAATAAGAAGCACGAGGGATTGTTGCGGCTAATTTCCGCCGTGTAGGCCATTAAACCTCCTTGAAGACTGCAAGCTTGAACTGTTTACCGAATCGACAGGGCCGACTACGAGCTGGGAAGAGGGAAGGTATTCATCATAACGCTGAAGACGTTGAAGATATACAGCTATTTTTGGCGCAACACCAAATGGATCAAGAAGCGATTCTTACTTGGTGAAGCTAGGCTCCTAACTCTGATACCGACGGGGGGTGCGGGCATCTGTCTTGGGAGTCGGACTGCCCGCCAACAAATTCTTGGCTTGAACTGACAGATTTACGAGCTTGCTCTGGTTAGCTTTCATAAAATCGTGGGCATAATGAGCCGAAACCACTTCGAATTGGTGCAAAGTCCCATGCCAGCCCAGGTAGGCCATTGCCCGACTGACGCAAACGCAGTTGGCACCGCAGCGGGCTCTTGCTTTGCTCATCCCCCGCCTGTAAATCAGACCGGTCCCAACGACA
>Ga0182015_10004704_pt1 | contig 14557 bp, 9 predicted proteins | sample 712P3MmetaG_FD_120478 | JGI IMG/M metagenome (GOLD analysis project Ga0182015, IMG submission 120478) | Permafrost microbial communities from Stordalen Mire, Sweden - 712P3M metaG | ecosystem: Environmental > Terrestrial > Soil > Wetlands > Permafrost | place: Sweden: Stordalen | collected...
GGCTATCGAGCAAAACGTCAGCGAGCGTCCGTCCAAAACGATCGTTATTGGCATCAGTTTAGGTTACGTAGCAAAACTAATAAACGCGTGCCAGAAAAGTCTTGGTGCTATTTCCCCCTTGACTACCCCTTCAAGACCGCACCTGTCGACACGCTCGATCCGTATCATCTTGCATATGAGGAATGTACATCTTATGTGGCGTGGAGAATAAATCGAGACGCCAGAACCGCAGACCCAAGCAACCCGTCGTTTTTTCAATCGATGGCCGGAGGAAAATGGGGCAATGCTACCAATTGGGAGGATAACGCGACATCGCTCGGCTATGTTACTGATCATCAGCCGCAGGTCGGAGCGATTGCGCAATGGACTACCGCCTGCAATGCGAACGGAAAATGTCCCGGGGGACACGTGGCTTATGTTGAAGCCGTGGATAGCAACGGTTCGATAGTCATCTCGGAATATAACTATGCCGGTGATGACGGCAGAATTGAACATCAGTACGGCGTTCGGACCATCTCAGCTGCTTCCGGTGTCTTCCCGCAATGGTTTATCCACATTCCCCGGCTCATGCTTAGTCTTCCGAGTTTGAATTTTGGAAATCAAGCCGCTGGTACATCGACTTCTCAGACCATAACTGTCACGAATTCTCTGTCCACCGCGATCTCCTTGAATGTGGCTGTCGCACCTAGCGTCACGGGCAGCGGCACCACAGATTTTACGGAGTCGGACAACTGTGCAAGTTCAGCGATGGCACCTGGCTCCGAATGCGATGTCACGGTCAGCTTCGCCCCGCCGGCTACCCTGACAAAGGGAAGTGCCAGGTCGGCGTCAATCGTGCTCAACTGGGGCGACGGACCGCAACCAATTCCCGTAAGCGGAGTCGCTCTAGTGGACTTGGCTCCTTCGAAGAAAGCCATCTCGTTCGGGTCGGTAGCCCTCGGTGTAACGAGCGCCCCGAAGACCGTGACGCTTACGAATCGAACGGGAGCCGATATCACCGTGTCATCTTTAGCTTCGGGACAAGATTTTGCCGCTGCTGGGTGCATTGGTCCGCTGGTACAGGGAACCTCTTGTACGATTAACGTGACCTTCTCGCCGAGTGCAACTGGGCAGCGCACTGCAACATTGAGCATTACAGACTCCGCAATCGATAGCCCGCAGACAGTCAGTCTAACTGGAAATGGGATTGTGCCCGTGTCCGTGACTCCGACCAGCGAAACCTTCACAGCCCGCGCGGTGCGTACAGCAAGTTCCGCGAAGGCCATTGTGATCACGAACAATCTTCCAACGCCACTGGCGATTCCCGGCATAGAGCTCGGTGGAGCCAATCCAGGTGACTTCGCTGTGTCTGCAAACACTTGTGGATCTACTTTGCCTGCTGGCGCAACTTGCATGGTCGATGTGTCGTTCACGCCCACAGCGAAGGGTATCCGCACGGCGATTCTGGAAATTTCGGATAGTGTAGATACTCAAGTCGTCAGTCTAGCTGGAACAGGTAAGTGAGGGGTCGATAATTTTAGGCCACAAATCTGTAACCTAATCTTTACCTCTAGTTGCGCTATGTGGCTGATGCACGCGGAATGAAGCTATCCGACAATTTCTGGCGCTATCCTCTAAACTGATCATGTTGCGGCTTCACGAGTGCTTCCTACAGAACAGGGTTATGCCCATGTCTAGACTTTCAAGTTGGTATAATCAAGTGAATGAATCGAGGAGAGATAACCTCAGCGGAAATGTTTCTCACCATTTTAGCTATTCTGGTCGTCGCTGGAATCTGGCATTACGAAAGCGACCTATCTAAGCTCACGAATATTGCGCATCCGCAACTTCGTTCGGGCGGCAATACTTCCTCAAGTGCGCAGCCGCCTATAGGAGTGCCGTTTATTTCGGCAAGCTCATCTCTTGCATCGTACGTCTCCTCAACGGAAACGTACGTCGATCCGACTGGGACATTTTCGTTCGAATATCCGAAGGGCTTCACCTTGTCGTCCGATACCGCCGCTGACTTTTTGCCCACAACGCTCGTAGAGGCACAAGCGGGGTTCTACTTCATTCCCGATGTTTCAATAAACGTTGCACTTACCTATTTCATTGTTGGGTACGCTTCATCTTCCGATCAAAATACCTGCGACCATCCTATTGCCACGGCTACAGCAATCAGCCATGAATCCATCAACAATATAGATTGGTTCGAAGCAAGTCCTCCAAAGTCAATAGATGATCATTTTGAGTGGGACGAATATCAAACGTTTCGCCAGGGAGCTTGTTGGGGCCTCGAATTTGTTTGGCTCTATTTCAACGGAAATCAGAATGGTGCGCCGATACGTTCTTTCGAAGAAGCGACGTTGGAGACGTTTCGATTCCTGAATAACGACCATACACGAACGCGAGGCATGTGACGTGAAGACTCGCCAGACTCAAAGGCTTTGACTATCTACAATTTTATCTACAGTGCTGTGGCTGAAAGCCCAGGTGCGCTAGATAAGTCATTGAAACAAATGGTCGGGGCGAAAGGATTTGAACCTTCGGCCTCCTGGTCCCGAACCAGGCGCGCTACCAGGCTGCGCTACGCCCCGACGGCGGATGCCTTGGTTGCGGAGATGCGCCAAGGCCGGTGAAATAGCAGAATAGCACAGGCGTACAGGCGCGGCCAGCGCGCGTGCCTTGGGTCGTCCGCTGCGGATCATTGTCTTCTGTCTATTTCTTGTCATTGTTCTTCATCATCTTTCATCGTCGATTCGCGGCGTCTTGCTTCATTTGGGCAGGCCTACCTGCCGGCAGGCAGGCCTGCCTCCGGCAGGCAGGCAGAAGATGTCGTAGTGGAGCCAATTCATTACGTCGCGTGGCTCAAGGCGCGGGCCTAGATAGTGGGCGTCGTCCTCGAGGCGATGGATTGTGTAATCGAGATCGGCGATCATGCGGAACATGCGTTCGCGCTGTGGGGCGGTGGTGGCTTTGAAGACTTCGGCGCGGAGATAGGGGCGCGTCTGGGCGATCACGCCGGTGAGTGTGGAAAGCACCGTGGCGTCGTAGCCTTCGGCGTCAATTTTGATGTAGCGAATTCGGGGAACGAGCGACGCGTAATCGCGAGCCAGCACGGCGGTGAGATTGCGGCCTTCGACGCGCAGCTTGAATGCGTGGCCATGCTTCCAGCGGCTGATGCCTTCGTGCAGACCGCCGTTGCAGAAACCGGCGTCGGAATACTCGAAATCGAGTTCGGCGTCTTCGGGCGTGGCGGCGAACATCAGAGGCACGATGTGGGTTTTGGACGTGTTGAGCCGCGAATTTTTCTCGAGGATGGGGAAGACATAAGGATTCGGCTCGAGCGCCAGGACGGCTCCGGATGGGCCGACGGCGAGCGCCATCGGCAGCGTGGAATCGCCGGTGTGGGCGCCGATATCGATGGCGACGTCGCCGGGCGAGAGGAATTTGCGCAGTTCGTCCACGGCGTCTTGGCGAATCTCTTTCGGGCTTTCGCTGGGATGGAGCCACTGGGCGTACTCGATCTCGCCATCGGCGGGCAAATGGAATCGGCGCACCTCGAAGCCGTAGGTTCGGGGCTTCGGGCGCATGCCGAGAAGGTAGAGCCATTCCTTGGCTTTCATAGTTTCGCGGCCGCCGCGGGCCGGTCTGTGCCCGTTCGGGTCAGGTTGACGCGGCGGGCCGAAGACGCATCCTACTATAGGAGGATAGTCTGCGCGCGGCTGGGCTAATCGAGCCGCGTCCGGGACTGGCCTCATGGAAGGCTCCCGGTGGCGAAGCATGGGGGCGCGGGAATCGCGATAATCCGGTCGTGGAGCAGCGGGTATGATGGGAGTGGAACGGCGCCACGTAACTTTTTGGCGGATAGAACGTCTAAGAGTACATAATGAGGGAAGCGAAATACGATACGGTCGATCTTCGGTAAGCCGAGGCAGACCCCACAGGCAGGGACGAATTTTCTGAATTTTCGATTTCATCTCAAACGCATACGCGGAGGCAATACGTCCATGAGCGACAAAGTGATCGCAATTCGGCGTCCGATGGCGGCAGCGGCGCTGGTTCTGGCATTGGCACTGGGAGGAGCGACCGCGTGGTACATCGCCGCGGGCGGGCACACGGCGCTCGGCGCGAGCCGAACGGTGGCCATCAAGGTGGCGGACGATTCGAGCCCGGCGATGGAACGCGTTTCGTTCGCAGCCGGATTCGCACCGATCGTGCAGCCGGATCTGCCGGCGGTGGTGAACATCTCGACGTCCAAGATGGTGAAGGCGGAAACGGCGGAGAATCCGTTCGAGAACGATCCATTCTTTCGGCAGTTTTTTGGCAACGGAAATGGCAATGGCGGCGGCAATGGCAACGGGAACGGCAATCAATTCGGACCGCAGGGCCAGGGCCCGGACCAGCAGCAGCCGCAACAGCAGCGCGAAATGAGCCTGGGCTCCGGCGTGATCGTAAGCACCGACGGCTACATTCTGACGAACAATCACGTGGTTGACGGCGCGACGGACATCAAGGTGACGCTCGAGGACAAGCGCGTATTCAAGGCGCAATTGATCGGCGCGGACGCCAAGACCGACCTGGCCGTGCTGAAGATTCCGGCCACGGATTTGACAGCGATCACGTTCGGCGATTCCTCGAAGACGCAAGTGGGTGATTTCGTGCTGGCCATCGGCGATCCCTTCGACGTCGGCAAGACGGTGACGATGGGCATCGTCAGCGCGACCGGGCGCACCGGCCTGCGCATCGAGGGCAATGGAGCTTACGAGAATTTTATTCAGACCGACGCGGCGATCAATCCGGGCAATTCCGGCGGCGCGCTGATTAACATTCGCGGCGAACTGGTGGGAATCAACACCGCCATCCTGACCGGCGAAGAAGGCGGAGGCAGCGAAGGCGTGGGCTTCGCGATACCGGTGGATATGGCGCGCGGAATCATGCAGCAGTTGGTGACCAACGGCAAAGTGACGCGCGGCTATTTGGGAATCATCATCCAGCCGGTGACGCCGGACTTGGCCAAGGCATTTAACCTGGCGACGACCAACGGAGCGCTGGTCGGCGACGTGAAGGCGGATGGCCCCGCGGGGAAAGCCGGAGTGCACAAGGGCGACATCATCGTGTCACTGAACGGCAAACCCGTGGAGGATTACCAGACTTTGCGTCTGCAAATCGCCGGCACGCCGCCAGGGCAGACGGTGCAGCTCGGGATCGAGCGTGGCGACGCGAAGCAAACGGTCAGCGTGACGCTGGCCGAGCTTCCGGACACGCCGGAAACCGCCGCGAATACCGAAGGCGGCGAACCAGCGCCCAGTTCGCTTGCGGGCGTGGAGGTGCAGTCGCTCACGTCGGACATCGCGCAGCAGCTCGGATTGCCTTCCGAGACGCATGGCGTGGTGGTGACGGACGTGGATCAATCGAGCGCGGCGGCCGAAGCGGGCTTGCAACGCGGCGACGTGATCGAGGAAGTGAACCGCCAGGCGGTCGCGAGCGTGGACCAATACAATCGCGCCGTGAAGGCCGGGAATCCGCAGGAAGTGCTGCTGCTCGTGTTTCACAACGGCGTGACGAGCTACGTGGCGATTCCGACGGAATAACAACCGAATAACAGCGGCACCGCTCCGGCGCGGGGGGATACCTCCTCCGTGCCGGATTTTTATTTTGGGGCTTGGGGAAGAAGATAACGCGGAGGCCTGCCTGCCGGCAGGCAGGCGCTGAGATAACGGAGACTCGCGGAGGACTGTTCGGCTAGGATGAAGTCTGGAGGCTCGAGGCTGGAAGCTGGAGGCTGGAGCGCAGGGGATTTGATGCGATCGAGGCACGCCGAATTAGGGTCTTGCGGAGGAGAAACTAACACAGAGGACACGGAGAACACAGAGGACGCGGGGAATTCGGACGAATTGAGTGGGAGCTTGGGGCTGAGGCGCAGAAGCGCTACGGGGGGACAAGGATGGGGCGGACGCTGGTGAATGGCGAAGCGGTGTCGTATGGGAAATTTGTGGAGGGCGCGTATGCGATGTACTTGCGCGATCCCACCAATTTGAGGCCGGAGCCGCAGGCGGGCGACGTTCCGGATACGCATGAGTTTGTTGCCTGGATTCACATGTCGGATTTCAGCATCGACGAGACGGTGCCGAAATTCTATGGGTTCGTGGCGCGCGATAAAATTGCGCGGCAGAATTTTATTTTGGCGATACGCGGGACGGAGGGCGCGATCGAATGGCTGGACGACGCGGCGTGCTATCTGGTGCCGTTCACGCAAGTGCCGCATGCGGGCCGCGTGGCGCACGGCTTCGACCGGGTTTACAGCTCGATGAAGATCGAGCAGCATCCGGGGACGGCGGTGCAGTTGCTGAAGGCGGGTCCGCTGGCGGAGTTGGAAGGATCGTTCGGCGATCAATTGGAGCAACTGCACAAGCGCCTCGAGGAGGAAGCGAGGAGAAGCGACATCACGGTGAATTTCAACGCGGAGAAGGGGCGGCCCGCGCGAAATTACACCGTCACAGGACACAGCCTGGGGGCGGCGCTGACCACGCTGTTCGTGATCGAGAATGAGGCGAAGGGAAAGTTCGACATCGCGATTTCGTGCACGTTCGCGTCGCCGCGCGTGGGCAACATGCAATTTGTGCGCGCGTTCAATCTGCTGCCGATCACGTCGTGGCGCATCGTGAATCGATGGGACCTGGTTCCGAGGCTGCCGCTGAGCATTCCCGTGATTCTGGATTTTGAGCACGTGAATACGGTGTACGAGTTTTCATCGAAGGGGATGGTGAAGATGAATCCGGTGTGCTGGCATTCGATCGCGACGTATTTGCATTTGCTGGATGCGAGTCTGGCGGTTCTGCCGGAGTGCGCGCCCTGAGCGGGGCGGGTCGTGGGCGGATGCTTTCCGGATCGGGGGGTTGGAGAAGTTGTCAGCCTCGCGCTCGCGGGGCTCGCGGGGAAAGATAAGTCAAGAACCGCACTCTTAAAACCGAAGGGTGCGGCACCCGAAAAACCAACATCAAGAACCAAAATCAACATCAAGATATCGCCGCGATTCGGCTTGGCGCGTCGAAGTTAATTATGTCGGTTCGACTTTGTAGAGGACGCTGGCGTGGGGCGGGAGCGAGACTTTGATGCGATCCTGTTTGCCCAGATCGCTGTGCGCCCAGAGATCGCGGACTTTCGCGTGCTTCGTGGAGATTCCGACGTCAGACCAATTCAGCTCGGCGGATTCGGCGGCGTCGCCGAGATTGAAGATGGCGACGTATTTTGCGGAGCCGCCGGGGGCGTCGGCGGTCCAGGCGATTGTGTCGCCTTGATGATAAGACTGATGTGCTCCGGAGCTATTTTGATCGACGGCCAGAACTTCAGGATTCGTGAGCAACGCGAGCGTGAACGCGTCGTTGCTGGGCAAGTCTCCGCCAAACATCAGGGGAGAGCGGAAGATGGACCAGAGTGTGATTAGAGTTTGCTGCTCGTCGTGCGTGAATTGGCTTGCGCGGTCGTCTCCGTTTTCGGCGCGAATGCCGATGCGGCCGAGCGGCAGCATATCGGCGTCGGGCCAGTTTCCGGGGCGCGAATAGCCCTCCCACCTGTGCGTGATTTCAAATTGGCGTTTGAGCGCGGGCCAGTTGTCCCAGAAATCGCTGGAGATGCGCCACATCTGAGAGGCTGCCGCCAGAAAGTCTCCGTACTCGGGGATCGCCCCGCCCGGGGAAATGCTGAGGACGATGGGGCGGCCGGTTTTTTTGATCGCTTCGTGCACGGCTAAAATTTCGGCAGCGCGGGCGGGAGTGTTCATATCGTCGGCCTTGATGTAGTCGGCGCCCCAGGAGGCCCAGAGCTCGGCTTCGGAATCGTAGTAGGCCTGCGCGCCGGGCTTGGACATATCGACGCCATAGGTATCCTCCATGCCCTTCCAGTGGCACACGTTTATTTTGTCGGCGATGTCGGCGGCGTGGAACGTGGTGCCTTTGACCGGCAGATTTTTTTCGACGGCTTCGCGCGGAATTCCGCGCATGATGTGGAATCCGAATTTCAGCCCTTTGCTGTGGACGTAGGCCGCGAGCGCGGCGAAGCCCTGGCCATCCGCGCTGGACGGAAAACGATTGGGCGCGGGAACGAATCTGCCGAATTCATCGATGGTGACCGCGCCGCCGGGAATGTAGCCGTGCGGATGCGTGTCCGGGGCGTACCATTCGATGTCCACGATGATGTATTGCCAGCCAAATTTCGCAAGATGGGCGGCCATGTAATCGGCGTTGGCTTTCACTTCGTCCTCGCGAACCGTGGTTCCGTAGGAATCCCAACTGTTCCAGCCCATCGGCGGCGTGGGCGCGAGCGCCGCGGCGGCGGGATTCGTTGCGATATCGGCGCCAGCGGGGAAAATCGCGGCGAGCGCGAAAGCGATGATGAGGAAGAAGGAGGCGAAAAACTTCGTGACGGAGTTCGACATGGAAGCTCCTGGACGGTGAGGCGAACGTGCATTAGGAACCACGCGGCATGAAACGTCAAGAGTCGCGCGGGCGGCACGTGGCGATGAAGTTTCTCGGCGCGCGGTAGAGAGGCATCGTGGGGCGGGCGCCACGGCCTGCCGGTGTGAGAAAATACGTGCGGGCGTGGGGATCGGAACGGCGGCTGCGGTCCGATTCCAACGCCGCGGTCGCGGGCGGCGGGTTCGGAAGAATGGGTGAAATCATGAAGAAAAAAACGAAACGACCGGCGAAGCGGGCGGCGAGCAAGGGAACCAGCGACGCGGCGTTGCGCGAGCACCTTGCGGCTCTTTTGAAAGGGCGCGGCGCGCACGTGGATTTCGCCGGCGCGATCGCAGGATATCCCGCGGAGAAACGGGGCAGCGCGGCGGAGGGCTTGCAACATACCGGCTGGCAATTGCTGGAACATCTGCGGATCGCGCAATGGGATATTTTGGAGTTCAGCCGGAATGCGAAGCACGTGTCGCCGGAATGGCCTGAAGGCTACTGGCCGAAGTCGTCCGCGCCCGGCGATGAGGCGGCGTGGGACAAGAGCGTCGCGCGATTCGAGCGAGATCTGCGGGAGATGATCGAACTCGTCAAGAATCCGAAGACCAATCTATACGCCAAGATTCCGCATGGCGATGGGCAGACGATTCTTCGAGAGGCGCTGCTGCTGGCGGACCATAACTCCTATCATTTGGGGCAGATGGTAGATTTGAGGCGCGCGCTGGGCGTGTGGCCGAAATCGTAGAGATCGGGAAGTTCTTTTGTCCGCTTCAAGAAAATCGCCGCCAAATGAAAAGGCCGGGTGCCCCACCCTGCGAATTTCAGGGTGCGGGTCTTGAATTTATGCGCATCATTCGACAATGGCAGCGAAATTCAAAAACCGCACCCTCAAACCCGAAGGGTGCGGCACCCGGCCGGGAGCGGCGCGGGCGGCGAGCGCATAGGGCGGGGCACACAGCGCGGAACGCAGGGCGCAGACAAAGTCAAGAACCGCACTCCGCCACGGCGGACCTTCCGCCTTAAAACCGAAGGGTGCGGCACCCGAGCGAAACAACAAAAGAAAAGGCCCTCGCGATCCGCGAGGGCCTTTTGCTGTTTCAATTGTGAGTGAAGCGGTTAGTCGCCGGCTACGGGAGCGGCGGGCTCTTCGACGGCGGGCTTGGCGGCGGAGTGGCCATTGCCGTTCGCGTGGCCGTTGCCATTACTGTTGCCATTGGGCTTGGCGCTGGCGATTGACGCCGGCGCGATCAGGGCTCCGGGGACGGCCTTGTGAATGTCGGTCATTGAGCCGATCTTCACGACCGGATCCTGGGGCTTCTTCAGGACCATTTCTTCGTAGATCTGGCGGACCTTAGCTTCTTCCGAGATGAATTGAGCGCGGCGGCGTGCGCGGTCTTCGTCGGCAGCCGTCACGGGAACGTCGTCTTCATCCTTGGCGCGGACGCGGGCGGCGTCTTCGGCGTTGATCACGAGCGAGTGATCGTAGGTGCCGAGCGTGACGCTTTTGCCCTTGGCATAGATTTCATGCTTGCCGTGCGTGCGGTACCACTGGGCGACGGTCGCGTTCTTGTACATGTTCTCAATAATTTTGCGCCAGCCGATTCCCGTGTTGTACGCACAGAAGGAAATTTCGCCCTGCTGCGTGGCGTAGGGGATGATGCACATTTCAGTGCGGCGGAAATCGTAGTTGAACAGGTCCTGGAACCACATGCCGGCGATGAACAGGAAGTTCCAATTGTCGGTCTTGCGGCGCTTCATGGCATCGTCGTAGGTGCGCTCGGGGCCGGCGGTGCCGTATTTTTCGCGCTGTTTCGACGTCAGGCCATAGGACTTGTCGAACTTCTTCCAGAGATCCTTCAGGCGGAAATCGGAAGGCGATTTGTAGGAGTTGTAGTTCTTGAGCAGCGCGAGCGCCATCATGAAGTTCGAGAAGTTCTTGCTGCGCGCGGCATCGGTGACTTTCTTGGTGTCTTCGACGAGCTGCGGCACGTTGAGGAAGGACGGCACCGGCGCCCATTCCTTGGTTTCCTTGTTGATCATGAGCGCCGTGCCGACGCCACAATTCGGATGGCAGCCGCACGAGAGCGAGCCCCATTGTTCCTGGGGTCCGTGAACGAGATCGGCGAAAGCCGAAAAGGTGCTGATGATCGATATGGGGAACCAATCGCGAGTCGGCTCGACCTTGCCGATCTGATTGCTCACGTCCGTCGCGAGATGCGAGAGCGTGTAGCGCTGCTTCAAGCGGCGCTCGGGCGTGATGTCTTCATCGCGGCCGGTGAAGGACACGGGCTGGAAGGCCACGAAAGAAATTTTCTTGGGGTTCTCCATCGCGAAGTTCACGATGGCGCCCACCTGGTCGTTGTTCACGCTGTTGACGATGGTGACGACGAGGATGATTTCGATGCCGGCCTCGTGCATGTTCTCGATGGCGCGCAGCTTGACGTCGAAGAGGTTGCCGACCTGGCGATGGCTGTTGGCGTCGTTGCCGATGCCGTCGAACTGCAGGTAGGCGTAGCGCAGGCCCGCCTCAAAGGCTTTCTTCGAGAAGTCCTTGCTTTTGGCGAATTCGATTCCGTTCGTGGCGGCCTGCACGCTGTTGTAGCCGAGCTTGCGGGCGTAGCGCACGGCGTCCACGAAGTAAGGATGCATGGTGGGCTCGCCGCCGGAGAACTGCACGGACATCTGGCGGCGCGGCTTGATGCGGATGGCGTTGTCCAGGATTTCCTGGATTTCATCCCAGCCGAGCTCGTGGACGTAGCCGACCTGGTTGGCGTCCATGAAGCAGGGATCGCACATCATGTTGCAGCGGTTGGTGAGGTCCACGGTGAGGACCGAGCCGCGGCCGTAGCGCACGGTGCTCGAACCATGCTTGTGCAGATCTTCGTCGTTGTGCGCGGGGATATCGCGGCCGGGGAAATTCTGCTCGATCCAGCCGAGGAATTTTTCGTCGAGCGCCATCATGTCTTCGTACTTGCCGTGGATCGGGCATTCCTTGATCATCCAGACCTGGCCATCGCGCTTGATGATCTGCGCCTTGATCTCGCCGACCTTTTCGTACATCAGGTCTTTCCAATCTTTCTTGCCTTCGATGATTCCCTCGCGGGCGTCCTTCACGCAGCCCGGACAGAGCGAATCTGTCTGGCGCGGCCAGCCGAGAGTCGGCTTGGTCTTCTCCCACGATTTCAGCAGCGGCTTATCCGACCACGCAGGCGTGAACGAGGGGTTCGGATTGCGCTTGTTCCAGATCTGGACCGTGTTGAACACGACTCCGGCGGTGCGCGCGATCGTGTAGTCGATGGCTTTCCAAGTTCGCGACTTGAGTGTCTTCGGCATCTGCGGTTACCTCGCTTTTGAAGTTCTCGAAATCAAAGCCGGATCGGTTCGGGAAACTCTGCCCCGAAACTCATATACGATTGCTTCGATGCTCTTGCAATGAACCCGTTTACGGCCCAATCTGCCAGGGCCGGCACTTAACAGACGACGTACCCGGTCCGCCTGCTAAGTCCAAATTCTTCCATAGTTTGCCGTGATTTGGGGCAATCGGTCTATCGGGATGTGCCCAAGTGGGAGATTCGGGGGGCGAACGGCATTATTCGGCAGCCAATGGGGGCGGAACTGGGGACGGGCGGAGGGAGAAAAATGGCAGATTTCAGGGAGTTTGGGCGGCAGGAGGAAAAAATTATCAGTCGTTGAGCGCGGGCCTGAGGATCGAGATCGCGAAATGCGCCAGGTGCGACGCGCCTTCGTCGAGCTGCAGCCAGCGGACCACGCAATAGTCCTTCAGATATTTCGGCGCTTTGGCCTGGGTGATGCCGAGATGTTCGGCGAGGCGATTGCGCACAGGTTCGGATTGAACCGCCGGGCCGCGGCCGCGGCTGGCGGTGCGCAAGAGATTCGCGATGCCGATGCGCAAAGTCTGGCAGGATTCGATGTAGTAGTAAGTCGTTTGATCGGAATCGGAAAGCAGAAAGACGCCGGGGCCGGCGGGCGCGGTGGGCGCTTCGTCAACCGGACTAGGCGAGGCCGCGAGCAGGCGGCGCAACTGAGATTCGAGCGGCGCGAGGCGCGAAGAAAGCGCCGGATCGCCGGGCCGTCCGCGCGGCAGAAAAGAGGTGGAAGCGGGCGCGGCTTCGGGATCGCGCAAGAATGAGACGGGGGCTTCGCGGCGCGGCGGCGGAACCGCAAATGGCGTTGTGCGCGGCGCAGACTCTTCGTCGTCGGCAGGCTCGGCCGGGCGGATCGCAGCGGGCGCGACTGAACTTGTTGCGGCGACGGCTGATCCGGGTGCCGGCGGCGCGCCGGGCTTGCGACGGCGTCCGCGGCCGCCACGACGTCCACGGCGGCGTTTGCGCCGCAGGCCGCCCGCGGCGGAAGCGTCTGCGGGTTTAGCCTGCGCATCGGTTGCGGGCGCGGCATCGGCGGGCTCGTCGTGAGCGGAAAAATCACCTTCGCCAAATAGCGTGAGTTCGGAATTTTGCTCGGCAAGTCTGAGGTCGCCCGAGCGTGGCTCGGATGGCGCGACGTTGCCGATGTTGTCCGGCGCGGAAGATTCGGACGCTGCGGCGGCGTCGGGCTCGATCGAAGCCGGTACGGGCGCGCCGAGGCGCAGCAGGCAATCTTCCGCTTTCTTTTTCCATTCGGCGCGGCGGAAGCGCTGCACGGCGACGGTGTACCATTCGACGGCCTGGTCGCGATTGCCGGCGCGCTCTTGCACAACGGCGAGCTCGAACGCGGCCATGGCATCGCGCGTGCGCGAATAGAGAGCGGCGAGCTGCCCTGTTGGATCAGCGCTCGTTTTGGCTTTGCGGATGCGTGCTTGGACTTGCTGCCAATTACCCACGGAGCAATATTGTAGCAGCGCCGCGCGCCATGTGGTAGCGCCGTGTCGCTTCGGGGAGCTGAAAGCTGGAAGATGAATCAACTCACTGACTTCGTCGTGGAGCGCGCCCGCGCAATCGGATTCGATCTGTGCGGCGTGGTCCGCGCCGAGGATTTTCCGGAGCTGGAGCGCTTGCCGGAATGGCTCACGCGCGGTTACGCGGGAGAGATGCGCTATTTGGCTGACCCGCGGCGCGCGTCTCCCACAGTTGCGATGCCGGGCGCGCGCAGCGTGATCGTTTGCGCGATCAATTACAACACGGCGCATCCGCTGTCCACGGAATCCGCGGCGAGTGTCGAAACCGGGCGCGGATGGATTTCGCGCTACGCGTGGGGCGAGGATTATCACCGGGTTCTTCTGGAGAAGCTTGAAGCGCTGATCGCGGAGCTGCGAAAGAACGGCGGCGCCGCGGCGACGGAAGCTTTCGAGGCGCGCGCTTACGTGGACACCGGACCGATCGTGGAGCGCGTGGCCGCAAAACACGCGGGGCTCGGTTGGCTCGCGAAGAACACCTGTCTGATCCATTCCGAGCTTGGCTCGTGGCTTTTTCTCGGCGTGATTCTGACGACGCTTGAGCTTGCGCCGTCGCTGCGGGCCGCGGAAGCGCCGCCGGCCGACCTGTGCGGAAATTGCACGCTGTGTTTGGACGCGTGCCCGACGGGCGCGCTTGTTGAGCCATACGTGCTCGATGCGCGGCTGTGCATCTCGTATCTCACGATCGAGCTTCGCGGCGCGATCCCGGCCGAATTGCGCGCACCGATCGGCCGCAACGTTTTCGGCTGCGATATCTGCCAGGACGTTTGTCCGTGGAATCATCGCGCGCCGATCGGTTCGGCGCCGGAATTCGAGCCGCGCCGCGTGCGAGACGAATCGCTCGCGGCGCCGAAGCTCGAATTCCTGTTGGGTCTCACGGAGGCCGATTTCCGCGAGGCGTTTCGCACAAGCGCGGTGCGCCGGACGAAATGGCGCGGATTGATCCGCAACGCTTGCGTCGCCGCGGGCAATTCGGGGTTGCGGCCCGGCGACGCGGGGCACGCCGAAATCGTCCGCCGGCTGATGCTGCTTGCCGCATCGGAGGATTTTCTTATTGCAGAGCACGCCCATTGGGCGCTCTCCCGCATCCAATGAACGCGAAGTTGAGACGGACCGCGCGCGGGCGCTATACTTTGGTTCGGAAGCACGCCCAATCGTTTCTGCGGGGGGCCGCATGGACCGAAGAAAGTTTCTGGTGGGAACC
>Ga0182015_10004705_pt1 | contig 14556 bp, 12 predicted proteins | sample 712P3MmetaG_FD_120478 | JGI IMG/M metagenome (GOLD analysis project Ga0182015, IMG submission 120478) | Permafrost microbial communities from Stordalen Mire, Sweden - 712P3M metaG | ecosystem: Environmental > Terrestrial > Soil > Wetlands > Permafrost | place: Sweden: Stordalen | collected...
ACCAGTGAGCATTGGCCGCCAGCGGCTGCCCACCACACTGGCAGGACTCCTGGTACACGCCGCGGAGCACACCCAGCGGCATGTGGGGCAGGCGATTACCACTGCAAAAGTGATGGTGGCGCTGCGGGCCTAAGGCGGTTGGATCGTAAACCGCCCTAGCCAAGCTCCGGAACGCGGTCGACGATGTGACCCATCTTCTCCTGCTTGACCTGCACGTAGCGTTCAAAGGTTTCAAGCGGCTCAACCTCGGCCGAGATCCGTTCCACCACGTCGATGCCGACGGATTCCAGCGCCTCGACTTTCTCCGGGTTGTTGGTGATGAGGCGCACGGAGGTTACCTTGAGCAGCTTTAGTATTTCTGCGGGCAGCTCGAACTCGCGGCAATCCGGCTTGAACCCCAACCGGAGATTCGCCTCGACGGTGTCCAGACCCTGATCCTGCAGTTCGTAGGCGCGCAATTTCGCCATCAGGCCGATGCCCCGGCCCTCTTGTTGCTCGTAGAGCAGGATGCCGGAGCCGGCCTTGGCGATCATCCGCATGGCGAGTTCCAATTGCAGGCGACAGTCACAGCGCAGGGATCCGAAGACATCGCCGGTCAGGCACTGCGAGTGAATACGGACCACCGGCGGCCCGTTATGGATATCCCCCAGCACCAGCGCGACCGCGCCTTCGATCTTTTGCTGGACCGGAGCGGTTCCCGGGCTGCAGGGTTCCGGGTCTACACGCGTACCTTCGAAGCCGAGAATGCGGAAATGACCCCAGCGGGTGGGGAAATCCGCATCCGCCACCTTCTTCACATCTTCCAATGGCATGGCTTAATTAGAGCCTCTTAGCCGCCTCATGTCCAGCAATGGGGTAGGGCGCAGTCCCCCGGCAAACTGGCGTAAAGTAAGAGGGTGATTGAGCCCAGGCTCGTCTTTATCTCGCTCTTGATTAAGCTGGGTGTGGCTGCGGCGGTGTCGGCGGTGACCGCCAGGGCGCTTACCTTCCAGCGCCTGTTGTTTGCCGAACGCCGTAACACCAGCCAGACGCTCGGTCTGCTGGCATTCCTCTGTATACCCCTCACCCTGGGGGTGTGGATTCGCCTCATCGTTCATAACTTTTATGCCGCGGACATCGGTTTTGAAACCGTCATTCTTCTAGGCGTTCTGTTGGGGCCGCTTTCGGCGCTTTTGGGTGGGACGGTGCTTTCTCTGCCCGCCATGCTGAACCACGAGTATCTGACCTTGCCGTTCTTTCTTGCCGTGGCCACCGTTTCCGGACTATACGGGCGGGCGGTTGAGCCGGAAGAGGTGTGGTCGTTTTCGCCGTTCGTCGACCTCAGCATCTACCGCTGGGTGCGCCGAAACCTGCGCCAGCCACGCTTTGATCGGCAGGTTTTGCTGTTGATACTCATCGTCGGCATGCAGATGGTCCGCATGTGGTTGGCAGATCTTTACCCGGGACGGTTGTTTTCGTTGAACGCGCCTGGCTGGGCGGCAAAGCTTGCGATTTGCGTTTGCCCCGCGGTGGTGGTGGCGATCCCGTTGAAAATATGGAATGCCAGCCGGATTGAAATCAAATTGAAAGAGCAGAAACGGCTGGTGCTCGAAGCTCGCTTCGACGCCCTGCAGCGGCAGATCAATCCTCACTTTCTGTTCAACACCCTCAATTCCATTGCTTCGCTGGTGCGGTTCCGTCCCGAGATGGCGCGGGAAATGATCGTGCAACTGGGCAATATCCTGCGTGCGCTGCTTAAGGACCATGATTCGTATGTGCCGTTCCGCGAAGAGCTAACTTTCACGGACGACTACCTGGGCATCGAGGTGGTGCGGTTTGGGGCAGAGAAGCTGTGCGTGGTGAAAGAGATCGATGCCGCCACCTTGGAGCAGTTGGTACCCTGCATGCTGCTGCAGCCGTTGGTCGAGAACAGCATCAAGCATGGCCTGGAACCACGCCTGCAGGGGGGAACCATCACTTTGCGCAGCCGGATCCAGGGCGACAAGATGATTGTCGAGGTGGAAGACGACGGCGTGGGCATGGCGGAGGGCCGGGCCAGGGAAGTAGGCTTCGCAAGCCGGGGGGCGGGCATTGGCATGCGCAATGTGCGCGAACGGTTGGAGGTGCTCTACGGGACGAGCGCTCGCTTCGAAGTGTTCAGCCGCCCCGGCCGCGGAACGCGGGTGACGCTCGAGATTCCGATAGCACCGAACGAACTGGTGCTGGCCGATCAGACTTCGGCGCGGGCCAGCACCCTCTCGTAGTACTGCTCGTAAATGGGGATAATGCGCGAGGCGCAATAGCGATCTTGCGCAGCGCGTCTGCCCGCGTCTCCCATAGCTGTAAGGCGAGCCTCGTCGGAAAGCAGCTCGATGGCGCCGGCAGCCATGGCAGCAACATCGCCAACAGCGAACAAACGGCCGGTCACGCCATCGTCAATCAATTCGGATACGCCGCCGACCCGAGTGGCTATCGTGGGAACCTTGCAGGCCATGGCTTCGAGCGCCGCCAGGCCAAACGATTCCAGCTCACTGGGCATCAGCATCAGGTCCGCGACCGGCAGCAGTTCGTGGACCCGCTCCTGTTTGCCCAGAAAGTGGACCCGGTTCTGGATGCCTTTGCTGTTGGCCAGCCATTCCGCTGAGGAACGGTCGGGCCCATCGCCCACCATCAACAAACGCGCGGGCATTTGCTCTGCGATGCGGGAAAAAACCTCGACCACATCGAGGATGCGCTTGACCGGGCGGAAGTTGGAGAGATGGAGCAGGATCTTTTCCCCAGGCTCCGCGAAACGTGCGCGGGCAGCGGCGCGCTTATCGCCCAGGGGCTTGTATTCGTCGCAATTGACGAAGTTGGGAATGACTTCAATGGGCCGCAGAATACCGAAATCGTGCACAGTTTTTTCGCGCAGGTAACTGGAGATCGAGGTGACACCGTCACTTTCTTCGATGCCGAAGCGCGTAATGGGGAGATAGGAGCGGTCGAGCCCCACCAGGGTGATGTCGGTGCCGTGCAAGGTGGTGACAAAGGGCAAGTGCCTGCGCTTTGCCAGCATCTGGCGTGCGAGCAGCGCACACACCGAGTGAGGAATCGCGTAGTGGACGTGCAGCAGGTCAAGCTCGTAGTACTCCGCGACCTCTGACATGCGTGTGGCCAACGCGAGATCGTAGGGTGGGTACTCGAAGAGCGGGTAATTGGAAACCGGAACCTCGTGATAAAAAATGCCTTCTTCGCGACCGGTAAGCCGGAAGGGCTGCGAATAGGTGATGAAGTGCACCTGGTGACCGCGCGCCGCGAGTTCGATACCGAGTTCGGTGGCGACTACTCCACTGCCCCCGTACGTCGGATAACAGGTGATGCCGATTTTCATGAAAACCCCTGACGGTTTAGCCTTCTTGTCGAGCCCTTTATAGGTGTACACCGAGTGCGGCGAGATGCGCACACGCCGTAAGGAACATGAGGTCAGCCCCGGTTGTTTCCCAGTTGGTGAAAATCAATGAGAGCCAGGTCAGGGTCATTCCGGAGCACATCCGGAATGACCTCGAGCAGAGCAGTGCGTTCCACATCTCTGGAAGCCAGCAGCCGTGTATGTGCCTGCTCCAACGCGGAGTCGCAATAACCCGGATGGCAAACCAGCTCCCACGTGCCGTCAGGCATGGCGGAGAACAGCGAACGAAGGACTCGTTGATCGAGAACTCCCGTAGCCAGTACACCGATCGAACCGCCGGTGGTGATAAACCCGTGTTCCGCGGTCAATCGGGCCCAGGAGTGCCGCCGGGTTCGCATCGCATACACCTGAGCACGGCGTAACGCCCCCGCGGACGGCGTGGCGCGAAGGCTCCATCCTGGCTCGAAGGGATTGCGGACACAGGAAACGCCGCATTGCTGCGCGGCGCCCAGCAGCGGAGCAAGCGCTTCGGGGAACGCGTGCACATGTTTGTGCGAGTCGATGTGGCTTACGGTGAGGCCGCTCGATTGAATGCGGCGTATCTGGGCGACAGCCTCGGCCTCGATCTCCTGCGGGCGAATGCGGCCACGCAGCAGATCACGCACAAATTGTCCTACCGTGGGCCGCAACAACGCCGGATGACGCGGATCGAGCAGGGAAGGTACCTGGCTCGGGCGCAGGCAGGGTGAGCCGTCGACCAGGATCACGTGGCAGCCGACAGAGAGCGAAGACTGAGCAAAGGCAAGATGCACGGCAGCGGAGAAATAGGGCGCTGTGGCCATCAGCGTGGTGGAGTTGAGCGCGCCGGCTTGCTGCAATTCTATGACGGCCCGGTTAACGCCAGGCGCGAGACCAAAGTCGTCTGCGTTAATGATCAGGCGCTTCACTGCCGGTAGTGTAACAAGCGACCAAATCGTGTTTGGTGCATCCAAGCGGGCAGTTAAGGAAGATTAAGTCGAGGCACGCGTTCCCTGGCGTGCTCTTTCCACGGCTGCGAACTATTCATACGTTCGACGGGTGGAGAGCGCTACAATAACTTTTCTTGAGGAAGGTCGCAACGATGTCTCGACGATGGCGACAGCGCAAAGGGCCTCGACGGATAGCCGGTGCAGCCGCCTACGCGTTTCTCCTGCTGCTGAGTTGCGTGGGGCATGCCGCGTGGGCAGTTCCCACCGACACTATCGTCTACCAGACGCCGAGCATTTTTGGTCCGCACTCCGGTCCGGCGCACATGATCTACAATTTGTCGCTTTTTGTGATTCAAATCACGGGCACAATTTTTATCGTGGTCGGGTCGCTACTGGTGTATGTGTTGGTCCGCTTTCGGCAACGCGATCCCAACGACGACAGCGAACCGCCCCAGATCTACGGCAGTACCCAGATCGAACTGGCCTGGACGGTGATTCCCGTACTGATTGTCGTGGTCCTCTTTCTGACCACCGCTCGCTTTCTTTTTGCCATCCAGGATCAGAAGATGCCGCCGGCGGCTCTCGATGTCAACGGCGTCGGCCATCAGTTCTGGTGGGAGTTTCAGTATCCTAAGTTGGGTTTTACCACCGCCAATGAGCTGCACGTAGCGCTGAGTACCGAGCACGCTCCGATGATCACTTCGTTGGGCTTGCTTTCCGCCGATGTGGATCACAGCTTCTGGGTTCCTCAGTTGTTTGGCAAGATCGACATGATTCCAAACCAGGTCAACCACATGTGGTTCAATCCGGATAAGGCGGGCATGTACGTGGGCCAGTGTGCCCAGTTCTGCGGCGTGGAACATGCCAAGATGCTGCTGCGCGTCTACGTGCAGACTCCGGAAGATTTCGCCGCCTGGGTGAAGAATCAGCAGCAGCCCGGAGTACAGGATCCGGCAGTGGCCGAAGGGCGCCAGGTGTTCGAGTCGCAGGCTTGCAGCAGTTGCCATGTGGTGCGCGGCACCTCCGCACACGGAAAGTTCGGGCCCGACCTTACCCACTTTATGAGCCGGGATACGCTTGCTTCCGGAGTGGCTGATAATACCCCGGCTAATCTCAAGCTGTGGATCAAGGATCCGGACTACGTCAAGCCAGGATCTCTGATGCCGGCGATGCAATTGAGCGACGATCAGATCGACAAGGTGGTCGCTTACCTTACTACTCTCAAGTAGCTGGGCCACGGACCAGGATAATCAGGAGTTTTCCGTTATGGCTGATTCGACTCTACCCATCGGGAGCGCCATCGACCTCACGCCGCCGGGTGAGGTTTACGGGACGTGGCTCGATGTAGTGCAGGATTGGGTGACCACGGTCGACCACAAAAAACTCGGCATCATGTACATGGTCTACGCCCTGATCTTCTTGCTGGTCGCGGGAGTGGAGGCGCTGTTAATCCGCATTCAGCTGGCCGTGCCACACAACGACTTTCTCTCCCCCGAGGTCTTCAACCGCCTCTTCACCATGCACGGAACCACCATGGTCTTCCTCATGGGGATGCCGTTGATCATTGGCTTCGCCAATTACCTGGTGCCGTTGATGGTCGGCGCCCGGGATATGTCGTTTCCCCGCTTGAACGCCTTCAGCTTCTGGATGACTGCACTCGGCGGACTGATGCTCTACTACAGCTTTATAGGCGGCGTCGGCCTGCAAGGCGCCGGGAGCGCCCCCGATGTTACCTGGTGGGCCTATGCCCCGCTTACCGAGCGCGCATTCTCTCGCGGACACAGCACGGACTACTGGGCTTTGTCGCTGATCGTCTCCGGCTTCGGCACCATCGGCGCCGCGGTCAACATTATCGCCACCACTCTTTGCATGCGCTGCAAAGGCATGACGCTGTTTCGCATGCCGCTGCTGGTATGGCTCTATCTGGTGGTCTCGGGAATGATCCTGGTCACCATCAGCCCTTTGACCGCTGCGCAGATCATGCTGGTCATCGACCGTTATCTTGGCGGCCACTTCTTCGACTCGCAGGCTGGCGGCGCGCCCATCGTCTGGATGCACTTCTTCTGGGTCTTCGGGCACCCCGAGGTCTACGTTCTGGTGTTGCCGGCGTTCGCCATTGCCAACGAAGTCATTCCCGTCTTCTCTCGGAAGGCGATCTTCGGCTACCCGGCGATGGTGGCCGCATCGGCCGGCATTGGCTTGATCAGTCTCAGCGTGTGGGCGCACCACATGTTCACGGTCGGCATGACCTCAGCGCAGAACGCGTTCTTCGTGCTCTCGACCAGCCTGGTCGGTGTTCCCACCGGGATCAAGATCTTCAACTGGATCGCGACCATGTGGGGAGGCAAAATACGCTTCGCCACGCCTATGCTCTTCTGCGTTGCCTTTCTGGGTCAGTTCCTGTTCGCGGGACTGACCGGCATCATGCTTTCTGTCGCCCCCTGGGACTGGCAGCTGCACAACTCCTATTTCGTCGTCGCCCATTTCCACTACGTCCTGGTGGGAGCCATCGTCTTCTGCTTTCTCGCGGGGTTCTATTTCTGGTACCCGAAAATAACTGGCAAGATGTACAACGAGCGGCTGGGCAAATGGAGTTTCTGGCTCTTCTTTATCGGCTTCCACATGACGTTCGACTTCATGCACATACCCGGGTTGCTGGGGATGCCGAGGAGTATCTACACCTACGAGCCTGGCCGCGGCTGGGACGGCTGGAACATGATCGTTTCCATCGGCGCCATGATTCAGGGAATCGGGACGTTAGTCTTCGCTTACAACCTGGTCTATTCCTACTTTAAAGGCCCGGACGCCGGACCTGACCCATGGGATGCCTGGACGCTGGAGTGGACAACCACATCGCCTCCACCCGAATACAACTTCGCCACCGCACCAGTAGTAAGCAGCCGTAGACCGTTGTGGGACCTGAAGCACCCGGAAGATCCGGACTCGCGGTACGAGTGATTTTGATCGTCGAGGATATATAGAGGATGAGCGCCAGCACGATTCCCCTGGCTCACGGAGCGGCCCACGAAGACTGGGTGTTGCCCTATCACGGCACCGTTGCCATGTTGGCGCTGATCGTCGCCGAGACTGCGATCTTCCTTATCTTTGTGGTTGCCTATATCTATTACATAGGCAAAAGCATCTCTGGGCCACAGCCGCGCGACGTGCTGGAACTTCCCATCTTTAATACGGTCTGTCTGCTCTCCAGCAGCTTCACCATCTGGCTCGCGGAACATTCCTTGAAGAAGGGTGCGAGGGGGACTTTCAACCTGTGGTGGGCGCTCACTGTGGTTTTGGGCGCTATCTTTCTCGCGGGCACCGGGCTCGAATGGAAGAAGTTGATTTACCACGATGGGCTGACCATCAGCACCAACCTATTTGGCACCACGTTCTACTCGCTGGTCGGCTTGCACGCAAGCCACGTGATCATCGGCCTCACGATGCTTTCGATCGTGCTGATTTTTTCCCTTACCGGGAAGATCAAGCCTGAGCACTCGAGACAACTCGGGGTGCTCTCGCTCTATTGGCACTTTGTCGACGCGGTCTGGGTGGTGGTTTTTACCGTCGTCTACATCATTGGCCGCTGAAAAGAAAGAGAAGAGAATGCAAGAGCCACAGGCACACAACGGCATAACCGAAGAAGTCGTGCATTTACCGACGCCTACTGCGTGGCCGCTGGTATTGGCCCTCGGCCTGACCTTTGGTTTGGCCGGTCTGGTCACAAACGCGGGCATAAGCGTTCTCGGCGCGGTGCTGATCGTTGCCGGCTGCGTGGGCTGGTTCGGCCAGGTGTGGCCGCACGCGCAACATATTGCGGTCCCGGTCAAAGTCCAGAAGTTCGCATACACAACCGTGCGCACCAAGGTTGCCCGCATCGAAGTGGACGAAACCCATCGCGCGCGCCTGCCCGTCCACACGCCCTCAGTGATCGCCGGTTTGAAGGGAGGCATCGCTGGTGGCGCCGCGATGATCGTGCCCGCGCTCCTCTACGGCCTGATCCGATACCACAGCATCTGGTACGCAGTAAATCTGTTGGGCGGAGCTGGAGTTGCCGGCTGGACCAATCCGACCCTCGCGGAGATCACGCACTTCCGCTTGAGTGCGTTGATTCTTGCCACCATCATCCATGCCGTCGGCTCGCTGCTGATTGGACTGCTGTATGGCGCAATGCTTCCCATGTTGCCGCGGCACCCGATCATCCTTGGGGGCGTCATCGCTCCGCTGTTATGGACGGGCGTGTTGCATGCGACGCTGGACCTGATCAATCCCTATCTTGATGCGCGCATTGATTGGTGGTGGTTTGTCGCTTCCCAGGTGACGTTCGGGGTGGTGGCAGGCTTGGTCGTGGCCAACCAGGTCCACATCCGCACCGAGCAATATCTGCCCTTTGCCGCACGCGTCGGATTGGAAACGCCGGGACTGATGGAAGAACACGATCGGGAGGACGGACCGAAGTGACGGCGCGCCTTCTCATGCTGGTCTTTTGTCTGACTGTGCTTGGCTGTGGACAGCTTCCCGGCCATCCCAAGCCCGGGCCGGAGGTTCCACGTCCCGAGGCGGTGTTGGACTTCAAAACACTCTATGTCCAGAACTGCTCCGGCTGCCACGGCGATCAGGGAATGAACGGTGCGTCCTACCCGCTGGCCAATCCCGCTTATCAGTCGCTGATCGATGAGCAGATCCTGCGTCAGACGACTGCCACCGGCGAACGGGGCACACATATGCCGCCCTTTGCCATCAGCGCCGGGGGCACTTTGACTGACCAGCAGGTCGACGCCTTGGTGAATGGCATGCGCGCCGCCTGGTTCAAGTCGGGGACTCTCGAAGGCGCGAACCCACCGCCCTACAAGGCTGCCAAGCCTGCTGATCCCGCTCACGGCCAGCAGGTTTATGGGACCTATTGCGCCTCGTGCCACGGTGCTGCCGGAGCGTCTACGAAGAGCAAAGCAGGCTCGATCACCGATCCCGCCTTCCTATCGCTGGTGAGTGACCAGGTCCTGCGCACCGTGGTGATTGCCGGGCGGCCGGACATTGGCCAGCCGGATTGGAGAAACGATCTGTCTGGACATCCGATGAGCGATCAGGAAGTGACCGACGTGGTGGGCTGGCTCTCCAGCCAGCGCCCCGGCGCACAGCAGAACAAAGCCGGAGGAGGCTCGCAATGAGCGACGAGAAGGCAGCAGTAACCAGGCGGTGGGTATTGGTGTCGATCGGCGCTCTGCTGAATGGCGCGGTTGCCCTGTTAGTCGCCATCCCTGTCGTGGGCTACCTGCTGGGGCCCATTCGCAAGAATGGCGGTTACAATTCCTGGATTGATCTAGGCGACGTTTCTCAATTTGCCCTGGGAGAAACCCGGCTGGCCAGTTTTGTAAGTCCTGGCGCCATGCCGTGGGACGGCGCCACCGGTAAGGCTGCCTGTTGGGTACGCCGGACGCAGGAGCAGAAATTTCAGGTGTTCGCCATCAACTGCGCTCACCTCGGATGCCCTGTGCGTTGGTTTCCCCAGTCGGAACTGTTTATGTGCCCATGCCACGGAGGAGTCTATTATGCCGATGGCTCACGGGCCGCAGGACCGCCGCCGCGAGGTCTCTTCGAATATGCCTACAAAGTGCAAAACGGCAAATTGCTCATCGATGGCGGCCAGATGCCCACCCTGGCAACCAGCGCGTCGGTAAGGAAAGAGAGCTCCGCATGCACCGGTTGAAGCAGGTTTACGACTGGCTAGAGTTCCGGTTGAAACTGGAAGGGCCGATCAAGGACACGGTCCTTCACCCGGTGCCGAGAAACACGGCCAGCTGGTGGTATGTCTTCGGCAGCGCTAGTTTCGTCCTGTTACTGTTACAGATCGTCACCGGCATCCTGCTGGCCATCGTCTATGTTCCCTCCGCAGGCGAGGCCTGGAACAGCCTGCAGGTGCTGAACCAGCAGCTCCCGCTGGGGTGGTTCCTCCGCGCGATGCACGGCTGGGGTTCGAACTTCATGGTTGCCGTGGTGCTGATCCACATGGCGCAGGTTTTCCTCTTTGGCGCCTACAAGTTTCCCCGCGAACTCACCTGGATCCTGGGCGTCTTTCTGCTCCTGATGACCCTGGGCATGGCATTTACCGGCCAGGTAATGCGCTTCGACCAGGATGCCTACTGGGGGCTGGGCATTGGCGCCTCGATCGTAAGTCGCGTGCCTTTCATCGGCGGCCCGCTGGTTGAGTTGCTGTTAGGGGGCCCCATTATCGCGGGTCCTACACTGACCCGCTTCTTTGCCTTGCACGTCTTTGTCATTCCGGGAATGATGCTGACCTTCGCCGCGCTGCACATCTGGATGGTCGTCGGCCTGGGCATCAACGATTGGCCCATGCCGGGGCGGGTCGTCAGGCGCAGCACTTATATTCAGGAGTACCACGAGCTGACGCAGAAGGACGGCATTCCTTTCGTGCCCGGCGCGGTGTGGAAAGACATGATATTTTCCGCAGCGATCCTCTTTGCCGTGGCGCTGTGCGCAGTATTTTTTGGACCCTTTGGGCCGACGGGCTTTCCCGATCCCACCATCATCCAGACCGTGCCTAAGCCGGACTTTTTCTTCCTGTGGCTTTATACGATCCTATCCTTCCTCCCGGAGAATCTGGAGACGCCGTTCATCTTGATCGCTCCAGTCGTCGGGATACTCTTCCTGCTGGCATTGCCGTTCTTTGCCGGAGAGGGGGAGAAGAGCTGGCACCGGAGGCCCATCGCTGTGCTGTCGATCACAGTGCTGGCAGTAGGATTCGCCGTCTGCCAGCACCTGGGAACGTACACTCCCTGGAGTCCGGAGATGCAGGCCTGGAGCGGCGATACCGTTCCCATCAAATACGTGCACGGCGCCACGCCGCTGGGTAGGCAAGGCCAGATTGTCTTTCAGGCTAAGCAGTGCCGCAACTGCCACATGCTGGGCGGTGTGGGCGGCCAGCGCGGCCCGGAGCTCGACGGAGTTGCGACCCGGCTGACCTACGATCAGCTGGTGCGCCAGGTTTTGCAGGGAGGAGGAAACATGCCGGCTTACGGAAAGAATCTTTCCCCCGCGGAAGTAACGGCGCTGGTTAGCTTTCTGGAAACACTGCATCCCGATGGTCAACTCCCGGCACAGAATGCCGCGCAGCGGTACATCGATACCGGGGAACTTGATCCTAAGAAGTGACGACTCGCCGGAATCGATCCAATGGGGATTCGCTACAGGGACTTGCGTTCTCTTCCCTCCCGGCGAATGCAATGTGTGGAAAGAAAGCGATTGAGTGGCGGATAGCGTTTCACAGGCTGTTTGGAGTTCGTGGACCTTTCCCTTCTGGGCCTCAGCCGGTCTGATCGCGGTCGGTTTGCTCTATCTCCGCGGTTGGCGCAAAATTCGTCGCACCCGGCCGGAGCTTTTTCCTGGCTGGCGCGCTGGCTGCTTCCTCGGCGGCCTGCTCTGCCTGTGGATTGCGATTGCCTCGCCCTTGGACACATTGGACGGCCTGTTGCTGGTCGCCCATATGACACAACATCTGATACTGATGTCGGTGGTGCCCCCGCTACTACTGCTGGGCGCGCCGGCGGTTCCACTGCTGCGAGCGCTGCCGCGCTCCGCGCTGCGTGACGGACTGGGTCCCTTCTTCCGCGCGCCGCTGTTGCACGGGGTGTTCCGTTTGCTGACGCATCCGGTATTTGCCTGGCTGGCCATGAATATCTCCTACATCGCCTGGCATGTTCCGGCGCCCTATGAATTCGCGCTCCGCTCGCCGGGCTGGCATGAGGTGGAGCACGCCTGCTTCCTCGGTACTTCCTTGCTCTTTTGGTTTCCCGTAATCCAGCCCTGGCCCAGCGTGCACCGGGGATCCCGTTGGGCTATGTTGCCCTATCTGGTCGGCGCGGACCTGGTGAATACAGCACTCGCTGCGTCCCTCACGTTTTCCGGCAGGGTGCTCTATCCCAGCTATGCTGCAGGCCCCAGGGTTTTTGGCCTATCCGCGTTGAGTGACCAGGTGGCGGCCGGGGCGCTGATGTGGGTGGTTGGCTCCATTTTCTTTGTCGTGCCGCTGGTAGTGATCACGATCCATCTGCTCTCACCTCCGTCGCAACGCGCCACTCCGTTCGCGATCACGGCAATAGCAAAAGTATCGCGCCCAGTCATCGCGACAAAGCATTTTCGCAATGGGTGTAGACCGAAGCCGAAAACGTTTACGTGGTTTTCTCTCAAAGAAAACCACACCTCGTTGCTCTTACCAGACCACAGTAATTGCGAAAATGCGACAGAAAGGCCACAAAGATTCGATCTACTGCGCCTGCCCCTGCTTGGCTCCCTGCTCCGCGCGCGCTACGGCCGCATGGGATTGCAGAGCGTTGCGTTTGTGATTGCCGTCCTGGTGATTGCGGACGGATTCCGGGGGAACCCGGTTGGGGCCATGAATCTGGCTGGGGTACTGCCCTGGACCTATATCCGAGCATTCGGTGTGATCGCTCTGCTGGTGCTGGGGAACGTTTTTTGCATGTCTTGCCCGTTCATGCTTCCCCGGGAACTCGGGCACCGGCTCGGCCTGGCTCGTTTTAAGTGGCCGCGCCGGCTGCGCGGCAAGTGGGTCGCGGTCGTGTTGATGATTCTGTTTTTCTGGTCGTATGAAACTTTTGCTTTTTGGGACCACCCCGCGCGCACCGCGTGGCTTCTGATCGCCTACTTCGGCGCAGCCTTTGTGGTCGATACTCTTTTTCGTGGGGCCAGCTTTTGTAAGTATGTTTGCCCGCTGGGACAATTCAATTTTGCTGCATCGCTGCTCTCACCCTTCACCCTCGAGTCGCGCAGCCAGGTAGCATGCGAGCGTTGCACCACCCACGATTGCATCGCCGGCAATACGCGCCAGCGTGGTTGCGAACTGCAGCTCTACATGCCGCAGAAGGCCGGGAACATGGACTGCACGCTATGCATGGATTGCGTCAAGGCTTGCCCCCATGACAACATTGGCCTCTTCGCGATGTTGCCGGTGCGCGATGTACTCCGCGATCCGGTGCGATCGTCCATCGGTAGATTCTCGTCGCGCATCGATATCGCAGTGCTGAGCCTGTTGGTAGTGTTCAGTGCGTTCGCGAATGCCGGAGTGATGGTTGCGCCGGTGGCTCGACGACTGACTGCGCTCTCCGAGTCGCTTCCTGAACATGGGCCGCTCACGCTGCTCGGCCTGTTAGCGCTGGGCGTGCTTGCTGCGGTTGTGGCGGCATGGCTGCTTGTGGTGGGGCTTGTTGGCCTGCGGCTTAGCCGGTTGGCCGGCGGGCAGCATGCCAACCCATCGGGCAGGGAAGTGTTCTGCCGCTTCGCGCAGGCCATCCTGCCGCTGGGAATCGCGATGTGGGGGGCCCATCTGCTCTTTCATCTCTTCACCGGCTGGGCCACTCTCGGGCCTGTGATCCACCAGGCCGGAGCAGATTTTGGCCGGCACTTGTTGCCGCCGGCGCATTGGGCGATGCCGCTTCCGCTGCTTTCCGCGAACAACATGCTATCGCTGCAGCTTCTGTTGCTGGACGCCGGACTCCTGTTGACCTTGTACCTGGGTTGGAGAATGGCGCAGCAGTGGGCGCTGCGTGCGGGCCGGGCCTTGCTCCTGCTGTTGCCTTGGGCGACGACGGTTGCCGCAGCGTATGCGGCTGGCGTCTGGATACTGCTCCAGCCGATGCAGATGCGCGGCGTCATGTCCATGTGACGCGCTTCAAGAAACGGCGAAACTGCTGCTTCCTTTTAAAGCATTTTCGCAATTACTGTGATCTGGTAAGAGCAGCGAGGTGTGGTTTTCTTTGAGAGAAAACCACGTAAAGGTTGGCGGCTTCCCCGTATTTCCTGCCACGCGGCACTGGCCGGGAACAATTATGTGCGACTTTCCTCAAAGAAAGTCGCATGCAGATCGGTGGCTCCGCCAACACCAACAGGAAATACGGGTTCGGTCTGCACCAATTGCGAAAATGCTGTAGACGAACTGCAAGCCCGGGCCAAAGAGAAAAACTGTGACGCCCGATGGAAAGACAGAGTTCTCAGGCAGGGCACGGCTCTAGAGGCTGCGGAAAAACGGAGTTCCTCAAACGGCGATTTCCTTCGTCGAAGTTTTTCCGGAGCGAGACGTCCCGTGCCCAGGATTTCATCCTGGGTTATTTTCGGTCGTCCCTGACGGGACTTGTCTCGTTGGTTGATGCTACCCAGCACTTAAGTGCTGGGCTATTTTCGGCCGTCCCTCCG
>Ga0182015_10004706_pt1 | contig 14552 bp, 14 predicted proteins | sample 712P3MmetaG_FD_120478 | JGI IMG/M metagenome (GOLD analysis project Ga0182015, IMG submission 120478) | Permafrost microbial communities from Stordalen Mire, Sweden - 712P3M metaG | ecosystem: Environmental > Terrestrial > Soil > Wetlands > Permafrost | place: Sweden: Stordalen | collected...
GGCTTCATCCTCGTCTCGACGATCTTCTTCGGCGGCTTCCCCACCGGCTGGACGGGCTATGAGCCGCTCAACGACGAGGCGGTGATGGGGATGGACTCCTACATCGTGTTCTTCGCGCTCGTCGGCATCTCGATGGCGCTGCTGGGGCTGAACATGCTGGCCACGATCATCACGATGCGCGCGCCCGGGCTGACGTGGTCGCGGCTACCAATCTTCGTGTGGTCGGTGTTCGCGACCGCGGTGCTGATGGTGCTCGCTGCGCCGATGCTGATCGCGACGCTGGCGATGGCGGCGCTCGACCGCACGATCGACACCTCGTTCTTCATCACCGGCGGCGGCGGCAGCTCCTACCTGTTCGAGAACCTGTTCTGGTTCTTCGGGCACCCCGAGGTGTACATCCTCGCGCTGCCTGGCTTCGGCATCGTGCTCGAGATCCTGCCCGTGTTCACACGCAAGCCGCTGTGGGGCTATCGCCTCGCGATCTCCGGCATGCTCGGCGTCTCGCTGCTCAGCTTCTTCGTGTGGCAGCACCACCTGTTCGTCAGCGGCATCAACGCCGACCTGCGCCCGTTCTACATGCTCTCGACGGAGATCATCTCGGTGCCGACCGGCTTCATCTTCCTGTGCGTGATGGGCACGCTGTGGCGATCGCGTACGTCGTTCAGCGTGCCGATGCTGTTCTGCCTCGCCTGGACGTTCAACTTCCTGATCGGCGGGCTCTCCGGCGTCGTGCTCTCCGACGTCCCCACCGACACGGGCCTACACGGCAGCTTCTTCGTAATGGCGCATTTCCACTACACGATCATGGGCGGGCTGATCTTCAGCTTCTTCGCCGGCATCTACTACTGGGTGCCGAAGATGCTCGGGCTGCGCTTCAACGAGATGCTCGCCAAGGCGCACTTCTGGCTGATGTTCATCTTCTTCAACTCGACCTTCCTGCCGCTGTTCGCGCTCGGCCTGAAGGGCATGCCCAGGCGCGTCAGCACGTATGAACCGAGCCTGCAGGGGCTCAACGTGTGGGTCTCGATCTCAGCCTTCGTGCTCGGCTTCTCGATGCTGATCTTCATCTACAACGTCGTCTACTCGCTGATCTTCGTACGCGAGCCCGCCGAAGCCAACCCGTGGCGCTCGAAGTCGCTGGAGTGGCAGGTGCCGACGCCGGTGCCGGTCAACAACTTCGAGCAGATCCCCGTGATCGACCACGACCCCTACGACTACGGCACACCGGTCGCCCTCGGCGGCGGACACCCGGCGGCCGCGGGAGCCTGAGTGATGGCGTCTGAAAGCGAAAAGCTGCCACTCGGGCTGATGGTCCCGCCGGTGCCCGCGGGCACCGAGATCCCGCCGGAGCCGCCGGACGTCGGTGCGCGGGCACTATCGGTCGCCTCGCGCATGCTGTGCGGCGCCTCGACGTTCTTCTTCCTCGCGTTCGTGTTCGCGTTCTTCTACCTGCGCTCGATCAACGCGGACCACATGTGGCACCCCAAGCACGTCAACCCCAACCAGGGGCTGGGCGCGGCGTTCATCGTCTGCATCCTCGTGAGCGCCGTGCTCGCCGTCGTCGCGGGCCGGCGCATGAAGGCCAAAGCGCCCGGCTGGGTCGCGCCCGGGATCGCGAGCGTCGCTCTGGGGCTGGTCGCGGTCGCGCTGCAGTGCATCGAGTACACGGTGCAGCACTTCGGGCCCACCAACGGCGGCTACGCGAGCGTCTTCTGCGCGTGGACGGGCTTCTACCTGATCGCGGTGCTGTTCACGATGTACTGGCTCGAGACGCAGGTCGCGACCGAGCTGCGCGCCCGCCGCGCACCGGCCGCCACGGACGGTGACATCAAGGACCCCGACCGGCTGATCGCGCCCGCGCTCGACGTGGCCGTCTTCTACTGGGGCTTCCTGGCGGCGATCGGCGTCGTGACGTACGTGACGCTGTACCTCCTGTAGTGCTCGCCACGGCGGCAGCGACGCCGGGGTTCTGGGACTGGGCGTTTGACCCGCCGCTGGTGCTCGTGATCGACCTCGGCGTCTTCTACGTGCTCGGCGCGCGGCGGACCCACACGCCCGAGCGCAAGCGCGTCGCGCAGCGCTGGCGCTGCGGCTGCTTCTGGGGGAGCCTCGCGGTGCTCGCGATCGCGCTCGCCTCGCCGATCGAGCGGCTGAGCGCCGATCTGTTCTGGGTGCACATGATCCAGCACGTGCTGCTGATCGTCGTGGCCGCGCCGCTGTTCGTGCTCGCCGCACCGTGGATCCGTCTGTGGCGATGCCTGCCGCTGGAGACGCGCCGCTGGCTCGCGGGCGGCCTCAGCCACGGGCAGCGCACCGCGCCGCTGCGCGCCATCAGCCGCGCGCTCGGCAGACCGGTGCCGAGCTTCGTCGCCTTCTCGGTCGTGCTGCTCGGCTGGCACGTGCCCGCGATGTTCGACGCGACGCTCGAATCGAGCACGCTGCACGCGTTCGAGCACACGCTGTTCTTCTTCACCGCGGTGCTGTTCTGGAAGCAGGTGATCCCCTCGGCGCCGCTGCACATCAGCCTGGGCTCGCCGCAGCGCGTCGTGTTCCTGATCGGCGGCATGATCGTCAGCTGGGCGCTCGCGGTCGTGCTCGCGCTCGCCCCGCATCCGCTCTACAGCTACTACGCGGATCTGGCGAGCCGGCCCGGCGGCATCTCGGCGATGGCCGATCAACAGCTCGCCGCGGGCATAATGTGGGTGCCGGGCTCGGTCACGTTCCTGATCGTCCTGTTCGTCTACGTCCACCGCTGGCTCGTGCCGCAGGCTCCGGGCAACCCCCGGGCTCCGCGGCTGGCGAGCGAGCACTAGGAGGCCTCATGCTTGAGACCGTGATTCCGATCGCCTCGGGTTTCCTCACCGGCTCGATCCTCACGCTGGTCCTACCTCTGGGGGTGTTGATCTGCGTGGCGATCTGGTACGTCGTGATGTGGAATCACGGCTCGGGCGAACGCTGAGCGCCGCCCGAGCCGCAGTCCGATGACGAGCCCGGTCGCGGGACCGGGTCGAGCCCGATCCCGCGCCGGGGTGGGTCAGGCCCGATCCATCGCCGGCGTGCGCAGCTGACGCACCGCGGGCGCGCGCTCGCCACGCGCGTACGCGTGCACATGGTGGTGCACCGGACGCCGGATGCGCCAGCGATTGCCGGTGACGCCCGGCTTGTGCTCGGACAGCAGCGACGCACGCGACATCACAAGCGCCAATCCAGCGAGCAATGCAACATCAAGCACTATGTTCAGTATGAGCATCGTTGTGAAAGTCATGCACCCAGTGTTCCCCTAATGCCTAATGTCAATCACAGGACCGCGTGAGAGATCTCTAAGGGTCGATGGCGTGTGAAAGCGCACACATGCAGCCGGCGTCGTTCGCTGTTCCAACGACATTCAAGGGTCTATATATAGATCAGTACGTAGTATAGTGATCTATATATGGAGCATCAGATTGGAAGACGACGGGCGCCCATTGCGGTCCGTCGAGCGCAGCGCAACCTAGCCGAGAGCGTTGCTTCGTGGCGCAAGCTACGCGGCCTGACGCAGGCTCAACTCGCCGAGCGGGCCGACGTCTCACGAGGGGTCGTGCGACGCCTCGAGGCAGGCGACGGCGGTGTCAGCATCGAGAACCTGCTCCGAGTCTTGCGGGCGCTCGGCATCCAGGGCCTTCTGACGACGGCACTCGACCCGCTCGCCAGCGACATCGGCCGTCTACGTGCAGACCAAGGGCTGCCGCGGCGGGTACGCCCGAGGCAGCTGACCGACGATGGCTGAGGAGTACATCGAGGTCGACGTCCAGATCGGCTGCCGGGACCTGCCAGCCGGACGGCTGTGGACGCATCGCCACGGTCAGAGCGAGTCGGCCACCTTCAGCTATCACGACGATTATCTTCAGCACGCGGACGCTTACGAGTTGGACCCCGGCCTGCCCTTGCAAAGCGGACAGCATCAGACCGCATTCGGGCAAGCACTGTTCGGCGCAATGTCCGACTGTGCGCCGGACGGTTGGGGACGGCGGCTCGTCCGGCGCGTGCAGGCGCAACGCGCGCGCGCAGCCACCTCGCAACGACGTGCCCTCGCCGAGATCGACTTCCTGCTCGGCGCGCGCGACGACCTACGTCAAGGCGCGCTGCGGTTTCGCGCGCGCGATGGCGAGCAGTACCTCGCGGTCGACGCCGAGGGAGTTCCGGACCTGATCACACTTCCGCGACTATTGAACGCAGCCGAAGAGCTGGAACGCGATGCGCCGACGAGCGAGGATCTGCGTCTGCTGCTTCACGGCGGCAGCTCGCTCGGCGGTGCACGGCCGAAGGCGCACGTGCTCGACACACACGGACACCTGGGGATCGCCAAGTTCCCAGCCCCCAATGTCGACGAGTGGGATGTGATCCGATGGGAGGCGGTCGCGCTCGAGTTGGCAGAGGCCGGAGGCATCGACGTGCCTGAGCACGAGTTGCACATAATCGAGGATCGGCCGGTGCTGGTCGTGCGTCGCTTTGACCGTGACGAGAGCGGACGGGTGGGTTACCTGAGCGCGATGTCGATGCTCCAAGCCAGGGACGGAGAGCGGGCGAGCTACCTTGAAATCGCAGAAGCGATCGAAGAACGCTCCCCAGCAGTCAACGCCGACCTACACGAGCTGTGGCGGCGGATCGTCTTTACGATCCTGATCTCAAACACCGACGACCACCTGCGCAACCACGGCTTCCTGCGCGAGAGCACCGCAGGCTGGTCGCTCTCGCCTGCGTTCGATCTCAATCCCAACCCCGAAGGCACAGCCAAGCAGCTCGCTACCGCGATCGACGAGAGCAACGCGGAAGCCAGCCTCGCCACAGCGCTCGATGTAGCCGGCCTGTTCAGGCTCTCGGAGGCCGGTGCTCGCCAGATCGTCGATGAGCTGTCCACTGCGACTGCACGCTGGCAAGCGATAGCACGGGCAAAGGGTCTCGCCACGCCGGAGTTGCAGAGACTCGCGCCTGCGTTCGAGCACGAGCAGCTGATCGCGGCGCGCAAATTCGTTGACACGCAGAGCTGACTGCTCGCGATCCGCGGCCCGCTCGTCTCGGGTCAGCCGGCGGCGAGCTTCGGCACGTCGTGCGCGATCTCGCTCGGTTCGAACGTCGCCGGGTAGATCGTCGTCAGCCTGCCGCTCGCGCTGATCCCGTACACGAGCGCGGAGTGCGACACGAGCTGCGGCTGGCCGACCTCGCGTTCGGAGCCGACGTGCCACGCCGCCCACGTGGGCGCGAGTTCGCCGGCCGAGCCGATCAGGTACTGCATGCGCCCGGCCATCTCGTGCTCGCGCACGAAGCGCGCGACGTTCGCCGGCGTGTCGCCACGCGGGTCGACCGACACGGCGATCACCTGTACCTCCGAGGCGCGCCTGCCGAGCATGTTCAGCGCGACGCGCAGGTTCGAGGCGATCAGCGGACAGACGTCGGGGCAGTTGGCGTACAGGAACGTGACGAGCACCGCCTGGCCGCGGTACTGGCCGAGCGTCACAGGCTGGCCGAGGTAGTTGCGCAGGTGGATCGGGGGCGCCAGCTTGGCGGGCAGCGCGAGCGTGCCGTAGAAACCGTCGCCGGCATGGGTCTGTTCCGCCCCCCCGGGTAGCGCAGCCTTGGCCGGCCCCTTGACGAGCAGGAAGCTCGTGAGGGCGGTGAGCGCGAGCAGCAAAACCAACCCACACACGATCATCGGGCCCCTGAACGGAGCCGGTCCACCGGAGGTTCTGGTCTGCTCGCTCATCCGCTCCTCCCCTCAGGCGAGTCTAGCGCCACGGTGGAGCACGCGTTCAGCTCATGTTCACATATCCCGTGGCTTCCGTGGGACTGCGCACGTTGGCGGCGACCTTGTTTTCGTAGTTGCCCTCGATCGTCTGAATCTGGCCGCTCGGCAGCACGTACCTGACGATGCCGACGTGTTCGTCGCCGAACACGATCAGATCGCCCGGCTGCGGCACGACGCCGGGTCCGTTCGCGATCGCGCGGCCACTGCTCTGCGCCCACGACCACACCTCCGCGACAGAGCCGGCGCCCTGACCGAGCGCGCCGATCGGCTCGCCCGCTTCGCGCGCGGCCCACGAGGCGAAGTACGCGCACCACGGTGCCCCCGGCATCGCCCCCGCGGTGGCGCTGCGGTACTGCGCGATCGCGGGCGATTCGTTGGATCCCGGCGGCTGCTCGGTCTGGCCGAGCTGGCTTTCGGCGACCGCCACGATCCGCGCGCCCGGCGAGCTCTCGCCGGCGGTGTCTAGACCTGCGAGCCCGGTGGAGCCGGCGACGCCGTCGAGGCTCTGCGGCTGGTAATACGAGCTAAGCGTCGGCACGGCGCTGGCGACGCTCGAGCCGGTGGTGGCGCCGAGGCCGCTCGTGCCGGTCGAGCTCTCGAGGGGGGAGTAGCTCGCGAGGCCGGTCGCGCCGGTGAGGCCCGCCGCGGCAGAGGCGTTCGAGTCCTCGAGCAGCGCTGCGTCCGTCGCCGCGGAGCCTTCGCCACCGGGGACTTCGTAGCCGGCGCTCGCCCGCTGAAGCGCGCTCGCGAACGACGATTCGCCGCCGGCTGTGACGGCGCTCGCGGCCGGAGCTTCGACGCCGCCGGCGACCGCGCTCGAGCCGGCGAGTGCGGCGGGGTTCGCAAGCTCCTGACGAATCGCGGAGATGCGCTGCACCGTCGCCTCGAGGCTCATCACCCGGGTAATCGGCAGGCGGCTTGGCGCGTTGAGCTGCGTAAACATTCAGCCGGAGAGTGCGTAAGTGTATAGCAGGACTCCGTGGAACTGTATAGTAAGATGTCGCGTAATGGTATAATAGGCCGGCATGGGCGATGTAGAGCACAACGAGACCGCCCCACCTGGCGGCTATCGACGGCGCATCGTCGACGACGAGCTGGATGAGCTGATCGCGGGGCTACCGGCGATAGCGCTGGAGGGTCCAAAGGCCGTCGGTAAGACGGCGACTGCCCTGCGGCGCGCCGCGACCGTGCATCGACTCGACGACAGCGCCGAGCGCTCCGTCGCGGAGATCGACACGTCGCGACTCGTCGAAGGCAAGCGCCCGATCTTGATCGACGAGTGGCAGCGTGTTCCCGAGTCTTTCGACCGCGTGCGCCGTGCCGTCGATGCCGGCGCCCCGCCTGGGAGCTTCCTGCTCGCCGGCTCAGCGTCACCCGCGCAGTCGCCTACGCACTCTGGAGCCGGCAGGATCGTGCAGGTGCGCCTGCGACCCATGGCGCTCGCCGAGCGCGGCATCGAAGCCCCGACGGTGAGCCTCGGACAGCTCTTGAAGAGCGGGCGCGCCGGTGGAGGCCTGGCCCCGATAGCCGGACGAACCGACGTCAACCTCGAGCGCTATGTACAGGAGATCCTCGCATCCGGATTCCCCGGGCTCCGCGGCCTGCCCGACCGTTTGGCACGAGCGCAGCTCGACGGCTACATCGACCGCATAATCGACCACGACTTCGAAGAGCTCGGCCGTCAGGTCAGGCGACCGCAGGCGCTGCGGAGCTGGATGCGCGCGTACGCGGCGGCCACCGCCACGACTGCGTCCTACGAGAAGATCCGCGATGCGGCCACGAGCGGCCACGGCAAGAAGCCGACCAGAGTCACGGCACAGCCCTACCGCGAAGTGCTCGAACGGCTGTGGATCCTCGATCCGCTTCCGGCCTGGTTGCCCACACGCAGCCGCCTCGCGCGCCTTGCCGCACCGCCAAAGCATCACATGGCCGATCCCGCGCTCGCGTCCCGGCTACTCGGCGTCGACGCCGACACATTGCTGAACCCGCGGCGCGGCGACGCTCCAATCGCCCGCGAAGGGATGTTGCTCGGGGCGCTCTTCGAGTCGCTGGTCACGCTCAGCGTCCGTGTTTATGCGCAGGCCGCCGAGGCACGCACCGCCCACCTGCGTACCTGGAGCGGCGAACGCGAGGTCGACCTCATCGTCGAGCACGGGCGCCAGGTCATCGCGATCGAGGTGAAGCTCGGCCCCACACCCGACGACCGGGATGTCCGGCATCTCCTCTGGCTCCGCCGCGAGCTCGGCGACGCCCTGGCGGATGCGATCGTCGTCACGACCGGGCAGATCGCCTATCGGCGAGCCGACGGGATCGCGGTAGTTCCCGCCGCGCTGCTCGGCCCCTGAACGCTGCTCGGCCCCTGAACGCCACAGGTTGTGTCGGAGGGGTAAGCGTCGGAAGCGAGAGCCGGGCGGCTACCGCAAGCGAGCGGGCAATTAAAAGGGGATGGGCGGCCGTCACCGCCCATCCCACCACCGTTCCCTCGATGAAGCGGCGGTATATGGCTTCTGTCGGCCTTTCCCGGACCGCCCGAAGCGATATGACCCGTCTGGCCGCGGGTGACCGATGTGAACATCGGCCGGCGGTCAGCTGGGCTTCACTGCAGCGGTGGCGTCCTCTAGGCGCCACCGCTGAGGAAGGTCTGGAAAGCTGCTATCTGATTTATTCGATCAGGTGCAGCGCCGCGTCAGGCAGCTGGTTGGCCTGCGCGAGGATCGCCACGCCGGCCTGCTGGAGCACCTGGTCCTTCGTGAAGTTGGTCATTTCCGTGGCCATGTTCACGTCGACCAGCGCGCTTACTGCCGCGGTCAGGTTCTGGCTGTACACTTCCAGGTTGGACTGGGTGTACTGGATGCGGTCCTGCACGGCACCGAATTCACCGGCGAGCCCGGAGACGGTAGCGATGGCTTCGTCGAGTTCTTTCAGACCCGTCGCTTCCGGTCCTTTGATTTCGCCGATTTCGGTCTTGGCCGTTTCCTCTTCTTCGACTTTGGTTTCGACCGCTTCCTTGATTTCTTCTGTGGTCTTGCCTTCGCCTTTGAGGGTCGTTTCTTCTTCTTTGATTTCTTTTTTCAGTGTGGTGACGGTTTCTTCGAGAGTCGTTCGTTCTTCTTTTTCTTCTTTGGTCAGCGGCGGGACGAGCCTTTCGCCGAGCGTGGTGGGGTCGAGCTCTTCTTCGATCGACGCGTACAGTTTCACCGTCGTGACGCTGATCTGTTCGCCGTCGTTGGCGCCGACCTGGAACTTGATTTCTTCAGCGGCGTTGAGCAGGTCCTTGCCGTTGAAGCTCGTCGTTTCACCGACGCGCTTGATCTCGTCGGTCAGCTGCGTGACCTCGGAGATGATCGCTTTCTGGTCTTCTTCGGAAGTCGTGCCGTTGGAGTACTGCACGCCGAGCTCACGAACGCGCTGGAGCATCTGGTTGACGTCGTTGAGCGCACCCTGAGCGGTCTGCGCCATGGCGACCGCGTCCTGGATGTTTTCGCCAGCCTGGTTGAGGCCGTTGACCTGGCTCTGCAGGCTCTGGCTGATCGCGTAGCCGGCGACATCGTCGGCGGCCGAGTTGATCTTGAGACCCGAGGACAGACGCTCCATCGACTGCGAGATCATGTTCTCGGTGTTGTTCAGGTTCCTGCTGGCGTTCAACGCCTCCAGGTTGTTGTTGATCGTGAGGCCCATGCGTTCATCTCCTTGATGACGTTCGTTTGGTCAGGTCCCGAGCCGACTCCGTGTCGACCCACGCCGATTATCGTCAGCGCGCCGGGAAACTTGAGACGAGATTGCTCTTGACACGAATTTCCCGCCCGCAGCCTCGATTCCTGCCTGTGAAAGCGGGCGCTCAGGCGCGCACGTCGACGTGCGGGTGCTCGTCGTCGTCGGGGTCGCGTACGGGGTCGGGCGGCGGCGGCTCGCGGCGGGGGCGCTGCTGGCGATCCTTCGCGGGCCGGTCGCGCTCGCGGGAGATGCGCTCGAGCGCACCCACGGGCAGTCCCGAGGCCGGTGAGACCTGATGCAGGCCGGGCGCGATCGGCTGAATCGGGTCCATCGCCGCAGCCGCTCCTAGGAGCCGGTCCTCGCGGCCGGGCGCTCAGCGCCGGGCGCCGGCAGCTCGCGCCGCGCGCGCGCGGCCTGAACGGCGCTCGCGAGCTGCGCTTCGCGGCTGCCCAGCTCAAGGATCACGAGCCGCCGCCAGAGGAACACGGCGCCGCCCCACACCGCCACGTAGCAGACGATGCCGGCGACGAGCGCGCGCACGCCGGCGCCCACGACCGTGTTCGTCGGCAGCGACAGGTAGCCGCCGAGCGCGAACCCGAGGAGCCCGCCCCAGCCCTTGGCGCGCGCGACGGCGCGCGCGGCGCGCGGGTGCGCGGCGACGTTCGGCGCGCCGCCATCCTGCTCGTCCTCGGCATCGCCCTTCTTCGACTTCTTCTCGATCTTGCCGCCCTTCTTGTCCGCCTTGCCCTTCTTGTCAGCCTTGGCGCCCTTCTTCTCGGGTGCGCGCGGCGCGGGCGAGGCGGCTGCCGCGACGGCGGTGTCGTCCGCGGCGGGTGCGTCGGCTGCTGTGGCGGCTGCCATGCGAGCTACCCGTTCTGCAGCCCGCGCTGGCGTTCGGCGCGCTGGCAGTCGAAGATGAAGCGAATCAGGCGACGGCGGTCGAGCTCGGCGATCGACTTGAAGGCGACCGCGCGACGACCCTGGCGATCGACGCGCACGACCTCGCCGGTGCCGCTGATCACGAGCTCGTTCTGCTTGAGCGTGAGCGTGAAGCGCACCTCCTCGCCGATCTTCAGCGTGTCCGGGCCGGCGAGCAGGAAGCCGCCGCCGCTGAGATCGACCGTGTAGCTCTCGACCGCCGTGCGATTGGGGCCGGCGTAGACGAGCGCGGGGCGCGCGGAGCGTATGCGCACGTATTCGCGCTCCTGCAGCACCTCGATCGAGCGCGGCGAGTCGATGCGCAGGACGTCGGGGTCGGATGGATCCTCGATCGTCGCCGTGCCGCTGAGGCGCACACGGCCCTGAGGAGCGACGAATTCGAGCACGAGGCCGTCGAGGTCGCGGGCGCTCAGGGGGCCGATCGGCACCATGATCGCGACCTGCAGCGCGTCGGGCTCGCGCTCGAGCACGCGCGCGGTGATGCCCTTGCCGCCGCGTGGGACGAGCGTCACCGTCTGCGCGCGCTCGGGCAGCGTGACAGGCTTGGACGGCCCGGACGATCCGCGTCCGAATTTCATGGCAGCAGCCTCTCCGCGAGCGCGCTCGGCGCGATCTGGCGCAGTCGCCAGCCGCCCGCGCGGGCGCGCTCGAGCATGTACTCGGGGGCGAGCTCGAACCTGCACGCGGCCTCGACGGCCACGCCGATCTGGTCGGTCTCGTCGGCGTGCGTGACCGCGAGCGCGTTCGCGCCGAGCGGCTTCAGCGCCTGCAGCAGCTGCGCGGCGGCGGTCGCGCCGAGCGTCGCCGGCAGCGCGACGACGACGCGCTCGGGCTTCAGCTCGGCGAGCAGGCGCGCCAGCTCGCGAATGCCCGCGCGATCGGCGGGAGACACGCTCGGCGTGTCGAGCACGGCGATGCCGTCGCCGCGCGCGCGGCGCAGCGCGCGCAGCGCCCGCGCTGCGCCTGCCGCCACCGGCTTCATCACGTACGGGCTGATGATCATCTGCAGCTCGCCGCGCTCGGGCTCGCGCGTGATCGTCGCGAAGCTCGCGGACAGCGAGCTGCTCTTGCGGTACGCGCCGAGCAGCGTCGCGCAGCACGTCGTCTTGCCGGCGCCGCCGGCGCCCACGATCACGATCACCGCGCCCTTGCTCGGCAGCGGCGGCGCCACGGGGATGCGCTGCGCGAGCGTCGCGCGCACCGCCTGCGCGAGGCCCGCGCGCGGCGCGAGCGCGAGCGCGTGGGCGCTCGCGCCGTCGATCAGCTCGTCCGCGAGCGCCTCGCCGATGCCGCAGCGCTGCAGGCTCCTCGCGACGCCGGCGCGGGCGCGTCCCTGCGAGCCCGGCGCCACCTCGCGCCGCTCGCTCACCGGCCAGCTCGGCGCCGGCGTCGACGCGCGCTCCGCGGGCGGCGTGAACGGCGCCGGCTCCGGCGCGCCGGGCAGCTCGGAATCCGGGCGCTGCCGCGACAGTGGCTCAACCTCCCACGGCGCCGGGCTTCGCGGCGCCGGCTGCGGGCTCCAGGGCGGCGGCTCGGCCGCACGCGCCACCGCCGGGCGTGGCTGCGGCCTCCCGCGGTCGGCGCGTGCGAGCGCGGCCAGATGCGCGGTCACGTAGGCGCTGCCCGCACGCGTCGGCGGCACCGGCTCGCGCGTGTAGAACGGCGGCGGCGAGGCGGGCGCGGACGCGTTTGACGGTAGCGGTGTGGCGATGCCCGGCTGCGCGGGGGCGTACCCCGGCGGCGGGGGCTGCTCGGCCTGCGGCACCGGCGGCACGGTGCCGACGTATTCGGGTCGCGGCGGCGTGACGGGCACCGTGGGATCGGGCACGAACGGCCGCGGCGGCGCGTGACGGTACTCGGCAGCCGGCGGCCGCGCGGCGGCGGGCTCGACCGCGGGCGCGGGGAGCGCGGGCGCGACAGGCTCGGGCTCGGGTGCGACGCTCCCCTCTTCGTCGTAGACGTCGACGCCGGCGCTGCCGGACATCGCCTCGATCTCGACGTACGTGCGCTGGAAGAAGCCGAGCATGCCGCCGGTGAGGCCCTCGCGGCGGCGCACGATGATCGCGTCGGCGCCGAGGTCGCGCTGGATCTGGGGGACGAGCTCCTCGACGGAGCGCCCGCGGTAGACGCGCGTCGCGGCCTCGCCGCCGCCGCCGAAGCGGGCGCGGGCCTCGCGTCCGAGCGCTTCCAGCAGCTCTCCGGGGGTGCTCATGGACACTCCTTCGGAGGCTCGAGACGAGAAGATGAGCACACGCTGTCAAAAATGCTCATGCGTGGACCACGCCGATCGTTTCGACGTTGATGCCGGGCGCGATCTCGTTGTAGGAGCACACGGCGAGGTGCGGCTGGGCCTGCGCGATCAGCCGGCGCAGGTGGCGGCGAATGCGCGCGGAGCACAGCAGCACGGGGCCCCGGGGGGCGTTCTGGCCGCTTCGCGACGCGATCGCGGTCGCGTGCTCGACCTGCGCGCGCAGCGCGGAGACGATCGCCTGGGCCCGCGGCGGGTCCATCGCGAGGTACTCCCCGTCCGTGGTCTGGGTGATGGAGGTCGAGACCTCCTGCTCGATGGCGGGGTCGAGGGTTATCGCCTGCAGTCGCAAGTGCTCGTCCAGGTGTGGAGCCGTGATCGCCCGGCCCAGCGCCTGGCGAGCGTACTCCGATAGGAGGCTTGTGTCACGTGTTGTTCGCGCCTTGTCGCCGATCGCCTCCACGATCGTGCCGAGATCGCAGATCGGCACGCCCTCGCTGAGCAGCGACTGCAGCACCCGCTGGATCTCTCCGAGCGACAGCGCGTCGGGGACGACCTCTTCGACGACGGCCGCGTTGGTCTCCTTGAGCTTGTCGAGCAGCGCGCGCACGTCCTGGCGCGTGAGCACCTCGGCGGCGTGCTCGCGGATCGTCTCGGTCAAGTGGGTGACGATCACGGACTCGGGGTCGACGACGGTGTAGCCCTGCGCCTCGGCCTCGGCGCGCGCGGACTCCTGGATCCACACGGCCTCGAGGCCGAACGCGGGCTCGTGCGTGGGCACCCCCGAGAGCTTGCCGGTGGCGTCGCCTGGGTCCATCGCGAGCAGGTGCCCGGGCATGATGCGCCCGCGCGCGACCTCCGAGCCGCGCACCTTGAACACGTACTCGTGCGATTCCATGCCGAGCTCGTCGTGGATGCGCACGGGCGGCACGACCAGGCCGAGGTCGCCGGCGAGCTGGCGGCGGATCTGTGAGACGCGGCGCAGCAGCGAGCTGCTCGGGCGCGCGGGATCCGAGCCGGCGTCGACGAGCGGCACGAGCCCGAAGCCGATCGCGAGCTCGAGCGTGTCGACCCCGACTTCTGAGATCGGCTCGTCGCTGGCTTTCGGCAGCGCCGCCTTGGAGGCCGCTTCGCGCGCCGCGGCCTCGGCGTCGAGCGTGCTCGGCAGCCCTTTGCGCACGGCCCACCCGATCGCGCCGAAGATCGCCGCGATCAGCAGGAACGGCAGCTTCGGCAGGCCGGGGATCAGCGCGAACAGCCCGATCGCGCCGGCGGCGACGAGCGGCGCCTTGCGCTGGCTGAGGATCTGGTTGGCGATGTCCGAGCCGAGGTCGCGATCGGATGCCGCGCGGGTGACGATGATGCCGGTGGCGACGGAGATCAACAGCGCCGGGATCTGCGCGGAGAGGCCGTCGCCGACGGTCAGCAGCGAGTACTGGTGCGTCGCTTCGGAGAAGCCGAGGTGGCGCTGGAGCATGCCGACGATGATGCCGCCGACGAGGTTGATCGCGGTGATGATCACCGCCGCCATCGCGTCGCCTTTGACGAACTTCGAGGCGCCGTCCATGGCGCCGTAGAAGTCGGCCTCCTGGGCGATCTCGGAGCGGCGCGCGCGCGCCTGGTCGTCGCTGATGAGGCCGGCGTTGAGGTCGGCGTCGATCGCCATCTGCTTGCCGGGCATCGCGTCGAGCGTGAAGCGCGCGCCGACCTCGGCGACGCGCCCGGCGCCGTTGGTGACGACGACGAACTGGATCACGACGAGGATCAGGAAGATCACGAGGCCGACGACGACGTTGCCGCCGACGACGAATTCGCCGAACGCCTTGACGACGCTGCCGGCGTCGCCGGAGGTGAGGATCAGGCGCGTCA
>Ga0182015_10004708_pt1 | contig 14551 bp, 8 predicted proteins | sample 712P3MmetaG_FD_120478 | JGI IMG/M metagenome (GOLD analysis project Ga0182015, IMG submission 120478) | Permafrost microbial communities from Stordalen Mire, Sweden - 712P3M metaG | ecosystem: Environmental > Terrestrial > Soil > Wetlands > Permafrost | place: Sweden: Stordalen | collected...
CCGCCGAGGGCGAGCACCGCGATCCGGAAGATTCGCCGTTTCATCCGTTACCTCAACTGGCCTGCCAAGGCTAACCGAATCTCAAAGCTGCGCGGTATTGACCGCACGCCCCCATCAGCACCGCGGGCGGCCTTCAAAACTCAGTGCGCGGACCCGTTGCCAGCGGGATTATAATTACCGGGCAAATCCGCGACAACAAAATTGATCGAATCAGGCTGCAGCCTGCTATGCGTTGGATTTCCTTCGACGGCGGCCCAGAATACTAATAATGCCCAGGGTTAAGAGTCCCGTTGAGGCCGGTTCCGGGACATTGGCCAAGCTGATGCCATTAGCGGCGGCAAAGGAATCCAAGGCGGTCAGATCGGCCGCTGAGATGGCGGACTGGCTGGCGAACTGATTGAAATTGTCCGCGAGCAACACGAAGTCGTTGCCGTTGACGGCGCCATCGTAATTGAAATCGCCTTCATCCCAGCCGTCGGTGACGGCCTGGTTGAAGTTCGCCGCCATGATGTTGAAATCCGCGCCGTTTACTTTGCCGTCGAGATTCGCATCGCCCAGCAGGGTGTACATGATTTCAATAGTGCCCGGTGCAAGGTCGGCTGGATTACCTGCATCGGCAGCGTCCGCGTAGCCGATTCCATAGATGCCGGTATTGCTCTGGGCGGCAGTGGACATGATTCCCGGTCCGTTCCAAGCTCCGCCGGCATAGCCGCTGATGATCCATGATGCGATGGAGGGGATCGGGTCGGTCCCGCTGCCATAATTGATGATGACGGCGTTGTTGTTGATGTCGAGCGCAGCACCGCTGGCAATCGCGAGGGATGAAACGGTTTGCAGCCCGGTGCCCAATCCCAATTGCAGATCGCTGGTTCCGTTGATGGCAACGCTGGTGTTGGCGGGCAGCGCGCCGCTCGACCCGATGACGAGCGTGCCGGCACTCACGTTGGTGGAGCCGGAATAACTGTTTGATCCGCTCAGCGTAAGCGTATGTGCGCCCAGCTTGGTTAGGGAAAACCCGCCGCTGATTGCGCCGCCCACTGCCAGATTGGCCGAAGCAGCATTAAAATTTGTGTTCGCCTGCATCGCCAGGTTTGTGTTGATTGTCTGCACGTTCGAGCTGTTATTGACGATGTCGCCGGCCAGATTGATGGCGTTACCCGTGATGACAAACGGCCCCGCTCCGGAATTGAATGTGATTCCGGAGTATTCGGTGTTGGCGGCGGAATTGTTGTTGGCGTTGAGTTGAGTTGTTCCCGCGAATACCAGCGGCGCGTTGGCGGCGAACGACCCGTTGACCCAGTTCCCCGTGGTGCTCCAGTTGTTATCGCTGCCCGCGCCGTTCCACGTATCGGCGCCGATCGGCGTCATCAGGCCGTAGCCCGTCGTTCCTTTTTGCAGATTGAGCTGATAGGTCTGCCCGCCGACGATCACATCGTAAAGGCCATAAGTGGCGTTGGAGAAGGTAATCTGGCCGGCGGAGTTTGTGGTAAGAGACAGGTTGGTGCTGTACTGATTCATCCAGCTCTGCCAGACGCTTCCAGTGGGCGTCAGCGTGTAGGTTGAGTTGTACAGGGAATAATCAACGCCATTAGACCCAACATCCTGATCGTTCGGTCCGCCGATGCCGCCCCAATAACCAAACGTGTCAGCCTGCGGATCTCCGTACATCATCGTGAGTGCGGTCGTAAGATCGCTAGCATAGTTGACGGCGGAGGGCGCCTGCCCGGTAGCCACACCGAATTCCGTCAGCGAAAGCTCGATCGGATTGCCACTCGGGTCTTTGGCAACGGAAAGATTCTGCATCGACTGCTGCATCTGCACGGCGCTGACATTGTTGCCGGCGTTCGTGTAAAGCTCCATGCCGACGCCGCCGATCGGCGCGCCGTCGCGCTGAAGGGTTTGGATACCGTTGAGATACCAATTTGCGTACGGATCAGAGCCGCTTGCCACGCCCGTACTACTGATACTTTGGGGCGAAAACTGAAGCACATTGTATTCGTTGACGTCCAGCCGCGTGTTTGCCCCGGCGGCTTTCACCGCGGCGGCGACCTGTGAATAAACATTGGCCACCCCGGAATATCCCAGCCCGCCAAGATAATTGTCCTGCGCGCTCTGCCCGTGGAACGGCTCGTTCAAGACATCCATCTCCGTGTAACTGTCCGTCCGAGGGGTATCCAGCGCTTTAGTATTTACTCCGGAGACATAATAGTTAATCCGGCTTGTGATGGCGTTGTTCAACGGGGTGACGTTCCCGGCTGGAAGCGTGCCGTTGGAATTGAAATAATTATTGACCCAAGTGGGTTGCTCTGTATTCCAGATCAGATTGTGCTCGCGAACTCGAAGGCCGTTCTGAGCCGCGAACTGATCCATCGCGTCCATCAGGTTCATATTGACGCTGTTTTGGGTGTATTCGTTGTTCACCCATTTGCCGGCGTTGGCCGGGACGATCATGTTGAAGTTCGTTTTGATCGCGTTCTGATAATTGATCTGCTCCGACGTGGTGGGGGTTTGATTCTGTCCGGTGGAAAGATTCGCGTTGATCCACTGCGAATCGCCGCTATACGGGCTGTTTCCGTAAACCGCGCCGGCGAAATTGAAGGCATTGCTGATGAGCTTCACCTGCACCTGAGTCCCGGCGCCCAGGTGGATGCCGGCGGCGTTTGTCAGCGAGATTGTCCCCGATCCTTCGCGATAGTTGGTTGCGTAAGTGGTGGCGGAGGCCAATGCGTTGGCGGTCGTGTTGCTGTTGCTGACCGATACGCCCGTTCCCGAAACCGTCAGGCTTCCGATATCGAGGCTTGGAGTCTGGGTCGCCGTCTGGTCGTCCAATTGCGTCCGTACGAAATAAGTGCCCGCGGCAAGCGTCGGAGTGGTATAGGTGTAATTCGACGCCGTGCTGGAGGTGACATTGAATGTTTGATCACTGTCGGCGATCGAAATCATCATGTCGGGGCTCAGGCTGTTGGAAGCGGTTCCGGAGGCGTTCAACGTAAAGGTAACGGGCGCGGGCTGACTTAGAGTGATATAAGTGCCGACATAGCCGTCGCTATTGAGAACCCAGCCGTTGCCCGAAGCGCCGCCGCTCGACTGCATCGCCATGCTGCTGCCATTAATCGTTGTTTGAGCCCAACCCGGCGAGGAGATCCCACCCACGACGACGGCGCATTTCGCCAATCGCTTTATGGAGCGCGGCCGGTACAAATTGCCTTTACGGTTTTTTTTGCTCATTGCAATGGAATGTCAGAGGTCGTCGGTGGAACTTCTTTCTTTAACGAGCGGCGGCATCGAATACTGATGCCGCCGCTGAAGATAGTTCCGACGGCGCACGCAGGCTGCTAATCGTCTTGGCGCGATGACCTGCGTCGCCGACGGAGAACGCCCAAACCAGCCACAAGCAGCAACCCCGCGCTTGCCGGCTCAGGGACGCTTGCCAAGCTGATGCCGTTCGCCTCGGCGAATGCATTCAATGCTGTCTCATCAGCCGACGAGATGGCGGATTGGCTTGCGAACTGGTTGAAGTTGGCGGCCAGCAGCACGAAGTCGTTGCCGTTGACCTTGCCGTCGTAATTGAAATCGCCTTTATCCCAGCCCGCGGTAACCGCTTGGTTGAAGTTGGTCGCCATCAGATTGAAATCGGAGCCATTGACCTTACCGTCGAGGTTCGCGTCGCCGAGCAGGGTATACATGATTTCGATCTGACCGGCGGCAAGACCCGCAGGATTCCCGGCGTCATTTGCATCCGCGTAGCCGATTCCATAATTGGGATTGGCCGCGGCGGCGCTGGAAGTGATGCCGGTGCCTGTCCAAGTGACAGTGGTTCCCGATCCATAAGCGCCGTCGGCAATCCACATGGCGATCGACCCGATTGGATCGGTGCCGCTGCCGTAATTGATAATGATGTGGTTGTTATTGATGTTCAGCGTGCCGCTTCCGGAGATCGCCAGGGAACTGATGTTCACGTTGCTGGTGGGGGCGGTGGCCGGGACATTCGCGGATTGGCTTCCCGCCGTGATACCGGTTGCCAGAACCACGTTACCACCGGTAATGGCAAGCGGCTTGTTTTGGGGCAGTGACGCGCCGGCGTTAAGCAGGAGCGTGCCGGCGGAGACAGCCGTCCCGCCGCTGTAGCTGTTAGCACCGCTCAGGATAAGAGTGCCGCCGCCATCGGCAGCGCCTTCGCTCTTGGGAAGAGTCAGTGGACCGACAATCAATGCGCCTGTGCCGGTGACGTTGCCCGACATGGTAAATACACTGCCGGTGGTAACTGCAACACTCGCGGTGGTCGCCAAGGCGACGGGCGCCGAAATCGTGTGGTTTCCACCTTCGTCCACGATTGCGGAAGCGCCCGCGGTCGTTGTACCGGCGGGACTGGTAACGTTGCCGTTGAGCGTCAGGGTACCGGCGGTTCCCTGGTCGATGAGATAGGATGAACTCAGATTATCGAAAATCATGGTCCCGACGCTGATCTGAAAATCCCGGGTTGCATTCAGATCGATTGTTTCCGTAATGCCCGTCGGGATATCAGTCCCAAATGTTACGATATCACCCGCATTGCAGGGCATACCACCGGTAAGCGTGGCTTGGTTATAGGGGGTGAAATTGTTGATCGTTCCCCAATTGTATGAGGTGCCCTGGGCGTGCTGCAGGGCTTGCCAGCTTGTGTTCACTTGCGTGTTGGTAAACTGAGCGTTGGAGAAATAGAAACTACCGGGGACAATGGTTTCGCTGCTGTCGTACAAAATGGTTGCCATGATCAATTCCACGTACGAAGCATTTGCTGGAATTGTACCGGTGGGATCACTGCCTGAAACCGCGGCGGGATTTCCCGATCCTCCTGGCAACTCGTTGGCATAACTCCATGTCATCGTCCGGCTGGTAATGCCATTGGTGGTTGGGCTTGCATAATCCTTTGCATCCCAGTTACCGGGATTACCGGGATTGCCCGTATCGTAATTTGGTCCGCCGATGCTGTTGTTTGGGTAGGACGTGGGCCAATTACGGAAGCCATAGGTCGCGGCATTGAGAGTTATGCCACTTATCGCACCTGCGTTGGGGGACCACTCCTCGGCGTTATACGTGACTTGGATTGTGAATTCGGTGTTGTTGAAGAAATCCCCCATCTCATTGTTTCCCTCGCTGTCCGTTTCGTAATTTGTTTTGAGCGAAAGATTTTGTGAGTAGCCGGATGTCGGTGTTACCTTGAGACTTTGCGTTCCGAGGGTCACTCCCGTGGTGGTGCTGTAGTTGTATGTGGTGTAGCTGGAACTGGAACCTGAAGGAAAATAATCTCCCGGATCAGTGCTGGCACCGGCGCCGGCATCATTTGATGGCGAGCTCCCGCCGTTGCTCAATTGCCAGTCAAACCAGCCATTGCTGGAGCCAGTATTGCCTGCGACACTGCTTTGGCTGAAGTCGGTGATAAGGCTGTTAGTCTGCCAGTCGCCGACGACGGTACCGGCTTTAGCTTGGGCTGCGCAAGCAACTGCCGCCGCCATTGTGACCGCCGCCATATTTTTATATTTCCGCTTCATGTACCCTCCGAGGTAGTGTTAAATTGAAACCGTTTTGCCTTCCAAAGTATTTCCTCGCCTCAGGCCCTTGCTCCATCCTCGTTACTGATTCACCATAATATTTTGGAAGAGCAATGAGGTGATCCCGTTCTTTGCGTTGTACGTATAAGTTTCAACGTGGCCGTCAACCATCAGACCATTGGCGACCGTATTTCCCAGATGCCGGAACCGAATGTTAAACCCATTTTGCTGAGTCGTCGGGCTGCCGTCATCGGTATTCATTGTCGCCAGTTGGGCCGCAGTGTATGTGGCGGGCACCGTCGGAACGCAAAGTGGCGCCATATTTACGGGCATTCCGCCATTCGCACCGGGGACCGATGAGTAAAGAGAGTAATTGTTCAAGAACTGGCCAAAGTAAATTGGATAGCTGCCATTACACCATCCGTCACACATGAATTGACCTACGGGAAGACCTGCGACGCGCCACGAGCCATTGGCTTGAAGTTGGAGGGTTCCATCGAAGATATAGGCGATCTGGGAACTCTGTTGTATGTGCGCGATTTTGTACGGGACCAAATACTTGGCGTGAACGCCAGAGGTCGTCATATCCTTTATTCCCAAAACAGGCATTAACCGCGGATGGCAGATGTATTGGTAAGTGAGATTGCCAGGATCATTCACCGGCCCTGGAGGCGCGTCGGGGCAAACAAATATATTCCGAACACGGCTCAGTATCTGCGCGGTAGCTTGTTGCTGCGTCTCGTTCTGCTGGGTATACGTGGACAGAATCTGGCCGTTCAAATCGTTTTGAATCAACAGAGTCCAGTCCGTGGCGTAATCATAATTCACGGTGCCGGTTGTTTGGCTGGTACTGGTAATGGGCGAAGCACCGTTCCAAAACCCTTCGGGCAAAGTCCCTTGATTGTCGCCGACATAAATGGTGATTGCCTGCCCGATCTGCCGGAGATTGGATTGACACGCAATCAGATTGGCTTGGGCGCGAGCGCGCTGAAGTGCGGGCAACAGAATACCCACCAGGACGGCGATGATGCCGATTACAACGAGTAGCTCAACGAGCGTAAAACCGCTTTGTTTGGAAATGCATCTCCCTCGAACCCTCAGCAGATGCGCTTTGTTTTCCATAATCGCCTTCCTCGCCAATTCTGATTGCCTGCGATCTGGTTGACCGTCACCGCCCTAAACCATCAGCGCCTCTTCCACCAACTCCCGGATACAGCTGCTGCGGTATCACGTAAACGTTTACCTATAGTATAAACCGGGACTTTTGGGGTCAAGTGAAATCTTAACTATTTGGAATCGATTCCTGCCACGCCAAGTCCTCAAAACGGCATTTCCGGCTATCGCCGGGCGAAGACCGTCAGAGAGCTGAGTTTCGAGGACATGACGTTAGTTTGCTCTGTCCTGTCGATAATCCATCGTTCAGGCGGCTTCGAATCGGCGGTTCGGCAGTCAATTGATAACATTGATCCATTATGTGCGTTGGAACAGCTTTGAATAATCGCCGATATTATCGGGCGCCCGAACGCTGCCGTGGAAGCAGGAGTTTCGATCAAGACGTGACGCGTTCAAAAAAAAGGCCAGCGGTTTTGAAAAACCGCTGGCCCCCTGATACCGCTTATGCGTAACGCCTTAGGCGCGACGGTGACGCCGACCCATTAGTCCGGCGGCCGCCAATCCAAGAATACTGAAAGTAGCAGGCTCTGGAACCTGACTCAGAGTGAAATTGTCAAAATAGAAGTCGCTGGGCGGATTGGAATCGTTGGTCTGAATTCCAAGCTGAATATAGCCCGTCCCAGTCATAGCCGCCTTGTAGGCGTCGTAGTTGATCGACACAGTGTTCAATTGTCCGCTGTACCCAGGGTACTGATTGACGGTACCGGTGGTAACAGCCAGTGGGCTGGTGGCGCCACTTGAGCCGCCAACGCCCGTATAACCGGGGCCCGGGGCGTTCAGAACGATGTTGTAGAGTTGCGAATAGCCCGAGCCTTCATTGCCCGGCGCGACTTCCCAATTGAAGGTAAGGATGTCGTTGGCCATAAACTGAGCGGCGAGACCATTGGCCGCAAAATCGAAGCCGAGGTCAGCACCGCTACCGAGACCGCCGTTAAAGCCGCCCGCGGTCAGATCGAGCACTTTGGTGGTGTCGGAGCCTGAACCGGGGGTAATAACATTGCCTGCCGTCGGGCTGGCGAAAACGTTGGCCGTCACACCGGAATTGGTGAATGTGCCAAAACCGTCAGTCGCTCCGTCCTCGAAGTTGCCAAATGAGATGCTCGCTTGCGCGACCGAGGCTGCGAAAATCGGTATCGCCATCGCAACGACAAACCGGCGAACTCCTGAATATCCGAATGACGCAAAGTCAAACCGCCGCATAAAAACCCTCCAAAAGAGAAATGAGACGCAATTCAACCGCCTTATGACGCGATCAGAAAATACTAGGTAAACGATTACCTAGAGGGAAATATAACCCTGTCTGCCCAGGAACGCAAGAAAAAACATATCAAAATAACCTGTATTGCTCGAATCGCGTAATATCAGTTGTGCCAAGGGTCTGCCAAGAAGATGCCGTCAGGATCTGCCTTGTTCAGGCGGGTCAATTTGGGGATATTTCGACACTTCGATCGTTGGAGTGGAGCGGTCCGATCAGGAAGCCAAATTTTTTCCGATTCCGTCTCTAGGCAAGTGGAGGGTGCGGTGGGATTCTGGGGTCAATTAACGGGAAAGGCGAACTGGCCTAACTGATCGGCGGCGGGGCGGTTGAACTGCGAACTATTAAATCTTCCGGCACCCTGATTTCCCGCCCGATATGCGGCTGCGGCGACAGCAAGTGATTCAAGAGCAGGTCCGCACCCAGCCGGCCCATTTCCCGACCGGCGACCGCGACGGCGGTCAACGACGGATAGAGCATCGAGACCGGAAAAACATCATTAAAGCAGGCCAGGCTGAAATCCTGTGGAATCCGCAATCCGAGGCCATACGCCGCCCCCAGAACCATTACCGCGATCTGATGGTCGTATGTAATGATGGCTGTCGCGCCCCCTTCGATGACCGTGGTGCGCACAAAATCGGCCGGAGAATGGAACGGAGTATCGTGACCGGCAATGAGCCGAATGGCCTGCTCCCGCGCCGCCGACAGCAGCGTTCCATATCGCTCGTTCACGCTGTGATGGCTGAAATATGCGGCGCGGGCATTCGCGTAGGCGATCCGTTTGTGGCCCAATTGCGTCAGATGGGAAACCAATCGCTTCATCCCCATCGCGTCGTCCGCCAGCACAAATGCCGCGGGTTTTCCGACGCGCTCATTGACACAGACATACGGCACGCGCCGAAGATCCATCTCCGCCACGGTTTCGGGTTTCGGCGCCTGCATTAAAATCGCGCCGTCGAAACGCCAGAACGGAAGGGCGTTCTTGGTGCTGCGAACCGGACTTAAACCAAAAAATACGTCGTATCCGCCCGAGTGCAGCGTCTCAGCGATGCCTTCAATCAATGATTCGTTGATGCCCTCGGCCACGTGCGTCTGCGGCGACGCGAACAACCCAATCACTCGCGTGTTTCGCAAGCTGAGACTTCGCGCGCTCAGGTCCGGGGAATATCCCAATTGCCGGGCCGTGTCCCAGATTTTTGTGCGAACCGCTTCCGTAGTGGAGAAATTCTTCTTGCGGTCGTTGAGCACGCGGCTCACCGTCGCCGCGGTAACGCCGCAAAGACGGGCCACGTCCGTAATCGTCGGCCGCTTGTTCACGTCCTGATTATACACAATCTCGTCCAAATTCTTGCCAGTCCTTTCGACGAGGTTCTAGTCCGCTTTCTGGTATCCCAATCCCGCGAAGGCGCCCGCTCCGGAATGATCCTGAATCATTATATCAACCGGCTGCCCGCCCTCCGTTTTTATGCGACCGATGAATGCGCGATATAGTAATCGATTACCATCCGAGACTTTTACCGCCTGGGCGAATTGGGAAGCCTCTGCCGACTGGCACGACCGGGGCCGATATACGTTCATCTGATCGGCCGCGAAACCTGCTGAAATCCGGCGATCCTCCGCCGGATCGGACCAGAAAAATGCGAAAATATTATATTCGCCATTCTCCATTTTTGGCAGGCTGACGTGCATCGGAGCATCATCTGAATTCGTCGTGTTGTGCGCGTCGGTTTGCTCGATGTACTGAATTTTCTCATTGTTCTCGCCTTTGCCGATGATCGTCCCCACCATCGCCGAATCGTAATGCTGCGATCGGCTCATCGTTCCGCGAAACCAAACCACCACCGTCGAGTCGCCTCTGGAAACCGCCAGCGGCCGAAGATTGTCCACCGATGAATTTGAAGTGATCGCCGTCCATTTCCACTTGCGCCCGGAATCACCCATCTGCCCGCGGAAAATTTCGTGAACGTCCAGCGGAGCGTCGTTTCGCGGATCAACTGTGGTCGAAATGAAAACCACATTAGGATCGGAAGGATCGAGCGCCGCCAGTCCCGTATAATCCTGCTCCGCCGGCCAGAGACACGCGCCGGCCTTGGCCAGCTCATTCACCTGCCATTGTTTTCCGTCGAAACGAATGTAAAAAAATCGGTGATCGTCGAAATTCGAATTCTCCGGCTGATCGTTCGCACGCGCTGAAACCAATCCATACGGTTGCCCACTCGCGTCGATCGCAACTTCAATCGTCCAGGCGTGCGTCATAATCGTGCCGTCGAACATCGAATTCGCGGCAAAGACCGTCGTCAATTCGGTCTGCGGCTGGCCGGGCGAATTAAAGAGATCCTTTTCAACCACGCTGCCGTCCGAACGATGCAATTTTCCGCCTTGGATGTAGCCGTGATAAATGCTGTTGTTGTAATCGCGCGGATGATGTTCGGTGGTGATGAAATCGATGCGATCGACCCCGTTGGATGCGTATTTCGTGTAGCCGTTCACGTAGCCGAGCTTTTCCTCAGTCAGAAGCTTGCCTGCATACGTCCACTGATCTCCCTGGCTGGATGAGACCAAAATTGAGGGATCGTCGTTGATCGCCCGCGAAAAATCATACACCTTTCCTTCGGCTGAGAGATAAAACAAGTTGGAATAAGTGACATGGCTATGAGCGACGGCGGCCTTGATGGCGGAAGACCAATCAAAGGTTTGTTCCGGCCCCCATTCGCCGGCATCGTGCGGCTTAGTCGAGATTCGCCAGTAAGACAGATTCTCGTGATTGTGAAGCGCGTACATCGCCAGGTATCGCCCATCCGGGCGAATGAGCAATGCCGCCGCGTTGTGGTCATCCTGAGGATCGAAATGGTGGTGCAGGACAGATCGCGTGGATGTTCCACTGTCGAAGTGATATGTCACCACGTCCACGTCGCCGGAGCGGGCGTCGCCATCAACGCCTTCGACGGCGGCGATCGAGGAGACAAGCAGCGTGTCGTTGGCCGGGTCCACGACGAGCCGCGGATCCTGATACCAGCACCAGGCGCCGTTCTCGTTGAATTGGATCAGGTTGCCCGCGACCTCATCCTTTGCCGAAGATATTTTGGAGCCCGTCATCACCACCATCCAGACCATGGAAAAGACGAATAAAGCGTTTCGCATGCGCGGTCTACTCCATATTTATTACCAGACGCGAGCCGCCGGGAACAATCTTGGCCGTGGCGGTTTTGGTCTTTCCGCCGGATGATGCGGTGATCTCATATTCTCCGTAAAACCCGCGCACAGCCGTCGCGCCTCGGTCGTCGGCTACCGCAGTCACGTCGGTGCTCCATTGTTTTTGCGTCAGATCGATCCATACCTGCGCCGCCGGCCTCGCTGACCAGTCTTCAGCGAAGATACCCGCTTCCGGCCGCCAATGCCGCCCCTGCCAGAAACCCCACAGGATGATGTCCTGAACATTAGGCTGCGAAAACATTGCGATCATATAGTCGCGAAGGTAATCCGCCTGCAACTGACGGTCATGCAGACTGATGCTTACTTCCGTGGCCTCGATCGGCAATCCAAACTTACCGAAGCGATCGAGTATCCTGATGATGTCCTCGGGTGCCGGCAACTCGGTTCCGAAGTGCGATTGAATGCCGATGCCGCCAAGCGGAGCCCCGTTGTCGATCAGATACCTGATGTTGCGGTAAAAATCCTCGCGATGTTCGTTGTTCGTCCCGCCGTCCAGGATTCCGAAATCGTTCAGGAACAATCGGCAGTTTGGATCGGCTTCGTGCGCCAGTCTGAACCAATCCAACATGATCGACTTGCCCCCGAGCAGTTGAATCAGGTCATAATTCGTGAACGGCTCGTTAACCACATCCCAATCCACAAGCTGGCCGCGAAAATGCGACACCATGTACGTGATGTGCTTGGCGGTAATCTCGCGCAGCTTTTTCGGATCATTCTCGAATTGGTGGAGTTGCGGCGGCAACCATTGCCAACCGGGCCAGACCAGATTGTGGCCGCGAACCACAATGCCGTTGGAACGCAGCCACGCCAGCGCGCGATCCACACTGGGCGGCACACCGTCATACGTTGCCTGCCATTTCATCTCATTTTCAAAAACCGCCCGATTGAACAGCGAGAGAATGGTTTGCTTGTAGCGCAGAGCATCGGGAGTTGTCGACAAAATCAGATCGGCATCCACGCAGGTTCCAAACCCAAACGCGTGCCGCCGTAAAACCGCGTGCACCGTCGCGCCGGGAATCGGCGAACCTTGCGCATCGGTGACATAAATATCAATGTTCCCTTTGCGAATACGCTCGATGCGCTGCAAGGCCTCCGCCCGCCATTGAGCATTGGCCGCCCGGCCCACATAGGTCACCTTGGTCGCGGGAAGATCATCAAGCTTCAATTTGGAGTCGTAATTGACAACCGTAATTCCGCCAATGTCGATCGCCTGCCGGTCATATCCCGCCCAAAACGCGATGCGCGCGATTCCATCCGCGAAATCTCGCGGCGACACGAACGGCACAAAAACCTCTTTCCATTCCTTTCCCGCGCTGATCTTGAATTGCGCTGCCTTGTTGAATTCCGGGTGATTCAGTTCAAAGCAAAACGTGGTATATCCTTCGCCCGTCATCGAGTTTTCACATCTCAGCCAGAAATGCGCCAGAAGAACATCGCCCTTGTTCACCGGGCCCAAGACCGGCGCGACCGCCGATATGTTGTATTCCCCGAGCGCCCCAGGCATCGTCTCAACCCGCAGCGCCCGCTGAAATGCTTGCCCCTTCACATCCACGATCCGCATCTTTCCAATATCCAATTGCGTCCCGTTAAAGCTGAATGACTCCAGCAACTTCGCCGGCAACATCGACTGCCCCTCAGGCAGCGGAGCGGCGGCGGGGGAGCTGGAAGGCCGGGTGGCACATCCCGCTATTACCAATAGCAGCAACGACACGGAAATCCTGCGACGAATTGGTCCAATTATTGATGTGAACATGGCAGTAATAATAAGTAAGGATATTGGCTGAGCCTGCTCCGCCGAGCAAGGAAGTCTTCTTCCTGATTCTCTTCTCAACTCAAGCCCCCATTCGATCAGTAAACGTTTACTAATTATAATGGTGCTACTTCATTAGCGTCAAGCGTTGGTTGGAGCGAGCATCCATTATCCGAAGCCGACGCAGTGATTAACTGCGAATACTCCCAAGGTCGATGGCCGATAAAACCCAATACAACAGCGAATCATTGTCGCTACTATTTTCCGGCAGATTGAACCCCGATCACGTCAAACAGTGCAGATTTTTCTTGACAGTCATATACATTGAGATAGTCTGAGTAAGCGATTACGCGTTTGTAATGGTAGCGGATGTTCTGAATGAGGACTGGCTCGCAACGGGTTATTCTGACATGGGCCCGATCGCACACTTCTTTCTCCATCATGTCAGGCGGTGATTTTTGGAGGGCAGATATGCAGCGGAAAACTATTTTAAGTGTGGTGCTGGTTGGGTCGGCGATTGTTGCTGGAAGCACGAGGGCGGCGGTTTTTACCGCACCTCTTGAAAACAGTCTACTCTTGAGCGTGGATATGAACGGCGGTCCGCTCAGTAGTGCGGTCGCTCCAACCAACGGCTACAATGAGAACACGCCCGCAGGTTTTTCTGCCGACCCGTATGGGGTTCTTTGGTCCCCATGGGGTGGAAATCAATACGCTGGCGGCGATGGCGTCCAACTTCCTTCCAGTCAATCCGGCCCCAACGTTAATGCCAGTTCGATCAGCAAGACTTTCACGGTTCAAGGTTCAACTTATTACGCTGTGACTGCGCCGATGGCCTCCCCCATCACGGCCACAATTAGCATCGACACGATTAATAATTCGTCAAAATATGGCACAGTAAATGGCGTGGCGTCGTTGAATTCGCGCGATCGCGGTAGCCCCAGTGCTGCCAATGGCGCAAATGACAGCGACATGTTTCGTGATTTTATCTTCGCCGGTGGCAGCGGCAGCCAAGTTCAGGGCGAGAATTACATGGAACTGCAATTAGGTGGTCTGGTCACGGGCAATCAGTACCAAGTGGCTTTGTACTCCTACGACTTCTCAGGTGGCCACACGACGAACTGGACCGCGACGGCGCCAACAACCTCCAACGGCATTGATGGTTGGTGGGCGGCATCTCCCGCTGGAAACAACACGTTCACGGCTCCGGCTGACATGCAGTCCATCACCTGGACCGCCGCTACCCCGGCCGAGGCAATCTTCACATTGACCGCTGACGTGAATGGCGACATCGCAGTTTGGGGCTTCGGTGGAACAGGCTCTGGACAGAGCGGCGACACGACGTATCTCAACGGCTTCCAGATTGCCGCAGTACCCGAACCGGCTACACTCGGCTTGTTTGGTATCGCCTCGGCTGGGTTGATGCTCCGCCGCCGCCGTCAAAACGCATAATCAGATAATTTGCACCTTTTGCCCTTCAAAGGGTAAAGTAATCGCCTCTTAAAACCCCTGCTACTCAGTGGGGGTTTTTTATCAGTGAATTTAGTAACCGATTACTGGATTCGTCGCGGCTTTGGTGGTGATGACGCAAAACGCTAGAATCAGAAGTTAGTAACTCGCCGGCCCCGTGTC
>Ga0182015_10004709_pt1 | contig 14551 bp, 16 predicted proteins | sample 712P3MmetaG_FD_120478 | JGI IMG/M metagenome (GOLD analysis project Ga0182015, IMG submission 120478) | Permafrost microbial communities from Stordalen Mire, Sweden - 712P3M metaG | ecosystem: Environmental > Terrestrial > Soil > Wetlands > Permafrost | place: Sweden: Stordalen | collected...
GCGAAACGACGAGCGTCCTGAGCCGCTCCGGCAACGTCGGCGCTCCCGGCGCAAAAACCTCGGAGAGAGGTCGCATGACGCGGGGACGTTTCGCCGCCGCGCACGAGGCTCCCGCGCTCGCGTGCGCGGACGTTTTCGAAGCCGACTTTTTACGAAAGAATGAGGATTGGTATGCTCGCAGTTCACGAAGACCGGCTCGCCGCCGCCGTTTCGCGGTTGGGCTCGGAGAATGCCTTCGAGATCTTAGCCCGCGCGCGAGAGCTCGAGGCCGCCGGCCGTCGGGTCGTTCACATGGAGATCGGGGAGCCGGACTTCGATACGCCCGACGGGATCAAGAAGGCAGCCGTCGACGCGCTCTACGACAACCACACGCATTACACGCCCTCGGGCGGACTGCTGTCGCTGCGCGAAACGATCGCCGAGTACGCGAGCCGCTTTCGCAAAATGACGCCGCCGTGGAACGCGCAAAACGTCGTTATCAGCCCGGGTGCAAAGCCAATCATTTGGAATACCTTGAGCGCGCTGCTCGATCCGGGCGACGATTTCATTTATTTCGACCCCGCATATCCGGCCTACGCATCCTGCGCCACCTATCTGCAGGCGAACGTCCACGCCATTCCGCTTCGGGAATCGCGCAACTGGCGGATGGATCTCGACGAGCTGGCACGCATCGTCTCCAAGAAAACCAAAGTGATCGTCGTCAACTCGCCCCATAATCCAACGGGCGGCGTCCTGACCAAGAGCGACTTGGAGTTCATCGCCGAGCTGGCCGAGCGCTACGATTTCCTTGTTCTCGCCGACGAAATCTACAGCCGGAACTTCTATCTGGATGCCGAGTACCTGTCGATCGCATCGCTACCCGGAATGCGGGAGCGCACGATCGTCGTCGACGGTTTTTCGAAGGCCTACGCGATGACCGGCTGGCGCCTGGGCTACGCAATCTTGCCCGAACGGCTGGCCAAAACGGTGACGCTCTTCAACAACAACACGTTTAGCTGCGTCGCGACCTTCGTGCAGATGGCCGGCATCGCCGCGCTGACCGGCCCCGACGAACCCGTGCTGCGCATGAACGAGATCTTTCGTCAGCGCCGGGATCGGCTCGTCGAAGGACTCAACGACATTTCGGGCATCTCATGTCTGCTCCCCGAAGGCGCGTTCTACGCTTTCCCCAACGTCGCCGCGATTACGCAGGACGACCGCGCGCTGGCGAAGTTCCTGTTGGAGGAGGGCGGGGTGGCGTGCGGCGGCGGTTCGTCGTTCGGGGCCGCCGGCAAAGGCTATCTACGCTTTTCCTACGCGGCCTCGCTGGAAGACATCGACTGGGCGTTGGGCTCCATCGCGAAGACGATCCCTAAGTTCAAGGAGTGAGTCGCATCGCGCGCTTGACGTCCCGCAGCGTCTGCGCGGCGATCTCGCGCGTGCGTGCCGTTCCTTCGGCGATGATCCGCCGCACCGTTTCCGGATCACGGCAGTACTGCGCGTAGCGCTCCCGCACCGGGCGGAGATAGGCGTTGAGCTGCTCGGCGAAGTCGTTTTTGTCTTGCACGCAGCCCAGCGCTCCCGAACGGCACTCCGCTGCGATCGCGTCGAGCCGCAGCGGATTGACGAATCGCCAGAGGGCGAAGACCGGACAAATCTCCGGGCGCCCGGGATCGCCGCGGCGGACCTTGAGCGGATCGGTGATCATCGCCCGCACCTTCTTCGTGGTCGTATCTTCGTCGTCGGAGATAAGAATGGCGTTGCCGTACGATTTGCTCATCTTGCGGCCGTCGATACCCGGAACCTCGGGGAACTCCGAGAGCGTCGGTTGGGGCTCGACGAGAATTTCGTGCCCTTCCCCGTAGAGGTGATTGAAACGGCGGACGATCTCGCGCCCAAGCTCTAAGTGCGCGACTTGGTCGCGCCCGACGGGAACGTACTGACCGCGCACGACCGCGATATCGCAGAGCTGAAGTAACGGATAGCCGAGAAATCCGTAGGTGGCGATGTGCTGGCCCAGCGCTTCGATCTGTCCTTTGTAGGTCGGTGCGCGCTCGAGCCACGAGACGGGAGTTATCATGGAAAGCAGCGCTTGCAGTTCGGCGATCTCCGGGACGCCCGACTGCAGAAAAATCGTCGAACGCTGCGGGTCGACTCCGGCCGCCAACCAGACCGCCACCATCGCTTCCCGCGCGTCACGCACCATCGAGGGATTTGCAAACTCGGTCGTATACGCGTGCAGATCGGCAATCTCAAAGAACGCGTCGTCGTTCTCGCTATACGTCTCCCACTGCGTCAGCACGCCGACGAGGTGTCCGAGGTGGAGGTCGCCGGTCGGACGCATTCCCGACATCACGCGCCGTTTGGTCAAGCTCATCCGCGCGTCAATGTTACGTGGAGTCGTCAATGCCTTGCGATTTCCGCGCGAACGAAGGCGCGCGCCGAGCGTACCGCTTCCCGAAGCGGCGCGCCCGAAGCCAGTTCGCAGGCGAGCGCCATGGCCAGCGTGCAGCCCGTGCCGTGCATCGCTCCGGCGATCCTCGCTTCGCTAAACATTTCTACTCCGTCACTCGTGGCGAGGGCATCCGCCGGGTCGCCCTCGAGGTGACCTCCCGTTAGCAGCACGGCGCCGGCCCCGCGCGCGCGTAGTCGAGTTGCCGCCTCGCCGAGATTGCTTCGCTCGATTGCGTCTACGTGGAGCAGCGCGGCGGCTTCGCAGAGGTTCGGCGTCAAAACGACGCTCGAGAGCGTAGCAAGCTCTTTTTCAAGTGCCTCGCGCGCCACACGATCGGCGAGTTCGCCGCCCCGACTGGCTGCAAACACCGGATCGACGACTGCCGGCAACCAGGGCCGCGCCTGTAGCGCCGCCGCGACGGCATGCACGGCGGCTGACGTTGGAAGCGCGCCGACGCGAACGGCGCCGGCACTCTCCCAAGGCAAGGCGGAGAGTTGAGCCTCGAAGAGGCCCTGTGCAACGGGGCCCAACGCGATCACGCCGGTTGAGTCTTGCGCGCTGACGGCCGCCACGGCTGTAAAGACCCGGCATTCCTTGGCGCAACCAACGACGAGATCGCGTCCCACGCCCGCGACGTTCCACGGATGGGTCGTGCCGATCGAGAGAACGATGACGGCCATTGGCGGTGGCCGGCTACCCGGCCGCGCTCCACCGCGAGACGAGCCCCTCGGCGGCCGTGCGCGGCTGCCTGGCGGTCACCGCCGAAATAACCGCCGCCATAGCGACGCCGCTGTGCCGTATCTCGTCAAGGCGAGCAATGGTGATCCCGCCGATTGCGGCCACCGGGAGGCGCGTTTGGCTCGCGAGGCTGCGCAGGCCGTCGATGCCGAGCGGCCTGCCGGCGTCGGATTTCGAGCTCGTCTCGAAAACCGGGCCGATTCCCAAGTAGTCGACGTCGCTCCCGCCGGCGTCGCGTATCTCGGCTGCGGTACCGCACGAGAGACCGATCAGGCGCTCCTGCATTATGTTGCGCACCGGTGCTACCGCGGTGAATCCGTCGTCGCCCGGTCCGAGATGAACGCCATCGCAATCGTACGCAACCGCTGCCCGCCAGTCGTCGTTGAGTATCAAGAGCGCATCGCGTTCTCGGGTGAGCTCGCGTAACGCGCGCGCGCACTCCGCGCGGATTCCGTTCTTCGCACGGTATTGAACGATGCGAACTCCCGCATCGAGAACCGCACGCGCGAGGTCGAGCGTCTGTATTTCGTCGTTGAGAATCGCGTAGATTCCATGCAAGAGTTCGGCCCGGGCCGCGCGCGTCACGCGCGCGGGCGCATGCGTTGCCATAGAATCGCGTTTGCGGCGAGATAGGCGATGAAAACGATCGTTGTAAAGACGGCCAGTCCGATATTGTGGCGGGCCAGCGACAGCGGCACCAATATGCCGAAGCAAAGCACGCCGGCCATGACGATTGCAAACACCCGCGAAACCGGTACGAACACGAGGGCTGACTCCTACGGCTCTTTTTGCAAAAGAAGGTCGCCTAGGCGTAAGAGTTCGTCGTCATTTTGGAAGCGAAGCTCGATCCGGCCCCCGCGCCGGTAACGGACGAGCGCGACGTGCGTCCCAAAGCGCTGGCGCAGCCGTCCTTCGAAATCGTGCTCGTCAGATGTCAGTGCGCGCGGCTTGAGGGCGGCTTTCGGACGCGCATCGGTTCGCGCGGCCGCCAAACGCTCCAGCGCGCGAACCGTTAAACCTTCGCTCGCGGCGCGCTCGGCCAGCGGAACTTGCGCGGATTGCGGCGCGGAGAGCAGCGCGCGCGCGTGACCTGCGGAAAGCCGTGCGTCGGCGAGCATTGCCTTGATCGAATCGGGCAATGCGAGGAGGCGCAGCGTATTGGCGATCGCGGGCCGGCTCTTGCCGAGGCGGCGTGCAACCTCTTCTTGCGTCAGACCGTGTTCGTCGATGAGATATTGAAAGCCGGCGGCTTCTTCGAGCGCATTTAAATCCTCGCGCTGCAGATTCTCGACGATCGCGAACTCGAGCGTCTGACGATCGTCGCTGGATCGAACGATGGCCGGAATCGACGGTCGCTGCAAGGCGGCACTCGCGCGCCAACGCCGTTCACCCGCAATCAGCTCGTATCCGTTGCCGCGCCGCCGCACGATAACCGGTACCAAGATGCCGTATTCGGCGATGGAGGCCTTGAGCTCGTCGAGCGCCGCGCCGTCGAAGGTCTTTCGAGGCTGAAACGGATTGGGTGTGATCTCGGTCAACGGGATCTCTCGCACGATGTCTTGAGAGTTCGAAATCGGCACGACGCCCTCTCCGAGCAGCGCCGCCAATCCTCTGCCCAAACCTCGCTTCGGCGCGCTCATGCCGAGGCTCGCGCCGGTTCGAGCATCTCGCGCGCGACGGCGAGATAGGCTTGCGCTCCGCGGCTCTTGAGGTCGAAGAGCAGCACCGGCTTGCCGTACGAGGGTGCCTCGGAGATTCGCACGTTACGAGGAATCTGCGTTTTGAAAATTTGCTCGGGAAAGTACTTCTCGAGTTCGCGAATCACTTCGAGCGCCAAACGCGTACGGCCGTCGAACATCGTGACGAGAACGCCGCTGACATGTAGCGTCGGATTGAGTGCGTCGCGTACGCGCCAAATCACGCTGGTTAGCTGCGCCAGTCCCTCCAGAGCATAGAACTCCGCCTGCACGGGAATGAGACAGTCGTCCGCGGCGGTGAGCGCGTTGATCGTCAATAAGCCGAGCGACGGCGGTGAATCGATCAGAACGAAATCGTACGCGCTCGCGACCGGCGCGAGCGCTTGACGAAGCCGCGTCTCTCGCGAGAGCGCGGCCACGAGTTCGACGTCGGCGCCCGCGAGATTGATCGTTGCGGGAGCGAGCATCAGATTTTCGATTTCGGTTCTTACGATGACGTTCTCGAGCGGAGTCTCTTGCATGAGCGCGTGATAGATGTCGTGCGACAACCGTCCTTTGTCGACGCCTAAGCCGGTCGTCGTGTTTCCCTGTGGATCGCTGTCGACGACGAGCACGCGACTGCCGAGCATCGCTAAGGCCGCGCCGAGATTAACGGCCGTCGTGCTTTTCCCAACGCCGCCTTTTTGGTTGACCAGCGCGATGATGCGACCCAGAGGGTTTCTCTCCGTGCTATCTATGGAGTGCCGACGCGATCGAGGTACTGCTCGAGGTTTTGCAGCAGCAACGTCCGCTCGTTACGTTCGGGCTCGTCGGTGACCTGCTCGAAGAGCCAGCGCAACGCGTCGCCGACGCGCTCGTCGCCCGCAAATCCAGGCGATGCTTCGTCTCGGCGCAGGAGTGCCGCAATGACGTCGTTGCCGTCGATGGCCAGATCGGCGATGGCGAAGGCCGGTTTCCTGGCAAGCTCGGCATAGACGCGCGCCTCGAACCGTTCGTTGCTGTCGTCGCGTTTCGGCAGGCCGCTGCCGCGGACGTCCGCTTGCCGCAATGCGAACAAACGTTCGATGTTTTGCGGTTGAACTCGCCGGACAAAGCGGCGCAGCGCCCCGTCGGTAAGTTGCGGATCCGCGTTATACATATGATGGCGCACTAAATGCTCGGTTGCGTTGACGACCTCATTTGAGAACCGAAATCGCTCGAGCATCGCTTCGGCCATTTCGGCACCGACGAGTTCGTGACGGTAAAAATGGGGACCGTCCTTGGTTCTTGGCTTTCCCACGTCGTGCAGTAAAGCTGCCAAGCGAATGGTGAGGTCGCCGGGTGGAGAGGCGTCGAGCGTTGCGAGCAAATGGGTCCAGACGTCGTAGGCGTGCCACTCGTTCTGCTCGACGCCGACACCTTCGAGCAGCTCGGGCCAAAGGAACGCCAAGACTCCGGTCTCGCGAAGCAGTTCCAGGCCGATCGATGGTTTGCGGGCCTTCACAAAAAGCTTCGTCAGCTCGTCATGGATTCGCTCGGCTGAAACACTCGTCACGAGCGGCGCCGAGTCGGTCATTGCCGCGCAAAGATTCGCGCTCGTCGAGTATTCGAAGCGCGCGGCGAACTGAGCGGCGCGCAGCATCCGAAGCGGATCTTCACGGAAGCTTGCCGGCGCGAGGATATCGATGCGGCGTTCCCGGATGTCGTCCTGACCGCCGTACGGATCGATCAAGAGACCGGACGGAAGCGCCCGCGCGAGCATGTTCATGCGGAAATCGCGCCGGCCGAGGTCCTCTTCGAGGGTGACGCTCGGTCCCGCCTCGACCTGGAACTCGCGGTGCCCGACGCCGACGGAACGCTCCCGCCGCGGCAGCGCCACGTCGACGGTCTCGGAGCCAACGGAGAGTTTGACGACGGAGAACGAGGCGCCGACGACGTCGATCCGGCCCAACGGCCGCAGCGCGGCAACGAGGCTCTCCAGCGGCATCCCGGTCACGACGTAGTCGGAATCCTTCGTTGAGACCGGGGTCGACTCGAGCTGCGCGCGCAGCTCGTCACGCACCCTTCCGCCGACGGCATAGAGGCTTCCCGCAGGAAGAGCGCCCGCAAGCAGAGCGTCGATCGAATGGGGAGGGTGCATTGCTGCTATCTTCTACGGAGCCGGCCCGATTCAATCGCCCCAGGCTCAGGAGGCCGCCAACCGCGCAACGTTTCACGGGAAACAATCCGGAAATCCCTGACTACTCGCAGAGCGGGCGTTTCTGCGCCCAGGTGCGGCGCGGAAATCGGGCGGGGGTCGCCCGCTGCTTGCGCAGGAGAACGATGCGGTGACTGCCGCCGGCCTCGTCCTCGCGTTCAACGGAACCTCCCAGGATCAACGAAGCGTCCTCGAGGGCGCCGCGTTCGCGTTCGTCGCTCCTGCCGCGCTGCAAGATCGCTGCTCCGCCGATCGCGATGAAGGGCAGAAGGAGCTCCGCGACCGCGGGGGCGCTGGCTACGGCTCGGCAGGTGCCGCTCGCGAAGTGCTCGCGCAACTCGGCTCGATGGCCGGCGGCTTCGGCGCGTTCCGCGATGACGACCCCTTGGAGCTCGAGCTGCTCCAAGAGCGACTCGAGCAGGCGCGCCTTCTTCTGTGTGGCCTCGATCAACGTGACGGGCATCCCGGTCACGATCCCGACCGGAATCGCCGGAAAGCCGGCGCCCGATCCGACGTCCACATACGGCTCCCTCAGATATGGAACGACCGAAAGGCTGTCAGTGATATGGCGCGCGATCTCTTCGGGCGAGCGGGCGCCCGTCACGTTGAAGTGGCAATTGGCCTCGAGGACCAGCCGGCCGTAGAGTGCCAGGGCCGCGACGTTGCGTGCGCCGAGCCCCAGCGCGACCAGAAGCTCTTCAAGGGCCGTCAATGGTCAGGCGAGGGAACGGCGATGCTCTCGCGGCAGCCCTTATGGACGAACAGGCCGACGATGGCGACGTCGGAGGGCGTGATGCCGGGAATTCTCCCCGCCGTCCCAAGTGTTCGCGGTCGCTGCGAAGTAAATTTTTCACGCGCCTCCGCCGAAAGCGCCGCAATCGATTGGTAGTCGAAATCGGCCGGTATTATGGCGTTCTCGGTCTTCGAGGCCTTCTCGATCGCGAGTTCCTGACGCCGCACGTAACCCGCGCATTTGAGTTCGATTGCCAGCCGTTCGCCGATCTCGTCATCGAGCGCCGGGTTAAAGCGGCCGGCAACATCGCCGAACTCGAGGCTCGGCCGGCGCAGGACGTCGGCAATTGTGCTCCCGGCAGCGAAGCGTTCCTCGCCGATGCGCTCGTCGGGGATGCGAGTCTTCTCCGCTTGGGTACGCGCGAGCCCAAGCGCTTCGCGCCGCGCTTGGAAGCGCTCCCAGGCCGGATCATCGATAAGCCCCATCTCGCGGCCGACGGGCGTCAGGCGCAGATCGGCGTTGTCGTGGCGCAGGAGGACCCGGTGTTCGGCGCGCGACGTGAGCATGCGATAGGGCTCGTCGACGCCCTTGGTTACCAAGTCGTCGATCAGCACGCCGATATAGGCTTGGGCTCGGCTTAGCCGAAGCGGTTCCTCGCCACGGGCCGCCCGCGCGGCATTGATGCCGGCGACGAGCCCTTGCGCCGCGGCCTCCTCGTAACCGGACGTGCCGTTGAGCTGCCCGCAGTGGTAGAGTCCAGCGATCCGTCTGGTCTCCAGCGTCTCGCGCAGCTCTGTTGGAGGCACCATGTCGTATTCCACGGCGTAGCCGGCCCGAAGCATGCTGCACGCCTCCAAGCCGGGCAGCGTGTGCAGCATCTCGAGCTGGATCTCGGCCGGGAGCGACGTCGAAAAGCCGCCCACGTACAGCGTAGGCTCGTCCCAGCCTTCCGGTTCGATAAAAATTTGATGCGCTGGATTATGCGCGAACTTTACGACCTTGTCTTCGATCGACGGACAATACCGCGGGCCGATTCCTCGAATCAAATCGAGTCCATAGAGCGGCGAATTGCGAAGATTCTCTCGCACTAATGCATGCGTGCGCGCATTGGTTTGCGTGAGATAACACGGCAGTTGGGGTCCTGCGAACTTTCGTTCGCTCGCGTAAGAAAACAGCAACGGATGCGAGCTGGGCGGCTGCAGCGTCATCGCATCATAGTCCACGGTGCGCCGGTCGATGCGCGGCGGCGTCCCGGTCTTTAGTCGCGCCGTTGGAAAACCTAGATCGCGCAACGCAACGGCCAGGCCGCGCGCCGGCGCCTCGCCAAAGCGCCCCTCGGCGCGCACGACGCTCCCGCAAAAGGACTTTCCACCAAGAAAAGTTCCGGTCGCAAGGACAATCCTTCTCGCGCGGTAGCGGGCGCCGCCGGCGCAGACGACGCCACGAACCGCGCCCCCTTCGACGATCAGGTCTTCGACCAGACCCTGGACGATCGTAAGATTCGTCTTCGATTGCAGCAGCGCCGTCGCGAGCTTGCCGTAGGCGGGCTTATCCATCTGTTGGCGTAGGGCTCGCACCGCCGGCCCCTTGCTCTCGTTGAGAAAGCGAGCGTGAACGCTGCAGCGATCCGCGATGCTGCCCATCGCTCCGCCCAGCGCGTCGATCTCGCGAACCAACTGGCCCTTGGCACTCCCCCCGATCGACGGGTTGCAGGGCAACGTGCAGATTCTCTGCGGATCGCCGGTCACGAGCATGGTTGGAACGCCGAGACGCGCCGCCGCCAATGCCGCCTCGACACCGGCATGGCCGCCGCCTACGACGATCGTGCCGGCGTCGTCGAACATGGAGGTCAGCGCGTCGACTCGGCTGCTAAAGCGGCGGAGTGCCCGCGCAAGCGGAGCGAAAAAGCAATCATTATAATCCCGAAGACGATCGCGTATGCGCCGATCAGCCAAACGAGCGCCAGCGCGCCGGCGAGCGGATACCAAATCATCAAAACGCCGAAGAGAATCGAAGTAATTCCGCCGATGATGAGCCAGAACTCATTGTTCAAGTGCGAGCGCACATGAATCGCCGCCACGATCTCCAGAACTCCGGTAAGGAAAGCCCCAGTTTCGCGCGATGCCGCCGGCCATTTCGATCGAGCGCACGAGCTATTGCAATACTTTCCCGTTGGCGAGAATTACGCGCTGCGCCGTGCACAGCTTAACATTCGGGCCCTGCCACGGTGCGCCGACGAGCGCGTTGTTGATATTATGGTTGATCTGGGCGCCGACTGAGAACGTCCCGCGATCGACGAGCACGTACTTTTGTCCGTGATACCGTACGAGGAAATCCACCTCGGTCGCCGGAGATTGATGCGTGTTGTAGTAGACGACGTTGATGCCGTTGGTAACGTTTCCGTTCACGTTGGCATTGCAGCTTTGAAGAGTGATGCCAAGGGCGGAAATGAGCCTTGCCGAAGCCGCGGACGGTAGCGTCACTGCGGCAGCGATAAGCCCAATTAGAAAAATGCGTCGCATATCGATCTCCTTGTGAGTTGGTGCGTTACTTTCCGATGCAAAAACGGGAGAAGATGCCGGTAACGATCTCTTCGGCGGCGACCTGCTCGCTTACATGCCCGAGTTGCGAAAACGCGTGCGCCAGCTCGGTCGCCACGAAATCGATTGGCTCGGAGGCGTCGAGTGCACCGCAGGCGCGCCCGAGCGCCGCAATCGCGGCGTAGGCGGCCTCGAACTCGTGAACCCCTGCCAGGTGAGGCAGAGTCGCGTCGAAGCGTTCGCCGTTCCAGCCGGCCGTTGCGATGGCATCGCGAACCCGCTCCAGCGTCTCGGGATTCCGTACGCTTCCGATGATTGCGCCCGGCCATGCCGTCGCGAACGCCGGGTGCGTTCCCAAATCGGCCTTGTTCAGAAAAAGTATGCGCGGCCGGTCTCGCGTGCGTTCGAGCAGCCCTCCTGAGGCCAAGTCCGGCGCTTTTGAGCCATCGGCGACGAGGAGAGCGATGGTAGCCGAGTCGAGCGCGCGTTCGGTCCGAGCGATGCCATGCGCCTCCAGGCGGTCGGCGTGGGACCGGATGCCGGCCGTATCGATCAGCCGCACCGGTACTCCGTCGATTACCACACTTTCCTCGATCGTATCGCGGGTGGTTCCTGGGATGTCGGAGACGATCGCGCGTTCGGTACCGAGCAGCGCGTTGAGCAGCGACGACTTGCCGGCGTTCGGTGGGCCTACGATCGCGACGCCGAGACCTTCTCGTACCAGCCGTCCGAGCTCACCGTCACGCGCAAGGCGCTCCAAACGCGCGCGAATCGGCGCGAGCCGTGCCTTGAGTCCGCTGCGGTCGGGCTCCGGAACCTCGTCCGGAAAGTCGATCGCACCCTCCAGCTCTTGGAGGATTGTCGCTAGAGCGCTGCGCACCGCGCGAATCTCCTGCGCCAGCCCGCTCTCAAAGTTCGCGAGCGCGGCGCGCGCCGCGCAACGTGTTTGCGCGTCGATGATATCCGCAACGGCGGCCGCCGCGTGCAGCGCCATTTTTCCGTTGAAGAATGCGCGCCGGGTGAACTCGCCCGGCTCGGCTAGCCGAGCGCCGCATGCGAGCATCGCGCGAACGACTTCGCGGCCGACCACCGGAGAGCCGTGGATCTGTAGCTCGAGCACATCCTCGCCGGTGTAGCTGTGCGGCGCTTCGAAAAAAACCGCCAGCCCATGGTCGAGCAGGTCGCCGCTCTCGTCAACAATTGTCGCGTAGGTCGCCACACGGCGGCGCAAGCGAGATTTCGTTTGAACTAGACGGCGGACGAGTTCGGGGACCGACGGACCACTGGCTCGGACGATGGCGATCGCGCCCCTTCCCGGAGGCGTTGCGACGGCGACGATGGTCGTCGAAGACCCGTCGAGCATTTGCTCAATGGCTCGGCTGGGGGTCCCCGGCGGCTTTGCCGCTGGGGGGCGCGCAGCCCGAAGGGCGCAGCGCCTTTTGGAATTTCGGGATCCCCGTTGAGCGAATGTTCAACTGGGGGTCCCCGGCGGCTTTGCCGCTGGGGGCGCGCAGCCCGAAGGGCGCAGCGCCTTTTGGAATTTCGGGGTCCCCGTTGAGCGAATGTTCAACTGGGGGTCCCCGGCGGCTTTGCCGCTGGGGGCGCGCAGCCCGAAGGGCGCAGCGCCTTTTGGAATTTCGGGGTCCCCGTTGAGCGAATGCTCAACGGGGAAAGATGACGACTCGGCGCTCGGGCTCCTCTCCCTCCGACTCCGTGCGCACCAACTCCGAATCGGCCAGTGCGAGATGCACGATCTTCCGTTCGGACGGCAGCATCGGCTCGAGCTTCTGCGGCGAGCGTTCGCGGACGCAGCGCTCGAGCGTTGCAAGCGCGAGATGTTTCAGCTGGTCGGCACGCGCGGCGCGGTAACCCTCGGCGTCGATCGTAAAGTATCGGCGATTGTTTCGAACGCCGGCGTTGAGCACGTTGTTGAACACGAGATTGAGCGCTTCCAACGTGTTGCCGTGGCGACCGATCAACATGCCGAGGTTCGGTCCGGTCACTTCGAGATATTCACCCTCGGGCCGCGCGATGTACTCGATGTCGATCGGCCCGGCGCCCATTCGCTCGAGTAACTCGGCAAGAAGGTCGTGCGCCGGCTTTGCCTCATCGGGGAGATCTTGCCGATCGCGCGGCGCGGTATGGCTGGGGCGTGGCTCGCGCCGCCGGCGAGTGCCGCCACCGTTTCTTCCGCCGCCCGACTTGCCCGGAATTGGGCGGTCGCGCACGTCGGCCGGCTGTTCCTCGAACTCGAAATCATCTTCGTAGAGCATGTTAGTTACCTTTTTTGTTCTTTCGCTTCGATCGCGAGGAGCGCCCCGCCCGCGGCTGGCTCGACTGTGCGGCGCCGTTGCTGCTCGGCAAAGCCTTTCCGGAGGCTGCCTTGCCGGTCGCGTTGCCGCCCGAAACGCTTTCGGTGATGACGTGCTCGCTGTCGATCAATGCCAACGGCTGATGGTAGCGGCGCAGCAGATAGAACTGCTGTCCCATCGTGAAAATATTGTAGAAGCACCAGTAGAGGACCATTGCCGACGGCCAGTGATAGCGCCAGCCGAGAAAGCCGAGCATCAGCGGTGAGAAGACCGCCATCGACCGCTGCATCTGAGCCTGCTGCGGATCGGTTGCCGGCATGCTCACGTAGCGAACGCTTAGATACATCGAGAGCGCGTAGACCAGGATCAAAAAGAGATCGGGGAGCGCGAGACTTGCGGCGAAGACGTGCGTCCCGAAGAGCGACGGTGACGAGATTGCTTTGGAGAAAGCGCTCCCGATCCACAGCCAGTTCTGATTGGCAAACTCCGTCTTGTGATTGAGCACGACGTAGTAGACGCTGATGATGACGGGATACTGTACGAGCATCGGCCAGCAGCCGGCAAGCGGATTGACGCCCTGCTCTTTATAGAGCGCCATCGTTTCCTGTTGCTGTTTTTGCTTGTCGTCCTTAGAGCGCTCTTGAACGCGTTTGAGCATCGGCGCGATCTTCTGCATCTTCAAGAACGCCTTGAACTGTGCCGTGTTGAGCGGCCAAAAGACCAGCCTGATCAGGGCCGCCAGGATAATCATGCTCCAGCCGAGATTTCCGATCGGCTTGTTGATCGCCAGTACGACCAACCAGATAAAGCGCACGAACGGGTCGAGCCACGACGTGGCCAGCAAAGCGTGCACCGCCTACCTCGATTCCAAGCGGCGCGCGCCGTGTGGCGCGGCGGCGGGCACGAAATCGACGCCGCCCGGGTGCCACGGATGGCAGCGAGCAAGGCGAGAGATGGCTAGCCAGCCACCTCTGGCGATCCCGTGGTCCCGCACTGCGGTCGCGGCATACTGAGAGCAGCTCGGATAGAAGCGGCACGCCGGCGGAAGCAGCGGGGAAATGACGAGTTGGTAAGCGCGGATTAGTCCCAAGACGGCGGCTCGCATGCGATCTACTACGCGGGTCCCAAAGCCGAAGTTACTTCGGCTCGTAAATCGGAAAAGTGAGCGTCGGCGGCCACGGGTCGGGCGACGACGAGCAGCCGCATCGGGGCACGCGATGCGAGCGCCTCCCGAACGATTGCCGACAAACGCCGGCGCAGCTTGTTGCGGACCACGGCCTTTCCGATCGACTTGCTGACGGTGATCCCCACGAGGGACGACGCATCCCCGGCCGGCTCATCACTACGGTAAATGGTCAGACTCTTGGTCGAAACGCGACGGCCGTGGCGGCGCAGCCGGGCAAAATCCACTTGCCGGCGCAGGCTTGCCACCTGGCGCATCAGACCGTGAGACGATGGCGTCCCTTCTTCCGGCGGCGCGCCAGAACCTTACGCCCGGCCTTGGTGCTCATTCGCTCTAGGAATCCATGCACGCGCTTGCGCCGGCGATTGTGCGGCTGAAAAGTCCGCTTCATAACGTCCCTTCGGTGATCGAGTAGTGCCCCACACCCCTATGCGGCAGACAGCCCCTGATTATATCCGTCGCGCGGGGTCTGCGCAAGGCGCAGCTCAGCGAAAGGCAGGGGGAACCACCCCGACGCCGCCGTAACTTGCTGAAGTTTTGAGCCCCTCCAGAATGCAGCCGCCTGCCCGCCGACGAGTCGTCGTGACGGGTCTGGGAGCGGTTACTCCGGTCGGCAACACCCGCGAGGATTTTTGGAGACGCCTGATTGCCGGCGAATCTGGAATCGCTCCAATTACCGCTTTTGACGCAAGCCTCTTCGACACGCGTTTTGCGGGCGAAGTAAAAGACTGGAATCCC
>Ga0182015_10004711_pt1 | contig 14548 bp, 12 predicted proteins | sample 712P3MmetaG_FD_120478 | JGI IMG/M metagenome (GOLD analysis project Ga0182015, IMG submission 120478) | Permafrost microbial communities from Stordalen Mire, Sweden - 712P3M metaG | ecosystem: Environmental > Terrestrial > Soil > Wetlands > Permafrost | place: Sweden: Stordalen | collected...
ATATAGCGCCCGGCACTACGTCATTCCAAAGCCTCAGCCTTGATGGCAATCCCTTCACGAATTTGCAGCAGCCGGATACTTATTCGGTGACCACGACTTTGGTGCCCGAGCCGGGTTCTATCGCTCTGCTCGGGATCGGTGCGGTTGGAATGCTGCGTCGCCGCAAACGGCAAATGATTAGATAGAAACGCGCGCAGCGCAACTTCTAAACGCGATATGATGGCACGGTTCATAGCCGTGCCATTATTTTTTCTCCGCTTTCGACCTTTTCTTCCGCCGCAGCTCCGCATCAACGAACGCATCCAATTCCCCGCGGTCCAGCACGCTCTCTACGTTCGTCGTTTCCACATTGGTCCGGTGGTCCTTCACGCGGCGATCGTCCAAAACATAGCTGCGAATCTGGTTGCCCCAGGCGATCGAGCCTTTTTCGCCGTACAGCGCTTTCATTTCATCATCGCGCTTGGCTTGTTCGATCTGCTCCAACCGGCCTTTGAGAAGAGCCAGCGCCAGCCGCTTGTTTTGCTGCTGACTGCGCTCGACCGAGCAGGTCACCTGAATGCCCGTCGGCTTGTGGGTGATGCGAACGGCGCTGGCGACCTTGTTGACGTTCTGTCCGCCCGGACCGCTGGCGCGGACGAACGCGACGATGTCCAGGTCCACTTCGGGAATTTCAATTTCGGTGTCCTCTTCCTCGAAATCGGGAACCACATCGACCGATGCGAAGCTGGTTTGCCGCTTGTTCTGCGCGTTAAACGGGCTTGGACGCACGAGCCGATGAACGCCCACCTCGGCCCGCATATACCCGTAGGAATATTCGCCTTTGACCAGCAATGTGACGTCTTTGATTCCCGCCTGCTCGCCCCAGGTGCGGTCGACTTCCGAAACATCCCAGCCGCGCCGCTCGAAATAATAGAGATACATCCGCAAAAGCATCTCCGCCCAATCCTGCGCCTCGGTGCCCCCCGCGCCGGCGTGAATCTGCACGAAGCAATTCCTCGGATCGTTCTTGCCATCCAGAAGCGATTGCAGTTCCACCTTGGCGGCTTTCTTCTCCAGATCTGCCAGAGTACGGTCCGCCTCATCCATCGATTCGGCATCGCCGGCTTCGTCGGCCAACTGGTAAAGCGCGCGAACATCGTCGATGCCGCGCAGCATCGCCTCGACGGGCTCGATCGTCGCCTTCAGGGTTTTCACCTCGGCGACAACGCCCTTGGCGGCATCCTGGTTGTTCCAGAAGCCGTCTTCACCCATCCTGTTTTCAAGCTCTTTTCTGCGGGCCAGTTTGGTAGGCAAGTCAAAGAGAGTCCCGGATGGCAATCATCCGGGATGAAAGGTTTTCGATCGATTGGGAAAGGTTTTCGTGAATCATCTTAGAAGTTTAACAGGAAATGTTGGTTGTTCATAGGACCAACACGCGCCAATCGCAGATATGTGGAAACTGAAGAAAATACTGGCGTTAATCGCGCCATAAGGTTAAATGAAGCAGATCGAATGACAAGAAAAATTGGCGCATTCAAGGACCTGGCTTTTGACTACGCATCCAATGTTGTTGGCGGATCGAGACTCATCCATGCCGATTGCTTCGAATGGCTGAGCCGCGTACCTGAGAATTCCCTCCACGCCGTCGTTACCGACCCGCCGTATGGAGTGAAGGAATATGACTTCGATCAACTTGAAAAGCGTGCAAACGGAAACGGGGGCATTTGGCGAATTCCGCCGTCGTTTGATGGTCACACACGAGCCCCGCTTCCGCGCTTTACCGCGTTGGATGAAAGCGAGCGTGAACGATTGCGTCGTTTCTTCATCGAATGGTCTCGGGTATTAACTCACGCGCTCCGGCCAGGCGGTCATGTATTTATCGCGAGCAATGCCTTTCTTGCCCCGCTCGTCTACACCTCTCTGGTGGAAGGCGGTCTCGAATTTCGTGGCCAAATTATTCGCCTAGTGCGAACACTTCGCGGGGGCGACCGGCCGAAGAACGCGGAGGAAGAATTTGCCGAGGTTTCGTCTATGCCCCGAGGCTGCTATGAGCCGTGGGGACTGCTTCGGAAGCCGATGCCGGCCAAAATGCGCGTGAGCGATTGTCTTCGCGAATTTCAAACTGGAGGCCTTCGGCGTACGCCCGAAGGCAAACCATTCGGCGATTTGATCCCCAGCGAACGGACCCCGAAGCGAGAACGGGTTATCGCAAATCATCCGAGCCTCAAGCCGCAATCATTCCTTCGCCGAATTGTTTACGCATCATTGCCCATGGGAGTTGGCGTGGTGGCCGATCCTTTCATGGGATCGGGATCCACGGTCGCAGCCGCGGAAGCCGTGGGAGTAACTTCAATTGGAATTGAGCGGTTTGTTGACTATTTCCAGATGGCCGCGCGTGCGATACCAAAACTCGCGGCAATTCATCCTGATGAACCATCTTCTGCCAATGATGAAATTCCGCCGAACGAACAGACAGTTGTTGTAGATGCAGACAGAGATTCGATCCACATTCCTTGCTATTTCTCCACGAGAAACTGTCCAATGATTGTCCCCAGTTGATCATGACGGTCGGCACGGCGAGCTTTATCGTTCGATCCCTTTTCGATCGCCCTAGCGTATGCCTTGGAAGCCGCGCTTGTTTTCGCAGTCGGATCTCCAAGGCGCTTATCCACTTCGTCAGCAAAATCCGTGAGAGCGTTGCGAAGAGCCTTCACGTTACTGCTGGGCAACCGTTGCTTCTCGAGCAGTTGGCCGAGGGCAATAAGTAAGCTGTAATAATCAGCGCGGTTACCCCAGCGACTTTCCGAGATTTCTGGAAATAGACGTTGAATCGTTTGTCGGGTTTTTTCAAACAGTCGATGGATGCGATTCTGATTCGGAAATACCTCCTCATACGCCTCGTACTTATCATAGTATTCGTCAATGACCTTGGCGGACCCGCCTTGCGGGCCATGAAGAAGACCGATCAAAAGATCACTGATCATTTCAATATCTGCCATTCGACGAATGGCAGCTGGCGTCACAATTCGATTCACGGCCCAATATTCATCGTCGGCAAGCTTTTCCGACAGCTTCACGAACGGGCCGTGATAGACCGCATTCCGAAGCTCTTGAGCCTTGAGGGGCATTGTGAACTTGTTGAGGCGAATGAAGGCATCTTCGACTTCCTTAGTATTCTCTGTGTAAAGAAATCGCACGCAGATTTCATACTGGTAGAATCGTTTACGCGCGTCTCCAGAAATGTCCGCGAATGTCTTGTCCTTATGTAGCGATGATGCAGGAAGGGCATCCAAGGCAAAATTATTATTATCGTCGTCCTGTTGGTCCTCGTCCTTCTCCAAGCCGATAAATTGCAATATCGTTCTAAGGCGCTGCTGTCCGTCCACAACGCCATATTCCTCAGTCCCGTCATCAGCCTGAGTCACTTGGACATAGACCTCTGGGATGGGCACATCCATCAGGATCGACTCGATCAATGAGCTTCGCTGTTTTTCGGACCAGACGGGCTTGCGCTGGAACGGAGGGCGTAACTCAAGACGACCGGCCTTGTAATGTTCTTGGAACCATGAGATTGATTGGGGTCGAGACGCATGCTTCATAGAGAATCCTTATGCCGTCAATACAGTTCGTAACGCGGCAATGCTGTGCAAATGGTATAATTCGGCATGTTGCCAAGTTCTGTATAGCCGGGACGTAATGTCTTCGTGCCGCCGGATCGCATGGCGCGATGCGTTTTTGAACGTGTTAAACCAGCGAGCGCTGAATTCTAGAAGGGGACTTACTCGGGGTCCATAAATCGTAGCGTCCCGCTTGACTTCCAACGGACTAAGCCATCCCGTGTATAGTTCGTTCTTCCGATCTTTCAGCCAACCACCTTCGCGCTGCGTTGCCGGAGGACGAGGGTATACGGCCTTAAGCAGATCGTACCAAAGTCTGTCGAACAAATCGGCGCTGACGATAACGACATCGATGTCCGATCTGTCATGGAACGCTCGAAGATTATTTCCGGGTTTGAGGCTGAATCCAAAGCGGCCGCTGCCGACAATTGCAATATCGTCCGCGTCAATATTGAACTCGGCGGTGAGATCGGCGCGAAAGCTGGTCCAACTTACAGGCTTCGGCTCGAAAACCCAGGGCAGGACGGCGTCCCGCAGGCACGGACCAAGAAGGTCCGCATCCTTCGTCGCGGCAACAAGTTGACGGAACTCATCGGCAGTCATGGCCCGGATTCCTACGGTTTTAATGTTTCCGTAGGATATACGGAGACGCGCGGCGAAACACTACCGGACCACTGGCCGCCTCACGATTTAATACGCGCCGATAGGGATGCCCGTTGGGTCGTTGGTTTCGGGAAACGCCTTAGACATTTATTTCAAACTGAAAAATACGAGAGTAATCCTCATCTTGAAGCCACGTTACTGCTGAATCGGCGCTGCCTTCCCTTGCCGGAGATTCCACATCCAAAGTCCCCAGCGCGTGTAATACGGTTTGCTAGTCTCCCCTTCGCTGGGATGCGTCGCATGCGGCATGATTACGATTTCCTTGGGTGATGAAATGCGGCTCGCGATTGCAAAAATACTCGACGGCGGCGCGACTTCGTCGAGCAGGCCGGCGGCGATCAGCACGGGGCAGTTAATGTCCGGAGCAAAATTGGCGGGATCGAAATATTCGCCGGCGTGTCGGACTTTTTCAGGATCCTTATTCTCAGTCCAGTCGTACCAACTCGGCCAACCAGGCGCGCGTCCGGCGTCCGGCGCCCGCATGTCGCCGCCGGCGGGTCGGATCGCCAGGACGCCGGTAAAGTGCGGATAAAGTCCGGCGATCATGATGGCCTGCTGGCCTCCCTGGCTGCCGCCGCTGACGACCAGCGTTTTGCCGTCCCAGTCCGGGCGGGATTGGAGATATTCGGCCGCCCGGTAGCAGGAAAGATACATCGGCAGAAAATAGCTCGTATCACGGTCATCATTACCGATGGCCCAATAGTTTTTCAGCGGTCCGTTGAAAAGGTCCTTGTAGAACGCCTTGGATTTATCGATTGGAATATCGTGGGCGCTGATATCGAGCGCGAGCCAGCCTTCGGCGGCGCGATCGGTGACCCAATTCTTTTCCAGTCCGTAAACTCCCGCCCACTGGGGAATCAGAAGCGCGGGGAATTTTTCGCCGGTTTTCGGGCGCGCGATCTGGCACTGAATATGTTTGCCGCGGATGTTGTCCAGGGTGATTTTCCAGTAATCCACGCCCGGTTTTTCGCTATCCACTTTGGTAAGAACGGGATTGGGAGGATTGGCCTCAAGCTCGGCGACCTTGGCTGCCCAGAAGCTATGGAAATCCGCCGGCGCCGGCGCGGCGGGAAGAATCTTGTCCGGATCGGCCACCGCTCCGCCGACGGCGCGTTGCTCGATTCCATCGGCGGTCTTTACAGTGACGACGGCCAGGATCGTGTTGGGTGTTTCGAGCTTGGCGGTGATTGCGGCCGCACCCTGCGCGAATGTGAGCGGGCCTTTTTCAATCTCCACTCTTCCGCCGGTTTTCAGCGAATAGTTGGCTGATGAAACATCCCCCGGGCCGTTCCACCGTATCTGCCATCGAATCGTCGCCCCGATTTGGTAGACACCATCGGGCTTCTCGCAGGTTACGACAAGCGCATCATTCGCACGGCATTGAAGGACATAAACAGATGCCAGATGAACAAGAGCGAGGAGAAAAAAATATTTAATGCGCATCGGCTGGATTATCCTTTCACCGCGCCCGATGACAAGCCGCTGATGAAGTCGCGCTGCAACGCGAAGAAGAACACGGCCACGGGAAGGATGCTGACAAGCGTCGCCGCCATCACGATGCCATAATTGTGCTGATATTCGGGCAGGCCGTTCATGTTGTTCAGCCCGATGGGCAACGTGAATTTGGATTCGCTGCGCAAGATAACCTGCGGCCAGAGAAAACTATTCCATTCAGCCAGGAAACTCAGGAGCGTGTATGCGGCGATCATCGGGCGCACGACGGGCAGCGCGATATCCCACCAGAGGCGGCCTTCGCTGCAACCGTCCAGTCGGCCGCATTGCAAAAGCTCGTCCGGAACGCCTCGCATCGCCTGTCGAAAAAGGAATATGCCGAAAACGCTGACCGCGCCGGGAACGATGATGGCCAGGTATGAATCAAGCCAATGAAAGTGATACATCAACTCATAACTTCCCGGCAGAAAAACCTGCGAGGGCATGAGGATCGTCGCGAGCATGATCGCGGTAATGAGGCCCTTGCCGCGAAATTCATATTTCGCCAGGGCAAATCCGCCCAGGCTGCTGAGAGTTACGACGAGCACGGTGTGAATGGAGGCGAGGAAAACGGAATTCAGAAGCCAGCGCGCGAAGGGCTGGCCGGCGAGCGCGCGGAAATTATCGAGCGTCAAACGATCCAGATGATGCCAGGGAAGCAAGGTGCTGCGGAGAAGATCAGCGGGCGCTTTGAATGCCGCGCAGACCAGCCAGAGAAATGGCAGAATCGCCATTGCGGCAAGGAAAAGAAGCAGAAGATGCATCGCCAGCCGGCGCATCATAAGGCGATCTCCTGCCGAAATCGGAAGAATCGAAACCGGGCCAGAAAAATAATCCCGAGCATCGCGACGAGTACCCATCCGATGGCTGACGCGTACCCGAGATCGCCGGCGTTGAAACCCATGATGAAGAGATACATGACAACGGTCAATCCGCGTCCGCCGGGCCCGGCGCCCTGGAGCAGAACGAACGGAAGCTCGAAAAGCTGAAACCCTCCGATGGCGCCGATGAGCAGCATATAGATCAGCACATGCCGGATGCCAGGCAGCGTAATGTGGAAAAATCTGCTCCATGAGCCGGCCCCGTCTACTTCGGCCGCTTCGTAAAGTTCATGATCGACCGCCTGAAGCGCGGCCAGGAAATAGATCATTCCGTATCCCGTGGCGAGCCAAAGGCTGGCGATGAGAACGGAGGGCAGCACCATGGAAGGGCTGCTGAGCCACGGAATGACGATCCGCCGATGCAGGATTACGCCAAGAGTGTGATTGACCAGTCCATCGGGGCTGAAGAATTGGAAGAAGATCACGCCTGCAAAAACCTGACCGACCAGATAGCTGGAAAAAAAGCTGAACCGAAACAGGCTGCGAAGCCGCACCCGCCGGCTGTTGAGCAGCAGCGCCAGCGCCAGCGAAATAGGAATTTGCAGTAATAAAAATGCGACGGTGAAAATCGCGGTATTCAGGACCGCCAGGCCGAAAAGCAGATCATGGCTGAGAAGGAACCGATAGTTGCCGAGGCCGACGAATATGGTATGGCCCGGTCCGATCGTCCTGTGAAAGCTGAGATAGAGGCTGCGCGCCAGCGGGTAAAGGAGAAAAACGCTGAAGATAATCATGAACGGGGAAACGAAAAGGTAGGGCGCCGTGCGGGCTTGTAGTTTCCACCATCGATCACGATTCATGGCTGAATGTTTCCAAATTCGATTCGCTGGTGAATGTCGGCCTGGGCCTCAGCCAGCCAGGCGGCGCAGGCATCTTTCAATTTATCGGGTTGGCCATGCGCGGCGAGATATTCCATCGCCCGATGAAGAACCACGCCGAGCGCAAGCTCCGCCTGATAGGTGTACGGCGTAACCAGCCGCTCGGGGATCCGCGAGGCGAGCCGCACATAAAGATCGCCGATGGATTGTTTTTCCGCGAAAAACGCGTCGGGCGCGTGATACGCCGGGTCGGACCAGTATTCAGGAACAGCCGGCAGCACGTCATCTCCCGCGGCGATGGCGGCGCGGTGAGAATCCGGACTGAGAAAAAGAAATTCCAGAAGCTCCCACGCTTGCTGGGGATTCGAACAGCTTCGGCAAATGCCAACCATCGTTCCGCCCAACGTGCTGGTCGGCGCATCGTCCGCCTCGAATCGCGGAAGCGGCATCATCGCAACCTTCCCGGCCAAGTCCGGCGTGAATTCCCGGAGGTAATCGGCTTTCCAATCCGGCGCGCAGATGGCGCAGAAATCGCCGCGAGCAAATTCCTCCGTCCACTGCGCCCCGGGTGATGGATCGGCGGCAACGCCACGCGGGCCCGCGATCATTTGCGCATAGAAAAGCAGTGTTTCCAAAAGTTTTGGATCATTGAAATGCAGATCGTTGGACGAATCGATCAAATTAATATGCCGCTGCAGGAGCATTTCGACGAGTTCATCGGGTGAGTCGGCGGACAAGGCAATCGCGCGGCGGTCGGGGTGACCGTGATCGGCCCAATATCGCTGAAATTCCAGACCCAGTTCCTGAAACCGGCTCCACGTCGATGCTTGGCGGGGATCGATTCCGGCCGCATCGAAAAGATCCTTGCGATATACAATCGTGACCGGGTGGACGTCTTCGGGGATTCCATAAATGATGCGTTCCCCGGATCGCGGATCGATCTTGGACCAGGGGGCGAATCGGCTCTCGATGATGCGCGCGTCCCAGCCGGATTTATGAAGAAAATCGTTGAGCGGCAGCAGGCCGATATCGCCTGTCGGCGGACGCAGAAACTGACCGATGGAATCGATTTCAATTTCGCAGAGGTCGGGAACGGAAGGACCCGAACTCCCGGACATGAACGCGGAAGCCAGACGGATGTTTTCCCCCGTTTGTCCCATGAGACTGATCCCGGCTGTGAGATTTGTGCGCCGGTGGAATTGCTCAAGCAATGAAAGCGACGTACCGCCGCCCGCAACGGGCTGAGAGTTGCGCAGCACGGCAACGTGGGTTTGAGCGAAGGTCCAAATCATGAGATCCGCGCGCGGCGCGGCAGGCTCGCGCCAAACCGCAATCCCGCTGGCGGCGGCAGCCAATAGCAAAGTGAAAACCGGCCTTCCTAGTGTAAATCGCATCGACGGCTTGGATTGTCGCGTAGCTGTTATGGGGTGGCAAATAGCCGCCAGTGGCCAAAGCAATGGGATAGCCGTAGACTCGTTTTTCAATGGAATCGGGTCCGCATATCCTGCCGAACCTTCCTCGCGCTTCCCTTGAGCCGGAACTGCGGCCTTACGAACCCGTGTGCGCCATTTTTCGGAGATATTTGCACGGAGAGAAGCTCAAGTTCACGCCGGAACGAGCGATGATTCTCGATGCGGTGCTGCGAAAAACGGCGCTTTTCGAGGCTGAACAACTGGTCCTGGATCTGCATCAGCTTGGGCACCGCGTCAGCCGGGCGACGGTTTACCGGACGCTGGCGCACCTTCAGGACGCGGGGATTCTCAAGCAGGTGTTTTTTGACAACAAGGCGTCCTATTACGACGTTATCGTGGGCAGGCAGATTTACGACTACTTGATCTGCGTCACAACCGGCAAGGTAATTGAGTTCAGCAGTGAAAAGCTACGGAAGCTGCGGGATGAGATTTGCGCGCAGCATGGCTTTGAGCCGCTATCGCACCAGTTTCATGTCTTTGGATTGAGCCCCGAGGCCAAGGCAAATCCGATAAAATCGGGCAAGGCGCCCCCGCGGACTTGCGCGGCCGCATCAACACATCGCGATGAACGTCGCCAGGACAAGAATGCCAATTTTGACCTTCTTCGCCCAGAAACTTGAACTTGTGAGATGTTCGAGCATAAGCTATTCCTGACTCTTTGTTCGCCAATGATACAAGCGGCGTACCGCGAGCGGGAGTTTGATCACAATCCTCAACAGATAACGGTGGAGGGGGTTAGTAGACTATCAGTCAGTTTTGTCTATAATGAGTGTTGATTGCATGCAACAGAGGATTCCTATTTTGGCAACAAACGTGGTGGTTGAGGACCGCTTACGTTCTAAGCTTACCGCACGAGGGGAATCTTGACCGGAGTCGCTTAATTAAGCGGGCTCTGCTTTTATATTGTATCTGAATAACGATTCGATAAAATCACGAGCATGCAGTATCTGCTTACCGTTAAAGGAATTGCCTAATTGTGCGGCAGCGCTGAAAGTATTTTGCAGAATGCCCAACCGGGATCAGGCGAGAGCTTAAAAAAGGGTCATTATTTTTGCTGATTTTTGGGAGAGAGGATGATTTTGCTGTTGTTCAGCAATAGAATGCACAGTTGTTTTACTTTTTTGCCGTGAGGAACCGTGTCACACAGACAAATATTCGACAATCTTAGCAAGGTAGTGCGTTATTCCGAGGCGTGGCTCGTCACCACAATGCCGCGAGGGGGTTTGCAAATTGTTCAACCCTCCCATCTTGGTGAAAGATGGGTTAAGCCATATTCGCTGGAGTTCCACGTCCATGACGCAGCCGCATGGCGCGCGATCATTGAGGATCGTCCGGTTCGCGGGGACGAGGTATGGCCGGAAGGAATCGAACAATCTCGTTTCTTCCGCGATTTCCTCGACGGGGCGAAATTGCGCCACGTGATTACATCGCCGGTTAAGTCCCCTATTTTGCCAGGATACGATGGTGCGCTGAGTGTTTACAGCGGCGCTGAACAGGGCGCGTTTACCGAGGCCGAGGTGAAAGCGGTGGCTGATGCCGCAGCGCAGATCAGTCGCGCCGCCGCCACCGCCCGTTCCTCTCGCATAGCGCACGGAGAGTGCGCCAATCCTCCTGTCTGGATGCAGAAATCCAATCAACGATTGACGGTCCTCAGTGCCGGACTTAAGCCCATCATTGCCGGCCCGCTCGGGACCCTCGACGATCGGCTTGTAGAACAGTTGAACCAAGATGCGCGTCATCGAATTCAGCGGCTGGGCAACGAGCAGATGATGTCGGATCGCATTTCACTTGCCGACTCGCGCGGCCAGCTTTGGGTTTTCCGCGCGGTTGCGTATCGGAACTATCCGGCGCTCAGCACGGGTCCGGTGATCTTTTATTGTCTGCTTCCCAGCTATTGCGACTGGATCTCGCTCCGAGCCGCCGATTTCTCGGCCGATGCGGAGATCACGCGCCTGGTACCGGCGATGCAGTTCATGAGCGAAAATTTCCGCCGCGGGCCCACCCTGGGTGAAATCTCCAAGCACGTGCATCTCAGCCCTTTCCATTTCCACCGGCGATTCACCGAATTGCTGGGGATCACGCCCAAGCATTTTCTGCTGGAATGCCAGATATTTCATACCAAGCGGCTTCTCTTCGGGCGTGAAACGGAACTGGCGGAGATTTCCAAGATTTGCGGCTTCGCGCACCAGAGCCATTTCACGAGCCGGTTCAAGCAGTTTACCGGCCTGACTCCAACGCGCTGGCGGAAAATGACGAGCAGGACAGACGAACCGGCGCGTCCCAAGGCGGAAGTCAGTCTTTAGAAGCCTTCCATGAAACCAGCGGCCAGGACGCTTCGGGTCGGCAGCGTCAGTTATCTAAACGCCAAGCCTCTCATCCATCGCCTCGAGGATGATCCTCAAATTGAGGTTCGTTTGGCCGTCCCCGCGATGCTTCTGGAGGGACTCAATTCGGCACAATTCGACGTAGCGCTGCTGCCGGTGATTGATTATCAGCGGCTGGAGGATGGGCGAATCGTCCCCAGCGGCGGGATCGGATGCGACGGGCCGACTCTCACCGTGCGAATTTTCAGCCGCAAACCGATCAAGAAAATCGATGTTCTGGCGTGTGACGCGGATAGCCACACTTCGGTCGCGCTGGCGCGAATCGTCCTGGCGGAACAGTTTGGAGTGCGGCCGCGGCTTATCGACTGGTCCGAGCGCTGTCCGGACGCGGATGCGATGCTTCTCATCGGCGACAAGGTCGTCACCCAGGAACCGCGCGGGTTTGAGCATCAGCTTGACTTGGGCACGGCGTGGAAAGATCTCACGCAGAAGCCTTTCGTTTTTGCAGTCTGGACCACGCGGCTTGGAATCGATCTGGGCGATCTCCCGCAGCGTCTGAGTCACGCACGCGACATTGGCCTGGGCGATATCCCCGGCATTGTCGCGCAACATGCCGGGGCGCATGGCTGGCCGCCCGAGCTGGCGCTAAAATATTTCTCCGACTATCTCAAATTTGAAATTGGCCCCGCCCAGCTCGAGGCGATCCGTCTTTTTCATGAGTTGGCTGCCGGCCAAGGCATCATCCCAGCCCCTCGGCCGCTTTTGTTGTATTGATTTTCCATTGGGCGAACGAGGCGGCTCATCGTCCACGCCAATTCAAGCCCCTTTCCAAAATCGCCGATCTGGTTATACTGAGATCGAAATGAAAGCCCTTCCCGAAAGTCAGGCCGAAATAAACCGCTAGGCGCGTCCCGGCGGCTGGATCACTTCCGATCTTCCGCGGTCGCGCCCCCATCCGTTTGATTCACGTTTCTATCTCTCTAATTTAGCTCGATTACCGAGGATTCGATCATGCAAGCTTCCGAAACGCGCTATCGCACGCATACCTGCGGTCAGCTTCGCCAAAGCGATGTCGGCCAGACCGTCAAACTCGCCGGATGGGTTCATTCCTATCGGGATCATGGCGGACTCGTGTTCATCGATCTCCGCGACCGTGAGGGGTTGACCCAACTGGTTTTCGATTCCGACGCCTGCGGAAAGATTCACCATGATGAATCACGCAGGCTGCGGTCGGAATGGGTCATCAGCGTTACCGGAGCGGTCACCGCCCGCGGCGCCAGTCTGGTCAATCCGAAATTGCCGACCGGCGAAATCGAAGTTCGCGTGAAGGAGCTGGAGGTCGTCAGCACTTCACCGACGCCGCCATTTTTACCCGATGAGCATGAAACCATTTCCGAGGACAAGCGGCTGGCGTTCCGATATCTGGACCTGCGCCGGGCGGAGATGCAGACAAATCTCCGCACGCGTTATCGCGTGACCAAGATCATGCGGGATTATCTTGGCGAGCGCGGATTCTGGGAGATCGAGACGCCGTTTCTGACCAAATCGACGCCGGAGGGCGCGCGGGATTTTATTGTTCCATCGCGGCTGATGCCGGGTCATTTTTACGCGTTGCCGCAATCGCCGCAGCTTTTCAAGCAGCTTTTGATGGTCAGCGGCTGCGACAAATATATGCAGATCGTCCGCTGTTTTCGCGATGAGGACCCGCGCGCCGACCGCCAGGCGGAATTCACGCAGCTTGACGTGGAAATGTCGTTTATCGATCGCGAGAACATCATGACCATCATGGAAGGATTGCTGCGCACGATCTGGAAGGAAATCCTCGGCAAGGAAATTCCAAATCCCATCCCGCGGATGCAATATGACCAGGCGATGACCGAATACGGGTCGGACCGGCCGGACCTGCGCTTCGGGATGAAATTGCATGACATCACCGATCTGGGGCAGCAGACCGATTTTGGCGTTTTCAAGAATGCCGCGATGGTCAAGGTCATCGCCGTGCCGGGCGGCGGAAAGCTCAGCCGGAAGGAAACGGATGCTTTGGCGGAGTGGGCCAAGGGTTTCGGCGCCAAGGGATTGGCAGTTACGAAAGTGACGGCCGGCGCGCTCGATACGGGTGTCGCCAAGTTCCTCGCGCCCATCGCGTCCAAACTTATCGAGCGCACCGGCGCCAAGGATGGCGATCTGCTTTGCTTCGCGGCCGACAAACCGAAGATCGTCCACAAAGTTCTGGGCGAATTGCGATTGAAGCTCGCCCGCGACCTGAAATTTGCCGCGTCGACGGAATTCGCGTGGGTTTGGGTGGTGGATTTTCCGGCCTTTGAATTCGACGAACAAGAAAAGCGGTTTACCGCCACCCATCATCCGTTTACGGCTCCGCTCGATGCCGATCTATCCAAGCTCGATTCTCGCGATCAGGCGACGATCGAGTCGATCAAGAGCAACGCCTACGACATCGTCGTCAACGGCAGCGAAGTCGGCGGGGGATCGATTCGTATCCATCGCATGGATATCCAGCAAAAAGTTTTTTCCCTTCTCGGCATCGACGAAGCCGCGCAGAAGGCCAAGTTCGGGTTTCTGCTGGACGCCCTGCATTACGGCGCTCCGCCGCATGGCGGGATCGCGTTAGGCCTGGACCGGCTGATTATGATCCTGCGGGGGATCTCCAACATTCGCGACGTGATCGCTTTTCCCAAAACCCAGAGCGGCGCCGACCTGATGTGCGGCTCGCCCAGCCCGATCGACGAAAAGCAGCTTCGCGAAGCGAATATACGGATCGCGCAGGCGCCGGCGAAACCGGAAGCGGCGAAAAGCGGATGATTTATCGCGGGGGCGTGAAAAGATCAGGTCAAAAAAAGAAGAAAGCTTCCGCCGTGGCAATTGGAAGCTTTCTTCGTTTTTCCGTGGCCTCTGTTTTTGGAGCCGAGGCCGCAGAGGTAATTAGATAAGTTCGAATAGACCAAGCATCGGGCATTCGTTTGGAGCCACGCGCCCGGCCGCGCACAAGCGCGTTACTTCTTCTTGGTCGTCTTTTTCTTCTTCTTAGCAGCGGCTTTCTTCTTAGCCATAACTCGATCACCTCCTTTCTGTTGAGACAAATGTACGCTCGCAAAAATTTTGAGTCAACGGTTTTTTACAAAATCGTCGGGTAAGATCACCGGGAGATTTTTTGAAAGGGCATTATGTCGCGCGCCGAAAACCGTCCGTGTGTGATCATTGTTCGCGATGGATGGGGAAAAAATCCCGATCCGAAATGGAACAGCGCCAACGCGGTGTATCTCGCCAAACATCCGGTCGCGGATC
>Ga0182015_10004713_pt1 | contig 14546 bp, 11 predicted proteins | sample 712P3MmetaG_FD_120478 | JGI IMG/M metagenome (GOLD analysis project Ga0182015, IMG submission 120478) | Permafrost microbial communities from Stordalen Mire, Sweden - 712P3M metaG | ecosystem: Environmental > Terrestrial > Soil > Wetlands > Permafrost | place: Sweden: Stordalen | collected...
AGGATATTGAGAAGCTCCCGAAGCCCAACGCGCGCCGCCAAAGGAAGGATGGCGCGCGGGTCAAGCCCCGCAAGGGGCCCGCCCTCGGGGGCTGGCGACGTGTCTGGAGCCAACTCCAACCCAAGGCGGCCGATATACGCCGCCGTTCCCCGGCCGATCTGCGGCCTTTGCTCCCGCCCGGGAATCCACGCCTCGCCCCGCTCGTCAACCCCAGGACGAAAGTTCTCCGTTACGAGCCTCGCGAGGGGACGTCATTGCCATTCGGCCTGGACCTTCATGCCTTGTGCCTGCGGGTTTGCTCCGAAATGGACTTATGTCGTCGTGTATAGACATCACTTCTTAAGGTAAGCCTCAATAATTGTAGCCTGAATCCTACGCCAACAGCCGTCAAGTTGCTCTCCATGCGAGAACAAGTGAGCCGGCAACGATGAGGCTCCCGCCAAGCGCGTGCTGCCAGGTAAGTCGCTCGCGAAGGAAGATGCCTGCCAATAGGATCGCGAAGACGACGCTAAGCTTGTCCACCGGCGCCACGCGGGAAACTTCCCCGAGCTGCAGCGCCCGGAAATAGCAGAGCCACGAAAGTCCGGTCGCTGCGCCTGAAAGGGCAAGGAAGAGGAGCGTCCTTCCACCCGGCAGCGTGATCGCTCCCGCCGGCGCCGCCGCGAACGCAATCGCCCAGGTGATGAACAGGACGACGGTCGTGCGAATGGCGGTCGCGAGGCTTGAATTGACATGCTCGACGCCGACCTTCGCCAGGACGGCGGTAATCCCGGCAAAGAGCGCCGACAGTAGGGCCCAGGTGAACCAAGTCATTTCCAAACCACGATCTGCTCGCCGCTGAGCTTCGTCAATCTGCAGATTGCCTTGTCGAAAGACAAGGGAGGCCTAGTTTCGGGCAAACGAGATTCTCTAGAACTGGCATTTTGATTTTCGGTGTGTTCGGGTCGGTGCTCGCTGGCTGTGGTGTCACCGCTGCGGTTGCGGATCCTGACGATGGCATCGCCAATGGAGTCGTGGTCGTCGCAAATGGCGATGCGCCGGACTCAGTTGCGATCGCGCAGCACTACGCATCGATTCGGCGCGTACCCGCGGCGAATATCATTGTTATCCGGGCACCCGTTTCAGAGACGATTTCATGGCAGGAGTTCGTCGCAACCATCTGGCAGCCGCTTGAGGATGAGCTTGTCAAGAGGGGCTGGATCGACGCCATCGGCATGGACCTCTTTGACGAGGTTGGCCGCAGAAAGTACGCGGTCTCCGGGCACCGAATAACGGCCCTTGTCGTCTGCAGGGGTGTTCCCCTCCGGGTCGACAACGACCCCACGCTCTTCAGGGAGTTTAAACCGTACACGGACCATCCCCAATTCCGGACAAACGAGGGCGCCGTTGACTCGGAGTTGAGCCTGCTCGCGCAGACGGACTACCCGATTAACGCAAGTGTCCGGAATCCGCTCTTCCAAAACCAGAGGCCGACGGACTATGACCGGCAGCAGGTGGTCAAGGTATCCCGGCTCGACGGCCCAACGGCAGCCGATGCGATGCGCCTCGTCGACCTGGCGATCGAGGCCGAGCGCACCGGGCTCCTTGGGCGCGGCTACGTGGACATTGCCGGGCCGAATCAACTGGGTGACCGCTGGCTGGAGGCCACCGCCGACGAAATCGGCAACCTTGGATACAGCCTCACGATCGGACACGGGCCGGGGACACTGGCGGGCACCTCGCGGATCGACGCGCCTGCCCTATATTTCGGGTGGTACGCGCCCGACCTGAACGGTCCCTTTGCGCTCCCGGGCTTCCGCTTCCCGCCAGGCGCCATCGCCGTCCATATCCACAGCTTCTCGGCGCATACACTCCGGTCCTCGACGGAGGGCTGGTGCGGTCCACTGATCGCCCGCGGGGTCACGGCCACGGTGGGCAACGTGTTCGAGCCCTATCTCGAGTACCTGCACCGACCGGACCTTCTGATGGAGGCGCTCGCGCGGGGCGATGACCTAGTTGACGCCGCCTACTTCGCGCTGCCGGTCCTCAGCTGGCAGTCGATCGTGATCGGCGACCCGCTCTACCGGCCGTTCGCCGTGCCCCTCTCCAAGCAGACGGATAACCTGGCTGCTCTTCCGTCGCGGCTGGCCGGCTACGCCGTCATCCGGCAAATGGATCTCCTGGACGCGGACGGGAAGAAAGGGGACGCAATCGAGGCGGGCAAGGCGGCCATGAAGGTGGCGCCCAACCTGGCGCTAGCCTTTGCGCTTTCGCAAAGGCTGCGGTTCGAGGGCAACAAGGAGGAGGCGGCCTGGGTGATCAAGGGAGCGGCCGACGCAGCGGAGCCCTCGGCCAGCAACTGGGAACTCCTGCGTGAATCCGCCGTGTTCCTCGCGTCCGACGGGCGGACCGGCGAGGCCATCGACATCTACCGGAAGCTCTTCGCCGTCGACCAGATTCCCCCTGCGGTCAGGTCGCCATGGATGGCGGAGGCCCGCCAGGTCGCGCTCGTCTCCGGCGACACCGCCCAGGCCGCGGAGTGGGAAGAGGAGATTGGCCCGGCGGCCGGGAAACCGGCCGGGACGAAACACTAACCCAGGAACCCTCAGATTTTCTCGACGATCTTGTCGGCCAGGCCGTACGCGACCGCCTCCTTGGCGTTCAGGTAAAAGTCGCGGTCGCTGTCCTTGGAGATCTTGTCGATCGGCTGGCCCGAGGCGTCGGCGAGGATCTGGTTCAGCTCGGCGCGAATTTTTTCCATCTCCAGCGCCTGGATGTTGATGTCCGTCGCCGGGCCGATGAAGCGGCCCGAGATGAGGGGCTGGTGGATAAGGACGCGGCCATGGGGATAGATGAGGCGCCGGCCCTTGGCCGCCGCGCAGAGGAGGATCGAGCCCATCGACGCGGCCATCCCGGTGACGACGATCGTGATCGGGGACGAGATGAGCCTCATCGTGTCAAACACCGCCATGCCGGCCGTGATGGAGCCCCCCGGGGTGTTCATGTAGAAGGTGATGTCCTTGCCCGGGGCGGTCGACTCGAGATACAGGAGTTTCTCGCACATGTCCTTGGCGGACTCGTCGGTCACGGGGCCCCAGAGGAACAGCTTCCTCTGGTTCAGGAACCGCTTCTGTATCAAGAGAGATACGGACGGATCGCGCTTCGCGGCGGCGATCTCCTCGGCCTCCTCATCCTCGTCCTCGTCGTCATCGAGCCGGGGAAGGGGAGCGGTGAGGCCGGGCTGGAAATTATGGAAATTCATGCGGCCTAAAATCTGCGGGAAACGGCTGATTTGGCAAGTGCGGCGGCCTCAATACGCCACCTTGTCGGATTTCTTCGCCCACTCGGCAAAGGCCCCCTTCGCCTCATCCCGCAGGAGCGGCTGCATCGAGACCCGGCGCTCCTTAACCGGGAGGGGTATCTGCTGGTAGATGAAGTCGTCGTCGAACCCGATGGCCGCCGCGTCCGCACGCGTGTTGGCATAGTACACGGTCGGGATGCGGGCCCAGTAGATCGCGGACAGGCACATCGGGCAGGGCTCGCAGCTGGCGTAGAGCGTGCAGTCGGCGAGCTGGAACGTCTCCAGCGCCTTGCAGGCCTCCCGGATCGCCACCATCTCCGCATGGGCGGTCGGGTCGTTCGTCGAGGTCACCTGGTTGCTGCCCTTGCCGACGACCTGGCCCGCGCGGACCACGACGCAGCCGAATGGGCCGCCGCGGCCGGACTTGGCGCCCTCCTCGGACAGCCGGATCGCCTCCCGCATGAAGTTTTCGTAGCTCATGGTCAGTGTCTGTCGCTCAACCCAATGGAACGCATGGAGACCCGACGGTACAATGGAGGTGACAGGACACAAGAGGAAGTTACCTTTTTTGGACAAACCGCTCCGCAATATGACCGCCACAAACCTCTCCGGCCTTGAAATCCGCGGGCCTATCGAGCCCCAGCACGCCGAGATCCTGACGCCGGAGGCCTGCGCCTTCCTGGCGGGGCTCTTCGGCAAGTTCGAGGGCCGAAGGCGCGAGCTCCTGCAGGCCCGCGTGGCGCGCCAGGCCGAGCTCAACTCGGGCGTGCTCCCGGACTTCCTCCCGTCGACGAAGTCCATCCGCGAGGGCTCCTGGAAGGTCGCGCCGGCGCCGGCGGACCTCCTGGACCGCAGGACGGAGATCACCGGCCCGGTGGACCGGAAGATGGTGATCAACGCCCTCAATTCCGGGGCGAAGGTGTTCATGGCCGACTTTGAGGACGCCACGTCGCCCACCTGGGAGAACCTACTGGACGGCCACGTCAACCTGCGGGACGCCGTCCGCCGCTCGATCTCGTTCACGAGCCCCGAGGGGAAGGCCTACAAGCTGAACGAGAAGACGGCCACGCTGCTCGTGCGCCCCCGCGGCTGGCACCTGCCCGAGAAGCACGTTTTCCTGGATGGAAGCCCGGTCTCCGGGAGCCTATTCGACTTCGGGCTCTATTTCTTCCACAACGCAAGGGAGCTCCTGTCGCGGGGGTCGGGGCCCTATTTCTACCTGCCGAAGATGGAGAGCCATCTCGAGGCGCGCCTGTGGAATGACGTGTTCGTGCAGGCGCAGGCTGCGCTCGGGATCCCGCAGGGCTCCATCCGGGCTACCGCGCTTATCGAGACGATCCTGGCGACGTTCGAGGCCGAGGAGATGCTCTACGAGTTCCGCGACCACGCGTCCGGGCTCAACTGCGGCCGCTGGGACTACATCTTCAGCTGCATCAAGAAGCTCCGCGACCGTTCGGACTACATCTTCCCCGACCGGACGCAGATCACGATGACGGCGCCCTTCATGCGCGCCTACTGCCTCCACGTGATCAAGGTGTGCCACCGCCGCGGCGCGCACGCCATGGGGGGCATGGCGGCCCAGATCCCGATCAAGAACAACCCGGCGGCCAACGAGGAGGCGCTCGCCAAGGTCCTCGCGGACAAGGAGAGGGAGGCGACGGACGGGCATGATGGCACCTGGGTTGCCCATCCCGGCCTGGTCCCCATCGCGCTCAAGGCGTTCGACAAGCACATGCCCGGCCCGAACCAGGTCGCCCGCCAGAGGGACGACGTGAACGTGACCGCCGCCGAGCTCCTCGCGCCGCCCGCCGGGACGATCACGGATGCCGGGATCCGGACCAACCTGAGCGTCGGGATCCAGTACCTTGAGGCTTGGTTCGGCGGATCGGGATGCGTGCCCCTCTATAACCTGATGGAGGACGCGGCGACGGCCGAGATCTCCCGCGCGCAGCTCTGGCAGTGGCTTCACCGCGGGGGCCGTCTCGAGGACGGGAAGGCGATCACCCCCTCCCACTACGAGATGCTGCTCGGCGAGGTGATCGCCAAGATCGAGGGCGAGGTCGGCATGGAGAGGTACATGAACGGGCACTTCCGGGTGGCCGCCCACCTCTTCATGGAGATGGTCAAGAACCCGACCCTGGACGAGTTCCTGACCCTTCCGGCCTACGAGCTCCTCAAGTGAAGGCCTCCATGCAGCCGACACTGGGCGCGCTGAACGCGTGCGACCGGGAGGCGTTCGTCGACGCGCTCGGGCACCTCTTCGAGCACTCCCCCTGGGTGGCGGAGGAGACCTTTGACAAGCGTCCCTTCGAAAGCGTCGACGGGCTCCACGCGGCGCTGTGCGCCACCATGCTCGCCGCCCCGGCCGGGCGGCAGCTGGCGCTTGTCCGCGCCCACCCGGACCTCGCGGGTCGCCTCGCGCAGGCGGGGCAGCTCACGGATTCCTCGGCCGGGGAGCAGGCGGCGGCGGGCCTCGACCGGCTGACGGCCGCCGAGGCCTCCGAGATCCAGCGCCTCAACGACGCCTACCAGGCGCGGTTCGGGTTTCCATTTGTCATCTGCGCCCGCCTGAACGACAAGGAGACGATCCTAGCGGCGATGCGCTCAAGGTCGGGCAGCACACCCGAAGCGGAACTCTCGACGGCGCTCGGGGAAATCGCCAAGATCGCCCGGCTTCGACTCAACGACGCCGTCACAAAGGAAAACTGAAATGCCCGGAAAACTGAGCACCCACGTCCTCGACCTGATGGCCGGCCGCCCCGCGGCCGGGATCAGGATTGAGCTTCGCCGCCTGGGCCCGGTCCCTTCTTTTGTGACGACGGCGGTGACGAACGCCGACGGGCGGACGGACGTCCCGCTACTTGCGGGCGCCGACCTCACGGTGGGGACCTACCAGCTTGAATTCCATGTTGCCGGGTATTTCGCTTCGAAGGGAGTCCCGGCGGCCGACGTTCCTTTCCTGGACGTCGTCCCGGTGCGCTTCGGGATCGCGGATCCCTCGGCCTTCTACCACGTGCCGCTCCTCGTGACGCCGTGGTCCTACAACACCTACAGGGGGAGCTGACGGAGCGAATGCCCAAGGAATCCCCGTCACGCGAAGCAGCAACGCTCGATAGCCGCCTCAAACGGCTCGGGCGGATCTCGGACGAGCGCGGGGTGACGACCCGGACCTTCCTGTCGCCGGCGATGGGCCGGGCCAGTGCCCTCGTGGGTAAATGGATGAGGAAGGCCGGCCTCAGCGTCAGGCAGGACGGCGTCGGCAACCTGATCGGCAGGAGGGAGGGCCCGGGAACAGGTTCGAAAACGCTTCTTCTCGGGTCGCACCTGGACACCGTGCGCGACGCGGGCCGCTTTGACGGGGCGCTCGGGGTCCTCCTCCCCATCGCGGCCCTCGAGATCGTTGGAAGGCGCGGCATCGTGCTGCCCTTCGCGGTGGAGGTCCTGGGCTTCTCGGAGGAGGAGGGCGTCCGCTTCTCGAGCGCCTACCTGGGGAGCAAGGGCTACACCGGGAAATTGAGGAAATCCGACCTGCGCCTGCGCGATCCGGAAGGCATCTGCGTCGGGGACGCGCTGGCGAGGCACAACGGCCGGAAGACGCCGCTCCCCCGGGCGGCCCACGCCCCTGGCGAACTGCTGGGATACGTGGAGGCCCACATCGAGCAGGGGCCCGTCCTCGAGGCGAGGGGAGTCGCCGCTGGCGTCGTCCCGTCGATCGCCGGCCAGACCCGGGCGAGGATCACATTTGTCGGAAGCGCGGGGCACGCCGGGACGACCCCGATGCGGCTGCGCAGGGACGCGCTCGCGGGCGCGGCCGAGTTCATCCTCGAGGTCGAGCACCATGCGAGGGCCTGCCCTCCGCTGGTCGCGACCGTGGGGTGCATAGCCGCGCAGCCCGGTGCGGCCAACGTGATCCCCGGGAGGGTGGAGGTCTCGCTCGATGTCAGGCACCCGGTCGATTCGAGGAGGCGCGCGGCATTCGCGGGGCTTCAGCTCGCCGGCAGGCAAATTGCAAGGAGGCGCGGCCTCTCGTTCTCGGTCGAGGTGACCCAGGACAACCGCGCCGTCGCCTGCTCCAGGGAGTTGACCGCGCTCCTTGCGCGCAGCGTCCGCTCGCGGCAGGGAAGCTGTCCCGCTGTCCCTAGCGGGGCCGGGCACGACGGCGTCGTCCTCTCGTCCCTCACTCCCGTAACCATGCTCTTCATCCGCTGCCGGAAGGGCTTGAGCCACCATCCCGACGAATACGTCCACCCGCGCGACCTTGCGGTCGGTCTGGACATCCTGGTCGATTTCCTGGCCCGGCTCGCCTCACTGCACGCAAGATGAGCCGAAGCTTTGATCTCCTCGTCCGCGGGGCGACGATCGTGCGCCCCGGTGACCTCATCCGCGCGGACATCGCGGCCGTGGACGGCCGGATCGTCAAGATAGGCCCGAACCTTGCCGGGGACGCCGGGGAGGTCGTCGACGCCTCCGGCCTCTACGTTCTCCCCGGGATCATCGATTCCCACGTCCACTTCAACGAGCCCGGACGCTCCGACTGGGAGGGGATTGAGACCGGCTCGAGCGCGCTGGCCGCGGGCGGCGGGACGGCCTTCTTTGACATGCCGCTTAACTCGCTGCCGCCGGTGACGGACGCGGTGAGCTTCGCCCTCAAGCGCGCCGCGGGCGAGCGCTCATCCCGGACGGACTTCGCCCTGTGGGGCGGTCTCGTCCCGGGGAACGTCGACCAGCTTGAGGCGATGCGGGACGCGGGAGCGATCGGATTCAAGTCCTTCATGTGCAACAGCGGGGTTGAGGAGTTCCCGCTCGCGGATGCCGCGACGCTCCGCGCCGGCATGAAGCGGGCGGCCGCGCTTGGCATGCTGGTCGCCGTGCACGCGGAGGATGACTCGCTCGCGCGCCAAGGGACGGAGGAGCAGCACAGGCGCGGGACGGACGTGCGGAGCTGGCTCAAGTCCCGGCCGGTTGAATTGGAGCTCGCCGCGATCCGGACCGCCGTCGACATCGCAGGGGAGACCGGGTGCGCCCTCCACATCGTGCATGTCAGCAGCCCCGAGGGCGTCGCCCTGGCGGGCGAGGCCAAGGCGAAGGGCGTCGATGTGTCGGTCGAGACCTGCCCCCACTACCTGCTCCTCAACGAGGAGGACGTCGTCCGCCTCGGCGCCCCGGCCAAGTGCTTTCCGCCGCTTCGCCCCGAGGCGCTGCGGATCGGCCTCTGGCAGGCGCTGGGTTCCGGGGCGATCGACACGATCGGCTCGGACCACTCGCCGGCGCCGCCCGAGATGAAACGGTCGGAGGATTTCTTCGCCATCTGGGGCGGGATATCCGGGTGCCAGCACGGCTTTGAGCTCCTTCTCTCGGAGGCGTTGGGGAGCGCGGTGCCGGAGGTCGCGCTTTCGCGGCTCTCAAGGCTATTCTCGGCAAACGTCGCACGCCGGTTCCGGATCGACGGGATGAAGGGCCGGCTGGCGGAGGGGCTCGACGCCGACATGACGCTGATCGGCATCGCCGACGGGCACATCCTGTCGAATGCCGATCTCCTCTACAGGCACCGGCAGGGGCCCTATGACGGGAGGAAATCCCACGTGAGGATCGAGCGCACGATCGTCCGGGGCTCGACCGTCTTTTCCAAGGGGCGGATTGCACCGGGCGCCCCCACCGGTCATTTTATCAGGCCAACCCAGCGCACCTGATCCGGCTTAGGCCCGCGACCTGCTCTCAATCCGAACCTCGTATCCCCATCCCATGCCTCAACTCTTCGGCCACACCCGAGCCCATGTTGGAAAGCGCCATGCGCTGATAACGCCGGGCAACCACGTGAACAGCTCCCTGCCCGGGGTCGCCGGGGCAACCGCGGTCGTCCTCGTCAGCCCGGCCATGGGGGCCAGGGTCGCCCAGACGCTCCTGACATTCCAGACGGGAGGCTCCGCGCGGTTTGCGGCCGGCGAAACCCAGACCTTCGGCTACGTGATGGATGGCGGCGCGACCGTGTCCGTTGGCCCGAAGGGGCGCCGCCTGAAGGCGGGCGGCTTCTTCTTCTGCCCCGCGGGATCCGCTTGCGCCCTCTCGGCGCCGAAGAAGGGAACCCGGGTCACGCTCTTCCAGAAAACGTACGCGTCGCTGCCGGGTGTCCGGGTCCCCAAGGCGATCCTGGGCGACCAGTCGAGGGTCAAGGGGACGCCCTTCCTGGGGGATCCCGCCGCGAACCTGCAGGTGCTTTTGCCGGACGAGCCGTCGTTCGACATGGCCGTCAACCTGTTCTCCTACCAGCCCGGCGGCCATCTTCCCTTTGTCGAGGTGCATGTGATGGAGCACGGGCTCGTCATGCTGTCGGGTGAGGGCGTGTACCGCCTCGAGGACGCCTGGTATCCCGTCCGCGCGGGCGATGCCATCTGGATGGGTCCCTACTGCGCCCAGTGGTTTGTCGCCATGGGAAAGGTTCCCGCGCGCTACCTCTATTACAAGGACGTGAACCGAAGCGCCCTATGACCAAGCCGCCGGACCTCGGGATCGCCGTCGATGGCGCGGGCCTCCAGCGCCGCATCGACGAGCTGGCCCTGATCTCCGAGGCCCCGGCGCCGGTCGTCACGCGGGTCCTCTACTCGGAGGCGGACATGAGGGGCAGGGACTACGTCCGCAAGGCCGCCCGCGACGCCGGCCTCACGGTTCGCGAGGACGCCGTCGGCAACATCTTCGCCCGCTGGGAGGGATCCGAGCCGACGCTCCCGGCGGTGGGCTCGGGATCCCATACCGACGCCATCCCCAATGCGGGAAGGTACGACGGGGTCGTCGGTGTCCTCGGCGCCTTCGAGGCGCTGGCTGCCCTGAAGAGGGCCGGCTTCAAGCCGAGGCGCTCGCTTGAGGTCGTGATGTTCACCGCTGAGGAGCCGACACGGTTCGGTCTGGGCTGCCTCGGCAGCCGGCTGATGGCGGGCTCGATCTCGGTCGCCAAGGCCCAGGCCCTCAGGGACAGGGAGGGCCGCTCGCTGGACGAGCTGAGGGCCTCCGCCGGCTACACGGGCCCGCTGGAATCGGTGCGCCTTCCCCCCGGCTACTACCATTCCTTCGTCGAGCTCCACATTGAACAGGGTCCGATACTGGAGGCTGAAAAGATACCGATCGGGATCGTCGAGCACATCGCGGGGCCGAGCAGCTACCGGGTGACGCTCCACGGCGAGGGGGGCCACGCCGGCGCGGTCCTCATGCCCGGTCGGCACGATGCGATGCTCGCAGGGGCCGAGATCGCGCTCGCGGTCGAGGACGCGGCCAAGGCGAGCGGCAGTCCCGACACGGTCGGGACGGTCGGCGTCTTCCGGATCGAGCCCGGCGCCGTCAACAGCGTCCCCTTCCGGGCCTACCTGGAGATCGACCTGAGGGACGCGCGGCTGGACACGCGCTCGAAGGCGTTGGGCGAGATCCAGGCAGCCGCGGGGCGCGCCTGCGCCAGGCGCGGGGTCAAAATGGAATTCGAGGAGATCAACGCGGACCCCCCGGCCGCCGGCGACCAGAAGACGGTCGAGATCGCTGAGGAGGTCTGCAGGGAGCTCGGGCTGCGCTCGTTGAGGATGGTGAGCCGCGCCTACCACGACTCGCTCTTCATGGCGCGGGTCAGCCCGACGACCATGATCTTCATCCCGTGCCGCAACGGCTGGAGCCACCGCCCGGAGGAATTCGCGACGCCGGGGCAAATCGCATCGGGGGCCGAGGTCCTCGCGCACACCCTGGCGAGGCTCGCCTCCTGACCCGATGGGATTTGAATTCACGCTGAACGGCAGGAAAGTCGAGGTCGCGAACACGGCCACGACGACGACGCTGCTCGATTACCTGAGGTCAAGCGGGCTGACCGGGAGCAAGCAGGGTTGCGCGGAGGGGGATTGCGGGGCCTGCACGGTGGCGATCGTGGAGCGGGACGCACAGGGCAACGCGACCTACCGCGGCGTGAACAGCTGCATCGCCCTCGTGCCGATGTTCGCGGGCCGCGAGGTCGTGACAGTCGAGGGCCTGTCGAGGATCGGGGAAAAGCTACATCCGGTGCAGTCCGCCATGGTGGACCACTACGGCTCCCAATGCGGCTACTGCACGCCGGGTTTCGTGATGTCCCTCTTCGAGGGATACTACCGCCCGGGCTGCAAGGACTCGCGAGGCATCAGCGACCAGCTTTGCGGCAACCTGTGCCGGTGCACGGGTTATCGCCCCATCCGGGACGCCGCCCTCGCGCTCCTGGAGGAGCGCGAGGCAACGGATGCCGGCCACCCCGACACCTTCGCCGAGCGCCTCAAGGCCCCCGTCCCGTTCCCGGGGCCCGTGGACTACAGCGCGGGCGGCGATCGATTCCTGAGGCCGACGTCGCTTGCGGCGCTGTTTGCAGCACTGTCGGAGAATACCGAGGCCATCCTGGTTGCGGGCGCGACGGAGATCGGCGTGGACGTGACGAAGAAGTTCAAGGCGTTCCCCTTCCTCGTCTCGACCGACGGGGTGCCGGAGCTGACGCGGATCACCCGGAACGAATCCGCCTGGAGAATCGGCGCATCAGCGACCCTCACGGCTGTCGAGGACCTGGTGGCTCCCGAATACCCCTCCCTCGAGAAGATGCTCAAGGTATTTGCGGCGAGGCAGATACGGAACCGCGCCACCCTTGGCGGCAACCTGGCGACCGCCTCGCCGATCGGCGACACCCCGCCCGTGCTCCTTGCGCTGGACGCCCAGCTCGTCCTTGCCACGGCCAGGGGCGAGCGCACGGTCGAGCTATGTGACTTCTTCACCGCGTACAGGAAGACCCTCCTTGCGCCTGGCGAGATCATTCGGGAAGTGCTGGTCCCGCGTCCCACCCTGGCGAAGGGTCTCACCCGGCGGTCCGATTTCTTCAAGGTGTCGAAGCGTCGGGAGCTCGACATCAGCATTGTCGCCGCAGCCTTCACAGTCGACGCCGACCCGCAGGGCATCGTTCGGCGGGCCCGCATCGCCTACGGCGGCGTTGCGGCGACGCCGGTGCGCGCCCGCAGGGCCGAGGCCGCGCTCGAGGGAAGGACCCTCGAGGATTCCGCAGGCGCTGTCGCGGCAATCCTGGCCGGGGAATTCAAGCCGATCGACGACGTTCGAGGCGGGGCGGAGTTCAGGCGCGGGCTGATCGTGAGCCTCTGGGAGAAGTTCGTCTCGGGGGACGCGAGCGCGGCCCAGGACGCACCGCTTGACTTCGGAAGGGGCGCCGAGCCGCCGGCAGCCGACCCGTCGAGGGCGCTCCGCCATGAAAGCTCGGTCGGGCACGTGACAGGTCGCGCCCTGTACGCGGACGACACGGCCCAGCGCAGGCCGATGCTCGACATCTGGCCCGTCTGCGCCCCGCACGCCCGGGCGGTGATAAAGAGGCGCGACGCATCGGCGGCCCGCTCGATGCCCGGGGTCGAGGCCGTGCTGATGGCGGAGGACATCCCGGGCCACAACCAGGTCGGCACCGGGCACGACGAGCCGCTCTTCGCCGACAAGGAGATCCTCTATCACGGCCAGGTCGTCGCGATCGTCGTCGGCCACTCGGCCCGGGCCTGCCGGGCCGCCGCCGCGGCCGTGGTCGTCGAATACGAGGCGCTGCCCCCGCTCCTCGGGATCAAGGAGGCGATCGCGGCCCGCAGCTTCCACACCGCTCCCCACACGCTTGCCCGCGGGGACGCGGCTGCGGCCTTGTCAAAGGCCCCCCTGAGGCTTGAGGGCGAGTTCTCCTTCGGGGGACAGGAGCACTTCTACCTGGAGACGCAGGCGGCCTGGGCGGAAATGGGGGAGGACGGGACCGTGTTCGTCAACTCCTCGACCCAGCATCCGACTGAGATCCAGAGCGTCGTCGGGGACGTCCTCGGCGAGAACAGGAACAAGGTGGTCGTGCAGTCGCCCCGCATGGGCGGCGGCTTCGGGGGGAAGGAGACCCAGGGGAACGCCTTCGCCGCCATGGTGGCGCTGGCATCGGTCAAGACCGGCCACCCGGTGAGGATCCAGCTCGACCGGGATCTCGACATGATGCTGACCGGCAAGCGGCATCCCTTCCATTCCACGTTCTCCGTCGGCTACGACAAGGACGGCATGATCCTCGCGGCGGCCGTGGACCTCTGCTCGGACGGGGGATGGTCGCTCGACCTCTCGCAGCCGGTGCTCGACCGGGCGCTCTTCCACCTCGACAACAGCTACTACATCCCCGCCGTCCGCTTCACCGGGCTGATCGCGAAGACGAACGTGGCCTCGAACACGGCCTTCCGGGGCTTCGGGGGCCCGCAGGGAATGATCGTCATGGAGGAGATCGTCGACCGGATCTCGCGGAGGCTCGGCCTGGCGCCCGAGGTGGTCCGCGGCCGCAACCTCTACCGCGGGAGCGGGGAGACGAACACGACCCATTTCCTCCAGGAAATCGGTGACAACCGCCTGCAGACCGTGTGGAGGCGGGTCCAGGAAGAGGCGGGCTTCGCGGCCAGGCGGGCCTCGGTCGACGCCTGGAACAGGGCGCACCCGAGGATCAAGCGCGGGCTCGCCGTCACCCCGCTCAAATTCGGAATCGCCTTCACGCTCACCCATTACAACCAGGCGGGCGCGCTCGTCCTCCTCTACATGGACGGGACGGCCCAGGTGAACCACGGGGGGACCGAGATGGGGCAGGGCCTCCACACGAAGATCCTGGGGGTTGCGATGCGCGAGCTGGGCCTTCCGGCCGACCGGATCAGGATGATGCCGACCGCAACCGACAAGGTGCCAAACACCTCCGCCACCGCCGCCTCGTCGGGCGCCGACCTGAACGGGGCCGCGGTCCGCAACGCCTGCATGATCCTCAGGGAGCGGCTCCTTCCGGTCGCGGCCGAGGTGCTGTCAAGAAGGGGAGGGACGCCTGTTTCGCCCGAGCAGGTTGAGTTTGCCGACGGAAAGGTGACGGCCCGCGGCTCCAGCGCCTTGGCCGACATGGCCGACGTGTGCTTCCGGGCGCACGAAAAGAGGATCAGCATGTCGGCCTCCGGTTTCTATGCGACCCCCGGAATCCACTGGGACTGGTCGACGGCCTCGGGACGGCCGTTCCAGTACTTCGCCTGCGGCGCAGCGGTCGCTGAGGTCGAGGTCGACGGCTACAACGGGATGCACCGCGTGATCCGCATCGATGCCGTCCAGGATGTCGGCAGCTCGCTCAACACCGGGGTCGACCTGGGGCAGGTCGAGGGCGGAATCGTCCAGGGTGTGGGTTGGTTGACGCGCGAGGAACTGCTGTGGGACAGGCAGGGCCGTCTCATGACCCACAGCGCGA
>Ga0182015_10004714_pt1 | contig 14543 bp, 19 predicted proteins | sample 712P3MmetaG_FD_120478 | JGI IMG/M metagenome (GOLD analysis project Ga0182015, IMG submission 120478) | Permafrost microbial communities from Stordalen Mire, Sweden - 712P3M metaG | ecosystem: Environmental > Terrestrial > Soil > Wetlands > Permafrost | place: Sweden: Stordalen | collected...
AGCGTAACCTTCGCAACCTGATTCAGACCAGATCTGCCAGGAGATTGAGGTAACCGCAGTAATCAAGACTGCATGGGGAAAAACAACCGGCTGCAAACGCGAATTCGTGATGGCGTGAACGCGATGGCTAAGCGGCAGGATGGGGCTTGCTCTTGAACACGTTGTATCCGCGAAGCGTGAGCCTCACGACTCCGCGCACCTGTTCTTCGACGTAGCCTTCGTTGCGCAATTCGGCGACTGCCACGCGCGCCAATGAGGAATCGACCGTTTGTCGTGGCAGGGTCACAAATTCCTGCGGGTTGTGCTCATAGTGCTCAGCCAGGGTGAGAAAAAGTTCGGTTTGGATAGACGCGCATTGCATTTGATTTTCTCTGAGTCCAGTGTGCATTGGCGGAAGAGTTCGAGGAATGGCACATCGGTGGGGTTGAGGGTAACCTTGGTCGAATGTACTAACGCGGCAACGAAGCAGTGGATCTTTCAAGTTACGCAAGGAAAGGAGATAGCAGGGCAGTGTTCCACGTGGAACACTTATAAGATATTTGAACGTAGCTTGATATCTCTGATGGCTATTGCAAAGCTGATTGGGTCAGCTTCACCGCGCAATGCGGATTGGCTGTTCCGCCGGACACATTGCACTTCTGGCCGTTCACCGACCCTGGCGCCATGGTCGAGAAGTAAATGTTCGTCCCACCGTTCGACAATTGATTGTCGATCACAATCCCGCTGGTTCCTCCAAGAACGCTCGGAGAAGTCACGCAACTGGATGTGGGCGTACTCGTGCAATTCGGAGTCGTCAGCGAAGTCGTAATCGTGGAACTCTCCAGGTATGCGTTGGATGTGCCTCCCACGCCGAAAAACAGTCGATCCGTCGTGCCGTTATAAAACTCCGTCAGCGGCGAACACTCTTCCCCCACCGTGCTGTTGACCACAAACGAGGACGAGCCGGTGCTGGTGATGACGTTGCTGGCGAAGGGGAAGAAATACATCTTTGGATTCGACGGGATCAGGGGGTTACTTGACGTCCCGGAGACAAATCCGCACGTAATCAAATGTCCCGAAGTCGACCCATTCACCCAGAATGCATTATCAAACGTTCCGGAGTGCACATTGCCCGTTGTACAGTCGCCATCGCCGCTGCCCGACCCCAGGTCCACAGTGTTGCTGGTGGTGAGCGTTGTCGAACTGGTGAAGTTGGCGCCAATCTGGCTCGCCGCGCCACCAATGCCTTCCACTACGCTGCATCCGGTGAAGACAAACACCTGGTCAGTTGTGGGATTGGCAGAATCAGTGACCGCGATTGGCGGATCCACCACCCCTGTGCCTGCACCGTGCGTAGCCCATCCGACTTCCACCTGCGCGGCATATGTGTTAGCGGGATTGGTCAGGCTCACTGCATACAGGTAGCCTTCGCCGTCTCCGATAAAAATTCTGCCTGCAGTGTCATCGACCACAGGCGCAGTCAGTACTTTAGTGGTCTGAGTGGAAACCGTAACCGGCCAGCCCCCGGTGCTGACCAGGGCCGGCGCCCCACCGCCGAATACCGGCGTGATCTTATATAGCAAGCCATTGTCGGCGCCCACGTATGCCGTGTCGTTGTTGTAATCCACCCAGGGCGAGGAGTTCGAATCCGTAGCAGCGGTCTGGATGGTTAGCGTGCTGATGCAACCCGCAGTGATCGGGTTGGTGCACGTCGTCGGAGTTTGCGGACTCAACACGGTTCCCGTCTGCGATGGCGGCACCGGAATTGGGTTGGGCAGCACCAGAACGTGAAAGTACGAACCCGAGCTGGTGCTTTCGACGAACGCCACTTTGGTTCCATCGTCCGAGAGCACGGGCGAGGTCTTGATCTGGCCGCCACTCTGAGTCACCGTGTTGTAGGCGAATGCGACCCACGGCGATCCGCCATTGCACGGCGTACTCGCAGAGGTGTAGAGATTGTTTATTCCGACCAGGTTCGCTTGCGTACCTGAGGTCACCGTAAGGCCAAAGATCGCGTAATCGGTGTTGCAATTTTCTGCGCCTATGCCGAACTGGTATTTGGCAGGGAATTGGTTCGGCGGAACGTAGCCGTTCTCGAGCGAAACTGCCCAGTCGATCTTCATTTTGTGCTTGGGGAGCGAAATCGGAATACGCGGCGTGGGAATACCCCAGCGTCCGTTTTGCAACGCGATCTGCCGCATGACCAAACTGTACACGTAACGCGGATCGTGCTGAGCCGCAGCCATGACCTCCTCGGTGCGCGCGCCCGGCATCAACAAGTGACGCGAACTCCAGTCCAGCGGATATCCCAAGTGAACGGGTTCGCCGCTTGCCTCGGGTAATGAAGGCCGATCCATTCTTGCCTGTCCGAAAACGGAAATGCCGAGCATGAGCAGTCCTGCCACCGGGCAGAACCAACGGAATGCGCGCGTTCGCATCGTGTGTCTCCTCAAAATGTTTCCTATCGTCCCATTCTTATCTTCGCGTAAATATCGGGAATTTGAATCCTTACTTTCGTAACTGAAAGTGACGAAATGCCGTGTCGCTTGGTGACTGATGTGTTTAGCACGGCTTATCCAAGGCCTTCCAGGCGCGACTCAAAGCGCAAACTTGACATATATTCATATTTCTGCAAATATCGAAACATGCTGAACAGCCACGCCAACAAATCAGCCGACCGCGTTGCCCAGTACGCTGACATGTTTTCCGCCATGGGGACCGAGCCGCGGCTCCGCATCATGCAATTGTTGCTGTCTGCCCATCCCGACGGTCTGGTGGTGGGTGAAATTCAGGAAGAACTCGATATCCCCAACTCGACTTTGTCGCACCATCTCGACAAGCTGAAAGCGGAGGATCTGGTCCAAGTCCGGCGGGAAGGCACTTTTCTCCGCTACAGCGCCAATGCCGACGCGCTTCAAGAACTGCTCCAGTTTCTTTACGCCGAGTGTTGCACTCGCAATCAGGCAGTCAAGTCCGAACAAATTATTCAAATCTGCAAATAGGAGAAATGCAATGAGCGCCACGGATATCAAAGAGGTCGTTAAGGAAAAATATGGGCAAGCGGCTTTGCGTGTGAGCAGCGGCGGCAGTTCATGCTGCGGAGCGACTTCGAGCACTGGGTGCTGCGATCCCATCACTTCGAATCTCTATGATCCATCCCAGGGGCAGCAGATCCCCGAAGAAGCTCTGCTGGCTTCGCTCGGCTGCGGCAATCCCACTGCTTTAGCGCAGTTGAATGCGGGCGAAACTGTGCTGGACCTGGGTTCGGGCGGCGGTATCGATGTGTTGCTCTCGGCGCGGCGAGTCGGTCCAACCGGTAAAGCATACGGCCTCGACATGACGGACGAAATGCTGGCGCTGGCGAACCGGAACAAACGCAAAGCCGGAGTTGAGAATGTTGAGTTCCTCAAAGGCGAGATTGAACACATTCCCCTGCCCGACAACTCCGTAGACGTGATCATTTCCAATTGCGTGATCAATCTTTCAACCAATAAAGATCAGGTGCTCAACGAAGCTTTTCGCGTGCTGAAACCGGGCGGCCGTTTTGCCGTCTCAGATGTCGTAACTCGCGGAGAGATCCCCGACGAAATTCGCCAAAGCGTGCTGCTATGGGTGGGCTGCATCGCCGGCGCGCTCGAAGAGAACCAATACCGCGCCAAACTGGCCTCTGCAGGATTCGAGAAAATCGAAATGGAGCCGACCAGAGTTTATCGCGTGGAAGACGCGCGCGAGTTTCTCTCCGGACAAAATATCGACGTCGACGCAATCGCGCCGCTAGTAGACGGTAAAATCATGAGCGCTTTTGTACGCGCCGTGAAGCCAACGGCTGTTTGTTGCGGACCGACCTGCTGCCAATGAGAGCAATATGCCACAGCACTACAACGTTCTATTTCTGTGCACGGGAAATTCGGCGCGGTCGATTATGGCTGAGGCAATCATGAACCTTAAAGGCCCGCCGAATTTTACCGCCTACAGCGCCGGAAGCCATCCGTCGGGCACGGTTCGACCGGAAGCCATTGCCCAGCTTGAAACGGCTCATGTCCCGGCGAGCGGATTGCGCAGCAAAAGTTGGGACGAGTTTGCGCAGCCCGGAGCGCCCGCGCTCGATTTTGTCTTCACGGTGTGCGACAACGCCGCCAATGAAGTCTGCCCGATTTGGCCAGGCCAGCCTCTAACGGCTCACTGGGGAGTTCCCGACCCAGCTGCGGTCCGGGGAACCGCGAAAGACATTGAACGCGCCTACCGAAACGTCTTCATGACGCTAGAACGTCGAATCAGTCTGTTTCTTTGTCTACCGCTTGCCAGCATAGACAAGCTGGCAATCAAGAAAAAGATCGATCAGATTGGCGGCCAATGAAATTCAACCTGCCTGCCCGGCTGGTCGCTGAATTTACCGGCACCGCGTTTCTGGTTGCGGCCGTGATCGGCTCCGGGATCATGGGCGAACGGCTAGCGGGAGGAAATGTCGCCATCGCTCTGCTTGCGAATACGATTGCGACGGGAGCCGCATTGGTTGCCCTCATCCTGACGTTCGCACCCATTTCCGGCGCACATTTGAATCCTGCCGTTACGCTATCCGACGCGATTCAGCGCGGCATTGCCTGGCCTCACGCGGCTGCGTACATCGTGGCTCAATGTGCGGGAGGGATCGTGGGCGCAATAATCGCGCATCTGATGTTTGGTCTGCAATGGTACTCCTTCTCCTCTCATTCCCGGCACGGCTGGATGCAGGCTTTAAGCGAGTTCGTGGCCACGTTCGGACTTTTGTCGGTTATCGGAGGATGCTCGCGCTTTAAGTCTGAAGCTTTGCCATTCGCGGTCGCCAGTTACATCGTGGCTGCGTACTGGTTTACCGCATCAACTTCTTTCGCCAATCCAGCGGTGACCCTGGCACGGGCCTTGTCAGACACGTTTGCCGGCATTCGACCGTCAGACGTACCTGTATTTATCGGAGCACAAGTCGCAGGGACGATTGCTGCCACATTCTTGTTTCGTTGGTTGATGCAGAACGCGTCTGGAACGGTTTGATTGCGTCGCTATTCTTATGCGATGGATTGAATTTGAATCAACGGAACCGTGGGCCTAGTCCGATTCTTCAGCAGCATGTTCGCCGAAGGGATGCCCGTCCTCTGAAATGATTTCTCGCAGTCAGCTGTCGATGGTCCGCGCATATTTCCTTCCATGTAAGCCAGACCGGGACAACGCGTGCATGTGCCCACATGGGCGCAGGTCGAACAAGTGGGAAGATCGCGGGCACGGATGGAGCGGACTTCGTTCAACTGCGGAGAGTTTTGCCAGATGTCGGCGAACTTCTGCCGCCGCAGATTTCCGCTGGGCAGCGGAAATTGCACGCAAGGGAAAACGTCGCCGTACGGAGTGATGTAGCAAGCGGTATGCCCGGCGCTGCACGGGAAGCCGTCCATAACATCTTCGCCGGGTGCGGGCGGAGGAGCGCAGAATTCTTCTACATTGCCCACCAATTCCTGGTTGCGAAAAACCTGCTTAAGTTCGGATCCCGGAATGCGCAAGGCGAGGATGGATGTGTCTCCATCCATTTTTGGCGAGACCGTTGGGTCAAGCGTGTAAGGAACGCCCAACTCTTTCGCCAGCGCCATCACGCCCGTGTTGTCAAACAAATTGCTCGCCATGAGCACATTCGCGATCACAACCTTCAGACCTTGCGATTTGAGAAAACGGATGGCTTGCACGGTCCGCTTGAAAGAGCCGGGTAGTTTGGTGATGGCGTCGTGAATTTCCGCACGGTGCGAGTAGAGGCTGATCTGCACCTGCTCTACGCCTAGTTCACGAATGCGCTTGGCTTCTGGCTCGCGGACCATCGCACCGTTGGTCTTCATCTTGACGTTGAACAGCAAGCAGCGCGCATGTTCCACGATTTCGAAGAAATCGCGCCGCATGAGGACTTCTCCACCACTCAGCGTAAGGAAGAAAACTCCAGCGTCGGAAAGTTGATTGAGAATGTCTCTTATTTCGGCCGTGGTCATCTCGCCGTGGTCGTCGTGATCGAGATAGCAGTGGACGCAGCGCTCGTTGCAACGGTAGGTAACGTCAAGATGCACGCTAAGAGGAATGCCGAGGCCAAGCGCCTTCTGATTCATCTCCGCCAGAAGGCTCATCGGGCCTCCGGCGGGGGCGGGGAAGTGAACGGCTGTTCTGACATGGTTAGAATGCCGTGCTGGCAGAGATCATTTACGAACCGCTCAGCATCGCGGCTGGCCTGGTCGGGGTCGACTTCGAACTCCGGGCAGATCTTGTCGGTCACGATTGCGGACAATGGGGTGCGACCGTCTGCTGCTTGCCAGATTAATGTCGCGACCTCGTTGAGGGTGAAGAAAGTCGAGTCTACCGCCGACATGATCATCATTTCGCCGCCGATAAGGCGGGCAGCGATGGCGGAGCTTCGTGCGATGTATTTTTCAGCGATAACTTTTCTCCGGCGTCGCACGGGCGTGGACGTCCGCGCCCACATCAGGCTTAGCGTATCATTTCCCAAACTCGCTGGTCGGGAACAAATACCAATCGGCGGACAGGTACCTGTTCTACAAACTCGCACGCCGAGCGAAAAACCAGGTCCACCAGCTCGCGGTCATCAGCGAAAAAAAGAATATTTCGCAATAGCAACCGGATTGCTTCGGCTGTGTTGACTTCTTCGATGCGATTCTCCGGACCTTTCTCCAGCAGGAAAAGCGTGCTCAGCGGGTCCGACTGATTCTCGCCCACTCGGGCCAACTCACCAGCAAAGGGGGTGCCGCAGGCGCGGAAGTGGTTGCCTTCTCGTCGCACATAGGAAATTTCGTCGCTGAGCAAAATTGCATCAGGCGGCGCAAATCGCGAAATAGTAGTCTTGCCCGCGCCCGAGACGCCGGCGAACAAATACGCGCGCCCGTCGCGAATGGCGCTGGCGGCATGAACCAGAAATCCGCCCTGCCGCGCCAGCAGCAAGGTGTGAACGATGCGTAACACCGAGTCGATGGCGTAGGGATTGCGCGACTGCTGAATGTGCCCGCGACCCAGCTTCGCATCCCAACGGGCGCGGAAGTCTCCGCGTTGAAGGAACCACTCGCCGGCTTCGATCCTTACTTGCACATCTTCGTCCGCTTGCGAAGTTTCTGAAGGCTCGATCAAGTTGATATCAAACTGAAATTGCGGATTAGCTGAGGGCTTGATGAATCCTGCGTAACGATTCTCGAGCATTCGGCGAAAGGCGGAATCCTGCGTGTGCAGAGCAATCGCCATGCCTCCGATCTCGATGACAATCGCGGGCTGAGCGTTGGGGGACATTGGAGTTATTAAGGTCGCATGGCCGTCTCGGCTGTCGTGGGGGAATGCTCTCACGGGCGAAGGCAAGATGCCCTCGCGACAGCCGGCAAAGCCTGCCCCGAGCGAGCCGAGGGGATGCCGGCGCTACAAGAATCTTCGCCCTCTGAAGCGTTTTGACGCGACGAATGAAGGCGCAGGGCAAGGCTACGGAATGAGTCGCAGTGGCAAAGCGTCCAGGCAAGCGCGCGGCTTAATAGCGGGCGACGCTGGCTTGGAACGGTCATCGTGTTGTTCTTATGAATCAGAGAAACTCTGCCTAGCACGTCACATGAATTGACAGGATCGTCGTTGTCGGGGAGCGAGTCGCCTCGCGTTATCCAGCGTGAATCTTGCTTTTCGATCAGACGATGGATGAAGAAGCGGTTTCGCTTTGCCACCAGCACGATGTCGCCGGGAACAATTTCTTGCTCAGTTTTGGGCTCGACGCTGAGAATGTCACCCGGCCAAATCGATGGGAGCATGCTGGTGCCGAATGCTCGCAGGCGCAAAGTGTGTCCTGAGGCGAGAACCTCGGCGGCGAGCGCAAGCTTAGGGCTATCTTCGGTAGTGGTTAACGTAGTCAAACTAGCTACGAATTTCTCCGGTTGAAGCGGCACTGAAATTCTGTGGGGCTGACTTTGCCGCAAGCCAGGGCCATGGTTTCGAAGACCCGCTCATAGCGGAATTCCGGTTTCTGATAGGGTTTCTTTTGAGGACGGTTATCTTTTACGCTCTGATCAGCATTCGCGTCTTTTTGCATAAAAGTCCGCACGTCACCCGTTGGCAGTAAGAGACAGAATCGGGCGTCCGATTTTCTTCTGCCTTTGTCGGCAGTCTACAACAACACGGCGAAGAATTGGTTAGGATTGTTGGTTCCGGCGCCGAACTTGTAGCGCCACCGTCTCGGCGGCTGTCGTGAGGACGTCCGGCCCTCACTGGCGAGGGCAAGATGCCCAGCGACGGCCGTCAGAGCCTGCCCCGAGCGAGCCGAGGGAATGCCAGCGCTACTATTTTGCTTTCGCTTCTTTCGATAGGAGAACCACTCGCGCTGTGACTTTTTGGCCTTTTTCCATGCCGCCGATCAGAACCAGACCCTCATGCGTGACCAGCAGTCCGCGATGATCCATCGTAGGATCAGGCGTGTTGTCGTCAATAATCTCCCATTTTTTCGTGCGCAGATTGAAGTCGAAAGTCACGGGAGACGGCTCGGCCGGCTTGCCGTCGTATCCGATGCCGTTGTAGTCGTAGGGATTATCGGTTCCTCCGGCGAAATAAATCTTTTCGTCTTTCTCCGAACCGCCCGCAGCTATGCGAAAGCGTGCTGAACCCGGATGATTGGCTATTTTGGTCCATTCAATTTTTTTCGGATCGTGATGTTCGATCTTGCCCATCCAGCATTCGTCGGAAGCGACGTACTTCGGAGACTTTCCGGGATCATTCTTGCGAGCCCCGTCACAGTAGAGAATACTTTCGCCGACGACCGCGCCGGCATGGCCGAAAACAGCCGGTCCCGGAATTGGCGTGGCCTGTGACCACCGGTTTTTTTCGGCGTCGAACACCTGAACATTGTTGACCACGTCCCCGTTCGAGCGGCCGCTAATCAGGTAGACGTAGCGGTCGCGATAAACACCGGCTACCGAATCGCCGAGCGGCAGCGGCAGATCAGCTTCGCGGGACCAGCGGTCGCGGGCGGGTTCGTACATGCCAACGTCGGGAACGGTTTCGCCTCGGCCTTGCGCATCGACCACGTAGCCTCCGAAGACGAACAACTCGCCCTCGGCTGCGGCGGCCACAGCGCCGATTCGGCCTACGGTACCGGGGACGGCATGAATCGCAGACCAGGTCGCATCTTTCGCATCCAGGGAAAAGGCAGTGTTGGTGATGGCGTCGGCGGTCTTTTTTTCGCCGATCCCCATAAAGGAAAAGAGCAAAAGTTGCCCGTGGACCTTGAGCATGGCGACCGCATTATTGGAAACCGGGTCTGGAAGGGGTGCAATGCCAGAATCTGCTAATGAGAGATTGGTTAAGAAAAGAAGTAAAAGACCCACACAAAGCTTTTTCATGGATTCCATTTGGATTGGCAAGCGCTATCTCAAAAATATCACGCGGGCTGGTCAACGCAAAAATCACTCGGCTTGCATAATGTTCCTCACAAAAAGTTTTGCCGGACTGCGTGTATGAAGTCGGTATAAGCCGGAGTGAATCCCCCAGCGCGCATGTCTGTGGCAATTTGCCCGCGATGATACGCAGAATGCGTGATCACGTGCAGCAGCACATCCTGCTTCTGGCTGGTAAAGTGTTCTCCTTTGCTGTTTTTGTAGTTGATCGTGTCCGTGAGTCCGGGTTCGCCGAGCGAATCGAGATAATTCTTCCAGAGGTTTGCCAGTTGGTCGATCTCCGCGCTGCATCGCTCCAGATTGAACGTTGGCCAAACAGGCAAGGTCTGCTTCTGGAGCTCAAGGCGCTCCAGCCACAACCGTTCAGCAGAAATAATGTGAGCCAGCAATCCTATTGAGCGCGCAGGTGGGGTATCAGCGGTTCGTAATGAGCTTAGGGCCTCGCGATTTGCCCAACCGTCGTAGGAAAAAAGCTTCGAAATGTATTCGAGCATAGCCAAATACTTTACGGTCTGAATCTAATAGCGGCAAATCGCCTGGAGACGCAGAGAATTGGACAACTTCCCATCGAGATTCGGGTTTGTATCTGTCAGATTTCAATTTTACGTTCTTAGGAGAACAGTGTGAGCAGACGTCTCAAATTGCTTTCCGTGTTGGCGGTGGGTTGCGTGGCCCTGTTGCTAGCTGGATGTCCTCCGCGCGAACGCATAGCCAAGATTGACCGCGACCCAGGTCGATTCGCCGGTCGGGAGATCACCATCGCGGGGCGGGTAACCGATTCCTATGGAGCGATGGGATCAGGCGTCTTTCAGGTAGACGACGGCACCGGAGCCATGTGGGTGTTCAGCAAGAGACACGGTATTCCAGGCGGCGGTGTCAAGGTAGCGGTGTCGGGACGCGTCCAGCAAGGGTTTGCCTTCGGCGGGCGCAATTTCGCCATCATTCTAATTGAAACGGAGCGCCGGCATTAAGGGAGGATTTGAGAATAGAATCATTTCCCCATACCAATGTTGGGATACGATTTGCAGGCGCTAAAGGAACTCAAACCCTAGGCTTCAGCTTCGCGAATTTCAAGGCGCGATTGCCGCAGAGCCGTCGCTTCGACGGGATCCATTCCCGCTTTCAGATCGGTCTTCTCGAGAAAATAGCGCCAGCCGATGTGGCGATCCTCGGAGGTCTGGCTCTGTTCGAACTGTTTCAGCACGACCTCGGCGCTTTCCTTGCCTTTAATTACGGCCATAACGCCGCCCGATTCATAAGTGCGTAAGTTGTAGCGGATAACAGCGAAGGACCCCTTGGATTCAGACTGCATGTAGAAGACTCCCGGATGGAACATTTCTATAAAACGTGCCCGCCCCTTGTTGCGGTTGCGGGCACGAGATCTAAAGTTTTGCGTCGCCCGGTTACAGAGGACGAACGTTTTCAGCTTGCCAGCCCTTTGGTCCTTTGGTGACCTCGAACTCCACGCTCTGGCCCTCCTGCAGGCTGCGGAAGCCGCCCGCCTGGATAGCCGAGAAGTGCACAAATACATCCTCGCCAGTCTGCCGGCTGATAAAGCCGTAGCCCTTAGCGTCGTTGAACCACTTTACTGTTCCTTGTTCTGCCATTTTGTTGCTTGTTTCCTTTTCAGATTGGTTTACGTTGGTGCGAGTCGGAGTACCGAGGGCAGGACGAGCTGGTATGCAAGCTGCTCTACAACCGATTTCGTTCTAACGCAATTACAGTATAGCAGATGAGTCAACTTTGCCTGGCGACAGGTTAGTACCGAAGGTAACGGCGCTGTTGCAAGAGTCATCAGAAGCCCGTCGCGGGATGCTCGTGCCCACCGCATCCATCCAGGTGCCAAATCGCATTTTTTCCTTGTATTTGCGGGCGAGCAGGTATAATTGTCCGGACCTCAGCCGCTAAGAATCGTCAGCAAAAAGTTTAGTAGCTTCGCGACTGAGACCCAGTTTGCTCAGTTGAGCTGCGGGGAAACATGCTCTGCCTTGAACCGCGTATCCTGCATCCCGACGCGACTCACTAACTAAACCTGCCGACGAAATCTGCCGTCCGCGTTGGCGCACAGGAAAAAAGGAATTCCATGAAGAAACTTTTTGTTGGCAACCTCCCGCACAGCACCACAGAAGCGGAACTCCGCACGTTGTTCGAACCGCACGGCAAAGTCGATCAAGTCAGTCTGGTCACCGACCGTGACACCGGACGCTCTCGCGGATTTGCATTCGTAGAAATGTCCGACGCCGGCGAAGCCGAAAAAGCTATCGCTGCTCTGAACGGAAAAGAACTTGGTGGACGCGCACTGAACATTAACGAAGCGCGTCCCAAAACCGATCGTGGAGGCTTCGGCGGACCGCGTGGCGGCCCCGGCGGACCCCGTGGCGGCGGACGCCCCGGCGGTGGTGGACGTTCAAGCGGAGGCGGCGGTGGCCGCGACGACTACCAAGGCCACGCCCGCCAACCTCGCGAACCAAGGTGGTAAGTTGTCTTGCCTTGAATAATTGGTGCCCCAGGTTCGCGTCCGTTCGTTGGACGCTAACCTGGGCGCGATGAACACTGGAACTAGCGATTCTTCTGTTCTTGTGTCCCGATGCCGAGCGGTCTGTTCAGACCCGGCTTTGATGATCCCATTCCACACTGAGTTACGTTCGGCGCGGGACGCGAAGGAAAACCTAGAACATAGTACAGCGAACGAGGCTAGCGTCCAAGGAACGGATGCGAACCTGGGGGCACTGGGCATTCATTCCGAACGCATTCATGCAATGCACAATACCTTCGGAAAGCAGGAATTCGAGACTTTCGCCTTTCGAGCGACGATGCGCGGTGCGATAATGCGCCTTCTCCTAAGTCCAATGCCGTAGGTTGCGTGCAAGTGGCGATGGCACTCTTCCGGTAGGTTTTGAAGCAGAGTTCTGGAGTGTGGCTGGCACGCTTCGTGCCAACATGGACGCGGTGGAGCACATCTGATGTTCCTGAATGAGGGCTGAAGTGAACCGCAGCATTTTTCTATTACTGTTGATTCTTCTGCTTGGGTGGGGTTCCTGGTCATACATCTACGGTGTTCTCGATCCATTTTGGAGGGCACAACGTGCGGGTTCGGTTGGCGGTGCGTATCATTCCGATTTTTACGCAAGATGGCTCGGCACCCGTCTAACGCTTGTTCATCACGCTAATCCTTATAGTGAGTCGGTAACGAAAGAAATACAGGAAGGAATCTATGGTCATCCTCTAGATCCAGCCTCGAAAATGGATCCTCACGCATTCGCCTATCCGGCCTACGTAATGGTACTTATTGCGCCGTTCACCATATTCCCATTTGGAATTGCCGGAACGGTCTTTTCGGTCATTCTCTTCCTGATGGCGTTATCGCTGGGGCCGTTGCTGATGTTCGGCCTCGGGCAGAACTGGAGTCCTCGATCTCGCTGGATTACCGTTGTCGCGCTCTTTGCGAGTTTTCCACTCGTAGAGGCTTTGTATGTACAGCAGTTTGTGATTCTAGTCATGTTTACAATCGCAGCGGGACTTGCGTTATTGCTAAAAAAGCGTCTTGTCAGCGCAGGAATTATGTTCGCATTCAGCACAATAAAGCCACAACTGTCAGTTTTGATGTTGGCCTGGTTGTTTCTCTGGTCAGTTGCACGGTGGCGCACACGTTCTCGCCTCCTGTTTTCCTTTCTTGCAACCATGTTGCTGCTTGTTCTCAGCGCTGAATTGCTGGTTCCCGGATGGTTCAAAGGATGGCTGGGCTCGATCAGTGCATTCTTGCGCTATCCGGATATGAAAGCGCCGGCAGAGTGGTTGCTGCCGCCGACTCTCGCCCGAGCGATCACACTGGGCGTTCTGGTCTCGATGTTTGTTGTGCTGTGGCGACTACGGGACTCGGAGCCCGGTGAAGGAAATTTCACTTTCGCCTCTGCGCTTGCGCTCGCGACGACGCTGGTCATAGTACCTACTTGGCCTGCGTTACAGTACAACCAGATACTTCTCGTTCCTGCTGCGCTAGTTCTGGCTCGCATGTGCACACAGGAGATCCCAGCTCCCCGGCGAGTACTGTCGTTCTTTACGCTCGGCGTATTCGCGTTCAGCTCTGTTGGTGCATTATTTGTCTCCGTCGCCACATTGGTTTTCAAAGTTCCTGTCGCACAACTTGGGAACGGGGCTGAACTGCCGCTCGTCAACTTCGCCGTTGCTCCCTTCGGCGCCGTGGCTGTGATGACATACATTTACTGGACCGCGATCTGCGCGCAGCTAGGGGGTGGCATGACCCCAGCTCCGAACTAGGCTCCTAGCTTTCGTTTGTGACACAGAATGAGAGCGATTCATTTCGCAAAAAATACTCGGCTTTGTACCGTTTCAGCCCAATGGCAACTGGATATGGGCGTCAGCCGTTACAGGGGCAGCGTACTAAGAGTCGAACCCATTCTTATAGCGTGGGCAGGTCGGTCTGGTTTTGCTAACTGGCCGGGTAGGCCAGACGAGAGCGAGTTTACCCGTCACTTCATCGGTCTTCCGTGAGATCACGTTCGCGCATCCCAGCGCAATCAGCAAAACGTGGGACCCAATGGGAAATGTTCAGGTCACGCCAACGCGACCAATCTAAACAGATAGAATGTCCCGGTAACCGGAGAACTCATGCCTCTTACTTCCACCGATTGGATTGTCATCGTCGGATATTTGCTGGTCAACCTGCTGATCGGTCTTTACTACCGGCGTCGCGCCAGTGGCAACACGGAAGAGTTTTTTATTTCTGGACGCGATGTTTCGTGGTGGCTGGCTGGAACTTCGATGGTGGCCACCACTTTCGCGGCCGACACCCCTCTGCTGGTTTGCGGCCTGGTAGCGCGGCAGGGCATTGCCGGCAACTGGATCTGGTGGGGTTCATGCATCGGCGGCATGATGACCGTCTTCTTCTTCGCGCGCTACTGGCGGCGGGCTGAGGTTTTGACTGACGTTCAATTGGTTGAGCTTCGCTATGGGGGAAAGCCAGCGGCGTTTTTGCGCGGGTTCAAAGCCATCTATCTCGGACTTTTTATGAACTGCTTCATCCTGGGATGGGTGACGCAAGCCATGGTCAGCATCATCACGGTTTTGCTCGGTCCGGCGATTGCGCAAGGGCGCGTACTGCAACTCTCG
>Ga0182015_10004715_pt1 | contig 14542 bp, 16 predicted proteins | sample 712P3MmetaG_FD_120478 | JGI IMG/M metagenome (GOLD analysis project Ga0182015, IMG submission 120478) | Permafrost microbial communities from Stordalen Mire, Sweden - 712P3M metaG | ecosystem: Environmental > Terrestrial > Soil > Wetlands > Permafrost | place: Sweden: Stordalen | collected...
CGGGTGCTGGATGCGATGCAGCGGCTCTACAACCGGGACCAGTATCTGGAGCGGGTTTCATGGATTCAGGGGGCGCGGCGCGATATCTCGCTGACTAGCGATCTTATCGTTGGATTTCCGGGGGAGACGGAGGCGGAGTTTGAAGAGACGCTTTCGTTGATGGATGCGGTGGGATATGACAGCGCGTTTACGTTCAAGTATTCCGCGCGGCCGAATACTCCGGCGTTGGGATTGGAGGATGCGATCCCTGATGCGGAGAAGGCTCGGCGGCTGGCGGTTGTGAACGATCGGCAGAAGCAGATTGGGGCTCGGCGGAATCAGCGGCATGTGGGGCAGGTCCTTGAGGTCATGGTGGAAGGGAAGAATGCGGCGCGCGGACAGTGGGTGGGGCGGACTTCGCAGATCAAGGTGATGAACTTTACGGTGCTGGCGGGTGTGGCGCTTGTAACTGGGAGCTATGTGCCGGTGCTGGTGACGGGAAGTTTTCCGAATAGTTTGGTGGGAGAGATGTCAGTGGTGTGACTCTATTAGTTCGCTGGCCGCTTCTCCTGGCGTAGAGTCAGACGGGGCTAGCCCCGTCTCTACCGGTGAGGTTTTATGGAAGTAGAAATGAAAATTCGCGGGCTCATGATGGATCCGGTTTCGAATATGCCGATCGTGCTGCTGAAGGACGTTGGCAGCGATACGGTGCTCCCGATCTGGGTGGGGGTTTACGAGGCCAATGCCATTGCGCTGGAGATTGAAAAGGTCAACACGCCGCGGCCGATGACCCACGATTTGATCAAGAATGTTCTCACCGGGCTGGACGCGCTGGTCCACAAAGTGGTGGTCACTGAACTGAAGGACGATACCTTTTACGCGGTGATCTGGCTGGAGAGGGAAGGGCACGTGGTGAGTATCGATTCGCGTCCGTCGGACGCGCTGGCGCTGGCGCTGCGCATGGATTGCCCTATCTTTGTTGAGGACGAAGTTCTGAAGAACTCGAAGCAGACTGCCAGCTCCGTCCCCGCCGTTAATAGCGAGGAACTTCGCAAGTGGCTGGAAGACCTGGGCGATGACGATCTTGGCAAGTACAAGATGTAGGGCAGTTGTCAGTTATCAGGTTTGATCTGGTTCTGGGAACGTTTTAGGCGCTGGATGCGATCGTACTCCACTGGTTTTTTCGCGCTTGTCGGCTTCACTGCGTTATCTACCGCGTTGTGGGCTGGTCAAAACGGCTCTGCTTCAGCCGAGGCGGCCGCTTCAATTCCAGTTTCTGCATCTACCATCACGTTGCGCGCCTCCTCCACCATGAACGTGGTCTCTGAGATGGGCGGCGCGTTCATGAGTTCATCTAAGTGCGACGCGGACGGCAATCTCTATATTCGAAAATTTGCTGCGGACCGGCCGCTGCTGGGTCCGGTGGTAAAGATCGATGCGGATGGCAAGCGGGTCGCGCTGTTTGATCCGGCCGCGTTTTCGCAGCTGGCGCTTGAACGCGCCGACGCTTTTTCGCCTGCGTCCGATGGCGGCCTGTATCAGATCGCGCAGAGTGCAGGATTGAAGCCGCGGATCTACGTGCTTCATTATGCTTCCGATGGGTCGCCGGCATCGCCTGCGCGTCTTGATGCCGACTTCGAGGTGTACACATTCGCCGCGTTTGCCGGGGGAAATTTCCTGGTGTCGGGTGTGCGGCGCGACGCGCAGAATAAAGATGACCACGGCCGCAATTTCACGGCGGTATTTTCCGCCGACGGCAGGGAACTGGCGCGATTGTCATTTGAGGAGGCTGGACGTGGGAAAGCGGGGGCGGGTCTGAAGTTGCAGCCGAAGGATGCCGCGAAAGTGGCGCCTGCGCTTGATCTCTCCGATGCCGAGGTCGGGGCCGATGGGTACCTTTACGTTATGCGACCATCTTCGCCGGCGCTGGTCTATGTGATCGCACCCAGCGGAAAGATTATGCAGACGCTCAAAGTGACGCCCCCGCTGCTGGGAGCTATGCCGAACGCGTTTCATGTTTCAGGAAATCGGCTGGCGGTCGTCTTTGCGAATGGCGGCGATCCAGGTCAGGAAAACCGGGGCTCAGCGGTGGTGGTCGCAGACGCCCAAACGGGCGGAACTATCGCTAGCTACGCCGCTCCGGCTGCGCCGGGTGCTTCGTTTGCGTGCTTTTCGGCCAACGATGGAGTGTTTACTTTTCTGAAGCTGGTGGAGGGAAATGCGCTGGAAGTCGTCCACGCGGAGGCGCAGTGAGCCTCAACTGGATGCAGCATCGACGCTGCCTAGACGCGGCTAGCCGCGTCTCTACCCTGAATTCTTCTTATGCCTGATTCTGCCGAACAACTTCAGCGCCTCTACCTGGCGGGATTCGAACTTCAGACCTTTGAACGCTATCCCAAGTGCATTGGCGTGATGCGCGAGGGCTGCGTCGCTTTGCTGGTACCGGGCGTGGATGGATTGCAAATTCTGGGCAGTCCCGGATGGCGCATGGGTGAAGTGATGGGGGTGCTCACGGAGAGGGATGGACTGAAGGTGTTTCAGGCGAAGAACGAAGTGGTTGAGGCTACGCCGGAACGACTGGCGCTACTGCAGAAGTTTCGCAATGACCTTGCAGAATCGATGAGCTCGAAGTGATGCCGTGTTTGGACAAGTCAGTGACCAGCCTGCTGCAGTCGTCCGCCGAGGGTTCCCGCCGCCCGGCGGTAGTGGTACTGTAACCGCGAAATCAAGGGGCGGAAGGCAGCGCAAACCGCCCGGAGAAACATGGTCAAGGAGCCATCCTTGACACGGATATACGAATGTATATACTTAATCCAGAGGTTCGATTATGGCAAGTGCCCGGGCGCAACTTGTGAAGTGGGGAAATAGTCAGGCAGTCCGCATCCCCAAAACGATACTTGAACAAGCCCACCTGCGCGAGGGCGAAGAGCTCGAGATTCTGGTGGAGAATGGACTCATTTGGCTCGAGCCTGTAAGACGGCGGCCGACACTGGGAGCCATGGTCGCGAAGATCACCCCCGAAAATCGACATGGCGAGCAGGATTGGGGCAAGCCCGTTGGTAACGAGATATGGTAGATCGTGGATACGTTCCCGATGAATCGCACATCATCAAAATAAATTTCGATCCTCAGGCGGGACACGAGCAAGCAGGGTGGCGTCCTGCGCTGGTTCTGTCGCCGGCCGCTTATAACAGGCATGGCCTTGCTATTGTGGTCCCCATTACAAAACAGGTGAAAGGCTATCCCTTCGAGGTCCCGGTCCCGGCAGGCCTTGCCACCACTGGGGTGATTCTGTCCGATGCCATTAAGAGCGTGGACTGGAAATCCAGGCGGGCTCGTTTTGTCGAGGACATTCCGCCGGGTTGTTTGAAGGCGGTTCAGGGCCACCTGATGTTGCTGCTCGGCTTTCCCAGGGCGGCGGCGCTACATGGGCGATAGGAATTCGATGGGGAAGTAAGGCTAAAGTCAAAACGGCTTACATGGGGCATAGATGTCTTACATCTGACCCTTATCGTATTTGACATAATACCTGTTATCGGACATTACATTTATCTTGCGTGTCTGCAGCTTGCCGGCGGACGAATGCGTCCGCCGCTACGTGGGAAAGACGATTTGGGGGTGGAAAAGCGTGCCGGCTATGCGGGTGGCTATGGCTATCAGCTCGGCTTGGCCGTAAAAGACCTTGACTTGGGGGGCGCGGGACATTTCCGGGAGATTTACGGCCCGGCCGCAGCGGATCAGGGCGGAGACTTCTTCGGTGGCGGTGACGCTCGGCAGTCCGGGCACCAGCTTCCTCGGATGGACGAACAACGACCCGACAATTCCCTGCTGCATTGCGGCTTCCAGGGCTGCCACCGAGTGTGCGTCCGCAATGGCGAACTCGGCTACGGCGGTGCGGCGCAAGCTGGCCAGATGAGCGCCGCAGCCCAGTTTTCGTCCCATCTCGTGGGCGATCGACCGAATATAGGTGCCGGAGGCGACGCGGGCGCGGAAGGCGGATTGATCATTTTTTGGGTGAAGACCCGGCTGATCGTTCGGCTGAACCCTCGGGGTCAGCAACCCGCTGTTTCCCTGTAGAGACGGGGTTTGCCCCACCTCAGACGCGGCAAGCCGCGTCTCTACCTGAATCCCACTCGCCTGATCGCTCTCGGCATCCAGAATCTCGAATTCCTTGATTTCTACCTGGACCGGCCTGAGCTCGACCGGTTCTTTCTTGCGCGCCAGTTTGTAGGCGGGCACTCCGGCAATTTTTTTGGCGGAGAATGGCGGTGGCATTTGCTCGATGACGCCTTGAAACTGGGCGGCGAGCGCGCGGATTTCATCGTAATTTATCTGCACATCCTGCACAGGCGTCGTGGGCTCGCCGTCGGCGTCGTAGGTGTCGGTGGCGAAGCCGAAGCGAATTACGCCTTCGTAGGTCTTCTCGGAATGGGCGTAGAACTGCGCCAGGCGCGTCAGGTTGCCGACGACAATGGGCAGGACGCCGGTGGCTGAGGGGTCCAGGGTTCCGAGATGACCGACCGAGCGCTGCCCGAGAATTCGGCGCACGCGGTTGACCACGTCGTGCGACGTCAGGCCGGGCGGCTTATCTATGATTACGACACCGTTCATGGAATTTTGTAATTTGGTAATTTGTAATCTGGCAATTTGCGGACGGCGGCTGTGGATGGTGTTCAGGGTGCGCTCTTAGATTACCAAATTACAGATTACACAATTACCGATTCCCTATGATTCCTCTTCGCGACGATCAGCCAACTTTCTCGACGCCATTCGTTAACTATTTTCTGATCGTGCTGAACGTACTGGTTTTTCTGTGGGAACTTTCAGTCGGGATGCAGAGCCATCGCGCGCTAAGTTCGCTCATGATGCAGTTTGGCGTGGTTCCTCATCATACGCTGGCGGTGCTCACGGGACATTCCTACGACGGGCTGGCCACGGCGATCCTGCCGTTATTCACGGCGATGTTTTTGCACGCTTCATTCCTGCATGTGGCCGGGAACATGCTCTTTCTGTGGATCTTTGGCGACAACATCGAAGACTACCTGGGACACTTCACTTATCTGGTGTTCTATCTGGTCTGCGGGCTGGCGGCCGCTATGACTGACATTCTGATCAATCAGGGCTCGCGCATACCCAGTGTGGGCGCGAGCGGCGCGATTGCGGGGGTGATGGGCGCGTACTTCATCTTGTATCCGCGGGCGCGAGTGCTGATTTGGTTTCCTCCGATATTTCTGTTTCACGTTCCGGCGTGGTTGATGCTGGGCTATTGGTTTCTGATGAACTTCCTGAGCGGAACTTCCACCGCAATCTCGGAAACGAGCCAGAGTTCGGGCGGAATTGCTTTCTGGGCGCACATTGGAGGCTTCGTTACGGGGGTGGTCATGATTAATATCTTCAGAGAACGACCGCAACGGTATCGGTATGGGACTTGGTAGCTGTCAGCTGTCAGCCGGCAGCTTTCAGTAAAGCAGATCGACGATGACGGCTTAAAGCCTGATTGCGGCTGGCAAAAAGAAGGTCCTTCGCTCCGCTCAGGATGACAATTCTTAGTTGGTGACGACAATTTTATTTGGTAAAGAACTTTACGGGCACGGGATGGGCCCGGACGTATTAATCATGGTGGTGGAGGAGGTCGACCCGGTGCTCGGGGCATTGGGGTTCACGGGAGCCATCGCAACGATTGGACCCGGGGATTCCGGCTGCGCACAATTGAACGAAAAAGGCTGCGTCGTCAGGGTGTACTGTCCGGGCGGCGGGGCATAGGACCAGCTGACCGGGAGCGGGCTGACCGTGGTTGGCGCGGCGGAAAAAGTGCCGGTGGCGACGAATTGAATCTGCTGACCAGCCACAACCGAATTGATGGTGATGGATTGAAGCTGGCGATTGGGGTCGCTGCCGCTTCCGCAGCCTAGAGTCAACGAAGTTACGAGCACGAGGAGGATAAAAGCGCAGCGTCTGTTCATCGCGATCTCCTTAGAGTTTACCCAGTTTAGATCTTGCCAAGCATTTTACGCCATTCTTGCGGCCTTTAGCTGCTTGCAGGCAGGAAAGCGCGGCGGTCACGGATGTGTCATTTTTCAGCGGCGCGGTTCGGGGGCGGGGCCAGGAGGTAGAATCTCCACGTCTTTGTCTTTGCCATGTACCTGCTGGCGGGTGACGAACCATACGGCCGTAGTCCATGTCGGAAAAAGATCCGCGGCGGGAATGAGTTTTGCCGCCGCCGTCGGCAGGAAAGCCCAGTGCCATCCAAGCAGACGAATCATCATGAAGGCGACAACGAGATCGAGGATTGAGTCGGCCGGGGACAAGGCTCCCTCGGCAAAGAGTGGAAATGCCATGATCTGCAGGGCATCGGCAGCGATGGCGATCATCCACGCCATGCGGTGCTCTGGTTTCAGCGACTTGAAGTAATCGAGGAATGACATGTCGGTCGTTCGTCGTTGGTCGTTAGCTAACGGCAACAACTACTTTAGCTAACGGCCACAACTACTTTTCTTAGATGCTCAATCCATTGCCCGCGTCACAGGGCATATTGCGGAACACCGGAAAAGACATCTCTGCAGCCTTCTAGAGTGTACCGCTCGACGGAATCGCCACTATTTTTTCTACGCGCGGTTGCCGAGCTGTGCTCGGCTTGGACGGGCGAGTCGCCCGTCCCCACAGTGCCCGTCCCCACACTTTCTCTTCCCGGCACTAGCTCCACAAATCACATGCCGTTTGTGCGCTGGCGGATCAGCGAGAGGAATTCGGTTCTGGTTTCCTCTTCCTTGCGGAAGCAGCCGAGCATGGAGGAAGTTACGGCCGAGGAATGCTGCTTCTCGACGCCGCGCATCATCATGCAGAGATGACGGGCCTCGATGACGACGCCGACGCCTTGCGGTTCGATGGTGTTCTGGATCGCTTCCGCAATCTGCGTGGTCAGGCGCTCCTGGATCTGCAGGCGGCGCGAGAAGGCCTCGATGAGGCGCGGGATTTTGCTCAGGCCAATGACTTTTCCGTTGGGGATGTAGGCCACGTGGACCTTGCCGAAGAACGGCAAAAGATGGTGTTCGCACAGGCTGAACATCTCCACGTCTTTCACGATCACCATCTCGTCGTAGCTGACTGTGAACAGCGCGTCGCGCAGGAGCGCTTCGGGATCGTCCTTGTAGCCTTTGACCAGAAATTGCATGGCCTTGGCCACGCGCTCGGGTGTGCGCGCCAGGCCGTCGCGCTCGGGATCTTCGCCGAGGCGGACAATCATCTCGCGCACCAGTTCTTCGTAACTGGCGCTCGTCAGGGTGGTCGCGGATAAGTCAGTGGATTTCATAGGTTGGTTGGTCGTTAGTCGATAGTCGTTGGCGAGCTGTATCCCAAACGACTAAAGACTATCGACTATCCTCTCCTGCGTATTCAAACGAATTCATCATAGTCTCTTCAATGCGCACCTTTTCTAGATGAGCTTGGTTGAAGCCGCGCTTCACAATATCGTAGATGGCGATGCATAGATTTTCTGTGGTCGGAACCTCGCGTGTGAATTCCGACAGCAGGTTGAGATTCTGGTGGTCGTAGCGCTCGAGGATCCGGGTGTGGACAAAGCCGTCGAGATCGACCAGATTGCAGACCATTCCGGACTGGGGGTCGACCGGGCCACTGACGGTGACTTCGACCGCGTAGTTATGGCCATGTCCGTAGGGATTGTTGCACTTGCCGTATGTCGCGCGATTTTCTTCCTCCGACATGTCGTCGCTATGCAAGCGGTGCGACGCTGAGAACATGTAGCGGCGAGTGAGGTGCGCCTTCATGCTTCTCCGTAGAAATCGACAAACAGGTCGGGCGTTTCGTAGACGCGAACGCGATGTAATTGCGCGGCGTTGAGTTTTGGCGCGAGGCGCTGCCAGATGGCGATCGCGAGGTTCTCTGTCGTCGGGATTCTGGTGAAGAACTCGGGGACTTCTTTGTTCAGGAAGCGATGATCGAGCGCGTCGAGCACTTCCCTTCTCATAACGTCTTTCAACTGCTTGAGGTCGACGACGAATCCGGACCTGGGATCGACGGCACCTTTTACCGTGACTTCCAGGGTGTAGTTGTGGCCGTGCCCATTGGGGTTATTGCACTTGCCGAAAATGCGCTGGTTCTCGTCCGGAGTGAGGTCTGGATTGTGGTAGAAGTGCGCGGCGGAGAACTCGGCTTTACGGGTTAAGTAGACCATCGGAATCAGCTCTCAGCTTTCAGCTTTCAGTCTTTGGTGTTCAACGTTCGGAATGGGTTTTGAGGATTGCGCCTCGGTGGGAGCCTTTCGCTTGGCCGCGCCCGCTTCGCCCACTTCGTACACGCGGTCTTTCCACGACACTTGGCCCCTGGCGCGGGCTTTCTTGGATCGTAGCAGCAGATATGCGAACATGGGCGGGCCCGCGGCGATTGCGATCAGGTTATTCAGGGTCGCGAACTGTGCGCCGCGAATTCGCCGATACAGCAACAGCCAGACGGCTGCGAACACGCACCACAGGAAGTGCCGGGCGGTGGCTCCATACACGGCAACAGCTAGCGCCAGCCACGCTGCAAACCACCAATACAAACTCTGGAATGCCAGAAATTCCGGCTTCGGAAACAACAAGGCCAGATTTTTGGTCCAGCCTTCGCGCAGTTGCGGCCAGTCGCGGTACATGCGGGTGCGCACGGCGTCTCCACCGTAACGGAAGTACACGCATTGGCCGGCGTCGCGGAACAGACGGGCCAGCGCGACATCTTCGAGAATTTCCGTGGCGACGGCGACATGGCCGCCTACCGTGTCGTAGGCGGCACGGCGGACGAGAATGTACTGGCCGTTCGCGGCTACGATTCCTGAATTCTGGTCGCGCACTTTCCGCGGCGGATATTCGGCGGCCAGTTCCGCGAAGATTACGGGCATAACGGCTCGCTCGGAGAAGGTGACGACGATCTGCTCGGGCGAGTACGAAAGCAGATAGGCTTGTTCTTTTTTGGCTTCGCACAACGCTCGCGTCAGCGAGCCGGGCAGATGCACGGTATCCGCGTCGGTGAACAACAGCCAGGGGGCACGCGCCACTTTGAAGTCGGATTTGGAATTGGCCCCTGTAACGAGCGCATTGTTCTTCCCCGTCCACGCCTTCCCTGCCCCGGCTATGGGTCGGGGCTCCGCGGAGATCACTCGCACTCCGGCAAAACTCTCGGCGATCTGGCGGGTGCGATCGGTGGACTCGTCATCGACCACGATGATTTCGAAAGCCACGCCGGTTTGGGCGGTCAGCGACTCCAGGCAGTTGCCGAGGTCCGCTTCTTCGTTGCGGGCGGGGATGATGATCGAAACTTCGGGGATCGACATCTCGGGAATCGACACCTGGGGAATCGAAACTTTGGGGACGGGGAGCTGGAGCGGCGCGGCTGGAGGTGAACTGTCCATCAGCTTTTCGCTATTATAGCGGGGTGAGACGAACGCCTCTTGCCGCCGCTACTTTAGTGATTGGATTGCTGGCCGCCTTGATCGGTTGCTATAGCGGCGGTAATCCGGCGCGCATCGGATCGAATGCTCCGGACTTCACGGTGCAGGATTCTGACCATAAAGTTACGCTGAGTCAGTTTCGCGGGCAGGTGGTGGTACTGAATTTCTGGGGAACTTTTTGTCCGCCTTGCATCGAGGAGACTCCGTCTCTGGTTCGAATGCAGTCGCGCTTACGAGACAAAGGCGTCGTGGTGGTTGCGGTCAGCATTGACGATGACGATGCGGCTTACCATAAATTCCTGCGGGATTATCATCTCAGCAGCATGGTTACGGTGCGCGATGGGGCGCAGAAGTCGAGCGCTCTTTTTGGCACTTTCGGCTGGCCTGAAACCTACATTATCGATCGCAATGGACGCATCCGCCGTAAGTTTATCGGGGCTGTGGATTGGAGCAGTCCGGAGATTACGGATTATTTGAGCAAGCTGTAGGGGTTCGGTGGCTTTCGTCGGAAATGACGATGAAACCAGAGTTTCGGGAGGGTAGAGGTCCTTCGACTCCGCAATTGCGCTCGCTTCGCGAACACAATTGTTTCGCTCAGGATGACAATTTTTTCAGGATGAAAGCTTCTTACTTTCTACAACTTGATTTTTCTTAATCGTAGCGCGTTCATTATTACTGATACTGAACTCAGGCTCATCGCTGCGGCTGCCAGGATCGGGCTCAACAGCAATCCGAATATGGGATAGAGCACGCCCGCCGCTATCGGCACACCCAACGCGTTGTAGACGAAGGCGAAGAACAGGTTCTGGCGGATGTTGCGCATGGTTGCCTGGCTCAGCTTGCGGGCGCGCAGAATTCCTTCAAGGTCTCCTTTAAGCAACGTGATACCTGCACTTTCCATCGCTACGTCGGTTCCCGTGCCCATGGCAATTCCGACTTGCGCTTGCGCCAGCGCGGGGGCGTCATTGATGCCGTCGCCGGCCATGGCTACCACTCGGCCTTCGCTTTGGAGAGTCCTGACGATCTCGGCTTTCTGTGCTGGCAGAACCTCGGCTTTGAAGTCGTCGATGTGGAGGCTCCGCGCAATTTCGAGGGCGGTGGCCGGGTTATCGCCGGTGAGCATGACCAAGCGGATTCCCTGGGCTTTCAGTTCGCTCAACGCCGTTGCGGCGGATACCTTCACGGGGTCGGCGACTGCGATCGAGCCGACATAGCGGCCGTTGACGGCCACGAAAATTGAGGTGGATCCGCCGGGCCGAACGACAGCGATCGCTTCCTGCTGTCCGAGCGCGCCGAGCTGTTTCATGAAGGCAATGTTGCCCACGGCCACTGTTTTCCCTTCCACGGTGCCGCGTACTCCGAGGCCGGGCATGGATTGAAAATCAACGGGCTCGCTCAAGCTGAGCGTCTCTTCATTTGCCTTGCGGACAATCGCCGCGCCCAGTGGATGCTCGCTAGCTCGCTCCAGACTTGCCGCCAGTCGCAGCAGCTCGTCTCTCGTAACGTCTGGCGGATGGCCGTGCGGCGAGATCGCAAATACTTTGGGTTTTCCCTCGGTCAGAGTGCCGGTCTTATCGAAGACGATGGTGTCCACTTTTTCGAGAGTCTCGAGTGCCTCGGCATTCTTGATGAGGACACCGGCGTGCGCGCCGCGTCCGGTGCCGACCATGATCGCCATCGGCGTCGCCAGGCCCAGGGCGCAGGGGCAGGCGATGATGAGCACGGCCACGGCGTTCACGATGGCGTGCGCGAAACGCGGCTCCGGTCCGAAGCTCACCCACGCGATGAATGTCACGACTGCGATCGCGATAACGGCTGGAACAAACCAGCCGGCCACTTTATCGGCCAGCCGCTGGATCGGGGCGCGGGTGCGCTGTGCCTGGCTGACCATTTGCACAATCTGCGCCAGCATGGTCTCGCTGCCGACACGCTGGGCGCGCATCACGAGAGAGCCGTTGCCGTTTACGGTCGCGCCGATCACGGTTGAGTTTGCCGTTTTCTCCACGGGAACGGACTCGCCGGTGATCATGGACTCGTCCACTGTGCTTGAGCCATCGAGCACGACGCCATCGACGGGGATTTTTTCTCCGGGACGTACCCGCAGCCGATCTCCGGGCTTCACCTGGTCGAGCGGAATATCGCGCTCGTTGTCGTTCTCGTTGCCTCTGCCGCTGCCCTCCTCGCTCAGCACGCGGGCCATCTTGGGGCTGAGATCGAGGAGCGCCCGGATCGCGCTGGAGGTCTGGCTGCGGGCGCGCAATTCGAGGACCTGGCCGAGCAAGAACAGGGTGACGATCGCCGCGGCGGCTTCAAAATAAACGTCGGGGCGGTCGTTCATACTCCGGAACGACGCAGGAAAGACTTGCGGGAACAGAGTTGCGACCAAGCTGTAGAGGTAGGCAACGCCGGTGCCCATCGCGATCAGCGTGAACATGTTGGGGCTGCGATTGATCACCGAAGCCCATCCGCGCTGGAAGAACGGCCAGCCGCCCCACAGGACGACCGGCGTGGCCAGCAGCAATTCGATCCATGGCAATGCGGCGCTCCACGGTGATGCCATGAACATGTGCGGAGAAATCATGCTGCCCATGGCGATCGCGAGCAGCGGTGCGGTCAGGGCCAGGCTGATCCAGAAACGTTGCGTCATGTGGCGCAGTTCGGGATTGTCCTCGTCGACCGTCACCGTGCGTGGCTCGAGGGCCATGCCGCAGATCGGACAACTCCCAGGCTCGGAGCGCACGATTTCCGGATGCATGGGGCAGGTGTACTCGCGCCTGGTTGCGGGCAGCGCCGGAGATTCGGACTCCAGCGCCATGCCACACCTGGGACACGCGCCGGGGCCGAGCTGCCGCACCTCAGAGCACATTGGACAAACGTAAGGCCGAGTGTCTTTCTTTGGCGGAGTTGTGGCGGGATCGCCCGGCCTTGGAGTCACCAGGACAGGACCAGGCAGAGAAACTCCTCGCGATCCCATGGGCTGGGGTGGGGATGAAAGAACCTGCTCTGGATTCGCCTGAAATTTTGCGAGGCAACCGGCGGAACAGAAGAAATACTTGCTGTCTTTGTGTATTGTCTGGTGGCGAGCGGCTGCCGGATTCACGTCCATCCCGCACACGGGATCTTTGACTTTCGCGGGGGGAGACGCGGCCAGCCGCGTCTCTACTGTGGTGTGCGGCGCGGGGTTCGAGATATCCGCAGGATCGAGCTTGTCCATGATCTAAATTTTGGTCCGAGAACTATAGCCGCCAAATCGCGCTTGGCGGAATTTCTTACCTATTAGATACTAAATGGGTAATCCTCGAACTTAAATCCCGGAGACACACGAAATGACGTACCTAGAGGTTGCCTACCGGTACCAGACGGCGCCCGGCGAAGCTGAGTTGCGGGCGATTGACAGCGTTCGCGAAGTCTATGGAATCCAGCGCATCTCGTTCAACGAGAAAGAGAAGACAGTGCGCGTGCTGTTTGACGCTTCGCGATTCAAGGGCGACCTGGTAGCCAGTTTGCTGCGCCGGGCCGGCATCGATGTGCAGGAGCAGCTGGTTCTGGCTTGAGATGCAGGACGGGAGCGGAGAGGAAATCAAGCGGCACTCCGCCCATTTCCCTGCTGGTCGGTATTCCGAGAGGAATTCCGGGGGAAGGCCGCGGAAACTGGGCGGAGTACGCCTTGGCGACCAGCGCAAAATTGCAAGGGGGCATCCGGAGAGACCTCTGGCCGAAGTATTCTCCGAAGTGCCCCGTTGCGCGCCACTTCGTCTACCACAACGAGAAGCATGTCGTTTGCCATCGCTAACGTCTTGGCAATGCGCATATTTAGAACGCAGGGGCAGGTAGCTTTTGCGCGTCTCCGGAAACTTTTACGCTAATCTACAAATCGGCGGTTGCGGAGATTTGGAGGGCCGCCGATTGCGCATCCCGTTGGATTGTGGCGGGATTCCGCAGAGGCCGAAAAGCGCAGTCGAACCAGCTCAGATTTCTTGCGCGGAGGAATCCTTCGCAGAGACATCCAGAGGGCATCCGACATCCAGTGATCGGGTTGGTCGAAGAGATTCTGTTTCCGTTATAATTCAAGGACGCAATTTCATCACGATGCGCCCGTAGCTCAATTGGATAGAGTGCTTGGCTACGAACCAAGAGGTTGGGAGTTCGATTCTCTCCGGGCGCACCATCTTTATCTCAGCGAAAACCGTGCCGATAAGGGAGAACGCAATCGCGGTTACCCTACCGAACTACGAATTTCCAAGCCGAGTCCCCACCGCCGTCAGAACCGTGCTCGTAACTTGCCGGAAGGCTTCCGAAGCCGGATCGATCAGCTCGTAATGGCCGGCATGGGGAATCTCGATTAACTGCTCCGATTCGCCTGTCCCCTTTTTTTTCTGCGCGACATAATCGCGGCTCATCTGCGGCGGCACCGTCTCATCTGCGGCGCCGTGAACCAACCATTGCCGGGCTTGCGGGATGCTGAGTTCCATCGGATCGGCTTCGCGGTAATGCTCGGGCACGGCGTCGGGCTTGCCATCTAGAAAATCCGCGACGGCGTCGCTGCCCAGGTGCAGGGCGAAGGCGCTCTTCAGATCGACAACTCCCGCCAGCGAAATTACCTGACGGACCGAAATTTCGTGCGCCGCCAGACACAGGGCCAGCTGGCCGCCCGCGGAGTGGCCCATCACGACGAGGCGGTCGAGATCGAGATGGAATCGGGATTGTTCCTGCTGGACGAATCGGTATGCCGAACGAATGTCCTCGAATGTTCCGGGCCATCCTCCGCCGACGTTGCCCACCCGCCGGTATTCAATGTTCAAGGTGGCGACGCCCGCTACCCGCAGCGCTTGGCAGAGGTGCCCGGCGTGCGCGAGGCCGTACTGCGCGCGCCAAAAGCCGCCGTGGATATTCAACAGAACGGGATGCGGTCCTTTCGCGGTCGGCAGGCGTACTTCGAGAAACTGATTTGGATCCGCGCCATAGGCCACGCGCTCATCGGGTGGCGGCTGCGGTTTGCTAAGAATATCTTCGGCGGACACCGGGTCACTCCCGCATAAGCTGGAAACCGTCGAGCAACTCGTTCTTGCGCAACGGGGCGCTAGACCTCTTTCAGCTTCAGCTTGCTTTTGTTTTCTTCGATAA
>Ga0182015_10004716_pt1 | contig 14541 bp, 11 predicted proteins | sample 712P3MmetaG_FD_120478 | JGI IMG/M metagenome (GOLD analysis project Ga0182015, IMG submission 120478) | Permafrost microbial communities from Stordalen Mire, Sweden - 712P3M metaG | ecosystem: Environmental > Terrestrial > Soil > Wetlands > Permafrost | place: Sweden: Stordalen | collected...
CGGGCTATCAGATTCCGCCGCTACGCGGCTGGAGCAGAGTATGCCTACCATCACGGTGTTCCATCGAGTTTCGTAACGACCTCAACCGAGACGTGGGCCACCTCCGGCCACTGGTGCTGCGAAGAACTGGCCTTAGAACGAGAACCGCACCCCTAATTGGACCTGCCGTTTGGGGAAGGCGGATGTGAACGCCAGTGGCGTGCTGGACGTAGCCGTTCCGCCACCGGCAAGGGGCGTGCCCGGACGGATTCCATGTACATTGAACGTGGTGAACCCTGGTTCAAAACCGAAAAGAGGGCTTACCTCATTGTTGACGCTGGCATAATTTGTCCGGTTCGCGATGTTGAATCCTTCCGCTGTGAACTGCAGGTTAGCTCTCTCGCCTAGTTTGTGTCCCCACGTCAAGCGTGTGTCAAAGTCGATGTAGTTCGGTCCCAGACCGGTGTCGCGCGGGGCTCCGATGGGACGTTCATTGGTGGTGTGGTTGTCGCCATTCACTTCTCCACCTGCCAGCAGGTTGAAAGGATGTCCGCTGTGGTAGGAGAAAATCGGCGACAGCTGGAAACCCGACAAAATGCTTTGTTTCCATGGGCTGTCAAACACACCAGCGATCACTACTTTATGTCGCTGATCAAACTCGGACAGGCCACGATCTAAACCGAGGTTCGTGGGATCCTGCGGCCCATAGTCGGAGTTGTAATCCGTGGATGTGTCAAAGGCTTTGCTGTATGTGTAATTTCCGAACAGGGTGAAGTGCTCATTAAAGCGCTTTCTGACTTCTACGATACCGCCCTCGTAAAGAGCTTCTCCTTCGGAACTATATTGGTTGTTCTGTGTCACCAGCGGATTCACAAAGCAGAGCGTGGGATTGGGCGCACAGGGCAGGCCCTCGGTGCCGCCCAGCGGGTCCGCCGCAGGGCTCGTGTTCCAATTGCGATAAGTAACAACCTGGCCATTGGCCAGAGTCACGGTGCTGAACGGCGCCGGCAGCAGATTGGTATCGATCGCGACCGGAAGTCTCTGCGTATGAGAATAGATTGCGCTTAGCGAAATCGAGAGCCCGCGTCCAATCTCGCGTTCAATTCCAAAAGAAGCCTGCTGCGCAATCGGGGGACGATAGCCCGGCTGGTTCACGAAAACGACCTGCAGCGGAGAAAGTATTCCGCTATTGGTAACGTTGATGCCAAACGGGGCTACCGCAGCGGGCGTGATGCAGGCGGCGTTCCCTGGAGTCGGGGTTGTGCACTGAATCAAGCCCTGGGCAAAGAGTGTTTGGAAAACCACGGGCGCAGTTTGCAAACCAGGCAAACCGGTCGGCGTTATGGGATCTACATAAATAGAAATTTCGCGGTTGCAAGGGCTACTGCCGTTACCTGGAAATAGTGGCGCGACACCGCAGATCGCAGTCAGGTTTGCGACCTGGCTGCCTCCACCGCTGTTCTCGACCGCGGTCTTATTCTTGTTCACTGCCCCAAGGCTCAAGTCGACGTCGGGGATTTGTACGTCCACCGGTCCGTAGAAAATTCCATACCCGCCCCGGATCACGGTCTTGTGATCCCCGATGGGGTCCCATGCGAAAGAAATCCGTGGTGCGAAATCCTTCTTATACGTGGTCAGGGGCGCGAATTGTGAGTCTAGTTCGTAGCGCAGGCCATAGTTCAAAGTGAAGTTTGGCGCTATCTGCCAGGAATCCTGGCCATAGAACGCTGTCAGCGGCCGGGTGTAATACGGATATGTCGGATCTCCGAAACCCTGCTGGTAAACCTGAGGCAGCCCCAGCGACGCCGATTGCAGCGGGTTGACAGTTGTGCTCGCAAGCTCTGGGCTGATCAAACCGCCGGGGAGTGACCCAAACACAAAGCGACCCGGGAAAAATGTGTGCGATTCGGTGTGATTGCCGCGGAGCAGTTCGTAGCCGCCGAACTTAAGGGTGTGATGGCCGCGGATCACGGTGAAATTGTCGGCAAATTCGTAGCGGCGCAGAATGGTGATACTGGGCAAGAAAATGTTGGTTCCCAGATTGTTAATGAAGCTGGGAATCTGCAGTCCCACCTGACCCGGTTCGTTAGGAATCACATTGAAGCTGTTGTAATCCCACTGCACGCGAGCCTCGTTCTGGGCGGTTGCACTGAGCTGGTGATACCAGGCGGCTTGCAGATTGTTATCGTAGGTGTGCACCGAACTTCCCGCCGAATAAGCAGTGAGAGACTGCACATCGGGCGATTCCTCCAGATCGTGCCCATACCTGTAGCTGACAGAAATCTCGTTGTTCACATCAAATCGGTGGTCGAGGCGTGCAGACCCAAAGTATTCACGCGAATCGTAAGGAAAAAGTCCGCCCTGAGTTTCAAACTGGTTTACCAGGAAAGCATTCAGCGCGGCCTGACCTGGGGTTACGAAGGGGTTGGGAACGGGGGCTGTGCTCACGGTTAAAATGCTTTGCAGAGCAAAGGCGCAAATACTTCCCGGCAGAATTACGCCAGTGAAGCAGGTTACCGGCGCCGAGGAAGTCGACAGCCCGGCAATAATGGCATCCTGCGCTGCCGTGGGACGAAAAATGTCGGTATCCGTCAACAAGGGAACCGCGTTCTGCGCATTCTGCCGCAAGCCTTCGAATCCAACAAACAAAAACGTTTTATCTTTCTTGATCGGAAAACCCAGCGTTCCCCCGAATTGCTGGCGAGTCAAAGAATCCTTGATCGGCGAACCTACAGTGTCGGGGTTGGCAGGATTGAAGATCTGGCCGGGTTGCAATGCCTGGGTGAACGAAAACGGATTCTCGGCATCCATCGCATCGTCACGGAAAAAGCCAAAGAGCGAGCCATGTACGTTGTTGGTGCCAGACTTGGTCACAATATTGATGGACGCACCGGTGGCTGCCCCAAGGTCCGCACCATAGTTGCTGCGATTGATTTGGAATTCCTGCACCGTGTCCTGGCTTACCGTTAGGCGCTGGCCACCGCTATCGCCGGAGGTCTCGCCGCCGTCCACCGTTATGCTGTTTCCTCTACCATTGCTGCCGTAGAAGGACAGCCCGCTTTGCGGTGTTTGTTTGACTCTGAAATCCTGATCGCCCGCCAGCCTCGTCGCGTCCGAGACCCCGGGCGCCAGCAAAGTAAACGTAAGGTAATCGCGCCGGTCAACGGGCAGATCCGCAATGTACTGTTGTGTAATTCTGTCCGCCTGGCTTCCTCGTTCAGTGTCCACTACCGGCGGTTGATCCGTGACCTCGACGACAGTTGCTACTTGCGACGGTTTCAGCTTGAAATCGGAGACTACCGTCTGCCCGACAGCGACAGTAACGCCTTTCCGAATTTCAGTCGCAAACCCTGGCATTTGCGCACGGATGTCGTAAGTGGCCGGCGAGAGCCCTGCTATTCGGAACTGACCCGTGTTATCGGTCGTCACCGTACGCTGCAGACCGGTTAGGGTGTCCAGGGCGTTGACAGTAGCCTTGAGCACGGCAGCGCCGGCCGAGTCCGTTACGGTCCCCGTGATTTCGCCCGACGTGCCCACGCCCTGTCCATGAGCCATTAAGGTTGCGAGCAGGAAGCACACAAGAACACGTGGGAGTGATTTCATAGGATTCTTTCGCCTCCACAAAAGGGCGCAGTAGCATGAAGACGATCGACCATTCACACTGCTCTTTTCGAAAACCATCTTTCCCCCCGCGTCGGACTTCCCTGAATCACAACAAAAAACTTTGGTCGTGCGGCAGCGTGCAGCCATACTTTTCCATCCCGCCGAATGTCTCCCACGTCGGCATTATTTTGATCGAGATTATGTATTGTTGGGATCGGCTGATGAGAGCAAACAATTCCCCACGCTCGTGCCGTTTCAGAGCGCCGCATCTTCATGATTGGACGCGAGCGTATCCGCGTTCGCGAAATTCATCAAATGAATTGTTTTGATGATGCTGTATGCCTGTCAGGAATGTCGCTCTGGCGCTAGTTTTAGTCCACGAAATGTCGTGGCCTTGGTTTGCTGGTCCGTCCCTGAGCCAGCATGCGACGAAAGAAATTCGGATATTTCCTTCTGTGCGGCTTGAGTCTGATCAGTGAGAAACAAGTGACTTGCATGCTCGAGCAGAGCGAGTCTTGAACCTGGAATTTGCCCGGCGATCAGCTCTCCGTTGCCAGGAGGCACCAGCGCGTCCGACTTTCCGTGGATGACCAGCGTCGGCGCAGTGATCTGAGCGATTCGGCTGTAGCCCTCCCATGCCAGAATTCCCTGCAGTTGTGCCATGTAGCCCTCCGTGGAGGGGAGCCAGCGGCGGCGCAATGCGACATCTTCTTCGATTTTTTCTCGCGGCGTGGCCGCGTCATAGATGTAGGGAAGGATGGCTTCTCGCGCTTCCTGCAGCGTCATGTCACGCGCCATCAGTATGTCGGCGACTTTACGCTCGGCGCGTATCGCGGAAGGTCCTCCGGCGGAGGTGCAGCCGAGAATCAATGAGCGCGTTCTCTTCGGATACTGCAGCGCGAATTCTTGCGCAATCATGCCACCCATCGATATGCCGAAAATATTGCAGTCAAAAACACCGGCGGCATCCAGAACTACAGCCGCGTCCGATGCCATGGTAGCAATCGAATACGGCCCAGGGGGAACGTCGCTCAGTCCAACGCCTCGATTGTCAAACGCCACCGTGCGATACCGTTGCGCCAGCAACGGACGAGTGCGATGCCACAGATTCGAAGGATACCCCAGGCCCATGATCAGCAGAATAGGTGCCCCATGCCCTTGTTCGTCCCAATAAATGTTCGTCCCTCGATTCTCGACGAATGCCATAGGAGGCTCTCCTTTTCGTCAGCCTAACTAACTTTCAGGATGAGTTTTCCCGAGTCTCACCATTGAAAAGCTTGAGCAAAGTTTCGGGAAAGGTCGCGAGCCCTTCTACGATGTGCTCGCGCGACTTTAATTTTACCGCTGCCATCCATCCCGCCATTGCCAAAGTCTTCGACGCAGTCGCCACTTTACAGGGTCAACCTGGCTCAGTGCCGCGCGCTTCGGCGGTTGCGGATGATGTATTAGTTTGCTCCGGCGACAAGGCTGGCATCCAATGAAAACCCCAGCTTTTGGTGTGGCATCGTGAAATCGAAACCAGGGGACATTTCTATTGTGGTATGACGTTTTTACAATTCCGCAGTTGACTTCGGCGGTCTTAGAGGCTAACGTTTTTCGGCGAATAGTTTGTTCGCTTTACCCATCCCATCTGTGGCGGCGATGTGTTGTGAACCCTGGCATCCCTCCCGCCTACGAGGAAACCATTGCGAGAGGAAAAATATGAAGATATCAAGAATGCTTGGAATCACACTGGCCGCTTGCCTTAGCTTGACCTCTGTTTCTGTCGCGCAAAAATGGCAGAGCTTGAAGCACCCACCTCAATTCCAAACCGATACCGCGTTGCTGCTGACCGACGGCCGGGCGATGGTGCATGAATACAATAGCCCGAATTGGTGGGCGCTGACTCCTGATGACACCGGCAGCTATATCAATGGCACGTGGAAGCAACTGGGATCGATGCCATCCGACTATGCGCCTCTGTACTTCGCTTCCAACGTGCTGACGGACGGGCGGGTGCTGGTCGAAGGCGGAGAATACAACTTCCTGTCAGGAGATGAGACGAACCTGGGCGCGATTTACGATCCTGTGACTAATAAATGGACGAACGTTAATCCCCCGCCAAATTGGGGCGAGATCGGAGATTCGCCTTCCATCGTTCTCCCCGACGGAATTTTCTTTATCGGGCAAAACGAGACAACCGCGAGCGCAGTGTTCGACGCCAAGAACTTGACCTGGACCATCAAAGGCTCCGGCAAGGCGGACGCTTACGCCGAGGAGGGCATGGAACTGTTGCCTGACGGCAAAGTGCTGCTGGTCGACACGCAGGACACTCCGAACTCGGAGATCTTAAATCCAAGCACCTATAAATGGACTACCGGCGGTAGCACGATCGTTAGCCTGTCAATAGACGCCGGCGAAGAAACCGGACCGGCTTTGCTACGCCCCGAAGGCTCGGTGTTTGCCATGGGAGCTAATGGCGACGACGCTGCCGGGCATACCGCCATTTATGACACGGCCACCGGAAAGTGGGCGGCCGGCCCGGATTTCCCCAATGGAGACGATATGGCGGACGCGCCTGCTGCTGTCCTGCCGGATGGAAATGTTCTGTGCGAGACCAGTCCGGGCGTCTTCAACTCTCCTGTTACCTTCTATGAGTTCAACGGAACCAAGTTCCTTAGCGCACCATTACCCAAACACACCGGCAACATCAATACTTCGTATCTGGGACGACTGCTCGTGCTTCCTACTGGCCAGATTCTCTACACGCTGGCCGATGGCGCAACTGAGGATGCGGAGATTTACACGGCGAAAGGAACATATCAGAAGACTTGGGCGCCAGCCATAACGACTGCTCCAAGTACCATTACACGTGGCGATACCTATAAGATTTCGGGCACGCAGTTCAATGGCCTGACCCACGGCGCAGCTTATGGCGACGATGCGCAGATGAATAGCAGCTACGCGCTGGTACGCATCACCAATAACTCGAGCAATCACGTCATCTATGCGAAGACGCACAATCCCAGCACCATGGGAGTCGCCACAGGAAAGAAAATTGTGTCGACTAGCTTCGATGTTCCGAAAACTGCCGAGACTGGCGCCAGCAGTCTGGTGGTTGTCGCCAATGGTATCCCTTCTGCTCCGGTGAGCGTGACTGTGCAGTAGGGAAATACCCGCGGTTGATTTACAATGCCACTTCCCTGGTTCTGGCTTAGAAGCTCTGCTCAGAACTCGGGAAGTGGCTTTTGTTCTTTCTCAATTCTTTTGGTTCGCGCGTCCTCATCAAATGAGGAGGGAAGCGGGTGAAAATCCCGCGCTGCCGCGCAACTGTAAGCGAGGAAATTCGCAACCGGTCACTGGGTAACTCTGGGAAGGCCGGCTGCATTCACCGGACAGCAAGAGCTGTCCTCACTCGCAAAGTCAGGAGACTGGCGCGAACCGTCGACACCAACCCCTTTCGCGAAACAAAGGAGGAGTGTATGCGGTTCTTTCGTATTCTCACATCTGTGGTCTGTCTGCTGGCGGCAGCTTCAGCCGCCGAAATCAAAATCAAAGTTGTGGATCCGCAATCGGCAGTGATTGCCGGTGCGCAGGTCGTCCTGACTTTCAAGGACAGCACCACGCCGGTGGCGGTCGCAACTACATCGTCCGAAGGGCTGGTCGTCTTTCAGAACGTTGCCGCTGGTTCGTATCACGCGCAGGTATTGGCCCCTGGATTCGCGCCGGCCGCAACCGATCTCCCGCCGGATGCTGCAATTGCCACGATACAACTCAGGCTGGCTGCCGCAGCAGAAACTGTCGTTGTAACAGCAACCCGTACCCCGGTTCCGACAGAAGCTGCGGGCGCCGACGTCGAAACTTTGAACGGCGCACAGTTGCAAACCATGCAGCCGATCGCCTCTGACGATGCGCTACGCTTTCTGCCCGGCGCGGTTATAAATACCGCTGGACAGCGCGGCGGCCTGTCATCGCTATTCGTGCGCGGAGGCGATTCCACTTACAACAAAGTGATCGTCGATGGGGTAACCGTAAATGAGCCGGGAGGAGCTTTTGATTTTGGCACGCTTCCTCTGACGGAGGCCGATCGCATGGAATTCGTCCGAGGCGCGCAGAGCACGCTGTACGGGTCCGACGCGATGACCAGCGTGGTGCAGGTTTGGACGCGCCAGGGAACGACGCAGACTCCCGAACTGCGTTTTGGCGCAGACGGCGGAAACCTCGGAACCGCCAATGGCTACGCGTCCCTCGCCGGGGCGCACGGCCGCTTCGATTACAACCTCTTCGGCGACCAATTCAACACCGACGGTCAGGGCGTAAACGACGCATATTCCGATTCCCTGCAGGGCGAAAATATCGGCGTGGCATTCAACGACCAAGTCGCTCTGCGAGTGCGTGTCCGCCACTCCAACAGTCACACCGGCTTGCCCGGTGAGTGGAATTTTAATGGAGACCCGTTGGAACCGCCAGATCCGAATGAATGGTCGCAACTCAACAATCTGCTCGGTAGCGTGGAGTTGACCGTAGCAGAGCCGTCTGGCTGGCAGCATCGCTTCACCGGCTTCGAATATAACTATCGCTATAACGATGTAAATCTGAATGGCGATCCGGCCCGTATTGATGACTTCCCTGCGCACGGTTATGACGACATCAATCGAGCTGGTTTCGAATATCAGGGTGACTACCTCGAGCGCAGTTGGGCGCACACCACGATGGGTTACCGCTTCGAAGACGAAAACGGATTCGTTGGCGACCTGACCTTTCCACCGCTGACCCACGGCTTGCGTCTGAATGACGACGTTTACGGGCAGCAACAACTCACCATGGGCCGGCTGTCAGTAATAGCGGGCGCGCGCTTCGTTCACAATGGCGCTTTTGGAAATACTGGAGTGCCACGAGTCGCGTTGACATTTTTGGCGCTGCGGGGCGGCGAAGTATTTTCCGGCACGCGCCTGCGCTTTTCCTACGCTACTGGATTCAAAGAACCCAGGCTGGAAGAAACTTTTGCCGGTCCGCCTTACAGCATTCCGAATCCAACTTTGAAGCCGGAGCGCAACCGCGCCTTCGAAGCGGGACTTCTGCAAAATCTCTTTGCGAACAAGTACACATTTACCGCAACCTACTTCAATAACCTGTATTACGACCGCATAGATTACGCCACTAATCCCGTAACCTTCATCGGGCAATACGTTAACGTAGATAAGTCTTTCGCGCAGGGCGCTGAAATCGAGTTGCAAGGCAGGATCCTGCCGAAGCTGTTCGTGAACACAGCGTACACTTACACGTCGACGGAAATTCTTGAGGCTCCAGTGTGTACACTAACGAACTTTTGCGACCCCACGGTTCTGGGCGTGGGCCAGCCCTTGTTGCGCCGGCCTAAACATTCAGCAACCACTTTGTTAACTTACCAGGGAAAACGCTGGGGTGCTGATCTGGGAGGAAGTTTTGTCGGCCGGAGGAAAGATTCGGATTTCCTTGGGTTCGGCATCAATCATGCCGCGGGATACGTACGCGTCGATATGGGCGGCTGGTACGCGCTCACATCGAGAGTGACAGCTTACATCAATCTGCAAAACGCGCTCGATAAACAGTACCAGGAAGTAGTGGGATACCCGGCGCTGGGCACGAATTTCCGTGCCGGGATGCGTTTCAGAATCGGCGGGGAGTGAGAAGAGCACATACTTCTTCAAGTGGTCCGGGGCGATCAGATGGGACCCTAGCTCTTCGCTTTTAGTGGGGCGCGGAAGTTTCGCGATCGCGAGCTTTCCGCCGATGTTGCATCGCCGTTGCCCTGTGAACGTCCCCCGTTATTGCCGCGAACGGTGCTGCAGGGCAAAGGAAGCAGGGAACTCGCTACCTGATATTTAGTGCGAGCCAACTTCAGCTTTTCGAGATCCTCACCAGCCAACGGCTGCTGGCGTCCCAAAAGATGCGTTACCAGGGCGATCTGGGCAAAGTGCTCGACCGTTTCCATTTTCATGTAAGCGTGGTGAAGAGTGTCGGCGTAAGCGACCACTCCATGATTTGACATGAGGATGGCGTCGTACTGCGGAATCAGCGGCTCCAGCGCATCTGAAAGTTCCGGCGTTCCGGGCGTCCCATACTTAGCCAGAGGAATTGATCCCAACCCAATCACCACCTCGCACACCAGCGGCTGGCTGAGTGGCAGGCCGGCAGCGGCAAAGCCGGTCGCGGTCGGCGGATGTGCATGCACGATCCCCTTCACGTCCGGACGCAGCTTATAAATCAGCAGGTGCATCGCAAGCTCGCTGGACACATTGCGATTACCAGCCAGACGGCGCCCGTCCAAATCTACCACCACCATGTCCGACACCCGCAGCATGCTCTTGCTCATGCAGGTGGGAGTAATCATGATGCGTTCGTCATCCAGACGAGCCGAAAGATTACCGTCGGTCGCAGCCACGTAGCCGCGCTGATGCAGCATGTGGCCGAACTGAACCATTTCGCGGCGATATTGGCGTTCACCAGGCATTCAGGTGTGGGACTGCCGGCGGAAAGCGGACCCGAACTAGTTTGCGTATGGTATCGCACAAACTTGGTGGAACACAACGCGTTTGTTATGAAATCTTCCGACGCCTGTCGAATTTATAATTACGAGCGGTGCTAGTTTCAAAATTCAACTATCAGCTTCCTTTGGAATTGATCGCCCAGGAGCCGCTTTCTGACCGGGCTGCGTCCCGTTTACTAAGAATAGACCGCTTTATGGGTGGCCTTCCCCGTGATGGCACTTTTCGCGACTTTCCCGACATGCTACGGGCAGACGACTTACTGGTCCTCAATAACACGCGGGTCTTTCCCGCGCGCCTTTACGGCAGGCGAGGCGGCGCTAAATCCCAGCCGGTAAGCTCAAGAAACCCAGCCGCCCGCGATTTCCTGAAGGGCAAAATTGAGGTCCTGCTTACCCGGCAGGTATCGCAAGCTCCGAACGAATGGGAATGCCTGGTTCGCCCAGGCCGCAAGATCGGAATAGGAGAACATCTGTTCTTTGGAGACGAACTCGAAGCGGAGGTCGCAGCCAGGGGCAGCTTCGGCGAACGCCGCATACGGTTTGCTCCAGCAGACAATTTCCTTGGCGTGGTCGAACGCCTGGGACATATTCCTCTTCCGCCCTATATAAGCCGCAGTGATTTTCCGAGTGATCGGGAACGCTATCAAACAGTTTACGGACACGCGAGCGGTTCAGTTGCTGCGCCTACCGCGGGATTGCACTTCACCCCCGAAATTCTGGCACGGATACGAGATCGCGGCATTGAGACGGCGGAGATCACGCTGCACGTAGGCCTTGGGACATTTCAACCAGTACGTGTAGATCGGGTTGAAGATCATCGATTGCACACCGAACAATACGAGATTTCCATGGAAGCCGGCCAAGCGATCAACCGCGCTCTGGACGCCGGACGGCGACTGGTCGCAGTCGGAACCACCACGGTGCGCACGCTGGAGTATGCGGCGACTCTGTCCAGAAATGGCAGGGTTCAGGCTGGTCGCGGCGAGGCTGATTTATTTATTTATCCCGGCTACCAATTCTGCGCAGTGGGCGCCTTGCTGACGAATTTCCACCTGCCGCAATCTAGCCTTCTCATGCTGGTGTGCGCGTTCGGAGGATTCGACCCCATAATGCAAGCCTACCGGCACGCAGTCGAACAGAAGTGCAGGTTCTACTCGTACGGCGATTGCATGTTCATAGAGTGACTGTAGGCGCGGGCGTCACCGCCCGTGTTCGTGTTCAAGGCTATATACTGAACCACGCACAGGGGTGAGTCATGCAAACACAGGTAGCGTCGAAACAAGTTCCCATAGATGATTTCGTATCCGAGTTGCAGAAGTTTCCCGAGGCGGCATTTGATCGAACGGATTCAATCCTTAAGTTTCTAACGGGCATCTCGGTCGCACCGGATACTCTTGCTCCATATTTAACCTGGGATCGGCAGCATTACACTCGCAACCTGATCGACAAAACTTCGCTCTACGAGCTGATTGCCGTTTGTTGGGAAGTCGGCCAGGGAAGCTCGGTGCATAACCACCGCGACCAGAACTGTTGGATGGCCGTACCCATTGGGCGGTTACTGGTCGAAAACTATCGAGTGATCTCGCAGAAGCTCGAAGCTGGCACGTGTGATCTCGAAACATCTGACACTGTGGAGATGAACTCAGCACATCCTTGCGCCGTCGATCCTAAGCAGCCCGTGCATCGCGTCTACAATCCCCGCGAATTTGGCCAGAGAGCGGTGAGCCTGCACGTTTATTCCCGGCCCTTCGATACCTGCGTGGTTTATTCGCCAGAGCAACACACCTGTGGCGAGATCAAGCTGCATTACACCAGTGAGTACGGAAAACAGCGACTGTGACTTCGGTCATCGTGCACCGGTTCAGCGGGGCCAAATACGGAGGTGAGCCTTACTTCTTTGTGACGTTTGGAGCGGAGGCTGTGGCGTGGTCTTCGCGCTGACGTCAAACTCCAAGGGCGCATGGCACGAAGACCTGCTGCACACTTTTTCCGACAGGCCAGCAGCCTTACCTATGGCAGGGCTAATCTTCGACGCAGTGGGGAATCTCTACGGGACAACCTCCGGCGACGGCACCACCACCTTCGGGACGGTCTTTGAAATTACGCCGTAGTCGGGTTCTCAGCGGCATGGGGCTTAACTGTCGGGCTGCTGGACACGTTAATTCTTTGTGCGTCTGGGTTTTCTTGGCTTGCGCCCGTGAGAAGACGCCACAGCGAGGCACTTTCGGATGTGAACTCAAGGCCCGCGCAAGTGCCATGAAACGGACCTCAAGCGACTCAAAGCGGTAAGCGACGGCGCAGAACTTTGGAACTGGCGCGATCTGCGTACCGGGTACGAGTGTTAAGGGTTGTCCCTCAGCAAAGACGCACGTCCCTAAGCCCCGATGCAATTCCGACACTGAGGTTTAAAATAGTGATAAGGACTACTGTGGCCACGCTCCGCGAAATCGTTGATCAGCACGTGCGCGAAGGCGATCTTTACGAAAAGCTCGACCGCAACCGCGTGCGTTGTTACGCCTGCGGGCATTGTTGTCCCATCCCGGACGGACAGCCCGGCGTTTGCAAGGTGCGCTACAACCGCGGCGGCACGCTTTACGTTCCCTGGGGATACGTCGGCGGCGTACAGTGCGATCCCATCGAGAAGAAGCCGTTCTTTCATGCCTATCCTGGTGCCTTGGCTTATAGCTTCGGAATGCTGGGATGCGACCTGCACTGCGCTTACTGTCAGAACTGGGTCACATCGCAAGCGTTGCGCGATCCGAATGCAGTATCGCCGCCGCTCGAAGCGTCTCCGCAAGCCTTGGTACAGGACGCGCTTCGTCAAGGCGCGAAAGTTCTGGTCAGCACCTACAACGAGCCGCTAATCACGAGCGAATGGGCAGTCGCCGTATTCAAAGAGGCGAGAACCGCCGGCCTGATAACCGGGTTCGTCTCGAACGGCAACGGCACTCCGCAAGTGCTCGAATACCTGCGTCCCTGGGTTGATCTGTATAAAGTTGATCTCAAGAGTTTCGACGACCGTCATTATCATGAGTTAGGCGGACGCATCGGCCCGATTCTTGAGACCATCCGCAGCCTGCACCAGATGGGCATTTGGCTGGAAATTGTTACCCTGCTGATCCCCGGCTTCAATGACTCGGAAAAAGAGCTGCGCGGATTGACGGAATTCCTTGCCGGCATCTCCATCGATATTCCATGGCACGTAACTGCATTCCACAAAGACTACAAAATGGATGATCCCGACAACACCACGCCACAAGACTTGCTGCGCGCCGTCGATATTGGCAAGCAAGCCGGCCTGCGCTACATCTATGCGGGAAACTTGCCCGGCATGGTGGGAGATCACGAAAATACCAGGTGCCCGAACTGCGACGCGACCTTGATCAGGCGCAGCAGCTACTTTGTCGAGGAGTACCGCTTAACGCCAGATGGCCGCTGTCCATCCTGCAAGACCGCGATTCCGGGGCGGTGGTCCGCGAAATTCGAAGGGCAAATTACGGGCCGTCCTTTCTTGCCGCGCCGAGGCTCGCGTTTAGTTACAATTCCGACTTAGGCGCAACTTCCAACTCATGCGGAAACTGCAAACGGTGCTCGCTGGAATTCCGACGAGCTTTGCTCTGCTACCCGGACGAGGGCATCCGGGTCTACGTGGGCATTGCCACGGCTTCTTGCTGATCTTCGGAGTCCTGTTCTTCGCAGCCGCTTGCTCGCCACGAGATTTCCTCACCCGCCGGCTGGCTGCGGATTTGATTGCCAGCTCCGATACATTCAAATCCACCGAGCAGTTCGGACTACACACCGGCGTCATCTCAAACAAAGACTACATTTTCCCCGAGTATCTGGTGCTGCAGCGCCACGGCTGGATTACCGGTGCAGCCCATGCTTGCCCGGCGGATGTGGCGCCTCCACCGTGTTGGCAGGTTGCGCTCACTCCGATCGGGGTCGACACCTTTCACGATCTAATCTCTAACGGCGACGCGAACGCCAGCTATTTCGGCGTGCCGGTCGCCCACAGGCAACTGATTGGAATATCGGGCATCAGCAGGAGCGGTCCTAGTGCCGACATCGAATTTCTTTGGAAGTGGGTTCCGCTCAACGAAGTCGGCGCCGCGCTTTACGCAGGCGGAGTGCAGTACAGATCGACGGTGGGGTTTCGCCAGTACGACGACGGATGGCGCGTGCTCGAGGGCAGCGCGCCGAAGAACGATCAAAGCCTTGATGATGCCTTGAAGAACTCGGAACCCACGCCCTGAGGTTGACACACACGGGTGGCGCGAGCAAGTATTCTGAAGAAGCTGAAGCGCGAGCCAGCGGACCTCGAAAGCTCCGCTGGCTCGACAGACCTTCAAACTTTATTCCAGTCCGCTTGCGGTACCCGAAGTTTCCGGACCGGCCTCTGGAGACCACGGCGCCAAGTGCGCCCTGCGATCCTGGCTCCAGCACGATTCATC
>Ga0182015_10004717_pt1 | contig 14539 bp, 15 predicted proteins | sample 712P3MmetaG_FD_120478 | JGI IMG/M metagenome (GOLD analysis project Ga0182015, IMG submission 120478) | Permafrost microbial communities from Stordalen Mire, Sweden - 712P3M metaG | ecosystem: Environmental > Terrestrial > Soil > Wetlands > Permafrost | place: Sweden: Stordalen | collected...
GGAAGCCTCCAAACTGGCCGGCTGCAATCAGCGCTATGTCGACTCGCTCTTACGGTCTCAGGTCCTATCCAGCGCGGGCCAGGCGGTGCCGGCATTCTTTCTCTCTTTAGGCGCTTTGATCTTGCTGCTCTATGGCGGCCATCTGGTAATCAAAGGGCAGATGACGCTAGGTGCTCTGGTAGCCTTCTCGGCTTATCAGGGTAGACTTATCAGTCCTATTAAGAACCTTATGGGCCTCTATCTTGGCATTCAGCGTGCGGGCGTCTCCCTTGAGCGGGTGTTTGAACTCCTGGACCAGCAACCGTACGTCAAGGAAGCAATTCATCCTGTTTCGTTGTCATGCGTTCGGGGCGAAGTCGAACTTCGAGGCGTTTCCTTCAACTATGAACCTGGCTACAAGACCCTGCATGATATCGACCTTTTTGTGCGCGCCGGTAGCCGGCTGGCGATCATTGGCCCTACGGGCGCCGGAAAGACTACGCTCATGGAGTTATTGCTGCGCTTCTACGACCCTCAGCAGGGACAGATTCTGCTGGATGGGCACGATCTGCGCGAACTCCAGTTCAAAACCCTGCGCGAGAACGTCGCGGTCATCACTCACGAGCCCTGTCTCTTCCATGGCATGATCGAGGAGAATATCCGATATGGAAACCGACATGCGACAGCTCAGGACATCCATGCCGCTGCGCGGGCCGCCGACGTTCACGAGTTCATTCTGTCTCTTCCGCAAGGCTATCAAACAGTCGTCGGAGAAAGAGGGATCGGGCTTTCCGCCGGACAGCGACAAAGGATTGCCATTGCCCGAGCAATTTTGAGAAAAGCCAAGGTCTGGCTTTTTGATGAAGCTACTGCGACCCTCGACGTCCTAACTGAATCGCGCATTCGGGAAGCGATGGACAGGTGGCTCGGGGAACACACTTCCATCATCGTAACCCACAGACTTTCTTCGGTTGTGGACATGGATCGAATTGTCGTTATGGAAGGGGGCCGCATCACGCAGGTTGGCGACCATCGTCAGCTGTTGAGGATGGAAGGCCTTTATCAGCAGCTTCACCTCGCAGCTCAGCGCCACCGAACGCTCTCAAGCCCCGTACCGGTGGTGACATGATGTCTTCAGATTTGCGCTTTCATGACGAGGCCTTTCAACAGGCCACCGGACGCAACGTTAAGGTTGCGGTGGTCGACAGTGGAATCAACGCTCATCACTCACACGTCCGGCAAGTGTCTGGAGGGGTCAAAATAACCTGCGATGCGAGCGGCGAGATTGCCTTCAGTGACGACTACAAGGATTACGACGGACATGGCACAGCGGTCGCCGGCATCATTCGAGCCAAAGCGCCCGGTGTGGCGCTGTACAGCGTCAAGATCTTACAAGATCGTTTGCGGACCGAATCTCGAGTCCTGGCCGCGGCCATTCGCTCTTGTATCGCGAACGACATTCGCGTGATCAACATGAGCCTGGGAACACGCCAGATCTCCGCAATCGATGCTTTGCGGCAGGCTTGTGAAGCTGCCGCAGGAAGGAACATTATTCTCATCGCCGCAGGTTCAGAGGAGCGCGTCTTTCCTGCGAGTTTTTCATGTGTCTTGGGCGCGAGTGGCGATGAGGTTTGCGGCTGGAACGACTATGCATACACGGAAAACAACGAAGTTGAATTTCGCGCGCACTCTTGGCCGCGGCCGCTGCCCGGCTCGCCGCAAAGGCACAACCTGCGCGGGCACAGCATGGCGGCAGCCCACGTCTCCGCCCTGGTGGCGAGAATTTTGGAGGCTTATCCGCGATCAGACGTCAATGCGGTTCGAGAAGCCCTGATTCGAGAATGCACGCGGAGAATGGATGTGGAAGATGAGGCTTTGAATCTCGATCCCGCCCGAACGAAAAGCCCTGCTGACTACCGCCCCAAACAATACGCAGCTTCCAACCGGCGAAAGCAGCAGAGTCAGTCATGAACTTTGATGTGCTGATTCTCGGTGCAGGTCCCGCCGGCTCGGTGCTGGCGCACCGTCTGGCCAGCAAGGGCTTTCAGGTTGCCGTAGTGGAGCGCCAAGCCTTTCCGAGATATATGATTGGCGAAACACTAACCCCCGGTGTCGAATCCTTGCTTAAACAGGCCCAAGTCCTGGGCAATTCAGCGTTGCTGGACTTCCCTCACACGACGGGGAACCTTTCGGCCTGGGGATCGAGTGATCTCTACTACAGCGCCCATTCGACGGAAAACAATTTCTGCGGATTTCAGGTGGAGCGCGCAGTACTCGACAGCATGCTCATGGTGAGCGCGCAACGTGCGGGTGCGTCGTTGCTCCAAACCTGTTGGCCCACAGAGGCTCATCCGGAGCCCGCGGGATGGTGTGTCAAAGTCCGGTTTCAATCTGGGGCGCAGGCGTCGATCAAGACGAGATTTCTGTGTGATGCCACCGGCCGCTCAAGGTTTCTCGCCCGCCGTCTCAACCTGGGAGTACGAAACGATGGCAGGTTGTTGGGACTAATAGCTTACTGGAAGCAAGGCTCTGGTGTTGTTAGCCCTGACGAGAGTAACACTTTGGTGGAGTCAATTCCAGACGGCTGGTTCTACACCGCAGGCTTGGCAGATAGCAGACGAGTCACGGGATTGATGACCGATCGCGATTTATTGCCTGAACATCTTCACGCCTGCGCTAACCAAGTCTATTGCGAAGCCCTGGCCCGAACGCAGTACATTCGTGAGCGGTTGCAGGGAGCCGCTTGGAATGGAGTCGTCCGGATCTTTGCAGCCAACCCCACGATTGTGGAGCGCGTCGCTGGTTCCAATTGGTTGCTCATTGGGGATTCAGCGTCAACCCTGGACCCTCTTTCGTCGCAAGGGATACAAAAGGCGATAACATCAGCCCTTGCAGCAAATGTGGTTGTTCAGACCATCCTTACGCGGCCGGACCACACGGAGCTGGCAATCGAGTTCTATCAGGAACGTGAAGAAACAGCGTACCGATCGCATATCGATTCATTAGCAAGGCTCTACCGCCGCGAAACGCGCTGGATCGATCAATCATTTTGGAAGCGGCGGACGAGCATTTCGCGCCAGCCAGATTCTGAGACCAGCCATGCTGACGACGGGACCCCAAGGCTAACGACCAGTTTAAACCTTGACGATCGCACGCGCTTTCGAGTTAGTGCCAACACCCGTCTGCTCCTGCGCCCTGTAGTGGAAGATGACCGTATCGAGCTTCAGGAAGTAGCCGTGACTGCCAAGGAACCTCGGGGAATACGATACTGCGGGCAAGTGTGCGTTCCTACCCTGCTCTCATTGGTGGAAGATGGGCCGAATTTTCTGATGCTTCACGACCGCTACGAAAAGCAAGTCGGAACCGTCTCCATAACCAGATTACGCGGCGTCGCCGCCCGCCTCCTTGACGCGGGAATTCTCAGTGTCATCTGAAATCAAACCTGCTCGTTCTGCTGCTCATGCCATGGAATTCCAGAACTCCAAGCCCGTTGCTCCCCTCGGCCTCTCATCTCTTTCTCTCATCCGCTAGACGGGAAGGCATTGGAATACAAAAACTTTACGGCTTCGTAGCTGTCACTATGGTCCCGAGCTTGGTTTCGACCGTTGAATTCCCTGCGACGAGAAACCCGGCACTAACCGGAGCAATCAAGGACTAGCGGATTTGCCGACGTTCAAACTGCCACAGCCTTACGACCCGCGGATCTTAAGTCTTCGATAGTTGTCAATTAAGCGCTTGGTGTTTACGGATGCTTACGATATACTTCCGCAGCAACTCGGGTTTGATCGATAACGTCCGCAGACCCTCTTACCAGAAAAGTAATGGAGCTCCCTAGTAATGCCAGAATCTCAACCAGTGGCCGCAGCGGTTGGCCGCCACGACGAGCCCGTATATACACTGCAGGAGATTTTCCAGCAGCCAATCCTGTGGCCCGCGACCGTGGCCCGCGTTCGCGCCGCTTCCCAGCAGCTGAATCTAGCTTTCCAGTTGGAGAAGGCTCATATATTGTTGACCGGCGCCGGGAGTTCGGCGTATGCGGCGTCCGCAGTGGCTTCGGCGTGGCCACGAGCCGTTGCCGTTCCCACCACTGACCTTCTCGTCGATCCCCAGCGATACCTGGTCGACGTGGATGCCATTATCTCCCTCGCACGCTCCGGCAATAGCCCGGAAAGTGCTGCAGTCGTAGAGCGCGTTCGCGCCCTTCGTCCGAAAATTCTTCAGCTCGCCATCACCTGTAATGAAGAGAGTTCACTGGTGCAATCCGGGCTGAATGGGCTCATCGTCCTCGATCCGCGCACCAACGATCGCAGCCTGGTGATGACTGGTGCATTTTCCAATCTCGTCCTGGCCGGACTCTCTTTGGCGCAGCCCCAAACCGCGGTGCAAACGGCCGACTTGGCGAGTGAGCGTGCCCAGTCGCTGTTGCCTGTCATCGATAAGGCATGCCATCGCTTAGCTGCTCGCGTCCGCGACCGCATCGTGGTGCTGTCCTCGTCTCCCTTGCTGGGCTGGGTGCGTGAGGCCGGGCTCAAGATATTGGAAATGACCGCGGGACGTTTTCCGGTGGTTACCGAAACCTATCTCGGCCTTCGCCACGGTCCCATGTCTTTTCTCCGGGCCGATACGCTCGTCCTATGCCTGCTCTCGAGCGATCCCGTGCGCCGGCTCTACGAGATAGACCTCATCCAGGAGCTTCGCTCCAAGAGGCTTGGATATTCCGTGGGGATCGCCGGCCCCGTCGAGCACGGCAGCCTGTTTGACGACGTTATCCCGGCCGTCCTTCCGGAGGCGCCAGACGATATGCGGACACCCTTTGAAATCCTGATTCCGCAGCTCCTGGGATACCACTTGAGCCGGGGCTTAGGGCTGAACCCTGACAACCCGAGTCCGAATGGCGTGATCACCCGTGTGGTTCAAGGGGTCACGATTCACGCGGGTGGGCTTGGAGGGTAGGGAATAGCGGAGAATGTGCGCGGGTCCTCTCGGATCAGGCGCGCCCACTACGCCAAAATCAGGTTGCAACCCAGCCCGCGAACCTTCTCTTGCATCTCTTCGCGCAGACCGGTGTCGCTGATGACGGTGTCGATCTCGGAAAACGGCGCGATACGCACCATGCTGCGTTTGGAGAACTTGCTGGCGTCAGCGACCAGGATGATTTCCCGCGCGATGCGCAACATGGCGCGGTTCACCATGGTCTCTTCCAGGTTCGCGCCGCTCACCCCAAAGTCCGGATCGCACCCTGCGCCACTGAGAAACAGCTTGTCGGCGGAGAATTGCTCGAACATCTCTTCCGTTGAGCGCCCAACGATGGAAGCCGAGTCGACGCGGAGTGTGCCGCCCACGATGAATGTTTGCACCTCACGCGCGTCCAGCAGCTCCGCGGCGATGTTCACTCCGTTCGTAATGACCCGCAGGCCTTGCTTATTCTTGATCTGGCGGGCAATCTCCAGGGTGGTCGTGCCGGAGTCAAGAATGATGGTTTCGCCATCGTTGATGAGGGTAGCTGCAATCGCGCCGATACGCCGCTTCTCTTCCGAGTGGGTCTTCAGGCGCTCGTGGACCGGCGATTCGCGCAGTATCGTGTCTGGAAGGACCGCGCCGCCGTGGGAACGCCATACCAGCCCGCGCTGGTGCAGTTCGTTCAGGTCGTTGCGGATGGTGACCGCCGAACTGCTGAACCGGTTCGCCAGTTCATTGACCCGCGCCCGGCCCTCGGTGCGCACAATCTGCAGGATCTGCGTCCGCCGTTCCTCAGCCATCATCCCATCCTGGGGGCGCGGCGGCGCGGAGTCCTCCGTGGCTAAGCCGTGGGGAAGGGTTTCCTCAAGCGCATTCGATACGGTGCGGCCCTTCGCCATGCTCGATTTCACATGCCTTTCGCTATCTTGCGATTCACAGACAGTCTATCTTAAGCGTCAACAAGCAAAAGTGAACTGCGGAAGAGCATCAACACGCAGAGCAGCCTACTCTCGGGCAATGAACCCCACGTCGTAAACGCAGCATAAAGTCACCCGAAGTGAAGGAAATAGTTGACAAACCGTAATTAAACGATAGGATCATAGCTCATATCGACGGCGCAATGCGACGCGCCTCCACTCGAATTTGTTTTTGTCCGGCGCCTGCGCCGCCATCCCGCCGCCTGCCTGCATCGGCGTATTGGCATAAGAACAAGGGTCAGGCATGTTACGCGGAGCCTACGATGCATCAGGTATTGCACGCTCAAGAGGCCACTGTAGCAAGCGCAGAGACCGTTGTTACCACCACCAAAAGCCGCCCGCCCGACAGTGTCTCTACGGTGCGTAATCTGGCCGTCGATGCCTACCGTGGCTTGGTCATGTTGCTCATGATGGGAGAAGTGCTGCAGTTTTCTAAAGTCGCTGCATACTTCAATCACAGTCTCTTCTGGAAGATTCTTGCCTTCAACCAGACCCATACCGAATGGTCCGGCTGTTCCGTGCATGACATGATCCAGCCCTCCTTCTCCTTCCTGGTAGGCGTAGCCCTCCCCTACTCCATCAGAAGCCGGCAACGGAAAGGCACTACATTTCCCAAGATGCTGGCCCACACCGTCTGGCGCTCCGTGCTGCTGGTCGCGCTCGGCATCTTTCTTCGTTCGCTCAGCAGCAGCCAGACCTACTTCACCTTTGAAGACACCCTCACGCAAATCGGCCTAGGCTATACCTTTCTTTTCCTGCTGGCCTTCCGTCCCACACGCGATCAGTGGATCGCTTTTGGCGCCATCCTCTTCGGATATTGGCTGGCTTGGGCACTTTATCCGCTTCCTGGCCCGAACTTCAACTATGCCGCGGTCGGCGTTCCCGCGGATTGGCATCATCTATACACCGGCTTCCGCGCCCATTGGAACAAGAACAGCAATCTCGGCCAGGCCTTCGATCTGTGGTTCCTGAACCTCTTCCCACGCGCACACAGCTTCGTGTTCAATGAGGGTGGCTACCTTACTCTGAGTTTCATCCCAACTCTGGGCACCATGATCCTCGGCCTGTTTGCCGGACAGTGGTTTGTGGCTTCGGCGCCCAAGCAGCCCATTCGCAGGTTCATCACCACCGGCGTCATTTTGCTCGCGATTGGCATTTTTCTTCACTTCACCGGAATTTGCCCCATCGTAAAGCGCATCTGGACCCCAAGCTGGACGCTCTTCAGTGGAGGCATTTGCTTCCTCGTTTTATCCGCGTTCAGCTGGATCATCGACGTGAAGCAACGGCGGGGCTGGGCCTTTCCCCTCATCGTAGTCGGCACAAACTCGATTGCTGCCTACCTCATTGCTCACATGTGGGAGGAGTTTATTAAGGGCAATCTCCTGACGAACCTGGGTCCAAAGCCGTTCCTGCTGCTCGGCCCAGGACTGCAGCCCTTGCTGATGGGAGCCAGTATTCTGCTCATCTACTGGCTCTTTCTTTTCTGGATGTACCGGCGCAAGATTTTCCTCCGCATATGAGGATTCACTAACAAGGGAACTCTCGTGAAGGACGACTCATTCGACCCTACGATCCCGCCCAACCGGCGGCAGTTTCTCCAGCTTGGCGCCATGCTTACCGCAGCCCTCAAGCTCGACAACCATGCCTTTGCGGATACGGTGCATCCGTCTCCTGCCCAATCAATGATCGGTACCCCGTTCGAGGTCACCAAGGATCCGCGTATTGGCTTCATCGGCGTTGGCGGCAGAGGCACAAGTCTGCTCGGTTGGTTCCTGGCCCAGAATGCGCAAGTGGTCGCCCTCTGCGATGTTGTGCCGGAGAAGGCAGAGCATGCGGGCCAGCTGACGGAGAAGGCCGGACAGAAGGCGCCTCAGCTTTATACCAAGGGTCCCCATCACTACGAGGAGCTCACGGCCAGAAACGATCTCGATCTTGTAGTCATTGCCACTCCGTGGGATTGGCATACGCCTATGGCCCTTTCCACGATGGAGAACGGCAAGCACGCTGCCGTTGAGGTGCCCCTGGCCTACACCCTAGAAGACCTGTGGAAGCTGGTCGAGACTTCGGAGAAGAAACGCCGCCACTGCATCATGCTCGAAGAGTGTTGCTACGGCTATACCGAGACATTGGTGCTCAACATGGTGCGCCGTGGGATGTTGGGTACTCTGCTCAATGGCGAGGCAGCCTACCTCCACGATCTGCGTGAGGAGATGTTCTCGTCCAAAGGGGAGGGCCTATGGCGCCGCGCATTCCATACCCAGCGTGATGGCAATCTATACCCCACGCATGGGTTGGGGCCGGTAGCCAACTACATGAACATCAACCGCGGCGACCGTTTCGACTACATGGTCTCGATGAGCACGCCACCCCGCGGCCTGGCTGCCTATCGTGAGGCGCACACGCCGCAGGGTGATCCCAAGTGGAAAGAGAAGTATGTGAACGGGGATATGAACGTCTCCCTGATCAAAACAGCGTCCGGGCTGACCGTTACGCTCAAATTCGATACTTCCAATCCTCGACCCTATGACCGTATCAACATGATCAGCGGCACCAAGGGAGTTTTTGTCGACTATCCGCCGCGCATCTACCTTGACGGTCAACCGGGCGGGGAAGAGTGGGGAACCCTCGACCAATATAAGAAGGACTATGAGAGTCCATTGTGGGCCGAGAAGGGCGAAATGGCGCGCACTTCGGGTGGCCACGGCGGCATGGACTTCATCATGATCTATCGATTGCTGCAGTGCTTCCGCGAAGGGCTGGCGCCCGATATTGACGTGTACGACGGCGCCGCCTGGTCGGCTCCCGGGCCTCTCAGCAAAGTGTCTGTGGCTCAAGGGAGCGCGCCGGTCAAGTTTCCCGACTTCACGCGCGGATTATCGACCAAGCGGAGTGGCTGTTCTATCTGATTGGAGAGAAAGACTGGCTTAGTAATCTGGCGGAGAGAGGGGGATTCTTTTGGGGCCTTTTCCCTATCTCGAAGCTAAGCAATGACATAGGACCTAACAGCCAATAAATACACGGGTTTACGCGCTTTTGGCACCTTTGCTATTGTAGGGGATTGGTGAAGCAGCACAATTCCTGATTTGACCACGGTATCGATATGACGACTCGCGACTATCGCTGGAACGCGACCGCTGAAGGGTGGGCGTACCACGCTGCCAAGGACAAGAACATGGCGGAGTTCCTGGCGCGTGCCGAGAACACACGGAAAGCACAGTCCGTTTGAAACAGACACGGTGATTGGCGTTCGAGTTCCGACCGTGAGGGGAGCAGGTCCCAAACCTCGTTCTAGGAAACTCCCGGAAGGTCGGCTTGTCGCCAGTCATCGAGCTATTTGACATGAGCCGTTTACCGGACATGCATTTCAGAGGTCCAGGATGGCTGGTCCTTGGGCGTTGTCAATGAAGGCTCTTCATCCTCCGTCACTCTGTCGCCTCAACACGGTGGTTCCCTCACGATCCATGAGGTCGACACTAATGTGGCGGGGTGGGGTCTGGGTGCGATACGTCGGCGCAGGTCGGCGCGCTGCTGTTGTGACGCGCCATGCTGGGTTAGCCGCAACAGCGTCGATCACTCCGGTGCCAAGCACACCATAAGGACCAACGAGCAGAATCTCGCGCCCCGAAGCAGACTCTTTATAAGTCGGGGTCACCGATGTCCATTTCGTGCTGAGTAGTCATAGTCAAGATGAATCGTTACGAGGGGAAGCGATCACCAAACATGGGAAGGCCGTTGACGGACTCTTCCTGTGTGGCTTCGTCTTGCAATACATCCCAGTGCTCTGCCAGGAGACCCGTCTTCGAATCGGACAATGTCGGCGGCAATCCAGGCTGCGGGCCTTCCGTTTCCTGAGAAACGGCCGTGCGCGATGACGTAATCGCCTTCTGCGACGATGTGCTGGTTTTCATGGCGCAACGTATCTGGCGCTGAGCGGATCAGAGCGAACAGTCCTTCGCGTCCTGGTGCAATATGCGCGCTATGCTGGATGTAATTCGGAGACCAGAGGCGTTCCGCAGCCGCGTAGTCGCGCTTGTTGAAAAGGATGTCGAAGGCGTCAAGAACGAGTACCTTGTTCTGCTCAGGTGTTGTCTTTGGCATAGTCAGCTCCTTGTCAGTCGTGATGGGCGCCTATGCAGCGCGCGACGCCGCATGGATTTCAGAGATTGGCAGAACGTTTCGCCAGGGCGTAGGCTCAAATGCCCAACGAGGTGGAAGGAAAATGCAGAGCTACCGTGCACTCCGCTGCTTTAAGGCCCCGGAAGCGGAGAACACCAGGAACGGAGGCAAATGGAATGATCGCCGAAATGTCGGATTCTGATCTACTCGCCCGAATGAAAAACGGTGAGGATCACTTCGTTGAGCGAAAGACCGTTAATGACAGTAAGGATTGGCTAAAGACCGTCGTGGCCTTACTCAGCGCCTATCGGCTTTCCGTGCGTTCTGTACATCGGCGTGCGGGACGACGGAGAGATCCAGGCGGGGCCGACCAATTTTGATAGCCTGCAGAAGACTCTGAACAAGTTGATGCAAAGCGCTTACCCGCGCGTCGCATATCTCCCGAAAATCATCACGGACAACGGAAAGCAGGCCCTGGCGGTAATTGTGTCAGGTAGTAGCTCGAGACCCCACTTCGCTGGTCCCTCCTATATCCGAAAAGGATCAGAAACCTTTGAAGCGTCCGGTGAACAGCTTGATCGCTTAATCTCCAGCAGAAGCGGCAAGGTCTATCAGATCTCCAGCTACATAGGAAAGCCAGTCACCGTCGTAAACTGCAGCGTCCTCTCAAACGGGCTGATTACCCGCAACAACTGGCCGGCCAACCTCGTCGTCGTAGACTGCAATGAATTTTGGGTCACACTTTGCAATCTGACGGACAGCAAAAAACATTCCTACATCTTGAAAGACGTCGACCTCAATTACGACAATGACCGCGAACGTTTGCAGTTGGATATCACCTATAGGACTTTTTGAGGGCGAACTGCGAAATCGCGCGTAAATACCCATAGGAACGATTCAGGGCATCTCGCTCTTATCCTCGATTTGAAATCCAGATGGGGCTTTTCCCATAGGTCGACCAGACGCGAGCATCAAAGCCTATCCACGCTCGAAAGCCCTGAACTTTTGTTTCCTTCACCGACGATGTGGTTACCTTAGATGTGGTTACCTTACTGGATACATAGCTGGCTGCACGGTCTTCGAGCATTTTTTTCGCATCACCGAAAGGAAAAGGTGCACGTTTTCTGCCGCAAGCAGTGCGCCAGATATCCCAAAACTCGGTGGACCTTGCCAACTAACGGACATTAAATGAATGAGATATAGGTGTCTAACACCTGGCGGAGGCTGTTTGGCCAGTCAGTTGCACTGTGCTAAAGCATCTTTTCTTCAGAGCATCGTAGTTAACCATGTACGCCACGCGTTCCCGTACTTGGCGAATGACGGTCGATACAATCACAACTAATACTACCTACAATTCTTCTTTTTATCTGCCTCTGGTAAACAACACACGTCTTCAGAGGTGAAGCTGGTGTTCAGTTCATATTGTGCCTGCGGACGCAGGCCGATTCGCAGACTCGACAGTTTGTGCACAAAGCTGTTTCCTATAGTGGCATGTTGCCTCGTCGTCGTAGCGCTGCCAGGTTGCGGATACGTGGCGAACGCATCAGCTACGGATACGACGAACGACGCAGATAAGCAGATCGCGCAAGTCCAATGGGGACGTGGCTCCTGGTTGAGCGCGCTCTCCTGCAGCAGCGCGTCGATGACGGGAGCGGGGAGCGATACTTGCACGGTGACGCTGACCAGGGCTGCATGGTACAGCGGTATGACGGTGAGCCTGGCGAGCAGCAATGCGGCGGTTACTGTGCCGGCCACGGTGACGGTTGCGGCGAATGCGACCAGCGCAGGGTTCACGGCGACTGTGTCGTCAGTCACGTCCGCGCAGACGGTGACACTGACGGCGAGCGCGGGCGGCGTTTCCGAGAGCTTTGCCCTGCAGCTGAATGCAGTGGGAGCGGTACCAACGTTAACGGTCAGCGCGGCCAGTCTGGCGTTCGACAATGTGACGGTGAACACGACATCGACGCTGCCTGTGACGTTGACCTCCACGGGGACGGCGCCGGTGACCATCAACTCGGGAACACTGAGTGGTACTGGCTTCACGATGTCGGGAGTCACGTTCCCGGTCACCTTGAATCCGAGCCTGGCGGTGACGCTGGAAGTGCAGTTTGATCCGACCGCCACGGGGGCGACGACGGGGCAGCTGACCATCCAGAGCAACTCGTCGACCAACAGTACGGTGGTGATCAGTTTAGGCGGCACGGGGGAGAGCGTGCCAACTGAAGTCAACCTGACTTGGGATGCGCCCAGTAGTTCTCCTGTTCCGATAGTGGGCTATAGCATCTATCGATCAACAGGTGGCAGCGCTGCGTATCAACTGCTGAACTCTTCGGTTGACACTCAGACGACCTATGTGGATAGCACAATCCAAGCTGGTGTGACATATGACTACATCGTAGAAAGTGTCGACTCCTCCGGGGGGGAAAGCGTTCCGTCCAACGAGGCCACCGCGACAATTCCCTAGACTCACGGATAATGGGTGGTCGCGGGCCGTCTGTCAGGCGTTTAACGACAATTGGGACCAACGGATCGCTCAAATGATTGCTGCTGTCAACTCCGTCATCAGCGCATTCGAGCGGCACTTTTAGTTGGTCGATTTTGACGGTGGACAGCGGCTCTACCAGAGAGCCCAGCCATAAACGGGAGTAACCTGTCGTAGAGGCACGAGACCGTAGGCTCGTCGCAAATGGACGATTTGAGAGCTCTACAGTCTAACTGCGACAATGAACTGTCCTATCTGTGGCGTCTTAAATCCCGCAAGCCAGCGATACTGCGGCAGTCGTGGCTCCCCCTTGAGTTTAGCCGCTGAGCATCTGCGTAGTCAGGTTGTTGAAATCGTGAGAGCCAACTTTGTTGATCAGAAGTTGGCAACGCTCCAGGTTGCAGATGAAGTTGAAGAGCGCCTGCGAAAGCGAATTAATAGGGGAACGCTCGCCATCGTTGTGATAGTAGTTCTGCTCGGTGCTTTCGGAATCTACAAGTTCTCGGATGCCGTAAACAAATTGGAGGCGGCGTCCAGCGCCGCGCAACTGTCCCGCCTCATCCACAAACAATGCTTCCACTTCGCATGGAGCGGTCAGCTGAGTGTCGGCTGTGTAAAGTACGGAGAATGCTCCCGGAGGATTGAACCGCCCACCTCTCCAAGGCGCCGATGGCGGAGAGTGGCGATTCGCGCCATCGATCGGGAGTCACTCGGAAAGTAAAATCTGAGAAGGCGGAGACCTGCGCCCGTTCAAGCAGCGGAAGGAGTTTTTCGATGGAATGCAATTCCCATCCTTCAGACCGGCTGTCGAGCGTTCATCGCGTCTACATACATTTCCAGGGGCGCAAGGTCACCCGCCTCAATGAATTCGATCGGTGCACGCCTTTCGAGACCTCTATTGGGCGCGCGTTTAGAAACCTGCGCGCAACTGCTTTGTCGCCGGCGAACAGGTCTACAAGGCTCACCCAAATGCGATAGATCCTCCGAAGCTCGCTTTGCAGACTACTTGCATCCGGATGCTTTCGCCGAACTCCACTTTGAAGGGGACTCGCTGGAGGTGCTGTCAGGCTTTCCCGATGAGGTTCAAACGGGCGCTCGATTCTCGCTGCGGCAGCTTCAAATCGGCAGAGAGCCGACATCGCAAACGCGCAGCATGAGCTCCATCGGCTCCGGTGTCTACGAATTGAAAGAGGCCGATGAGCGCGCGTGGTACCGGGCGATCTACCTGTCGAAGGTGGGGAATACGATTTACGTGTTGCACTGCTTTGAGAAGGAGAGCCGGAAGACTGACCGGAGAGACATTGAAGTCGCCAGGCAGCGCCTTAAGCTAGTCAGGCAACGATTGCAGGAGCAGAGGGCACATGACAAGCGCAGCGAGAAATAGGCCGGCCCATATCGTGAAGGGAAACATCTTCGACGCCTTGGGCTTTTCTGCGTCGGAAGCCAGCGCGCTGAAAATCAAGGCGGAGATTCTGTCCGCCATCCTTGAGCATGTGCGGGCCAGGGGCTACACTCAGGCGCAGCTTGTAGACATTCTGGACGAGTACCAGCCGTCGGTGAGCAACCTGCTCAAGGGTAGAATCTCCCAAGTGAGCATCGAGAAGCTGTTGCGCTATGCCGACCGGCTGCATCTGCAGACGAGCATCACAGTACGGCCCATAGAGGGGCGAAGCCGCGGTGTGAGAACCCGCGCCACGGCAAGCGCGCGACGCCCAACGCAAAAGCTGGCAGCGGCAGTTTAGCTCGCTTCGAGCTTTCAGACTCGTACCAATGTCACGACGTCTGAAGAGACTCATGCGGATACCTCACTGTTTTCCATGCTGCAATGCAGCGCGAATGGTCCTTATATCCAAAAACATCTTCTGCGGGCCTTCCTGTGGGGCCCCTTCAACAGGAATGAACCCATAACGTGCGTACCATCCAACTTTGTCGCGGTACGCATCCGTGATGACGCAGCGACAGCCGACGTCCTCCGCAACCCGCAGAATGGTCTTGAATGCTTCGGAGATCAATGCGTGGCCGAGAC
>Ga0182015_10004720_pt1 | contig 14534 bp, 10 predicted proteins | sample 712P3MmetaG_FD_120478 | JGI IMG/M metagenome (GOLD analysis project Ga0182015, IMG submission 120478) | Permafrost microbial communities from Stordalen Mire, Sweden - 712P3M metaG | ecosystem: Environmental > Terrestrial > Soil > Wetlands > Permafrost | place: Sweden: Stordalen | collected...
ACTAGGCCCGCGCCAATGAGCGGGGGTTCGGCGGTCAAGACCGCCGTGGGGTGAGGGGGATCACCCGTTTTGGCAGCGACCATCGGGAGCGAAAAACGGGGACACGCCCCACGGCGCCCGCAGGGCTTGGCCTTGACGGCCAGGGGGCCGCAGGCCCCGCACTCATCGACGAAGGAATTCAGCCGAAGGCTGGCCGAGTTATTTCACGCGAGGGATCGTCACCGAATGGCCGAGACGCGAAGCGGCTCGGGAAGCGCCATCAATGGCGCGCGTAGAGCCCGGTCCGGCGTCAGCCGGACGCGACCAACTAGAGCGTGATCTTCCAATAAGCGAGCGCCGTCGTCACCTCATCGCGCGGATAATGTTTTCCGGCGTGTTCAAGATCGCGGCGGATCGCGGCCTTCCGTCTTTCAGCGGAAGCCTGAATGGCTGGCGTTAGCGGTGCCACGCCCAGAGGAAGTTTCTCCAGCGGCTTCCTTGGCCAGCTCTCAGGGTAGGATTGCCAGTCTATCCATGTATCGAGGGCCGCATTGATTTCGGACATTCTTTCGTGATCGCACTGCCACTCATAAAGATTGCGGGCGCAGAGTCGCAACATCGCCTTGATCTCCGGCATGGTGTCCGTGAATGCCTTGAGCGGGGTCGGCAGCAAGACCATGTTGCCAACACAAGAGTAAAATCGCCGGTCCATAAGCACGACATTGGAACTCTGATACCGGGCGTCGTCCACGCCCCAAATATGGCAACACGACCAGTTAGGCCGGAGATTCTTTCGCAGCCCCAACGCAAGCGTCAAAGTCTCGTTGGCGTATGTGTTGCTCTCAGCCTTATGCACCGAAGCGCCGGTTTCCCGGTTCCGATTCATCTGCGGCTCAGACCAATTGCTCTTGTAGAAAGAGCCCCGGCGTGAGTGCTCGGGATACCAGAGAGGCAGAAATTTGAATGTATCGGGGGAAACCCAACGCGCCGTACGCTCTATGAGGGATGCGATTTCTCGCAAACCGATGACACTGCGCAGCGTTTCCAAACCATCTGAGATTTCAGCAACGCTCATTCCCACGTCGATGTCTTGAAGCCCAAGCTCTTTGCGTTTTCGGACACTGATCGCTTGATCTGGTCCGAAGCTCCGGCGGGAAATTCCGCGTTGATCTCGACTGTGATTTTCAATTCAGCTTGAGGATCAGAGACGAGATTGCTGATAATTTCCTCTGCCAGTTGCACGAGACGCATTTTTGCCGTCGTCGGGTTCACCTCGACGGAGCCGTAGAAAGATTTCGACTTCGGAGAGCCGGTGACAGGCCCGTCGCCCAAACCACCGCCCGGATGCACTACGGTCGTGGGTTGCCCATGCGGCCCTGCTGGCGACGGTGTAGTCGCGCCAGATACTCCAGCATCAGGCTTGGGTTCAACAGGCCGACTCGCTTCATATTTCTTTGCCGCATCGGGCTCGATAAGAAGTAAGGTGTCGTCGAATTGAACGTTGGCATCGCCAAACCGAAAACCCTCAAAGGCGTCGCCGCTCTGACCGTAGGCAGTGCCGAAGAAGTCCTTGGTGGTTGCCCCCTTAGCGATGGCCTGTTCGAGTACATGACGTTCCTCAAGCCGTGGTAAGTAGAGGTAGCGTTGCATATCCTCCCACAAGGCCATTGCATTGACCGCGACCTTGCCATCCTTCCAGTAAAGCTTCTTTAGGGTCTCGCGCAGATGAATCGGCGACCAAGCGCTGATAATCAACTCGTTGTCATGGCACAGGCGCTGGATTTCAGCACCTAGAGCGGAGCCACTGGTGTTTAGCGGAAAGGCTTCGATGCTGGGCTGTCGATCGGTGGGTGTCGCCAGCACCGGGCACAGAAGCCACTTGTAGCACTCGCGCGCAACGCGCGGCAGCACGTCTTCGGCGGACTGAAGTTCCTTCCTGGCCTGCTGCTCCTGAAGGTTGTCAATGTTTAGCCGTCCGGCTTTCACGTCATCGACAATCGAGTTCCAAGCCAGCGCCGTGCGCACGCAGTCGCGCATCCGAGTCAAAGACGCGTGATCAGGGGCAATAAAAATTAGCCGGTTACCGCGATGACGCGGTTTAGGCCCATTGTTGCGAACGAAGTCGATCACCTCTTCGGTGGCGATGCGCATCTCCTGTTTGCTATAATATTTCTCCGGGGGGAGAAGCACCAAGCGCAGTGCGCCGTCGTCGGGCACGTCGGCGTGCGGCGTGAAGATATGACTACCGCCAAAGATCGATGCTCCGCTGATGAGCTTGCGCAGCACGTCAGCGACCTTGCCCCGCACTTCGTTCTGGTCATTGAACCTGCCCTTCCGGTCTTCCATCTCCCGGCGCAGGTTGGCGCGGGTGTCAAACCAGAAACGTGTTACGTCGTGCGCTTTGTCGCCGGAAGAGTTTAGGTAATGCAGACGGTCGGCCAGCCGGTTGAGGGCGTCGGAAAAGGTAGAAGATGCTTGCCCCGGCTGAAGGCAGCCCAACAGGACACGGGCTCGATCCAGACCGCGAACGCCTTTTTGTGTTCCGGCTGCCGAGGGTGCGCTCCCGAGGAAAATTGTTCGCGCCACGCGGCGGGCGGCATTGATAGAACCAAAGCGCGGCTCTTTAGATTCAAGCTCTGTGGTCTCGGCCCGTTCGCCGTCGATGTCCTTTTCGAGGACCGCGTCCCATCCCGGCGCAAGGTAGTAAGTCAGTTCATTCCGCGTGTTACCGTCGTAGAGCGGCAAGCTGCCGGGAAGAATCATCATATCCTGATTCTGATCCTTCCAAAGCCGGTAGATCACCTTCGCCATCAGCTTCAGCACGCCACGGGTGCGCTGAAAACTCTGAAGCGTCGTCCAGTCTTCATAGAGGCGATCAAAAACTTCCGGGTGAATGGGGTAGGCCTGCACCAGACGGTTAAAATATCTTGCCTCCTGCGTTTCGGACGGAAGTTTCGAGCCTTCGGCCACGTAAGTGTTGGCAAAGGCGCGACATACTTCGTCGCGCGCCGGGATATCGCGTACCGTCTCAAAAAGGCGCCGACGAACAATCTCGAATGCTTCCTCAGTCGCAACAGGCTTCCACAGCGCCTGCAAGCGCCCGAATGTCTTCTCCAACGCCTGAAGCGCCGCCATGCCGCGATTGCTGCCCGCCTCGACTTCAGATTCTGGCAAAGACGCCAACATAATAGCAGTAGGCACGAGCTTGATGGCTTCGGTCAGCGCCTGCACAAAAGAGAGATTGCTATCGTAGCTGCCACCGCTCAACACCTGACCATTAGGAAACTGGCGAACGTAGGCGACCAGCTCATCCACGAGCACCACACAAGGGGCATATGTCTCCAGCAATGTTTTCAGAACATTCTTGCCGGGAGAAGTACCAGTCGTGTCGGCCTCTTTGACTAATGCGTAGCCTTCTTCACGACCGAGTTGCCACGCGAGTTCACCCCATAGGGTATTGATGGTTTGTTTGCCGTCTTTCCACGGCTGACCCGGAGAGCGTGCGGTCCCATCGAGCACAACCACGCGAGCTTTCGGTACGTCCATAATACCCGCATGATCGAGCAAATCGGGAATGCCGAGCAATTCCTTGAGCGGGCACTCACGCGTGGCCAAATGATAGACGGCCAGCATGGTGTGCGTCTTGCCACCGCCGAAAGCCGTTTGAAGTTGGATAACCGGGTCACCGCCTTGGCCGTTAAGCCGGCGCGCGACAGAGGTCAGCAGCAAGCTCATGCCTTCTGTGATGAAAGTGCGCTGAAAAAAGGCCGTTGCATCCTGATATTCAGGGGTTGCCTTGCCGGTGTGAACGGCAGTGATATCCGCAGCGAATTCCGATTGCAGGAATGTGCCTTCAAGCACGTCGGTATGGGGAACAGCTATTTCTCGCCACGGTTTCATCGATTCGCGCTCCGGTCTATTGGCATGTCATTCAAAGAGGCTGCCTTGTTTCTTTTCGCTTGGTACAGCACTGGCAGCGGTCTCAATGCCGGTCCAAGAGGTAATGACTTCGTTATAAGCGCGAGCGTCCTCGGACCAACCCTGACGTTCGCAGAGGGTATTGAGGCGATAGGACAATTGGCGGATCGCCTCGGATTTCCCGGTCACGGCTGCAAGGAGTCGGCCTGCGCCACTTTCGCCTTCATTCTTCAGAGCGCGAATAATCTGATGGAGCGTTTCCCACACTGGAAGGCGGGCTTCGCTCTGCGGGTTCCAGTCGGAAGAATATTCGGACCACTTCCGTAGGCGGACGATACCGCCGCCAGATTCTACGACCCCCGCCCCGCGCACATGGTCTACACTCGTTCCCTTGGCACGGGCGAGCGTATCGGCATCGCCAAACCGACCCTCTTTCCATCCATTTTGTTCAAACCAGTGCAGACAAAACTGCGTGTCGTGATCGAAATCGTCTTCAGCTAGGAAGCGGTTGATGAGCTGAAGGGCCGTGCGGACCGTCATGGGAGAGCCATCGGCCTCCAATACTGCGGCGTATTTGGAAAACACCGCCATGCCCGGCCCGATGATAGCCTGTGAGAGGTCTACAGGAGCCACTGGCGAACGGTCATCACCTGAGCCTTTGGTCATCTCGTCCAGCGCTTCGGGCAGAGAGGCGTTTAATTCACGCAAAAACTCCCGTCTGGAAATTGTGACGGCATCGGCTGATCGTTTGCGACAGACTAGGATGACGCTAGAAGCGAGGGAGTTCGTCATCACCTTCACACCAGATGGGCGTTCAGTTCGCATCGGCCATGTGCCTGTGAGCTGAAGTCCAGAGCGATAAACAGCTTCTAAAAATGATTCCCACCCGGTTGAGGAGGTTCCGGCATTATTGTCAGTTTCGGATTGTTTGAAGGCATAGTAGATCGTGATTGGCAACGCCGGATGCCCCTGCTCGGCGAGGCTATTCATCGCCTGAGTCATCCCATTCAGGAAAAATGCTTCCGCTTTCTCCTTGCTCCCGTGCCGGTACGGAGTTGCCACCAATTCTTCAGCTTTTGGGACCGCGATCGTCGCGAGAAGAGTTGGGAAGATGGGACGCAGTGCCCTGCGTAGCCACACGTAAAAAAAGTCGGAAAGATCAGCGTATCCGATATTGTCGTAGTAAGGCGGATCAGTGGAGATTACTTTACCAGTGCTGATTGTCTGGGTCTGTGCGTCAGCTTGACTGACGAATGCACCGACTCTGTAAGCCGATACATTTTCTAAGCTGCGTGCCATAGATGTGGTGGTTACGCCAAAATCTCCCGCAGCACCGGCAAACGGATTGACCTCGGGAAAATCCCAAGCCATGGGTATGGCTTGGCGTGAGAACAAGTTGACGCTTTGTTCTCGACCTTGTGACCATACAACGAGCGAATTGAGCGTGTTGGCTGAGCGGCTCACAGCTAGGCCAAGCAATACCGCAACAGCTTCGGCGTAGCCCGTAGCAGCAGCCCCGCCGCCTTCAAGACCTACGCCGTCGTCGGACATTCCGGCGGCAAGTGCGTCGCGAAGAATCTTCTCCCGAGTGTCAGTCACCAGATCGCTGAACGTAGTCAAAGCGACGAGCTGTCGTGCCGTAAAAAGATCGCAAAATTTGTTAAGGCCGTAGAGCGGCGTTTTGAAATCGCGTGGATTATTAGGCAGATCCATTTCGGGCTTCCAAGATGGCTCCGCCTTCGCAGCAACGGCTTCAATTTCGGCATTTGGTTGGAGATAAACTCGGCCGGATGTGCTTTCGGCCACTACGGCCATAAGCTTCTGCGCCATACGCCCAGCTTTTCCCTCGGCACGGATATAATTGTAGTCGATTGGCGTTGCGGACATTAGGCAAATGAATGCGGCCCGTTTGCCCGCCGTTGTTCCGCCTTTTGACTCCGGTGGCGGCTTGCCCATTTTGACTGTGAACCTGTAACGATCGCCTTGAACGATGGGTTGGACGTAAGCCTCTCTATCTTCCTTGCTGGAAAGGATAAAGGTGGAAGCCAACGGCACATCCACATGAGAGAATGCCGGGTTAGGACTCTTGACTGTACGCGCCCACAGCCATGCAATGACCGTGAGTTTCTGGCCGACGAGTGGTTTAAGATCGGGTCGTTCGCGAGCCATTTCCGCCGTAATCTCAACTGGAGGATACAAGTGTCCGATCCGCTGTTGAGCCTGACTACGCATCCAAGCGCCATACCGGCGCACGTCTTCTGCGAGGCCGGCTGCACCCGGCCAATCTCTTGGAAGGTCGAGTCGTTCGCCACTGCCGTCCGGAGCCAACGGCCCCACTGGAGCGCGCCCAGCAAACTTCGGCGGAATCTCGATCATTGCCTTGTTGATGAGGACGGCCACCGGGTTAAGGTCAGACGCGTAGGCTTGTAACCCAAGACGTTGCGCCTCCAGCGGGATTGCACCGCCACCGGCAAAGGGGTCGTGCAACGCGGGAATGTGGTCCGGATTGAATAACTCGCTGGCTTGCGGGTGGTCCTTGTTCAGCTCACATACTTCGCGCCACGATCGTCTAATCTCGGCACGAGCAGCATCTAGTACGACCTCATTCGTCGTGTTCTCCCACAATACGAGGTCCTCAATGATCTTGAAGAGGCGTTTACGTTCGACTGCGGCCTCCTTCTTGTTCTTTCCATATTTGAACCCACCACCTTGCTGGTAACCTGGATCATTGACCAGTTGAGAGAAAATGACGGCGCGCGCCGCTGCAAGCGGCCGCCTCGCCCACCAAAGGTGCAGCGTGCTGGGATGTCCATGTCTAATGGACTTCTCCTTCGCTGCGGCGACATTAATTGAGTCTAGCGGGAGCGCCACTTCGATGAGTTTGCGTGGTGATTTGATCGGCGCTGTCATATTTTTTGCGCCTGTCTCGAATGGACTGCTTCGAGCTGGATAAATCCAGCCATTTGGTCGACTAACTCCTTGGCTCGTTTCGAGAGGATAAAAAAGCTTTGTGGCGGATGGTAAATCATCCGAGCAGCAAGTTCTGTTGTATGAACCGGCTTATTTGAAAATTGAAATGCGCCGAGCTTATAACAGCCGACGTGTCCATCGCCCGAGATGTAGGAGTTTATCTCGCTGGCGGATAAGTTTATCTCGCGTCCTGATGCGATAGCGAGTTCTGTCGTTAAGATAGTGATGGTTTCGATCTGCGCTCTTCCGCAAATCGCCCCCACCGGATTATTGATGTGGAAATATAGCCACTCGAAGGTTTTGTATTTGGGTATTCGTTTCCGGATCACTGAGCTAAAATCTTGTGCAAGTAGATGCTGGTGCCACCGCGCAGCGAATGACACCACAATTGCATTGGATTGCTCAGCATCCGTGGTGGCCTTCGCTCGAAATAAGCTCTGATCGGTCATTCGCTTCATTCGCTAAATTGGCTGTGTTCGTTTTAGCAAGGTTTCAAGATCGTAGTTTACGGACGAAACGCCCCAACCCGGTTCGGCTTCGAAGGGATTGCGCAGATAATAAGGTCCGTCTATCTGCTCATTCTCCCCAACCAGCACGATTGCGAGGCGGAATTTGTCGGCTTGGTTCAGGGCGTAAAGCATTTCGTTGCGCGTAATTGTCACCGTGCCTGCGCCCTTTATGCGCCCCTTGACCTCGATGTGACGGGCGTCCGGTTGTTTGCCATTCACAGCCGGGGGGTAAGAGGTAATATCCCATCCGCACTTCTGAGCTGAGACATCCACTATGCGGCAGCCACGGGACTCTTCGTCCCGACGGACGGCGTCCATTGCAAGTTTTTCGATGCGAGCGCGGGCCGCTGGATCAGCCGAAAACTCGGAGCCGCCTTCGGCGGACGTTTCTCCACGCAGACGACGCAGTAATCCACCGGGAATAACCAGAGCGCCACCAAGTGCCACAGGCGTAGCCGAAGTGACGTGGCGCATGGACAGAAGTTCCTTTTTCCGACCTTCAAGACGACCTTCGAGATCGGAGACCGTGCGACGTGCATTCTCAAGATTCAGTCGCACGTCCTTGCCAGATTCTTGATCTTCTTTGAGTTTGAGCCAGCGATCAGACCAGAAGGCTATTTCCTTGGTCAGTCGCTCGTGGACGGCAGCAAGGGTCTTATCTACGTGGGCGATGCGACGTCCGGCGACTTCCTTAAAATGTTCTGGCACAAGGGTAGCCGCCGCAAGCGCAAGCGCACGCTGTTCCTGATCAGCCCGAATCCATGGCGCATTGACCAAATCCATGAACAGCGCGCGGTCCGCCGTCTCAAGGGATTCAAGATCGAGGTGCGGTGCCCAACCTGCGAACGCGGCGGAGCCATCGGGTGCGACCCGGACGAACTGAAGACGCTTAGATAGCACCTGATCGTCGCCGGATTTGATCTCATGCGTCAGTAGGAAGAGGAGGTGCGGCTCCTCTCCTTCGTCGGCAGGGTCCACAAGAATGGCACCTTGGCGGAGGAGATTGCCATGCTGTTCCAGAAGTATGTCGCTGACGGCCAGCATCAAAGGATGTCCGGGATGGAGCATGGCGGCAAAGGCTGCGCCAGGTCTGTCAAGCGGGCGGACAGCTTCGCGCGTGAAACAGACTCGCTCATAACGCCTGAGCACTGGTGCAAGTTCGCGGCGGTTGCGGCCAGTAATGACGCGATCGCGTTCTCGGATCGACGCGGGAACGTGCGTGATCTCGAAGCGGGCCGGTTCTCGCGGGTGAATAGAACCGCCCAGTGCATCGAAGGCTTTCATGAAAAAGGACCGGACGAAGTAGGGCTGAAGACGTCGGGCCTCTGCTTTTTCCATCTCCTCCTTCACAGCGAAGAGGCGCTCGGCGTTCATCGATTCCTGTGCGAGAGCGTTGCGATTAAGAATGTCGCGAAGCTTGTCGCGATCAAAAGCATTCTCTACACGCTGACCCAAACGGGCGCGTACTTCCGGCTGATCTCCGTAACGAATGGCTTGAAGAAGAAGGTCCTTGAGGCTGTTACCCTCAAAGACTTCGCCAAGAATATCGAAGACGCGGCCATTGAGTGCTGTGCTCTCAACGCTGAGTTTTTCGAGAAGCCGGAAAAAAACATCACCTTCGCGGGTTTCTTTAGCGACAAGATTCCAAAGGTGGCAGACTTCCTGTTGGCCGATACGATGGATGCGTCCGAATCGTTGTTCGAGGCGATTCGGGTTCCATGGCAGGTCGTAGTTGACCATTAAGTTGGCGTTCTGAAGATTGACGCCTTCACCAGCGGCATCGGTAGCAATGAGAACGCGAACATCTGGGTCAGAACGAAATATCGCCTGAATGCGGCGGCGTTCATCACGGTGGGTTCCGCCGTGGATGGTCACAATGCATTCATTGTTACCAAGGACTCCGGCGATCTTCTGGTGGAGGTAGTTGAGCGTGTCGCGATGCTCGGAGAAGATGATCAGCTTACGCTGGCGCCCGCCTGCGTCCTGCATGGCAGGATCGTTCTGCAAGATTCGGGAGAGTTCATCCCATTTTCGGTCCTGGCCGGAGGCGACGACAGCTTTGGCTTGAATTTCGAGTCCTTGGAGAATAACGATCTCCTGCTCCAACTCGGCGATGGTACTGGCGGCGGTGGCCTGATCGACAAGGGTTTCTTCGAGGTTCTCTTGCTCCTCGGCGTTTAGATCGTCGTCGTCCTCGGGGACATCGGCCAGTGTCTCGGCAAGGATTTGCTGGCCACGGATGCCGAGCCTTTCCTCGCGAAGGCGACGTTCGAGGCGTTCCTTGCGCCGCTTTAGGGATTGGAAGATAGCCTCGGGGCTGGACGCGAGGCGGCGCTGCAAAGCGGTGAGTGCGAAACCGACGGAGCCTTTGCGCGAACCGTCAAGCTGGTCAGCCTTGCCCATTTCCGTCTGCACATATTGAGTGACGGATTCATAGAGGGCGACCTCGATGTTGGAGAGCTTGTAGTTGACCGTGTAAGCCTTGCGTTCGGGAAAAAGCGGAGTGCCGTCGAACTTCACCATCTCCTCTTTCACCATGCGGCGCATGAGATCGGAGCAATCCACTTGGTGGACGCCGTCGCGGAACTTGCCGTAGAAGCGATCGGAATCAAGGAGCGACAGGAAAAGCTGGAAATCCTCCTCCTTTCCGTTGTGCGGCGTAGCAGTCATCAGCAGAAGGTGCCGCGTGTGCTGGCCGATTTTATCGGCGAAATTGAAACGCTTCGTGCGCTTTATTTCCTTCCCAAAGAAGTGAGCGGAGAGCTTATGAGCCTCGTCGAACACGACTAAATCCCATGAAGCGAGGCAAAGCTTCTCTTGGGACTCCTCATTGCGCGACATTTGATCAAGCCGGACGATCAGGTGGTCATGGTCCTCGAAAGGATTGCCACTAGGTGAAGCGACCGCCAGTTCCTTGGAAAAGATGTGGAACTCCAGACCGAATTTTTCAAAAAGTTCATCGCGCCACTGCTCAACGAGACTGCCGGGCGCGACGATGAGAATACGACGGGCGTCCGCCCGCATTATCAGTTCGCGGATGTAGAGGCCGGCCATGATGGTCTTGCCGGCGCCGGGGTCATCCGCCAACACAAAGCGCAGCGGTTGGCGCGGAAGCATGGACTCATAGACAGCGGTAATCTGGTGCGGCAGCGCCTCCACATTTGATGTGTGGACGGCCATCATGGGATCAAACAGAAAAGCGAGGTCGATCCGCTTTGCTTCGACGGCGAGTTTGAAGTCATCGCCATTGCCGTCGAAGGCCCATGGGCGCTCTACGGTGGCAAGGCTGATGTTCGCTTCATCCACGCGGCCTAGCAGGCGGTCTTTGATCGTTCCCTCGGGAGTCTTGTAGAGGAGTTGCACGGCTCCTTCGCCGATGGGAACGACAGCAACAACGGTCGCGATCAAGGTAGGCTCGATGCCAACCAGCGAAATTCCGGGCTTCAGGTTTTCTAATTGCATCATGACAATTGGAACTCCGACCGAAATCGCGTGAGGCCAATGGTGCTGATGATCGAGTGTGGGTCGCGAATGTCGGTCATGGTCTTTGTGGTTTTCTTAGTCTGAATGGAGAATCGTAACTTCAGCGCTGGGTTTGGCGTGAAAGCCAAGTGCGGCGCCATCGCCGGCTCTTGGCTGAGTGGCCGCATCGTTGGTTGTGTCGTTCGTTGTTGACCGTCTGCGACATAAATTCCCCCCGTCCTTCACCGTCTATCGTTCGTATCGATTTCAAGGGCGCTGCGCTCCCTTTTCCTGCTCGGCCGCTGAACCATAGGCTGCACCGGACGTGTGCCGAGCGACGTAGCCACGCATAAACTCCCGAATCACCTGAGCAGCGGGCCTATCGTCGGCCCGGCAAGCCTCCAGAAAGCTCTCCCGGAGAGAGCGCTCCACGCGGACGCGTAGCCCAGAATCCTTCGCTGCCATGGCAAGAGTGTAACCAATGGATACACAAATGGGTATTGGAGATTTTAGCCCGTTGCACGCATCTTCCCATTGGCGGGAGACCAGCAGCGGCTGGAAGAGAAATTCGCCACAAACTCGCCACAAGCCCAAAGCGGCTCAAACGTACAATCAAGGATTTCTGCGGGTTTCAGAGGAGGGGATTTTGGTGGTAAAAACGGCTCCGGAAGGCCGTTTCTTTCCATAGTTTTCCGTCAAGTGATTGATCTTGAAGTGGTCGGGGCGACAGGATTCGAACCTGCGACCTCTTGCTCCCGAAGCAACGAAAACGCGTTATGAAACAAATAGTTGATATACGCCCGCCACAGATTTGCCACAAGAATTTCTAGGCATACTGATTTCCTTCCCGGCGTGTTGAAAATTACCGGGTCAGTCCGCGTAGGATCGCCACGTCGACTCGCTGCGATAGTATGGGACGGGCGTGATCCGGTGATCGCCTTCCTCTACGCGCGTGATGATCTGACGAAGCTGCTCTATCCCGGCCACAGACTCAGCGTCACAGAACGCTAGAATGTCGCGGCATGGAAAAGCCGCGATGAAACCGTTAGGGGCGAAATGATCGAGAGTGTCCTCCCATAGTTCATCGATCAGGATCAGGCTTGCTTCGAAACTACCGCCGCAGAGGACCATGAAGACATCGCCATGGGGTAGGATGTGGGCGGCCTTTGTCTTGGAAAGTTCCGTCAGGTTTTCAAGCGCGTGATGGTGGAGTTGGGCTTGGCTCAGACCGGCATCAACAAGGTGCCGTTGCTGGACGTATCGAAGCTTGTCGCCTTGAATGACGACGTAAGTGGTGAGCAACCCGTTTCCCAAATCTGTAATGACAGGAATATCGGGTCGAGTGAGATCAACGGTCCTAGTGGTAGGCGTCGATGGCTGGAGATATGCCACCGCCTGATCGCAAAAGTTCCTGTACTCGGCGTCCATCAAGCAGGGGCACCATTTTCCGGAACACCCGCAGCAACAGACTCTCTGGATGATCCCTTACCCATTGATGCGATCATGCCACGCGACTGGTCTGGCTTCACTTCGGCCCGCTCGATGAGATGGCCGTAGACATTTAGCGTGGTGCTAACGTCTTCGTGACCCATGAGATATTGAACGCGTTTAAGGCTGATGCGCTGCTCGATGAGCATGGACGCATAGAAATGTCTCAGGTCGTAGGGCCGGTATTTAGGCCGCACGACGGTCTCTCCGTCTTCCTCGGTCTCCGTGACAAGGCCGGCCTCAATGCACGCCACATAGAAACCGCGATTGCGCCAATTCTGTGGAGCCAGCCATCGACCGTTCTCCGTCGGAAACACGAGGTCGTACCTGTTGGGCACGGCATGGTGCTTCGCGTAGTGATGCACCATATCGAGAGTACCGGTGCTGAGATCGATGAAGCGGCGTCCGGCAGGAGTTTTCGTCACCGATATTTCCCCGAGACGCTCCAAAGCCTGATCAACCTGAACGCCCTTGTCGGTCAGATTGGTCCGGGGCAGGACGACATACTCTTGCGGTCGCATTCCTGTATCGACTGCGAGATAGAGCATGGGCCGGTAGCGGCGCCATGAACGCTGAATCTGGGGGTTCTTGGAATTCGCCAGACGATCCGCAGCGGCGAGCAACGTATGAATGTCAGTCTCGCTTGGGATCGTTACAGGCTCGTCATAACGCGAGCTGGTCTGAACCGTGACGCCGGAGACAAAATCGTGCGCGAGGATTCCGCGCGTCATAAGTTCGCGCACCATGGAGTGAAGCGACGAGAGCGCCTTGTGCGCCACGACCCGGCTATGATTTTTCAACAGCCATGACCGAAACTCGACGATGTCGGGAGCGGTCAGTTCATGTAACGGCTTGGTCCACTCATACGCGCGGATGATGCTGGCGCGATATTCATAATTCTGGACGGTCCCTGCGGTGACAGGATCGCGCCCGTTCCTGCCTTCCTTCTCACAAGCATCAAGCCATTTCTGGAGCCCCTGATCGACCGTGCGGATTTCCGTGGAGAGCGGGCCATTCTTCCGACGGGCAGCGGAGTCTTCAAGAAAGGCCCGCGCCTCTTTCGCAGTCTCAAAGGACTTGTAAGCATAGCCAGACTTCGCCGCCATGCTGGCATACCTGACTTGATAGGAAATCCCCTTGCTTCCGTTTCTTTTTCTTATGTCTGACATGTACAGATAATGCAGTAATTACGGGCTCTTTTGCAAGTTTTAACAAAACTAAGGTTGAGGTCTTAGATTTCTTTCGGCCTCGACTTGTCTTCGCATGTAGATGCTGATCAGCGAGTCCTTCTCGATTTTCAGTGTGCCCTCGATAGGGTCGATGAAGAAAGGAAGCTTGCGGCGACCATGCGCGTCTTTGTCGGCGGCACGCTTCATCTGCTGCGGCGTCAACTGCACACCCATTTCAGCGAGTACGTTGCGGGCCTGTTCGAGGTCGATATAGCAGGGCTGTCTCATGATCCTGCACCTCGTCCTATAAATGGTAGTCGAGGCAGGCCGGGCGATAGTAGTGCGTATCGAGGTGCTTGACGGTTGCGCCAGTCGATAGCCGCTTTATCACGAGAGGATCGCCAAACTCGTTGGTGGCCGCCACTATGAGCTTGGAGTTGGTTACGTAGGAGATGCCGAATTCATTCCTCAGCGCCTCAATATCGTCCAAGATCGCCTGCTTCCATTGATCGAGTGGAATCGTGCCTATTTTCTCGTAGCCAATTACGAGAACCGGATCAATCTTCGCCATAAATGACCTGCCAATATGAATTCAAAAAATATCCGTCGTGCCTGTAATAATTTCCATAATACACTCCGACTATTAAGGCTTAATGAATCGTTTACCATTATCGATTCTGCGCTGCACAAGGCACAGAGCCACTTTGCGGCGATTTCAATTGCTTGGCTGAGTGATGACAGCGACAGACGCCCGAGCCAAGCGCTAGTCGGCTTGCAATCCGATAACCGCACCGAACCTTCCACCTGAGTTCGCATTTCTCATTCGCTGAAGTTTGACCGCGCTGCCTGTGCAGCCGCGTGAACAATTTTTTCCTCTTTCTGTCCTTCTCCGCGCCCGCCGCCCAAGGCGGGCCGTCTGCTGCTGATTCTGCCTCTGGACCGCATGACGGCCCTGATGGTCGGGGCCGCGAGGACAACAGAGGAGAAAATCCATGTCCACGGTCTACTCAACGTCAGCACTTCAATCTCTCAGCAACCT
>Ga0182015_10004721_pt1 | contig 14533 bp, 7 predicted proteins | sample 712P3MmetaG_FD_120478 | JGI IMG/M metagenome (GOLD analysis project Ga0182015, IMG submission 120478) | Permafrost microbial communities from Stordalen Mire, Sweden - 712P3M metaG | ecosystem: Environmental > Terrestrial > Soil > Wetlands > Permafrost | place: Sweden: Stordalen | collected...
CGACATCGACGTCGCCGAGCAGGACGTGCAGGAGGCCATCAACGCCGCCCAGAACTTCCTGCCGGCGCAGCTGCCGATGCCCCCCGTCTACAGCAAGGTGAACCCGGCCGACGCTCCGATCCTCACGCTCGCCCTCACCTCCAAGTCGATCCCGCTCGCCCAAGTCGAGGACTACACGGACACGCGGCTCGCGGAGAAGATATCCCAGCTGCCCGGGGTGGGCGCCGTGACGATAAGCGGCGGCCAGAAGCCGGCGGTCCGGATCCAGGTGAACCCGACCCAGCTCGCCTCCTACGGACTCAACCTGGAGGACGTGCGGGCGGCGCTCGTCGCGGCGAGCGTCGACGCGGCCAAGGGAAGCTTCGATGGCCCGCAGCAGAGCTACCAGATCGGCGCAAACGACCAGATCACGACCAGCGCCGACTACAAGAAGCTCGTCCTCACCTACAGGAACGGGAGCCCCATCATGCTTACGGACGTCGCCAAGGTGGTCGACGGCGTCGAGAATTCCGAGGAATCGGCGTGGATGAACAGCGTGCCGGCCGTGATCGTCAATATCCAGAGGCAGCCCGGGGCGAATATCATCGACGTCGTCGACCGCATCAAGGCGCTGCTGCCCAAGCTGAAGGCGACGATTCCGCCCGCGATCAGCGTCGCCGTCCTCACGGACCGGACGACGACCGTGCGCGCCTCGGTGTCGGACGTCGAGTTCGAGCTCCTCCTCTGCATCGCCCTGGTCGTCGCGGTCATATTCGTCTTCCTGCGCACGTTCGCTGCGACGATCATCCCCAGCATCGCGGTCCCGCTCTCGCTCGTCGGGACCTTTGGGGCCATGTACGCGCTAGGCTTCAGCCTCAACAACCTGACGCTGATGGCGCTAACGATCTCGACCGGCTTCGTGGTCGATGACGCGATCGTGATGATCGAGAACATCTCGCGCTACGTGGAGCAGGGCGAGGCGCCGCTGGCGGCGGCGCTCAAGGGCGCCGAGCAGATCGGGTTCACGATCATGTCGCTGACGGTGTCACTGATCGCAGTCCTGATTCCGCTGCTTTTCATGGGGGACATAACCGGCCGCCTCTTCCGGGAGTTTGCGATCACTCTGAGCGTGACGATCCTCATCTCGGCGGTGGTGTCGCTCACGCTCACGCCGATGCTCTGCGCCAGGCTCCTCAAGCACCGCGACAAGAACAAGGAGGGCAGGTTCTACAAGGTCTCCGAGGAGATGTTCGAGAAGACGATCGCCTTCTACGGGCGCACGCTCGACTGGGTGCTGGAGCACAGGACCCTGACGCTGCTTGTCGCCATTGGGACGCTCATTGTCACGGGTCTCCTCTACGTCGTCGTCCCGAAGGGGTTTTTCCCCGTGCAGGACACGGGCGAGATACAGGGCGTCACCGAGGCGGACCAGGACGTCTCCTTCACCAAGATGGCGCAGCTGCAGCAGCAGCTTGCCGCCACGATCCTAAAGGACCCTGGGGTCGAGAGCATCTCGTCCTTCATCGGCGTGGACGGGACAAACACGACACTCAACAGCGGCCGCATTCAGATCAACCTGAAGCCGCTCAACAAGCGCAAGGGGGCCTCCGATGTCATCCGCAGCCTGAAGAAGGCGCTGGCGAAGGTCGACGGGGTCAGCCTCTACATGCAGCCGGTGCAGGACATCTCGGTCGAGGACATCGTTAGCCGCACCGAGTACCAGTACAGCGTGCAGGACCCGAACGCCGCCGAACTCTCGGGCTACATCAAGACCTTCGTCGGCAGGCTGAACCAGCTGCCCGAGATCGAGGACGTGGCCAGCGACCAGCAGACACAGGGCCGCCAAGCCTCCCTGTCCTACGACCGGTCGACGGCGTCGCGGCTCGGGATCACCCCCCAGAACATCGACGACAGCCTGTACGACAGCTTCGGGCAGCGCCAGGTCTCGACCCTCTTCACGCAGCTGAACCAGTACCATGTGATCCTGGAGGTGGACCCGCGGTTCCAGGTCACCCCGGACAGCCTGCGGGACATCTACATCCAGTCGACGACGGGAATCCCGGTGCCGCTCAGCGCCTTCACGCAGACGTCCCAGGTGATGGCGCCGATCCTGATCAGCCACATGGGCCAGTTCCCGGCCAGCACGATATCCTTCAATCTCGCCCAGGGCGCCTCTCTCGGAGCCGCCGTCAAGGCCATCCAGAAGGTTGAGAAGGACATCAAGAGGCCCGAGGCCCTCGAGGGCTCGTTTCAGGGCACCGCCCAGGCCTTTGTCGGGTCGCTCACAAACGAGCCCATCCTCATCCTGAGCGCGCTCGTGACGGTCTACATCGTCCTAGGGGTCCTCTACGAAAGCTACATACACCCGATCACGATTCTCTCCACCTTGCCCTCGGCTGGCGTCGGGGCGCTGCTCGCCCTCATCATATGCCGTAACGAGCTAACGGTGGTCGCCATCATCGGCATCGTGCTCCTGATCGGCATCGTTCAGAAGAATGCGATCATGATGATCGACTTCGCGCTCGAGGCCGAGCGCAAGGAGCACAAGAAGGCCTATGACGCCATCCATGAGGCCTGCCTGCTCAGGTTTCGACCGATCCTCATGACGACCATGGCCGCCATGCTGGGCGCGATGCCGCTCGCCTTCGGGCACGGGGTGGGCTCGGAGCTGCGCCGTCCGCTCGGAATCACCATAGTGGGCGGCCTCATCTTCAGCCAGCTGCTCACGCTCTACACGACCCCCGTGATCTACCTCTTCTTTGACGGGCTTTCCGCGAGGTTCGCCGCGTGGCGCGGGAAGAAGGACGAACCGGCGGCGACTGCGCCTCAGGCGCCCCCCGAGCCGTCGCCCCAGATCTAGCGATGAACTTCTCGGCACCCTTCATAAAGCGGCCCATCGCCACCACGCTCCTGACGGCGGCGATTACGCTGGCCGGGGCGGTGGCGTTCCGGGTGCTCCCCGTTTCCCCGCTCCCGCAGGTAGACTTCCCGACGATCTCGGTTTCGGCATCCCTTCCGGGCGCGAGCCCCGAGATCATGGCCTCCTCCGTGGCGACTCCGCTCGAGCGTGAGTTCGGCCGGATAGCCGGGGTGACCGAGATGACCGCGCAGAGCACGCTCGGCCAGACGAGCATCTCGCTCCAGTTCGACCTGAGCCGGAACATCGACGCGGCCGCACGCGACACCGAGTCGGCTATCAATGCCGCCCGGAGCTTCCTTCCGATAAACCTTCCGAACAGCCCGACCTACCGGAAGGTGAACCCGGCAGACGCGCCGATCATGATCGTTGCGCTCACCTCCGACCACGTGTCCGCCGCGCTGCTTTACGACGCCGCCTCAACGATACTCCAGCAGAAGCTTTCCCAGATCAACGGGGTCGGCCAGGTCCTGGTGGGGGGAAGCTCGTCGCCAGCCGTCAGGATAAACGTGAACCCGACGCAGCTGAACAGCTTCGGCCTCCAACTTGAGGACGTGAGGACCGCCGTCCATGCCGAGACGGCCAACGAGGCCAAGGGAAGCTTTGCCGGTCCCACCCGCAGCTGGGCGATCACGGCAAACGACCAGCTTACTAACGCGGCCGGCTACCGGCCGCTGATTATCAGCTACAAGAGCGGCGCACCGGTCCGGCTTTCGGACGTCGCGGACGTCCAGGACTCGGTGCAGACCGTGCGCTCCCTCGGGCTTGCGAACGGGAAGCCCGCTGCCCTGATCATCATCTTCCGCCAGCCCGGGGCTAACATCATCTCGACCGTCGACGCGATCAAGGCGGCGCTTCCCCGCCTGCACGCGAGCATCAACCCCTCCATCGACCTGACGATCGCCCTCGACCAGACGTCCACGATACGGGCGTCGGTGAAGGACATCGAGGGAACGCTCCTGATCTCGATCGTCCTTGTCGTCCTGGTCGTGTTCCTCTTCCTGAGGGAGCTGCGCTCGACGCTTATCCCGATCGTCGCCGTGCCGGTGTCGATTATCGGGACCCTGGCCGTCATGTACCTGCTCGGCTACAGCATCGACAACCTGTCCCTTATGGCTCTGACCATATCGACCGGGTTCGTTGTGGATGACGCCATCGTTGTCCTTGAGAACATCACGAGGTACCAGGAGCAGGGCCTTGATGCCGAGGCCTCGGCCTACAAGGGCGCGGCCGAGATCGGTTCGACCGTCCTCTCGATCAGCATCTCCCTTGTGGCAGTCTTCATACCGATCCTCCTGATGGGGGGGATCATAGGGAGGCTCTTCCGCGAGTTCGCCGTGATCCTTTCCGTCACTATCCTCGTTTCCCTGGTCATATCACTCACGACGACGCCAATGATGTGCTCGATCCTGCTGCGCAAGAAGTCGAAGCACGGGAAGATATACCAGGCGACTGAGAAGGCCTTCAACAGCATCCTCAAGGGATACGAGCACAGCCTCTCCTGGGTGCTCGAGCACTCGATCCTGATTCTCGTCGTCGCTATCGCGACCCTGCTCCTCAACATCTACCTCTACAGTGTGATCCCGAAAGGGTTCTTCCCGCAGCAGGACACGGGCCGGTTGAACGGAAGCATCGTCGCCGACCAGGACACCTCGTTCCAGGCGATGCAGAAGAAGATCCAGAGCCTCGCGAATATTGTGAAGAAGGACCCGGCAGTGGACACGGTGATAGCCTTCACGGGCGGCGGGGGAGGAACGACGACGAACACCGGCAGGGTGTTCATATCGCTGAAGCCGCTTGGCCAGCGCAAGGTGAGCGCCGACCAGATCGTGAACAGGCTTCGCGGGCAGCTCGCGGCGGTCCCGGGGGCCACCCTGTTTCTCCAGGCCGTCCAGGATGTCAGGATCGGCGGCAGGCAGAGCGCGGCCCAGTACCAGTACACGATCCAGAGCGACAGCCTGCAGGAGCTGAACCATTGGGGGCCGCTCCTGCTCACGTCGATGAAGGGCATCCCTCAGCTGACGGATGTGAACAACGACGCGCAGAACAAGGGTCTCGCCGTGAACCTCGTGATCGACAGGCCCACCGCCGCGCGCCTCGGGGTGACACCGCAGGCGATCGACAACGTCCTCTACGATGCGTTCGGCGAGCGCGAGATCGCCACGACCTACACGCCCGTGAACCAGTACTTCGTGGTCATGGAGGTGGACCCGAGCTTCTGGCAGAACCCCGGCGCCCTGGCCAACGTATACGTTTCCACGTCCACGGGCGGGATGATCCCACTGGCCGCATTCACGCATTTCGGGGCCGCCACGGCGCCCCTTGCCGTCAACCACTCCGGCGTATTCCCATCGGTGACCTATTCCTTCAACCTGGCCCCGGGTGTCGCCTTGGGCGACGCCGTGAACCTGATCAACGCCGCGCAGAGCAAGGCGGGGCTCCCGACTACGATCACGGGGTCCTTCAGCGGCACCGCGGCCGCGTACCGCGCGTCAATCGCAAACGAGCCCATCCTGATTCTCGCGGCCATCCTCGCGGTCTACGTCGTCCTGGGGATACTCTATGAGAGCTATATCCATCCGGTGACGATTCTCTCGACCCTTCCCTCGGCCGGCGTGGGAGCCCTCCTTGCGCTTCTCATCACCCATACGGAGCTCAGCGTGATCGCCCTGATTGGGATCATCCTGCTCATCGGGATCGTGAAGAAGAATGCGATAATGATGATCGACTTCGCCCTCGAGGTGGAACGGCGCGACCACAAGAGCCCCAAGGAAGCGGTGTTCCAGGCATGCCTGCTGCGCTTCCGGCCGATCATGATGACGACCATGGCGGCGCTCCTCGGAGGCCTGCCGCTTGCCCTTGGATCGGGCACGGGCTCCGAGCTCAGGCGCCCCCTCGGCATCGCCATCGTCGGGGGCCTGATAGTGAGCCAGGCGCTGACACTCTTCACGACGCCCGTGATCTACCTCTACATGGACAGGCTGAACAACTGGATCTCGAAGTTCGGGTTTGCACAGCCTCCCCAGGCGGTTGCGCCGGCAGGCACCCCGGCCGCCAATCCGGCAACCACATGACAGCCAGCACCAGGTCCCTGATCCTTGCGGCCACCCTGAGCGTCCTCGCTGTTGCGGGATGCAACCTGGCCCCGCACTACGACGCCCCGAAGGCCGAGACACCGCCAGCGTTCAAGGAGGCGGTTGTCGACAAGAATGCCGCCGAGGGCTGGAAGGTCGCCGAGCCGAGGGACTCAGAGATCAAGGGGAACTGGTGGGAGGTGTACGGGGACCCGCAGCTCAATGAGCTCGAGTCCCGCGTGGAGATATCCAACCAGACGGTCGCCGCCGCCGAGGCCAACTACCGCGCGGCCCGAGCCCTTGTCTCGGAGGCCCGGGCTGCTCTGTTCCCGACTCTCAGCGTAGCCCCGTCCGTCATCCGCTCGCGCTCCAGCGCGTCGGGCGGCTCGTCGAACACCACGATTGTCTCGTCCGGCCCGGGCACGAACGGCTCGGGGACCGGAGGGTCAACATCCGGGACAACCGGGTCGACCACGGGTAACACCGGCACGACGACGACCGGCCAGGGCCAGACGACCACCACGAACGGCGGAAATAATAACGGCACGCGAACCCTCTACACGCTGCCGCTCGAGGCGTCCTACGAGGTCGACCTTTGGGGGAGCGTCAGGAACGCGGTCGCCCAGGACCGCTACGCCGCCCAGGCCAGCGCCGCGCAGGTGGCGACGGCGCTCCTCAGCACCCAGAGCCAGCTCGCGCAGGACTATTTCCAGCTGAGGGCGGTCGATGAGCAGAGGCGCATCCTGGGGACGACGCTGGCCGACTACCAAGCGAGCATCCACCTGGTCCGCACGCTTTTCACGAACGGGCTCGCCTCGGACGAGGACCTTGCCGAGGCGGACAACCAGCTCGACAGTGCGGAGGCGCAGGCGACCGACCTCGGGATCGCGCGGGCGCAATTCGAGCACGCCATTGCGGTGCTGATCGGCGTTCCTCCGGCCAGGTTCTCCCTTGCAGTCCGCCCGTTCAACCCGGCGCTTCCCGTGATTCCAGTCGGGATTCCGTCGGACCTCATCGAGCGCAGGCCCGACATCGCGACTGCGGAGCGGCAGGTCGCCTCGACCAACGCCGCCATCGGCATAGCCCGGGCGGCCTATTTCCCCCAGCTGACGCTCAGCGCCTCGGCCGGCTTTGAATCGACGACTCTCCCCCAGCTGCTGGACTGGCCGAACCGGTTCTGGTCCTTCGGCCCCGAGCTGGCCCAAATCCTGTTCGACGGAGGCGCCCGCAGGGCCGCGACCGAGCAGGCGAGGGCGCTCAACGACCAGGCCGCGGCGAACTACCGCGAGGCCGTGCTGACCGCGCTCCAGTCGGTGGAGGACAACCTCGCCAGCCTTCGCGTCCTCTCGCAGGAACTGTCGCAGCAGCATGGGGCCACCGTGGCGGCCCAGCACACGGTCGAACTCTCCGTGGACCGCTTCAAGAACGGGATAGACAGCTATGTTAACGTAATCACTGCGCAAAATTCGTTTCTCACGAGCCGCGAGGCCGAACTCTCGGTGCAGCTGAGGCAGCTGGTCGCGAGCGTCAACCTGGTGAACAATCTCGGCGGCGGCTGGGACAGGGCCCACTGGGGGCGGACCGAGCGGTTGGCTGAGCATCCGGGAAGCGAGACGAACAAGGCGGCGCCGGGGGACACGGCGGCGGCCATTCCGAACCCACCCCCGCTGCCAAGTAGCGATATCCGCCCCGAGGAGATCCTGAAGCAGAACGCAGAGGACATGACTCCTCCGCCTCCCGCCGACTCGCACTAGTCGGGGAATGCCCGCGAAAATATCGAAAAAGGCGCTTGACGGAACCGGCCGCGTATTTAACCTATAGGTTAAATAATATCGCCGCATGTCCCCCGACCGCCTGAGCGCCACCTTTTCAGCCCTCGCCGATCCCACGCGGCGGGCGATCCTGGCGCGCCTCGCCGCGGGCGAGTCCTCAGTCAACGACCTCGCCCGGCCATTCAGGATGAGCCTCCCAGCGGTCTCCAAGCACCTCAAGGTGCTTGAGCGAAGCGGACTCGTCGCTCGCAGCAGGCGAGCCCAGTGGCGCCCCTGCCGCCTTCAGGCATCCCCGCTCAGGGATGTTTCCGAGTGGGTGGGGGACTACCGCCGATTCTGGGAGGAAAGCTTCGACCGCCTGGAGATTTATCTGAAAGAATTGCAAAGGAAGGAAACGAATCATGGCCACAAGAAATGACCCTGATGAGTCTCTAGCAGATCGGAGCATCGTCGTGTCCCGCGTCGTCAACGCGCCGCGGGAGCTGGTCTGGCAGGCGATGACCGAGCCGGCGCACATCGTCCATTGGTGGGGTCCCAGGGGGTTCACAACGACGATTGGCGAGATGGACGTGAGGCTTGGCGGCGCATGGAGGCATATTATGCGCGGGCCGGATGGAACCGAATACCCGAACAGCTGCATCTTCACGGAGGTCCTCAAGCCGGAGCGCCTCTCGTTTTCCAATGAAGGGCGAAAAAAGGGTGGGCCGCACGTGGAATTTGAGGCGACATGGACGTTTGAGTCCCTCGCCGCCGGCAGTACCCGGGTGACAATTCGCATGGTATTCCCGACTGCCGGGGACCGGGACAAGATCGTCCGTGAATACGGGGCGATCGAGGGTGCCAAGCAGACCCTCGAGCGCCTGTCCGAGCATCTCCCGAAAATGGTGCCCGCTGATGGCGATTTCGTGATCACACGCGTTTTCGACGCCCCCCGGGATCTCGTCTTCAAAGCCTGGACTGAGGCGGATCACCTGGCCCGGTGGTTTGGGCCCAAGGGGTCCACGATTCGCGTAGCGAAGCTGGAATTGCGCCCCGGCGGCGTCTTCCATTTCTCCATGGGCTTCCAGGGCCGCGAAATGTGGGGCAGGTGGGTCTTCCGGGAGATCGCGCCCCCGGAGTGGATCGTGCTCGTTAATTCCTTCTCCGACGAGAAGGGAGAGCTGACCCGCCACCCCATGGTTGCGGACTGGCCCCTCGAGATGCTGACCACCTCGACATTTTCCGAGAACGGGGGAAAGACGGCTGTCACGGTTCGATGGTCGCCCCTGAATCCGACCGAGGCGGAGCGCAAGGCGTTCGATGGCGGACGCGATTCAATGACGATGGGCTGGACCGGAACCTTCGAGCAGCTTTCCGACTACCTCTCGACGCTCACCAGGTGAGCCAGCGATATCCGCCGGCCGCGCCGTTGACAACCCCGACGAGCGGGCTGGATGCTTGGGCCCCCGCAACCCCCGGTGAAATATGCCCTCATTTCAGCTGCCGTTGGCTGCCTTTCCCAATTGTCTACGGCCCTAGGAGCGCCCATGCCGGATTCCAGCGCCCAGCTGTGGCTCGACACCGTGAAGGTCCCGGAATTCACCATTCCGGCCGACATGGAAGAGTGGACCGCCCGGAAGGCTGAGATCCGGGCGACGCTCTGGAGACTCCTTGGGGAATTCCCGCCTCGCCCCAGGGTGCCTGAGGTTACCGTGCTCTCGCGGACTGACGAGGGGGACTGCATCCTCGAGAAGTTCGCCTTTTCAAACGGCCTCAATGCGACCGTGCCCGGCTACCTCTTCCTGCCGAAAAACGTCCCGGGGAAGGTGCCGGCCATCCTTTACTGCCACTGGCACGCGGGGCAGTACGAGGTCGGGAAGGAGGAGATGCTCCGCCAGAACGCCACCCCCGTTCCTCCGGGCCCGGCACTGGCCAGACTTGGATTCGCGGTCCTCGGCATCGACGCGTACGGCTTCGGGGAGCGGAACGGCCAGGGGCCCGCCGGATCCGCGGAGAAGGGTGGGGCGGGGGAGCTGAGCGCCTCCAAGTTCAGCCTTTGGGCCGGACGCACGCTTTGGGGCGCGATCGTCCGGGATGACCTCATGGCCCTCGACTACCTCTGCTCCCGTCCGGAGGTGGACCCATCGCGGATAGGGGTCACCGGGATCAGCATGGGGAGCACGAGGAGCTGGTGGATCATGGCGCTCGACGATCGGCCAAGGACTGCAGTCTGCGTGGCGTGCATGACTCGCTATGAGAATTTGATCCTCGAGACAGGCATGAAGGAGCACGGGATCTATTACTTCGTCCCCGGCATGCTGAGGCACTTCGACACCGAGGCCGTGATCGCGTGCGCCGCGCCGCGCCCGATGCTGTTCATGACGGGAGACCGCGACCCGGGGTCGCCCTTGAGCGGGGTCAAGGCACTTGAGGCCAAGGTGAAGCCGATCTACAGGCTGGAGGGTGCTGAAGGCGCATTCGAAAGCGTCATCTTTACCGACACCGCCCATGTCTACCTTCCCGCGATGTGGGACAGGATGACCGAGTGGATGCAGCTTCGGCTCAAATAGGCACGGCTTGGAACGGGGGGATCCCGCGATCGGGGCGCCAAAGGCCGATTTTCAGAGGGAATCGCGGATCACGTGAAGGGTAGCGGGCTTTCGCGGTGTTAAACCGTCCGAACAGGCAGATTTACCATGAAAACCATGAATACCATGAAAACCATGAATACCGACCATCCATGCGCCCCTGTTTTTTCCGGTGCGCTCGAGAAGGCCAGAATCGGAACAACCCGGCTTCTATTTTCAACGGGCTTCCTGGCAACAGCTGCACTTGCGGGACCGGCTACAGCTCATGCGGAGGATAGCAATGCGGCGGTCGCGATCTCATCGCGGGTCAGTCAGGACTATGTGCGCCAGCAGCTTCCCGGAGGATCTTACGAGGCGGAGACCTTCGCCTTTGGAAAGGGCGGCATCTGGGCCGGGGCGGCAAAGGACGATACGATCGACAAGATGGACTTCATGGATGTCGCCCGAGCGATCGCGCCGCCGCTTGCAAGCCAGAGCTACGTTTCAACCCGGGACCCGAAGGCGACGAAGCTCCTCATCATGGTCTACTGGGGTACGACCCATGCGCCCGCGCATGCCAATACGACAATCGCCATGCAGAACCTGCAGTCGGCGGCCAATGCATTGAGCGCTGCCAATGGGGGCGCGAATACGGTCAGGTTTGACAACAACACGGCAGGCTGGACGAAGGTCCAGATGTACAACAACTCGCTGGGTTCATCTTCCGTATCGACGCCCGCTCAGGAGACGGCGGACAATGCCATGACCGGGGCGATGGCGCTCGTCGCCGTGGAGGACCGGGCGCGCGACCAAGCCAACTTCCAGAACGCCTCGATGCTCGGCTACGACTCCTGGTGGAATCAGACCGCCAATTACAAGGGGACCCCGCTTGAGTTCAGGCAGAAGGAGATGGTCGACGAGCTCGAGGAGGGCCGGTATTTCGTGGTGCTGATGGCCTACGACTTCCAGATGATGTGGAAGGAGAAGAAGCCGAAGCTTCTCTGGGAGACGCGCTACAGCATCCGCGAGCGTGGCAATGCTTTCGACAGGCAGCTTGCGGCAATGACCCAGCAGGCGTCCGGATACTTCGGCAGGGACAGCGACGGCCTCGTCCACAAGGCGCTGCCCGAGGGCCGGGTGGATATCGGCGCCCAGAAGGTCCTGGCCTACGAACATTGAGGATGGCGCCATGGGGCGCCCCTCCGGGAAAGCAAGGGAAAGCCGCCAGCCGCTCCAGATGCGGTTGGCGGCTCTTGTCTGAAGGGCCGCACCGGGCATCCCCCGGGGGGGCAGAACCGCGCCCTGCAGAAAGGGCGAATCAACCCGGCCATCCCGTGAAGACCCCATGGCTGCGGAAGGGCGCGCTGATGTATGGTTTGCCATGGCTGCACCCGCAGAAGCGCCGCCGGCAACCGGCCCGGCGCCCCCTTTACCCAGCACGCAGAAACCGGTGGCTCCGGCCGCATCCGCCCCCGTCGCGACGCCTTCCTCGGGCCTGACGGCGGCGGAGGTCCTCCGAAGGCAGGCGAAGTTCGGGCAAAATACGATTCCCGACACCGAGACGAGCCCTTGGCATAGGGCCCTTGGTAAGTTCTGGGCACCCATCCCATGGATGCTTGAGGGAACGATCGTGCTCGAGCTCGTCGTCGCCAAGTATGTCGAGTCCTCGATCATCGCGGTCCTTCTGGTGTTCAATGCGCTCCTTGGCTACTTCCAGGAGGGGCGCGCCCAGGCGACGCTCATTGCGTTGAGGTCGAGGCTCGCGCTGACCGCCTCGGTAAGGCGCGACAACGCATGGGCCAGCGTCCCGGCCGCTGCCTTGGTGCCCGGGGACATCGTAAAGCTTTCGCTCGGAGCCGTGGTGGCCGCGGACGTCAGGCTGACCGAAGGAAACGTTCTCCTTGACCAGTCGATGCTCACGGGCGAATCAATGCCCGTGGAGGGCGGACCCGGGCTCCAGACGTACGCCGGAGCGCTCGTCAGGCGCGGCGAGGCCGTAGCTGAGGTGACCGCGACTGGCCCGCGCACAAAGTTCGGGCGCTCGGCCGAGCTCGTGCGCACCGCCCACGTTGAGAGCTCGCAGCAGAAGGCCGTCCTGCAGGTGGTTCGCAATCTCGCAATCTTCAACGGGTGCCTCATCGTGCTCCTAGTCGGGTATTCCCTGGTGCTCAAGCTACCTGTCGGGGAGGTTATCCCGCTCGTGCTCACGGCCGTCCTTGCGTCGATACCGGTCGCGCTGCCGGCAACGTTCACCCTCGCGGCCGCGCTCGGCGCCCGCTCGCTCGCGCGCCTGGGAGTGTTGCCGACACGGCTTTCGGCCGTGGATGAGGCGGCCAGCGTCGACGTTCTCTGCACGGACAAGACGGGGACCTTGACCCGGAACGAGCTTAAGGTGACGACCGTTCACCCGTTGCCTGGATTCGACGAGTCCCATGTCCTCGGCTTGGCCGCCCTTGCCAGCTCGGACGGCGGCCAGGACCCCGTCGACGGGGCCATACGAGCGTCCGCATCGAAGGCGGCCGCCGCAAACATGCCGACCCTGGTCAAGTTCGTGCCGTTCGATCCCGCAACGAAGATGTCCGAGGCGTCCGTCACCGACCAGGGGGGCGCCGCGTTGCGCGCCGTGAAGGGCGCGTATGCTGCCGTGTCCGCAATTGCCGAAACCTCCCCGGATGCCTCGGCGACGGCGAGCCAGCTGGAAGGTCACGGATTCAGGGTTCTCGCCGTCGCGATTGGACCGCCGGGTGCCCTTAAGATTGCGGGAATCATTGGCCTTAGCGATCCACCGAGGGACGACTCAGCGGCGCTGGTAGCGGAGCTGCACAAGCTCGGGGTTCAGGCGGTAATGGTGACAGGCGACGCGCCTTCGACGGCCTCTATCGTGGCGAAGGCGGTTGGGCTAAACGGGGCAGTCTTTCCCGCCGGCCCAATACCCGAGAGGGTGAAATCCGGGGACTACTCGGTCTTCGCGGCGGTCCTTCCCGAGGGCAAATTCGACCTCGTGAAGGCATTCCAGAAGGAGGGCCACATTGTCGGCATGTGCGGCGACGGGGCCAACGACGCCCCGGCCCTGCGCCAGGCCCAGATGGGCATCGCGGTGTCAACCGCGACCGATGTCGCGAAGTCCGCTGCGGGAATCGTCCTGACCAAGCCCGGGCTCAGCGGCATCGTCGACTCGGTGAAGGAGGGCCGTGAGACGTTCCAGAGGATACTGACCTACGCGCTCAACTCGGTGACGAAGAAGACCGTGCAGGTGCTTTTCCTCGCAGTCGGGCTCGTCATGACCGGCCACGCGATCCTGACCCCGCTATTGATGGTCATCGTCATGCTGACAGGCGACCTACTTGGGATGTCCCTGACGACGGACAACGTCCGTTTGTCGCCGCTTCCCAATGTCTGGCGCATCGGGCGCCTCACGGCCGCCGGTGTTTTCGTGGGAGTTTGCGAGCTCGTGTTCTGCTCATGCGTCCTCGCCTTTGCCAAGTTTCGGCTGGGACTCGGGCTCGACGCGCTCAGGACGGTTGCATTCCTTGCCATTGTCTTTGGAAACCAGGCAACCACATACACAAACAGGGAGCGCCGGCGTATGTGGGCCACGAGGCCCAGCAAATGGCTCGTGGGGTCGTCTCTCGTTGACTTGGTTATCGCCTCGACATTGGCGGCTTTCGGGATCGCCATGAGCGCGGTTCCCCTGACGCTTGTGGGAGGCATGCTAGTCACTGCCGCGGTCTTCGCATTTGCGGTGGATTTTGCGAAAGTTCCCACGTTCGTGCGCCTTGGAATCGCTTAGGTGGCGCCGGTGGACGAGGCCGTCCACGACGCCATTGTCGGCAGCGCCGCCCCTCGTAAGTTGGCGTCGGGCTCCGCGCCCACCAATCCCCTGCAGGGGGCGGGGAGGGCAGAACAAATGATGCTGGGCGGGTAACACCCTATTACGGATCCGGTGTCTATGAGGTATCCTTGACGTCCGGAGCCGCAAAGGCGGCCAGACTCATCAAATCCCTATGAAACACCCCTCCCGGATTCTCCTCGGATCTCTCGTCCTAGCTGCCGTTGCGCTAGTTTCGACCGGCTGCGTCGGCGGCGGAGGCGGCGGTGATGTTGAATACGGCGGCGGAGGCCCTTGGTTTGATGGCGGTGTGGTGATCGACGGCGGAGGGCGCGGGTGGTACGACCACAATCGCGGCGGCGCCTACGTCCATCCGAGCGGTGGGGACCGCGGCGGAGGCAATCACGGGGGCGGAC
>Ga0182015_10004722_pt1 | contig 14532 bp, 14 predicted proteins | sample 712P3MmetaG_FD_120478 | JGI IMG/M metagenome (GOLD analysis project Ga0182015, IMG submission 120478) | Permafrost microbial communities from Stordalen Mire, Sweden - 712P3M metaG | ecosystem: Environmental > Terrestrial > Soil > Wetlands > Permafrost | place: Sweden: Stordalen | collected...
AGGCGTACCTGCGAGACCAGTACGAGGGCGGGAAAGACCGCGACGGCGACCACGGCCGCGCCGGCCAGGAAGCCGCCGATCGAGACCCCCCGCGGCGAAGGCGTCCGACGCGATTGCGGTCGCCCAAGCGCGAGCCCTCCGAGCGCGGCGAACCAGAGCGACGCGGCCGGCATCTGCCAGTCCCATTCCACGCCGGCGTGCAGGGCCCACGCGAGTGAGGCGCTGAACAGCGCCGCGTACAGCGCACGGTCTCTGCCACGGCGTACCGGGGCGATGGCGACCAACGTGCCAAGCACGAACAGCAGCACGAAGACGAGGCCGACGATCCCGAGATCCCCGAGCGTCTCGATGTAGAGCGAGTGTGCGTTGACGATCACGAACGCCGTCGTTCGATGCTCGTAGTAGAGGATCTCGAAGGTGTCGGCGCCGGTCCCGTCGAGCGGGTGCGCGCGAAAGGCGTCCAGCGCGTCCGTCCAAAGCTGGATGCGGCCGTCGTTGGAGACGCTCGAGAGACGGCTGCGCACCAACGCCGACGCGGGCGGGGCGGCCTGGTCGACGAACTGGTTCCAGCGATTTTCGACTGTGGAGGGGGCGCCCAAGGCCAGCGCGAGCGCGATCGCCACGACGAGCGTCGCGAGCGCGCCGGCGCGCAGCGCACGGCGATGTCGCTCGATCGGCGAGCGCTCGCCCTCGAGCAGGCGATCGAGGCGAAGCAGTCCGAAGCGAAGCACGACGGCTGCCAGGGCGCAGGCCCCGATCAGCACGCCGAGATGGTGGCCCTGGTGAATCGCCGCAGCGGAGGTCGGATAGGAGCCGGAGAGCAGGGTCGAGTCGTAGGCGGCCTTCATCGCGATCGCGGTGCTCGGCCCGGCGGCGATCAGCGCGCAGAGCAGACCGCGCGGCCGCCCGAGGATCGCGTAGGCCACGAGGCCGATGACGGCGACGGCCAAGCCGCCGCGGGAATAGGTCAGCAGCAGCGTGGCGCCGATCACGGGCAGCGTGCCCGCGCTCAGCACGCGGATCAGCCGGCGATCGTCTCCGGCCGCCAGATGCAGGCAGAGCACACCGGCCACGGCGCAGAAGACGCCGAGCGCGTTCCAGTAGGTCAGCGGATAGGCGAGCCGTCCGTCGGCGGCGGGATCGGCGGTGCTCACAACGATGTCCGGCGCCACCCTCGAGAGCAGCGCCACGGCGGCGACCGCGGCCATCGCGAAGGCGACGGCGCGAAGAGCCCACACGACCCGCTCGCGGGTCCCGCCGACCGAGGCGAAGAGCGCGAAGGCCAGCGCGTAGAGCAGGTCGCGATCGAAGGCGATCGTGGCGCGGCCCGGGGCGTGGGACCAGAACTGCGAGAGCAGCGCCCAGACGGCCAGCCCGGCGAAGCCGATAAGCGGCACGAGCGCCCGGCGGCCAAACGCGCCGAGCGGGCGCTCGGCGAGTGCCAGGCGGATCACGAGCATCACGGCAAGCGCGATATCGCCGAGCGCCACCGAGTCGGGGAAGAAGCCGCCCGAGTCGAAGCTGAAGAACACGATCAGCAGCGCCGGGGCGCACAGCAGCGCACCGCTCGCGGTGGCGCCGATCACGCCGCGCGCATCCGCGTCCGCCGCCCGCATCCAGAGCGTGAGCGCGCCGGCGAAGAACACGATCACGAGGAAGAGCGCCACGGCGAGCACGCCCCCGCCGCTCAGCAGGCCGTACGCACCCAGTCCGGCGGCCGCCAGCAGCGGCAACAGGCGTAGGTATCGGGCAGGCGTGGTGGGCAACGGCCTCAACGTATCCTTGCTATCGGTCGCGGACGAAAGCCGCGCAAGGGTTGCAGTGCGCGGCCCCGGCGGCCGGCGGGGGCGGAGAACAACGGTAGCGAGCGGACGAGCGCTGTCGGGGTGAGCTTCTCGCCCGCTGTCGCGACGGCGGCGCCCGTGAGCGTTTGTGGGCAGATTGTTGCTCTGGGGTGGGCAATTTCACCCCCAGCGGCCCGAAAACAGACCTTATAGTTGCTGGCCCACGAGCGGCGGACCGACGTGTCCCCGAGCGGCGTCGAGGATCCGTCGGCGCGACCCCCCTGTGAACCGGTCTTCTTCCCAAATCGAGCCTGCCAACCTCGCACAGCCGGCGCAGGCGAGCACTCGCCCGGCTGCCGTGCTCGCGATCAGCTCGCTGACGAAGCGCTGGCCCCGCCAGGAGCAGCCGGTGCTGCGCGACATCGACCTCGAGCTGCGCAGCGGCGAGCTGGTCTGGCTGACGGGCGAGAACGGCGCCGGGAAGACGACGCTGCTGCGGATCGTCGCCGGCATAGTCGCGCCCGACAACGGCACCGTAAGCGTCTGCGGACTGGACGTTCGTGGCGCTCGCCGCGCCTACCAACAGCAGCTCGGCCTGCTGACCGCCGGCAACTCCGGCCTGTACGCGCGGATGACCGTCCGCCAACACTTCGTCTACTGGGCTCGCCTCGCGCTCCTCGCCTCGGGCCAGCGCAGCGAGCTCGTCGAGGAGTCGATCGAGCGGTTCGAGCTCAGCGCGCTCGCCGACCGTCGACTGGACCGCATGTCGATGGGTCAGCGCCAGCGGGTGCGAATCGCGATGGCCTTCCTGCACCGTCCCGCCCTGGTGCTGCTCGACGAGCCTGCAAACAGCCTCGATGACGAGGGCTGCACCGTGCTTGCGGGCGCGGTCGAAGAGCACCAGCGGAGCGGTGGCTCGACGATCTGGTGCTCACCGGGCCGCGAGGGTCCCGGCACCCGCGTCGACCACAGGCTGCGACTGGTCGCAGGCGGACTGCAGAGCCATGAGTAGCCTGCGCGCCAACTGCGCCGCGGCCCTCGCGGTGGTCCACCGCGACCTCCAGCTCTTCCTGAGCTATCGCCTGCGGTTCGTCTCGCAGGTCGTGTCCCTGCTGTTCGGGGTCGTCATCTTCTACTACGTCTCGCGGCTCGTCAGCGTGCGCGCATTCCCGACCCACGACGACTACTTCGCATTCGTGATCGTCGGCCTCGCCACGGTCGAGCTGCTCACCTCGGCGGTGCGCACCGTCCCGGCGACCTTGCGCAACGAGCTCGTGAGCGGCACCTTCGAGCGAACCGTCGCCTCGCCCTACGGTCCGCTCGGTGGCATCGTGGCGTTGGCGCTGTTCCCGATGGTCCTCGCGGTGGCGATGGCGACGATCATGATCCTCGGCGCTGTGGTGTTGTTCGGGCTGCCCCTGCACTGGGCGACCGTGCCGCTGATCGTCCCGGTCGCGCTGCTCGGAATGCTCGCCTTCGTGCCGCTCGCGCTGCTGGTGTCCGCGGCCGTGCTGATCGTCAAGCAGGCCGGCAACATCGCGGCGTTCCTGATCAGCGGACTTGCGCTCGCCAGTGGATCGATGTTCCCCGTCTCGATCCTGCCGGCGTCGGTGCGTTGGATCTCAAACGTCCAACCGCTGACGCCCGCGCTCGAGCTGGCCCGCCACGAGCTCGTCGGAGCGGCCATGACCGGGTCGACGTGGGTCGCGGTCGCCAAGCTCGCCGGCTTCGCCGCCGTGCTGATACCACTGTCGATCGCCGCGATCTCGGCCGCGATCAGGATCTGCCGCAAGCGTGGCACGTTGATCGAGTACTGACGTGACCGACGGACCAGGATCGGCCGCCGCCACCATGCCACGCTCGACGAGTGTGCCCGAGATCTTGTGCGGCGAGGCCCCGTTGCGGACAATGGTCGGCCTGTCGGCTGAAACACCACTCTCCCCGCGCAGCGCCGTCGAGCTCCCGGCGCACGTCGTGTTTCGCGCGTTCGCGGAGGAGACGATCATGCTCAACCTGCAGACGGGCACCTACCACGGGCTGAACCGGACCGCCACGCGAATGCTCGAGACGCTCCGCGAGCGCAGCGTGATCGCGGATGCGGCGGCGCTCGTCGCCGAGGAGTACGACACAGACCAGGCCGCGGTGGCGGCCGACATGCTCACCTTCTGCGAGCGCCTGATCGAGCGCGGACTGCTCGTCGTCAAGGCGGACGCGGCTTGAGCGACCCGGCCGCCCGCACGCCAGAGCAACGCGTGAGCACCGGCGCCGCCCCAGCCGGACTCGCGCCCCTGACACGCCCGGAGCGGGTGCGGCTGGTCGCCGAGATCCTGCGCGCCTACGCGATCGTGCGCTGGCGCATGCGGGAGCCCGACATTCGCATCGCGATCGCGCATCTGCGGGGCGAGTCAAGCGGCGAGCGCCGGATCGATTTCCCGCTCACCAGGCGACTTGCAAGAGGTGTCGTGCGGACGCTCACGCTGCTTCCCACCGACAGCCGCTGCCTCGCACGCTCACTGGTGCTCGACCGGCTGCTGACGCGGCGCTCGCTGGCGAGCGTGGTGGTGATCGCCGCCCAAAGCGGAGCGAAGTTCGAGGCCCACGCGTGGGTCGAGCACGACGGCGTGGCGGTGCTACCCCCGGGCAGCGAGGGCTACCAGCGCCTGGTCGAGATCTGACCAGGCGCTGGTCGAGATCTGATCAGCGCCGAAGGTCGAGCTGCGCGAGCGCGCCGCCAGGTGTGTCAGCCTTGTTTGCAAGCCACCGTCAAAGGCGTAAAAGCGGTTTAGGTTTGGGTCCGCCAGGCCGAAACCTAACCTGTGGAGACCGCCGGATCCTCGGTGGCCGCCCGTGCTGTGATGAAGATGGCATTCGCTCACCCGACCGCGCCAGGCGCGCGGGACGCCCGCCGACCTTCCGGCGCCCGTCCGTGCGCCCCGATCAGCAGGCGGCGGTGGCGCTCGTGAGCGCACGCGAGGTAACCACGCTGCCGACGATGGTCCGCGTCCCCCAGCACGTCGTGTACCGCGACTTCGCAACCGAGACGGTCGTGCTGAACCTGAACACCGGTCTCTACCACGGCCTCAACCCGACCGCCGGTCGCATGCTGAAGCTGCTCGACGAGCTCGGCGACCTCGCCGCAGTCGCCACGGCGGTGTCAAACGAGTATCGCCGCCCCCGCGCCGAGATCGCCGAGGACCTCGACACGCTCTGCCGCGACCTGCTCGCACGCACGCTGATCGAAGCCGTGCCCGCGAACAGCACCACCCCTTCGTCGCCTCGCTGATGCACGCCGGGGCACTCCGGCTGACGTGCCGGCGCCCCCCGTCTGGGCCGCGCACGCGACTGTAGGCTTGCGCCGTTGATCGCGGTCAGCTTCGATCCGAGCGGGCGCCTCGACGAGGCCGTCCTCTCTCGCGCGCTTGCCCCGCTGGCGGCCGAGATCAGCCCGCCGGCCGCCCTTCGTCTCGCCCATGCGCCGCCCGTGGCGGCCGCCACGGCCGGCCCTCTGCGCTGCCTGCTCGAGGGCGAGCTGTTCAACCGCGCCGAGCTCGCCCGCGCACTCGGGCTCAGCCCGCAGACGGAGGCGGCCGAACTCGTGGCCCTCGCCTTTGGCAGATGGGATTTGGCCGCCCTCCAGCGCCTGCGCGGAACCTTCGCCGTAGCGCTCTGGGACGGTGACCGCGGCCGTGGCGTGTTCGCCACCGATCACTTCGCGGTCCGGCCCTGGTACGTGCGCCGCACGGCGGCGACGCTGCTCGCGGCGACCAGCATGCGTGCGCTCCTGCGGATGCTGCCAACCGCACCCGAGCCGAACCCGGGCCGCGCGATCACCTGGCTTGCCCCCACGTCCTGGCCGGGCGGCGAGACCCTCGCGCGGGGTGTCGAGCGTCTCCCCGGCGCCCACGCCGTGCTGATCGTCGACGGTCGCGTTTCGATCCACCGCTGGTGGCAGCCGGCCTACCGCGAACCGCTGCGCGCCTCGCGTCCCGAGCTCGTGGAGCAGCTGCGCGCCGCACTCGGTGACGCCGTACGGGAACGACTCCCGTCCACGCAGACCACGGGCGTGATTCTGAGCGGCGGCTTTGACTCCTCAGCGGTCACGGGCGTCGCGGCGAGCGAGAGCGAGACCGCCGGAGCGCCGCGAACCTATTCGGTCGGCTTTCCACAGGATCCGGAGATGGATGAATCAACGCGCGTGCGCGAACTCGTGAGTGCGCGGGGGCTGCCGAGCTGCCTGCTCGGCGTGGAGCCGGTCGGCCTCGTCCGCCTCGCCCTCGAGTACCAGCGTGACTGGGGGATCCCAGCCGGCGGCCCGGGCTATCTGCTCGAGCGGCCGCTGCTCGAGCGGGCGGCGAAGGACGGCGTGCGAGGGATGCTCGACGGGCAGGGCGGTGACGAGCTCTTCGGATTCGACCCCTACCTGATCGCCGATCGCCTTCGCCGCGGCCAGCTGCGTGGGGCGTTGCGACTGCTCGCCACCCTGCCCGACCGCTCGGGGCTACCGTCGCGCGGCGCGGTGCGCACCCTGGTGCGCGAGTACGCGGTGCGTCCGCTGTTGCCGACGTGGGTCGAGCAAAGGCTGTGGCTCCGGGGAGATCCAGGCCGTCATCTGCCCGCCTGGCTGCGCCGGGACCGCCTGGACCTGTTCCTGGCGAGCGACGCGCGCCTGGCGTGGAAGCAGCGCGGCGAGGGCCCGCTGTGGTGGCGCAATCACGTCACCCTGCTGACGGGGGGGCGGGGTGGGCTGGCGGAATACGTCGGCCACCGCGGCCGCGACCTCGCACTCCAGATGCGTCCCGCGCTGCTCGATCCCGACCTCGTCGAGCTGGCGCTGCAGATCCCGCCTGAGCTCGCCTATGGCGGCATCAACCGATCGCTGGCGCGCGACAGCGTCGCCGGCGACCTACCGGACTCCGTGCGACTGGCAGCCAAAAAGAGCAACCTGGGCAGCTTCTACCACCAGACGCTGGCCGGAGCCGATCTGGCGCCGATCCGCTCCCTGCTCACGCCCAGCGACGCACAGATCTATGAGTACGTCGACCGCGAGCGGATGCTCGAGCTCCTGGCGGCGCCGCCGGCGGTCGGAGACAGCGGCTGGAGCGGATGGAGTCTGGTGATCTGGATCGCCCTGACGGGCGAGATCGCGCTTCGCTCGCTCGCGGACGCATCGTTTGCTCAGAGCTTCATCGACGCTCACGACCCGCCAGGCCGCAGCCAATACGAGATCCAGTGAGCGGCAAACTGCGGCTCACCGCTGTTCAGCCTTTTTTCAGTCTTTGCGTCATTTGGGCGCTTGTATAGTCCGCCTCCGGAAGTATGGACTGAGCATCGACAAAGGATTAGACCATGGACAAGATGAACGAGACCATCAACAGCGAGCAGCTTGAGTACGAAGCTCCCGCCATCGTCGATTACGGCGATCTGGTCGCGATGACCGCGGCCAACGGTGAGCCCCGCCTGACCGACGTGCCGGACCGCAGCCCCGTCGCGTTTTCCTAAGCACAGTTTCGTAAGCACAGACTTGCTCCGGGCCCGCGTTAGCGGGCCCGGCTTGTTCAGTGTCGCTGTATTTGACGACGACACGGCACCCCGCGATACTGGCGGGGTGGTCGTGCGTTGACTGAGTTCCCCGCGGCGCCGCCCGAGGTTCGCGTCCAGATCAAGGACGCACCGCTGCGCTTCGAGGTTGAGCAGTCCCTGGCGCGGGCCGGACTGGCGCCGCTGCCGGCTGGCGGGCGTGGCGATGGAGGCCAACGCGCCGGCGTCGTGCTCGTGTGTGAGGCTTCGTACCTGACCCGCGGCGCGCCGCGCAGCCGCGGCGGCACGTGCATCGCGGTGGTGCCCGAGGCCGACAGCGACGAGGCTCGGCGAGCGCTCGCCGCCGGCGCCGCAGGCATCGTGTTCGCGGAGAACCTGGACGCGCTGGCGCCCACGGTGGCCGCGGTGGCCGCCGGCCAGCTGGTCATCCCGGGAGCGCTGCGAACCGCCGTCACCAAGCCCGTCTTGACCACGCGCGAGAAGCAGATTCTCGCCCTTGTCGTGATGGGCTTCAGCAACCGCGAGATCGCCGATCAGCTGTTCCTCGCCGAGAGCACGGTCAAGAGCCATCTGTTCTCCGCCTTCCGGCGCCTCGGCGTTCGCTCGCGCAAGGAGGCCACAGCGTTGATCCTCGACAGCGAGAAGGGTCTCGGCCGCGGGATCCTCGCAATCACGCAGTAGCGCCGGCGCCGGCGCGAAGAGCTAACTCCCGTCGGCGAATCTCGTGCGAGCGTGGTCCATCACCGCCGCCGCGACCGCTGCGGCGGAACCGTGTAGCGGCGCGAGGACACGGAAGATCTGGCCGTCGGTGACCATCTGCCCGCAGAGTTCGAGGTGCCCGACGAGGCGGCGATCGGTACCGAGGTGAGGGATGAACGCGCCGGCGAGGAGCGTCGGTATCCCGGAAGCGTGGAGGGCTTCGATGCGAAGCTCATCGAACCCGGCGCGGCGCTCCAGCAGGTAGAGCGCACCCAACGGCAGACTGGTCTGTGTGAGCGCCGGCCGCAGGTGCTGCTTCGCGCTCGCTCCCAGCAGCGGGCCGAGCCGCTCACGACGACCGGGATCGACGGCGCTGAGCTCGTGCGCTTCGACGTTGGCGAACTCGGGGCCCGCGAACGCGATCACGGCGCCATCCACGACGTCCAGTGCCAGCACGTCGTCGGTGAGGAACTCGGCGCCCTGGGCGATCAGGTGCGTCGCCGTCGAGCTCTTGCCCGTTCCTGAGGGCGCCGACACGCCGACGGCACGATCGGCGATCCGGACCGCGCTGGCGTGAAAAAGTCCGAGGCCCTGGAGCGCCGCGGCGATCGGCAGCGTCTGGGCGAACAGGAGCCGCTGCCAGAACCAGTCTGGACCCTGCGGCACCGCCAGCAGCACCTCGCCGCCGTCCGAGCTCACCAGGTGGACCCCGACCTCGGGCGCCTCGATGAGATACCCGTTGGTGGGGTCCTCGTCGACGGCCAGCACGAGGCTGCCATCGGCCAAACGGCGCTCGACGATCCGGCGAGGCTCGCGCGGCTGCCAGCGCTCACTGAGCGCGGATTCCTCCACGACACTCAGTTCGACCGCGCGTGGTGCTCCGGCGCGCGGCGGCGTTGGCGATCCCGGCAGCGCGGGAAAGCCGGTCACGCGCAGGCCGAACATGTAGACCGCCTCGGCGTGCTTCACGGGATCCGGCGCCGCAGCGCGTCCAGGATGCTCACGGTTGCGGCGGCCCGCTCGGCGACGACGGGCTCACTCGTCTGATCCGGCCCTGCGCACGCGCCGGCGGGCGATCATCCCGCGAGGGGCGTTCAGCAGCAGCCAGACAGCCCGCCACAGATAGGCGACCGCAAGCCCGAGGCGGCCGTGGCGGGCCAGCGGCGTCCACGTTCGCATGAAGACGGGTGTGGGGAAGAACTCTCGTGCGACGATGCGAAGCCGCTGCCAGGCGCCGAGTCCAGGTGAGAGCAGGACGTCGATCCCCTCCGCCGTCTGGATCCCCTGGCGATGCAGCTCGTGACGCGCCGAGCGTACGTCCTCGACGCCGAGCCGACGCGCAAGCCCGACGCCTTCCGGCAACAGGCGCAGACCGCTTGCGAACGCCGGAACGCCGTCAAACGTTTGCGCCTGCTCGAGCGCCTGCCCCCACAGACGCTCGTCCGCCTGCACAATCGCGCGTCGGAGATCCTCAATCGGCCTTCCCTCGGCGTGGTGCGCCGCGTGCAGCCCGACGTTGAGCAGCAGCGCCGGGCGATCGGGCACGCGCAGCTCCGCGCCGCCGATCAGCTGGCGCTCGGCGCCGGCCATCATCGACGCGGCGACGAGGTCGGGCTTGCCCTCGAGCCCGTGCAGTGTGCGGTGCAGATCGACGTTCTCGTTGCCGCGCAGGAAGGCCGTCGCCGTGGAGGACTCGATCGGCGGGTGCGACAACGGGTTCAGATACTTCTCAAAGCCGAGCCGCTCCAACACGCCGACCGCCCGGTCCCAATCGGTGGGCGCAACCAGCAGATCGGAATCGCCGTATGGGCGCACCTCGCCGGCATAGAGCCACTCCGCGAGCACCGGGCCCTTGAGCACGAGCGACTCGATCCCTGCTGACGCAAACGCGCCGGCGACCTCGGCCGTCACGTGGTCGACCATCAGGTTGTGAGCCGCCTGGAGTCGGTCTGCGGGATTCAGGCCCTCGGCGCTCATCGCGACCACCTGGCGAGGGGCCACGCGTAGACATCGATCATCACCGTCTCATGATGACTGACCGGGCAGACCGCCGGACGCGGCCGACTGTCTCGCACGTCCCATCGTGGCTTCGAGGATGTCTCCCGCGATCCGCCGCCGCCGAGACACGCGCGGTATCCGCGATGCGCGTAAGACTCCGCATGTGACCGACGCCTCAGCGCAGGAGTCAAATGGCCGAGGAAAAATTCGCGTCACATACGTCGGCCACGTCGCCCAGCTCTCCGGTGGCGAGATCGCCCTCATGCGGTTGATCGATGCTCTCGACGAGGTCGATGCCCACGTCATCCTCGCGGAGCCTGGACCACTCGTCGAGCGACTGCGCGCCGCCGGCGTCTCCGTGGAGGTGCTGCCGATGCGCGAGCGCACGCGTAACCTGCGCAAGGATCGCGTGCGGCCGAATCGCTTGCCGATCACGGCCTTGATCGACACCTTGACGTACACCTTCCGACTCGCCCGCCGCCTGCGCGCGATCCGGCCCGACCTCGTCCACACCAACACGCTCAAGGCCGGGATCTACGGCTCGCTGGCGGGGCGTCTCGCGCGAGTACCCGTCGTCTGGCACGTCCGCGATCGGATCGCCCCCGACTACCTCAGCCGGCCCGCTGTGTTCCTCATCCGCGGCCTCATCGCAACGTTGCCAGCCGGCGTGATCGCCAACTCTGAGTCGACGAGAACGACGCTGTGGCGTACGCGGGCGGATACCCGGGTCGTGTACTCCCTGGTCAGCGACCCGGTCACGTGGCATCCGCTCCATTACGACCACGCGCGCCGCGATCACTTCGTCGTCGGAATGGTCGGGCGGATCGCGCCCTGGAAGGGGCAGCACGTCTTTCTCCAAGCGTTCGCGAAGGTGTTCCGTTCCGGAACAGAGCTCGCGACCATCGTGGGAGACGCGATGTTCGGCGCCGCCGAAGTGAGGTACGGCGACGAGCTGCGCGAGCTTGCGACACGACTCGGAATCGCCGAGCGCGTCGAGTTCCGCGGCTTTCAGGAGGACATCTGGGCCGAACTTGATCTGATGGACATACTCGTGCACGCCTCCGTCACGCCGGAGCCGTTCGGGCAGGTCATCGTCGAGGCGATGCTCGCGGGAGTCCCGGTCATCGCAGTCGCGGGTGGCGGCCCGAGTGAGATCGTGACCGATGGCGTTGACGGGCTCCTCTACCCCGCGGGCGACGTGGATGCCCTGGCGCAGGACCTGCGGCGGCTGCGCGATGACCCGAACCTTCGAGCCCGTCTAAGTGACGCCGCCCGCGTCCGGGCCGAGCGCTTCTCGCCGCAGGCTGCGGCAGGAAGCGTGATGGCCCTGTACAGGAGGGTGCTCGCCGCTTCGACCCGGTAGCCATGACCTGATCGAGCTGAGCGTTTCGTCCGCCCACGATCGCACCGCTGCCCGGCGTCGCACGTCTTCACGCACGGGATGCCACCATCTCGGCCACCGCGTCGACGGCCTTCGCAAGCCCGTCAGCGACGGCACCGCCGCGGCGGAGGATCGGCAGGGCGAACGGCCGAGCGCCAACGGTCGTCGCCGCGGTCGGGCCGAATTCGGCCCGAGCCGCGGCTCGTCTCGCGCTCGGAGACGACGGTAGCGCGGCCCGAACAGAGTCACCAGCCGCTGCGCTGCGGTAGAGGCTCAGCTGACGGCTGGCGACCGCCTCCCAAGTGCGATCGGCAGCTCGGCGCTGTCCGGCGTTACGTCGCCTAGCGAACTCGTCAGAGTCCGAGACAACGCGGCCAACCGCCACCGCGAGTTCTTCCACATCGCCGACAGGGACGATCACGCCCGCATCTCCGGCGACCTCCGGGATCGATCCGCTTGCGTAGCCGGCGACCACGGCACCACTCGCCTGCGCCTCGACGATGACACGGCCGAACTGTTCGACCCACGTCTGCGTCGGTCGGCTTGGCACGAGTACGACGTGAGACTCACGGTACATTGCCGCCAGTTCTGGACCGTGCTGCCAAGGTTTGAGCTCCACGTGGTCGCCAACGCCCAGCGAGTGCGCCAGTTCTAGGCAACCGTCCTTCTCCGGGCCGTCGCCGCAGACAACCAGCCGGGCTGGGCGTAGCGTTTGCACATGCGCAAGCGTGCGCACCGCGTCGGCGACTCCCTTCTCCGGTACCAGCCTTCCGGCGAACATGAGCACGACCTCGTCGCAATCGAGCGACTGCGCGCCGGGACGGAACACTGCGTCGTCGTAGCCGAGAGACAAGATCTCGATCGGCCCTGCAAACCCTTTGCCGCGGAGCACGGATGCTGCTTGGGAGCTACAGGGGTAGAACCCGGCGACGCGGTGGATCGCGGCGCGTTCGTAGCGTGAGAAGGGTGGCGGATAGCGCTTGTCGATGTTCTGGGCGCTGTACATGACGACCGGTAGGTCGGCCGGCGCCGCCTGAACCCACTGGCGTGCCACTGCGCTGAACGGCTCCTCGTGGATATCGAGGACGTCCGGATGAATCTCGTCGATAAGCCGACGGACCGAGCCGCCGTCTACGTAGGCGTGCCGATTTACGTCGCCGATTCCGCGCACCGGTAGTTCCACGACGCGGAACGACTCCGCGGAGAGACGCGCTTCGGCGCCGGCGTCGGGCCAGCTTGCGGGGACGACGAGCGTGACATCGACGCCTGCGGACGACAGCCCTCGCTCGCGTGCGCGGTGCTGGAAGTCTCGCCCCCCGTGGTATGCGCGCAGTACGCGGATCGCTATCTCCGCAAGGGCCGTGGCACCGAGGGCACAGAATAGACGTGATCGCCGGACAGCCTCGCATCACACCTCCGCGCTCGGGACGCCCACCGCCATCCCGAGGGACCTGGCGGCACGATCTGCGATGGTGAGCTACATGCGTGTAGCCCTCCTCCCGAGCGCCTACGCTCCGGCCGTCGGGGGCGTCGAGGAGTTGACGGCACGGCTCGCCCATCGATTCCAGGGCGCTGGTGACGACATCGAGGTCTGGACCAACCGACATCCGGCCGACTTGCCGCCGGACGAGCTCGTGGATGGCATACGGGTACGCCGTTTCCCTATGCCGATGCCTCGCATGTCGGCTCGTGCGCTCGCCAGCTTCCCCTTCGAGGCAAGACGTGCATGGCCGACACTGGTCGCCGCGGCGGCCGACTTCCGTCCGGAGATCATCCACGTCCAGTGCTTCAGCACGAATGGGGTGTACGGGACACGCCTTGCCAAACATGTCCGCGTACCGCTCGTGCTCACTCTTCAAGGGGAGACCGTGATGGACAACGCGGACATTTACGAGCACTCCCTCGCGCTTCGTATGTCGCTCCGGCGGGCCTTGGGCAAGGCGGCTGCCGTGACCGCGTGCTCGCGCTTTGTACTAGCCGACGCCGAGACTCGCTTCGGATTGGCGCCCGGCCGCGGAACCGTGATTCCAAACGGTGTTGATCTCGCCGAGGGTTTCGCGGAAGAGCCTCTCAAGCTGCCTTTTGAGCGCTTCGTGCTAGGCGTTGGCCGTGTCGTCAAGAAGAAGGGTTTTGATCTTCTACTCGATGCCTTCCAGCGCGTCGCAGCCAGTCATCCGGATCTCGGACTAGTGATCGGCGGGAGCGGACCGGCGCGCGACGACCTGATTCGGTCCGCCGCCGGAGCAGGGCTTAGTGAGCGCGTCGTGTTCCCCGGATCGCTGTCGCGCGGCCAGATAGCGTGGGCCATGAGGAATGCGGGCGTGTTCGTCCTTCCCTCCCGAGTCGAGCCGTTTGGCATCGTCGTGGTCGAGGCGTTGCGTTCGGGCTGTCCAACCATCGTGTCAAGTCACGGCGGCGCAACCGAGATCGTCCACGACGTGAGGGATGCACTCGTGGTTGACCCGTGCGACGTACCCGCACTAGCAGCAGCGATCGAGCGCGTGATCGCCGACGAGAATCTCGCTAATGGCTTACGTCGAGCCGGACCGCGAGTTGCCGCCGCCTTCGACTGGGGGACAATCGCGCCACGCTACCGGCAACTTTACGACCGTTTGACGACGAGCGATTCAATTTGAACGGCCCGAACGGCGCAGGGTGGGCCGATCGGCCGACTAGGCATCGGGTCGTCGATGACGACCAGGCGTCTGCCGCAGAGCCGCCGGATCGCCTCTCACGTGAAGCCGCGTCACAGACTTGCGTTACGGGACCACGACATGGCGGAGGTATTCGATAGCGCCACGGACGCGCTCGTCTTCCGTTTCCGGATCGAACTCGAGAGACAAAGCGGCGAGACCCGCGCGGACCAGCGCCTGACGCGTCGCCGGACTTCTGGAGAGCGCCACGAGTTGGTCTACAACCTGCGGCGCATCGAGACCGGCGAGCACGGCGTCCGGTACTCCCACGGTCACAGCGGATGATTCGAAACACACCACTGGGCACGCGCACGTCCATGCTTGGAGGATCGTCGTTTTTTGGCCGGTGACGCGTTGGGCGGGCACCAGCGCGGCCCACGCCTCACGATAGCGATCCGGCAAAAAGCCCGCTGGTCGCGCGTACTCCACCCACGGCTCA
>Ga0182015_10004723_pt1 | contig 14530 bp, 11 predicted proteins | sample 712P3MmetaG_FD_120478 | JGI IMG/M metagenome (GOLD analysis project Ga0182015, IMG submission 120478) | Permafrost microbial communities from Stordalen Mire, Sweden - 712P3M metaG | ecosystem: Environmental > Terrestrial > Soil > Wetlands > Permafrost | place: Sweden: Stordalen | collected...
AAATCGTGGTGAACGTGTTTTGTCGCAGGCGGACGAACGGGCTCTAACGTGGCCGGGGTGGTGCTTTCCATGGTCCTAAAATTTCGGTCCTATAAGATACTAACGACAGCATACATTGATTCGTTACAGGCTAGGTGGGGCAGACTTGACGGGTAGCTCGAAAGGGCCATGCGGGGCCGACGCGCTGCGTTCACCGACCGTTACTTAGCGCTTGGCTCCAAGCCGATGCTCCGGCCGTCCGGCAACGTGACCTGGCGCCCGTCGGCGGCGTTGGAGCCGTCTTTGGCAGGGTAGCCGTGAACGATGACCTTGTCTCCGATCTTCAGCGTATCGTGGGTCCAGCCTCGGCGCGCAAGGCGTGCCGGACCACCGGTCTCACAGGCCCAGTTTATGACCGTGCCGTCCGGCTCGGTGACGTCCAAGTAATAGTGCACGTGCGGGTTTTCCCAGTCGATGCGCGTGACCACGCCTTCCAGAGTGATTGGCTTCGAGGTATCGAACTCGCTGGCAAAGGAGTGATGCGCGAGAGCCGGCAAGCCGCTCTCCAGGATTGCGAGGCCTGCGAACAATACAAGGAATCGGTTAAGCATGGCGATATCTCAACATTACACTTTTTTCCACTCGCCGCAGGGGGGAACTCGAAGGAATGGTACGCAGCTTTATCCGGTCCTGCGAAGCTGCTCGCGGATCACCCTGCGCAGCGTTGATTCCAGCGGCTCGCGTGTTCGATCCATGAAGTCTCTTAGAGCGTGGTTGAGAGGCTCTGGTAGTTCGCCCAACTACCTCACTGCCGATCAGTCCCGCACTTTGCGGAAGAATGCGCGCAAATCATCCACGAAGAGTTGCGGCTGCTCCAGGCACGCAAAGTGGCCGCCTCGGGGCATCTGGGTGTAGTGCACTAGGTTGAAGTCTTGCTCCAGGAATCGCCGGGGAGGCAAGAGCAGCGGCATTTCCTTAGGGAACGCAGCGAAACCCGTGGGGACGGTGATCCTGGCTCCAGGCGGGCTGGCTTCGTCCGCATTACCGCGATAGATCCAAATTGCGGACCCGGCGGTGTCGGTGACCAGGTAGAGCATGACGTTGGTCAGGAGCTGATCCTTGGTGAAGGCCTGCTCGATCCCATCCGCTGAATCGCTCCACACTTTGAATTTTTCGACGATCCAAGCTGCCAGACCCAGAGGGTTGTCCGAAAGCGCGAAGGCGACAGTCTGCGGCTTGCGCGACTGTTCTCCAAAATAGTCCAGCTCCCGCTGGCGGTACGCGGCGGATGCACGCACCCAGGCGCGTTCCTCCTGGGTCTGCTCGGCTTCGGGCAGCGGCCACGCGGTGGCGCCGCTCAAGTGAATGCCGGCCAGCGATTCGGGAAACTGCGTTGCCAGCTGAACGGTTACCGCTTGTCCCCAATCACCGCCCTGCGCGCCGAAGCGCTGGTAGCCGGCGACTTCCGTCATCAGCTTATGCCAGAGCCGCGCAATGCTGAGGGGGCCAATCGGCTTGCCCTTCGGCTTGGAAGAGAATCCGAACCCGGGCAGCGATGGGATCACTACGTCGAAGGCGTCCTCTGGAGACCCGCCGAACTTCGCGGGGTCTGTGAGCGGACCGATGGCGTCCAGGAACTCAACCACCGAGCCAGGCCAGCCATGCGTAAGGATGATCGGAAAGGGCCGAGGGCCATGGCCGCGCACATGATAGAAGTGAATATCGAAGCCGTCGACTGGGGCCGTGAACTGCGGGAAGGCGTTCAGCCTCGCCTCAGCCTTGCGCCAATCGAAGCGTGAGGTCCAGTAGCCGGCGAGTTCCCGCATGTAGTTCCAGTCGACGCCATACTGCCAGGCGTAGCCGTCGAGCTGGTCGGGCCAGTGCGCGAGACGGACGCGGGTGACGATGCGGTCGATCACGTCTTCGGGGATAGCGACGTGGAATGCGCGGGCTGAAGAATCCGAGGGCGCGACCATACTACGAACTGGCGCTCTGGCCCCACAATCGTGCAGTCGCGATCCTGGCGCCTTCGGCCTGCGCTCTCAGCTTCGCCCATTGAATGGTCGGATGCACTCTGCGAGTGAACGGGCCTTGTGCAAAGCCGCAATCCGAACCGGCCATCACTCTTTCACGGCCGACGATATCGGCGTAACGCATCAGGCGGTCGGCGACCAGCTCCGGATGTTCCACCACGTTAGTCACGTGGCTGATGACGCCGGGGATCAAGACGCGATCGTCGGGAATCTTGACGTCCCGCCACACTTTCCATTCGTGCTCGTGGCGTACGTTCGCGGCTTCAAATTGATAGCCGCCCACGCGCAACTTCAGAAGCAGATCGATGATGTCGCGCAGCGGCACGTCGTAGATGTGAGGCGCATTCCAACTGCCCCAGCAGATGTGATATCGAATTCTCTCCTGCGGGAGACCATCGAGGGCGTGATTGAGGGCGTCGATGCGCCGCTCGGCCCACTTCCGATACTGTGCCAACGTCATAGGCGGCACGATGCGTTCGTACGTGTAGGGAAGAAACGCATCGTCGATCTGGATTCGGAGCCCGGCGTCCAACACCGCCTTGTATTCTTCGCGCAGAGCGTCGGCCAGCGCGAACAGAAGCGACTCCTCGTCCTGGTAGTATTCGTTTTTATAAAACGGGAAGGCACTCGCCGGAGCGACTAGCGGCAGGAAGGCGTCCACTTGGATGTTGGCAACTTTGACCTTGGCGACTGCGGCTTTCAGATTGGCGATGTCGCGCTGAACCTGGGCGTGCCCGATATAGCGGATGGGGCCATTGCATACGGTGGTGGTGGCGGTGGCGCTGTCCGGGACGCGGAATCCCTGAGTGGGAAAGTACTCGGCGTAGAATTCCGGAAAGGCTGCAAAGTCCTGCCCCATGCTCCTGGTCGCCAGAGGATCCCGCGCCTCTTCCGGTGTTGCCGGCCGTTGGGTGAACCCGGAGATCCGCTGGTGGATATACCAGGCCCAGTTGCCGGTCTTGCCGAACTCGCCATCGCTGACGATGTCCACGCCGGCCTCGGCTTGTTGCCGGACCACGTCGGCGATGCATTCGCGCAGGCAGGCCTCGTACGCGGATTTGTCATAAGGACGTCCCTCTTCGATCTTCTCCAAGAAGGGGACCAGCTCGGGCGGCCGGACCAAGCTCCCGACGTGCGTGGTCAGAATTCGACTCGGAATGTGTGCCATGGTTTCCTCTAACTCCCTCCACAGTTGATCATATATTCGCAACCGCGCGAGCGCGAAAGCGGTTTAAACTGAAGGGGCGTGATGGTTACGTACAGAGAAATCCTGCCGAGCGCGCGATTGCGGCGCTACGTGGAATGCTATTGGGGGCAGAGCCGGGAGGGAGCGGGCGATTACCTGGTGCTGCCCGATGGCTGTGTCGATATTTTGTTGTCACGGAGCGGCGACGAACCAATCGGCTTGGCCACGGTGGGTTTGATGACGACTCCGATGCAGGCGCGAGGGGCGCCGGCGCAGTCGTTCTTTGGAGTCCGGTTTCGGCCCGGCATGGCTTCGGCTTTCATTCCGGGCGCGGAGTTACTCACGGATGAAACGAGACCGCTCGATGATCTGATGGGCAGCGCGGCGCGGCGGATGTTCGAGCGCCTGGCGGAGTCGCGCAGCTTTGAAGAGATGGGCGGGGTGATGGATCAGTTGTTGAGGCCCCTGGATCCGCCGGATATCGGTGATCGAGTGCTGTGGCAGCTTCAATCGGCGGAGGTATCCGCGGGGAGTTCCTTAGACGAGTTGATCTCCGAGAGCGGGCTCAGCGTGCGCCATTTCCGGCGGCTGTGCGTGGAACGGGCGGGCGTTTCGCCGAAGTACTTGAGCCGGATTCTTCGATTCCGTAAGGCGGCGCAGAAGATCGCGGTGGTGAGGGGCTCAGGGCAGGGTTCTTTGGCTCAGCCCAGTTGGGCGGACTTCGCGGTGGCCTGCGGCTACTACGACCAAGCGCATTTCATTCGGGAGTTTCAGGAGTTCGCCGGGTGCACTCCTGGCCGTTTTCTACAATCCCGGCGGCGTGGTCTCGGCTAAGATCGAGACACGATGAGTCAAAACAAACCCGAGAACCAAATCGATTACATTGAGCTTCCAGCGACCGACATCGCGGGGACGAAACAATTTTACGGCGCCGCGTTTGGATGGAAGTTCGAGGACTATGGGCCGAACTATACCAGCTTTCAGGACGGCCGCCTGGCGGGCGGGTTCTGGACCGAGATTCCAGCGCCGGCGCGCGGGCTGCTGCTGGTGATTTATGCGAGCGATCTGGGGGCAACGCAAGCGCGGGTCAAGGCGGCGGGAGGGAAGATCGTGAAAGATACGTTCTCGTTTCCGGGCGGATATCGGTTTCATTTTGCCGATCCGAATGGGAATGAGTTGGCGGTGTGGTCGGAGAGCGCGTAGGGGCCAGCACCGGAGTTATTGTTGAAGCATGAGAATCGTTCTGAACGTGCTGGGCGCGTTGCTGGTGTTGTTTGGCGGCGTGTGGTTTTTTCAGGGGATCAATGTTCTGCCGGGCAGTTTCATGACGGGGCAGATTCGATGGGCGGTGTACGGCGGGATTGCGGTGGTGGCGGGCGTTGCGGTGTTGGTGGTGGCCAATCGGCGGCGCGTCTGATCACTGCAGCTTGGCGTATTCGGCCTGGGCTTGCTTGAGGATCGAGATGCCGGGGTCGGCGTCTTTCCAGAGGGTGAGAAAGTCCTGATAAGCTTTCCTGGCTGTCGCCGGGTCGCCTGCGAGCGCGGAGCCGCGCGCTATCCCAAGATAGGACAGCGAATAATACAGACCCCAATTGGGGTGGACCCAAGTAGCGCCCCAACTCGCGCCCTTATGATCCGCGATTTTATGGAACTCAGCTGTCGCCTCCGCGCCTTTGTGCAGACGCAGGTATGCCAAGCCACGCAAGTAAACCGGGGCGAGGTAAGAGCGCTCGTATGGCGAGGCGGATGCCAGCAGTTCCACCGCTTTGGCGGGCTGGTCGCGATTGAGCGCCATCGCTGCTCGAATTTCGGGTAACTGTACTGCATTCCAGATAGTTCCATTTGGAAAGAGCTTCGAAGTCTCCCCGGCGAGTTTCTCCGCTTGGGCCGCGTCACCGCACATCGCCGACGCAAGTGCTGGACGGCTCAGGTGGCCCGCGGTCTGGCAATTGCCCGAAAGCGCATCGGCTTGAGCATCGGCTTCGTCGAACTCTGCAGCAACGGTGCGCAGTCCCCGGCGCAGCGCTGTCTCCGAAGCCCGCTGGTACAACTTGTGCGACTCAAGACGCTGGCCATGGACATTCCGGTTGGCCGCCTGCAAGCCGAAGCTGAGGTACTCCTCGGGCTTGCCAGCGAACCATTGAGTCTCCTTAGCGATGGCCGCGGCATCATCCGCGACATAAGCCATTTCGAGGAAGCGCTGATGAATCCTCGCTCCGTCGATCTTGTGCGCCCGCAGTTGCTCCGCTAGTTGTCTGGCCTCCGGAAGGCGATCCAGGCAGATGTAGGCGTCCAATTGACGGCGATAGGGAGCGTCCACGTTGGGCTGCATTCGAGCAGCTTCCACAGCCTCCTTCAACCCCTCCTCGTATTGCCCGTCGTCGACGTAGATGAGGCCCAATTGGTTATGGAGATACCAGATCCGGGGATAGTCGCGGGCTGCCAGTTGCCATGCGTCGATTTCTTTGTCCAACTCGCCCGTGGCCCGGTAGTAGTAAGCAGTAATCTCGGACCGCTCGAACTCGGAAACCCGGTCGATCAAGTGGTAGGCCTGCTTCGCGTATTCCGCGCTGCGCGCCATATCCCCGGCGGTTTCGAACGCGACGCCAAGCCTGTAATAGGCGTCCGCAAAATTCGGATCGATTGCCGTGGCGCGCTCAAACAAAGGAATAGCGGCTAGAAAATGGCCCTGGCCCAGCTCGGACGTACCTGCAGTATACTTCTGAAGAGCTTCCAGCGAAGCAGTGGTTGCCTGTTCCAGCGGGCGACTCAGCTTCTGGATCGAATCGAGCGATTCTCCCAGCTTGCCGCGGATACCCGTGGCGGCCGTGCTCAATGCATTCAACACGTGCTCTTTATCATCGGCTTGGACTTGCTGCCGCGCGAGCGTCTTGCCGTCTTGGCAAGTCGCCGCCTGGAGCGTGATGACGTAGTTCTTGCCCAGGCTCTGGATGGAGCCGTCGATGGTGGCCGCGGCTCCGTCACGGACGCAAATGTCACGAGCGATCTGGTCAGTTATGCGCGATCCGGGTTGGAAATTCATCAAGCGCAGATCGCGCCGCACCTGTTCATCGTCCATGATCTTGAGGAATGGCGATTGTTCCAGTTGGATCGCCAGCCCCTGACGCAGCGTGCTGTCGAAGATGGGATCGCCCGTGTTGTTGACGAAATCGGTGAGTACGATGGTGTCCTGGTCGGTGAGTGGCCGGGCGCGGTGGAAGTAGAAGTACCCCGCGGCGACGATCGCCAGCACGGCCGCGGCGGCAGGTACAATCCGCTTCCATTGTGATGCAACGCCCGTTACGGCAGTCACGCGGCCGGAATCCGTATCGCGCTTCAGGCGCTGGAGGTCAGTGCGAATGTCGGAAGCGTGCTGGTAGCGCAGGTTGCGATCTTTTTCAAGGCACTTGTCGATGATGCGCTCCAAGTCCGCCGGCACATCGGGATTCAAGCGCACCGCGGGAACAGGCGCGTGGTTGAGAATGGAATCGAAAATGACCCCCGAACTTTCCCCGCGAAATGGCAGCTTGCCGGTAGCCATTTCATAGAGCACCACCCCGAACGAGAATATGTCGGTGCGTGAGTCCAAAGGCTTGGCGCGAACTTGCTCGGGCGACATATACGACACGGTCCCGATCGCGCTCCCTGGACCGGTCAGTTGATCTTCGACCGTGAGGGTCGGCCCCGCCGTTTCGCCAGCACCAGGGGTGGGGTCGCTGCCGGTTTTCGCCAATCCAAAATCGAGGATCTTCGCGTGGTCGCGAGTGGTGACGAAGATGTTGGCGGGCTTGATGTCGCGATGGACGATTCCCGCGGAGTGAGCGGCATCCAATCCGTCGGCGATTTCGATGGCTAAGGGAAGAAGGACTTCGATTTCCATTGGGCGGGCCCCGATACGGTGCTTCAGGGTAGTTCCATCCAGGGACTCCATGACGATGAACGAGCGGCCGTCCTGCTCGCCGATGTCATGAATGGTGCAGATGTTGGGGTGATTCAAGGCGGAGACCGCCCGGGCCTCGCGCTGGAAGCGTTGCAGGGCGTCCGGGTCGCGGGCGAGTTCGTCCGATAAGAATTTGAGAGCGACGAAGCGATGAAGGCGGGGGTCTTCAGCTTTGTAGACCACGCCCATTCCGCCGCCGCCCAGCTTTCCGACAATGCGGTAATGGGAGACGGTGGCGCCGATCGGGAAATCGCTGCTTTCGTCATTGCTGCGCGGCTGAGGGCTCTGCTGGTCGGTGAGGTCCCGCGCGGCCACTTCCATCGCCGGGCTATCCAGGAAACTTCCTACCTGCTCATCGGAGGCCAGCAGCGACCGGACTTCGCGCTCCAGCTCCTGGTCGCCCGCGCACGCCTGCCGCAGAAACTCAGCACGCACGTCAGGGGGACGCTCCAAGACGGCGTGCAGCAGATTATCGACTTGTTTCCATCGATCGGAATTCATTCGTTGCTCACTGCAGCTTGGCGTATTCCGCTTTCGCTTGCTGAAGTATCGGGATGTCGCGGTCGGCGTCTTTCCAGAGGGTGAGGAAGTCCTGATAAGCTTTCCTGGCTGTCGCCGGGTCGCCTGCGAGCGCGGAGGTGCGCGCCAGCCCCAAGTAGGAAAGCGAGTAGAACTGTCCCCAATAGGGGTGTTGCCAAGTACTGCCCCAATTGGCACCCTTGTGATCCAGGATCTTTTTGAACTCAGCCGCTGCCTCCGCGCCTTTACGCAGGCCCAGGTAAGCCAAGCCCCGCAGGTACACCGCATCGGGGTAAGCACGCTCGTACGGCGAAGCGGATGCCAGCAGTTCCACGGCTTGGGCGGGCTGATCCTCTTTGAGCGCGATGGCGGCGCGAATCTCAGGTAACTGCACGGCATTCCAGATAGTTCCATTTGGAAACAGTTTCGAAGTCTCCCCGGCCAGCTTCTCCGCTTGGGCCGCATCGCCGCACATGGCCAATGCCAGCGCAGGACGCCCCAGTTGCCGCGCGGTCTGGCAATTACCAGAGAAAGCGTCAGCACGCACATCGGCTTCTTCAAATTCGGCGGCGGCGTTCCGCAACCCCTGGCGCAGCGCTGTCTCCGCGGCTCGTTGGTACAGTTTGCTCGACTCGCGACGCTGGCCATGGACATTCCGATTGGCCGCCTGCAAGCCAAAGCCGAGGTACTCCGCCGGCGTGCCTGCGAACCATTGAATCTCCCGCGCAGCCGCCGCATCATCGCCCTCGACGTAAGCGATTTCGAGGAAGCGCTGGTGGATCCTCGCTCCGCCGAGTCCCTGCGCCCGTAGTTTCTCCGCTAATTGCTTCGCCTCGGCGAGCCGATCCAGGCATATATAGGCATCCAGTTGACGCCGGTATGGAGGTTCAACGTTGGCCTCTAGCGCAGTTGCACCCAGGCCCTCCTTGAGCCCCTCTTCGAATTGCCCCCGGCTCATGTAAGCGTCGCTCAAGCCGTTATGGAATCCCCAGGCGCGGGGATAATCCTGAATACCCAACCGATTCGCGTCAATGTCTTTGTCAGACTGGCCATCAGACGAGTAGTGGCCAGTCGTAATGAGGTCCCGCTCATACTTGGAAACCCGGTCGATCAAGCCGAAAGCTTTTTGTGTGTATTCCCGGCTGCGCTCTACGTCCCCGGCATTGTTGAAGGCGACGCCCAGGTATTGGTAAGCCATCGCGAAATTTGGATCGAGGGCAATGGCGCGCTCAAACAACGGGACAGCAGCAAGAAATTGGCCCTGATCCATCTCGGCCATGCCCGCCGAGTAGCTCTGGAGTGCTTCCAGCGATGGAGTGGTGGCTTGTTCGAGCGGGCGATTCAATTTCTCGATCGAGCCGAGGGATTCTCCCAGCTTGGCGCGCATTGTCGTCGCGGCCGTTCCCAATGCGTTCAACACGTGCTCTTTGTCGTCCGCTTGAATCTGTTCCCGAGCCAGCGTCGCACCCTCTTTGCAGGTGATAGCGTCCAGCGTGACGACATAGCTTTTACCCAAGCTCGCGATGGAGCCGTCGATGGTGGCGGCGGCTCCGTCCCGCACGCAGATGTCATGGGCAATCTGGTTTGTGATATGGCTCCCGCGAGCAACGCTCATCAACCGCAGGTCTCGTTGTACCTGCTCGTCGTCCATGATTTTCAGAAAGGGCGATTGCTCGAGTTGGATGGCGAGCCCCTGGCGGAGGGTTCCGTCAAACACGGGGTCGCCGGTAGCGTTGGTGAAATCGGCGAGGACGATGGTGTCCTGGTCTGTGAGTTTTGGTTTGCGATGGAAATAGAAATAACTTACGGGAAGGATCATCAGCACAGCCGCGGCAACAGGAATAATCACCTTCCAGCGTTTTGGGACGCTAGTTGCGGCTGCTACCCGACCTGAATCCGAATCGCGCCTCAGGCGCTGGAGGTCGGTGCGAATGTCGGACGCATGCTGGTAGCGCAGGTTGCGATCTTTTTCGAGGCACTTGTCGATGATGCGTTCCAAGTCCGCCGGCACGTCGGGATTCAGGCGCACGGGAGGCACAGGGGCGGTGTTGAGAATGGAATCGAAAATGGCCCCGGTACTTTCGCCGCGAAATGGGAGCTTGCCGGTAGCTATTTCATAGAGCACCACCCCGAACGAGAATATGTCGGTGCGCGAGTCCAAAGGCTTGGCCCGGACTTGCTCGGGCGACATGTAGGAGACCGTCCCCGGGGCGCTTCCCTCACTGGTCAGCTCGGGTTCGATGGTGAGGGTGGCGTGTGCCGTCATGCCTCGGCCACCACCGGGAACGGAACTGGTTTTCGCGAGTCCAAAATCGAGTATTTTCGCGTGATCCCGGGCGCTGACGAAGATGTTCGCAGGCTTAATATCGCGATGGATGATGCCCGCCGTGTGGGCCGCTTCCAGCCCGTCAGCGATTTCGCCGGCCACCGAAAGGAGGGTTTCGAGCTCCAGCGGGCGCGCGGCGTTCGCGGAAACGATGCGATGCTTCAGTGTGGTTCCATCCAGGAACTCCATGACGATGAAGGCGCGGCCGTCCTGCTCGCCGATGTCATAAATGGTGCAGATGTTGGGATGATTCAAAGCGGAGACGGCCCGGGCCTCGCGCTGGAATCGTCGCAAGGCGTCGGGGTCGCGGGCGAGTTCGTTTGATAAGAACTTGAGAGCGACGAAGCGATGCAGGCGGGGGTCTTCGGCTTTGTAGACCACGCCCATTCCGCCGCCACCGAGCTTTCCGACCACGCGGTAATGGGAGAAGGTGGCGCCAATCGGCAAATCGCCGCTTTCGTCATTGCTCTGCTGCCGAGGGCTGTGCTGGTCGCTGAGGTCCCGCGCGGCCACTTCCATGGCCGGATTATCTAGGAAACTTCCCGCCTGCTCATCGGAGGCCAGCAGCGACTGGACTTCGCGCTGCAGCTCTTGGTCGCCAGCGCACGCCTGCCGCAAAAACTCAGCGCGCTCGGCAGGCGGGCGCTCCAAGGCGGCGTGCAGCAGGTTATCGACTTGTTTCCAGCGATCGGAATCCATCGTCTGTCCCGCCAGTCAATTCGCGAAAGAGCCAGGCCTTGGCGGTGCGCAAATCTCGCCTCACGGTGATGGCCGAGACCTTGAGCACCTCGGCCGTTTCTTCCAGGGTGAGCCCGCCAAAGAAGCGCATTTCGACCACCTGCACTTTGCGTGGATCGAGCCGTGCCAGCGCGTTCAGGGCGTCATCCAGCGCGACAAGATTCCCGCCCGGGTCCACTGCCCGGTTGCCGCCTGCCAGAGCCGCCTCATCCAAGGTGACATGCGGCGCGCCGCCCCCGCGTTTCAAATTGCGCCTGCGCGCACGCTCCACGAGAATGCGCCGCATCAACTGGGCCGAAACCGCGAAGAAATGGGCTCGATCCTGCCACTGCATGCGTTTATAATCCACCAGGCGCATGTAGGCTTCATGGACCAAAGCCGTCGTTTGCAGGCTGTGGCCGGGGCGCTCCCGTCGCATGTAGCGGCGTGCCAGGCGGCGGAGCTCTTCATAAACGATGGGGGTCAGCGTTTCGAGTGCGTTCTGGTCTCCGTCGCTCCAGGCGCGCAGGAGCGTGCTGATGTCGCCGGCCGCCGGTTCACCAGGTTGTGCCACCCTCTGCATCGCTTTGGATTATACCGCCGCGCCCGGTTTCCCGAAATTACAGCCCCTTGGGTGATCACTTCCTGGCGCATTCTGCGCCTACCTGGTTGGAGGATATATGAAATCGATCCTGACTTTAATTGCGGCCGGCGGCTTGCTTGCCTCGCTTGCAGTAGCACAGACACCAAGCTATACCCTTACCGACCTGGGCGCTTTGGGCCCCAATGGCCAGCCAATCGTCATCACCAATAATGGCTTGATCGCCGGCTCGGCGACGTTGGGTAACGGCGTGTTGCATGCGGTCCTTTGGTACAAAGGACTGCGAGGAGACATCGGGGCGCCCGGACTGGGAGGACAGAACAGCGTGGCGTATGGCGTCAACGAAATGGGACAGGCCGTGGGTGCGGCTCAAACCTCCACTGCAGATCCCAATGGAGAGGACTTTTGCGGCTTTAAAGCGCAGGGGCTTCCCTCCAAAGGTACGACATGTCTACCCTTTCTGTGGCAATACGCGGTGACGATTCCGCTCCCGACACTGGGCGGCAGCAACGGCACGGCCTTCCAGGTCAACCGGCAGGGCACGGTGGCTGGATTCGCGGAAAATACCACCAAGGATTCGACCTGCCCAGCTCCGCAAAAGCTCCAGTTTAGGCCTGTTATTTGGGAAAATGGCGAAATCCAGGAGCTCCCCATCGCACCGGTAGACTTCGAGGGAGTGGCCAAAGCGGTCAACGACAACGGGCAGGTTGTCGGCGGGTCGGGTATTTGCGCAGCGGTGAACCCGATTACCGGATTTAGTCTTCAGCCTCTTCACGCGCTGCTCTGGGAAACCGGCACGGTGACTGACCTGGGCAGCCTGGGCGGAACGGGACACGGGTTCGGAAATCTTGCATATAACATTAATAGCCAAGGTCAGGTGGTTGGCTATTCGGACCTGCGCGGCAACGCGAACTTTCACAGCTTTCTGTGGAGTCACGGGAAAGGCATGCAAGATCTGGGCACGCTCACCGGTGACGTAAACAGCTTAGCCATCGGTATTAACGAAGCGGGCGACGTGGTGGGTGTGTCGCTAGACGCAATGTTCAATCCGCGCGCGTACCTTTGGACGAACGGCGCCATGACCGATCTGAACACGCTGATTCCGGCCGGTTCCCCCTTGTCTCTTTTGACTGCATGTTCGATCACTTCCCGCGGCGAGATCGTGGGCTTTGCGGTCGACAGCAAAGGCAACATTCACGGATATATAGCGACGCCGAGCGACGGCCTGTCATCGAATGCAACTAATGCCGTTGTGACGCCGCTCAGCCTGACCACAAATCAGGCGTCCCTGGTGCTGGATGGCGGCGGTTCGACGAGCACTTCGGGGAATCTGCGGTATCTGTTCACGACGGTGCCGGGCGGCCGAGAAGCATTCTTACTACAGACGCCGAGCGATCCCAAGGCGACCGTCGAATTTGCGAGTGGACCAGGACTGTATTTGGTCCAGCTCACTGTGACGGACGCGAGCGGCAACGCCTCGAAGAGTCCGGTGGTGACGCTGAATTACCAGCCTTCTGGGACCAATTAGACTGCGGTGGTTTCGGCGACGCGCGCGGCGTAGCGGCGATCGACGTAGTTGTTGAGGATCTCGATGAACTCAGCGACGATGCGGTCGCCGCGGAGCGTTGTGGAGAGCTTACCATCGACGTAGACCGGCGCGACCGGTTCCTCGAAGGTGCCGGGCAGTGAGATGCCGATGTGCGAATGCTTGGATTCGCCGGGGCCGTTGACGACGCAGCCCATCACGGCTACCTTCATCTCTTCGACGCCGGCGTAGCGCTCCTTCCAGGCGGGCATCTGCTCGCGCAGGTAGGTCTGGATCTGATCGGCCATGTCCTGGAAGAAGGTGCTGGTGGTGCGTCCGCAGCCGGGGCAGGCGGTGACTTGGGGAGTGAAGTGGCGCAGGCCGAGGACTTGCAAAATCTGCTGGGAGACGATGACTTCGTCGGTGCGATCGCCATTGGGGAGCGGGGTGAGCGAGGCGCGAATGGTATCGCCGATGCCTTCCTGCAACAGCACCGAGAGCGCGGCGGTGGTGGCGACGATGCCTTTCGATCCTAGGCCGGCTTCCGTAAGTCCCAAGTGCAGCGTGTAATCGCACTGAGCGGCGAGCTTGCGGTACACCATGATGAGATCCTGGACGCCCGAGACCTTGGCGCTGAGGATGATTTTGTCGCGGCCGAGTCCGTAGCTTTCGGCGGCCTGGGCGGCGAGGAGGCCGCTGGCGACGATGGCGTTCATGGTGACTTCCATGGCGTCGAGCGGATCGGCGAGGCGCGAGTTTTCGTCCATCATGCGCGTGAGCAGCGCCTGATCGAGCGAGCCCCAGTTGACGCCGATCCGCACCGGGCGATCGTATTCAATGGCGGCTTCGATCATGGTGCGGAAGTTGTCGTCGTGCTTCTTGCCGATGTTGACGTTGCCGGGATTGATGCGGTACTTGGCGAGGGCGCGGGCGCAGTCGGGATACTTCTTGAGGAGGATGTGGCCGTTGTAATGGAAGTCGCCGATGATGGGGACGCGGACGCCGAATTTGTCGAGGGTGTCGACGATTTTGGGGACGGCCTGGGCGGCGGCCTCGGTGTTGACGGTGACGCGGACCAGCTCGGAGCCGGCCTGGGCGAGCGCCATAACCTGGTTGACGGTGGAGGCGGTGTCGGCGGTGTCGGTGTTGGTCATGGACTGGACCACGACGGGGTGGTCGCCGCCCACCCAGACATCACCGATTTTGACGGGCACAGAAGTGCGCCGAGGAAGTGCAGCCATTGGGCCTCCGTTGAAATTACATTGTAGCGTGTCATCCTGGTCACAAATTGTGACCACAGAGCTCCTACTTCAGGGGCGAATGGATGGCACGCCCAGTTGGCGGCAGATCTTAATCGCCAATCTATTGTCTATTTCTGCGTGGCGAGGTACCGGAGCCTTGGCCTTGTTGGCGAGATTTACAAAGATGGAGTGGCGGCTTCCTTCGCGATCGAGACTGCAACCGTTGCGCTGAAGATGGCCGATCAGTTCGTGGCGCTTCAGGGTTTCGGTGCACCGGCCTCGACCGAAAGCGGAAGCAATTCGATCAAGTCGGCATCGGCGGCCGTCGCGTCCGGATTCGGAACGGGAAGTGCCTTCCCCTCCTCCAGATGCATCTGTGCGATATCCTCGATCGCACTGGCGATCATGAGGCGCGCTTCGGCGAGGTCGAAGCCTTGGCTGAGGACGCCGGGAAAGTCCAGGA
>Ga0182015_10004724_pt1 | contig 14529 bp, 9 predicted proteins | sample 712P3MmetaG_FD_120478 | JGI IMG/M metagenome (GOLD analysis project Ga0182015, IMG submission 120478) | Permafrost microbial communities from Stordalen Mire, Sweden - 712P3M metaG | ecosystem: Environmental > Terrestrial > Soil > Wetlands > Permafrost | place: Sweden: Stordalen | collected...
AATTTCCCTTGCACCGAGTAATACGGAGTTGAGGGGGGATTGGTTAACAGATTGTTTTGAGGGCGATATTTCGGGGACGCGGGATGGGCATCCGGCGGCTGTGGGGTATGCTGATGCGGCGCCGGTTTCAGGAGGAGTGATGACGAGAATGCTGCGGGTATTCGCGATGGCGGCTTTGACGATGGGAGCGGGATGGGGCATCGCGCAGGCGGGTCCCGCCGTGCGGCAAGGCGACTATGTGGCTCACGATTTTCATTTCCGGTCGGGCGAGTCGCTGGCGGAAATGAAGCTGCACTACCGTACGCTGGGCGCGCCGCATCGCGATGCGCAGGGGCGCGTGGACAATGCGGTGCTGATCATGCACGGGACGGGCGGGACGGGAGCGCAGTTTTTGGCACCGTATTTTGCCGGCGTGCTGTTCGGGCCGGGGCAGTTGCTGGATGCGTCAAAGTACTACATCGTGCTGCCGGACGACATTGGTCACGGCGGGTCGGCGAAGCCGAGCGACGGGATGCATGCGCATTTTCCGCACTACGACTACGACGATATGGTGGCGGCGGAGCATCTGCTGCTGACCGACGGTCTGCACGTCGATCATCTGCGGCTGATTCTGGGGACGTCGATGGGGTGCATGCACTCGTGGGTATGGGGCGAGACGTATCCGGGGTTCAGCGATGCGCTGATGCCACTGGCGTGCCTGCCGGTACAGATTGCCGGGCGGAACCGAATGATGCGGAAGATGGCGATGGAAGGAATCACCGGGGATCCGGCGTGGAAGGGCGGCGACTATACGACACAGCCGCCGGGACTCCGGATTGCGCTGGAGATGCTGCTGATCATGGGATCGAGCCCGTTGCAGATGCAGGAGCACGAGCCGACGCGGGACGAAGCCGACGCGTATCTGGAGAATTTTCTGAATTCGCATTTTGCGACGACGGATGCGAACGACTTTCTCTATGCGTTCAACTCATCGCGCAACTACGATCCTTCGGCGAAGCTGGAGACGATTACGGTGCCCGTGATGGCGGTGAATTCGGGGGACGACTTTATCAATCCGCCGGAGCTCAACATCATGCCGGCGATGATCAAAAGAGTGCCGCGTGGCAAATATGTGCTGCTACCGATCACCGAGCAGACGCGGGGGCACGGAACGCACACGATGGCGGCGATCTGGCAGGGCTACCTGGCGGAACTGCTGCAGGAATCGGCGCGGTAAGGGCAGGCTTGGCCTTGAGGATTCACCACAGAGGGAACGGAGAGCACAGAGAAAGGCTTTTTCGGGAGTGGGGCCTTCGATGAGGCCGGCCTCCATTTCTTTTTCAGCCGCTTACACGGCACGACTGAAACAGTTTGCGGGGAAGAGTCAGCGAACGAAAAGAAAACATTCCTCGGAGGCTAAAGCCGGACTCACGTTGCGGCCCTCACGGCGCAGCTGAAGCTGTGCCCCTTAAAAACGGGGACGCCAGAGATTTCTGGACCATGCGCGACGCGTCAATTCACGGTAAGGGTTAAGGTGGTGCCGGCCGTGAGGCTCGCGGTTGTCGTGTCAGTGCCGACAAGCGTAAGCGAATAGCTACCGGCGGCGACGTCGGTGCTCGTCGATGTGGTCGTGGAGCCGGAACTGCTGCCGCATCCGGCGGCGAAGCCGAGCATTGCGACGAGGACCAGGCAGCTCAGGACGGACCAGGCTTTCCTCGATTTTCTGAACCCTAGGAACAGAATGCCAACGAGGGCCGCGACGCTGATGGGGATGGATTTGCGCAGCGGCGGTTGATGGTCGCGAGAAGAGGCGGCGCGGGTGGCGCTGCCGCGAGCGAAGGAGTGCGCACCCGAGACACCGCTGCATGCGCTCTGAGAGGTGTAGATGGTGAGCGTAGCGGTGGCTGTCGCTCCCGCCGTGACCGCAGCGTTGTTGATCGCGTAACAGCCGTAGGTATTGAGCGAAGTGCTGGTGGAGGTGAGCGAGAAGCTCACGGTCCCGGCGTACGAATTTACGGAGACGACGCTGACAGTGGAGGTGCCGGAATTCCCCTGGGTGACGGCTACATTTGTGGCGGAGAGCGTGAAGGATCCGCCGGACGTGCCGCCGCCACCACCGCCTCCGGAGCTCCCGGTCCACGCGTTCATCAGATTATTGAAGTCGACCGAGCCGAGGCCGGTGGCCTCGTCGTAGCCGGAAGTGGCGAGGTACTCCGATGCGCCCGCAGAAGAGCAATAGGTGGAACCCGCCGTGCACTGATTGCCGCCGCTGGCGATGTCGTGAAAGGCAGAGGCATAGGTGGAGGAGTTAGCGGCGAGCGAGTAAAGGGTGCTGCTGGCAACGCCCTGGCCGGTGGAATTCTGTTTCTGGTTGATGATGGCGATCATGCCAGCAAAGATCGGCGTGGCGAAGCTGGTGCCGCCGGCGGCGGTGAGGTCCTGCGTGGAGGAGTCCCGGAAGCCGGAATTGCAACTGGCCTTTTGTCCGCTGTTCCAGGAGGAGGTATCGCTGGTGCAAAAGAGGTAGGGCGCGTTGTCCGGCGAGGAGTCGAGCGAGACATCCGGCACGAGACGGAAGCTGCCGGAGGAGATCCCGCTGACGCCCTTTTGCCAGCTGGGACGCGGGGTGAGTGTGCTGGTGCCGCCTCCGCCGGAAGAGAGCGCGTACAGGGCTCCATATTGCGTGCCGATGGAGGCGCTGTCGTCGTTCCACGCCTGCTCAGGAATGTACGAGAGCGCGGAGCTGATGACGTCGCTGCCGCTGGCGGATTCCCAGTAGGTCGTGTTGGAGGCGGCCACGTCGGCGGCGGGAAATTCGGTTCCGCCAACACCGACGGCGTAGGCGCTGCTGGCGGGATAATTGACGGCGAGGACTTCCATGGCAGCGGTTACGTCGCTCTTCGAGGTCGGATCGTAGCAGGCGGTGGAGCCGGTATCGCCGGACGCGGCGACGATGGTCTGTCCCTGGCTGGCGCCCTGCTCCATGATCGCTTCCAGGGTGGAGTAGTCAGTGGAGCTCAGACTGGGTTCGCAGATGCCGTAACTGATGTTGATGACGGGCGCGGTTTTCTCGTCGACAGCGTACTGCAGCGAATCGAAGACGCTGTAGCTCTGGTTATTGCCGACATAGACGAAGTCGATGGTAGCGCCGCGCGCGGTGCCACTGGAGTATTCGAGGTCGAGGTCGGACTCGGCTTCATCCCCGGAGGAGATGGCGGCAGTTCCGGAATCGGGCACGAGAATAATGTTGGGCGCGGCAACGGTGAGGCCGGCAGCGGTCTGGAAGGCTTCGATATCGGAGACGAGAATTTCGGACTGGCCGACGACCGCGATGGACTGGCCGGAGCCGGTGTAGCCGGAGTTATACGCGGCGTTGATGTCGTAAATGGTGGCAACGTCTTTGGGGGTGAGGAAGTGCGCGCCGGTTTGAGCCGACGTGAAAGCGGGCGACGGACGGAACTGCGGGCGCGGGCGGAAGTCGTCGAGATTGCGGACGGAGCGAACCACGCCAAGCAGCGCCGAAGGGATGGAGAGATCGGTCGCGTTGGCGAAGTGGGTCTCGGCTCCGATTTGGTAGCGATGCATCTCGGTCTGAAAGGCGGACTCGACCTGGACGGCGGTTCCGGAGAAGGTGATGCTGGTGTGGCTGTTGGAGACGCGCTCGATGTTGAAGCCCTCGGACTCGAGCCAGCTCTGTACTTTGGCGAGGTCGCTGTCACTGAGGCCGAAGTGGGTGGCGTACTGGGCGGGTGTGAGCCACGCGTGGTATTCGAGCGAGCCCGGGGTTTGCTGCGCCTGGACGAGCGCGTCGAGCTGCGCCTGCTGCTCGGCGGTCGGCTGGAAGTACATCGTGATGGCCTTAAGAGGCGTGGCCGGATCGAGGCGGCCGATGTCATAGCCCGCGGCGATGCGTGGATTGACGGAGCCGGGGAGTTCGGCGGCGGAGCGGGAGTCGATCTCCTGAAGAACTCGGTTGGGCTGCTGAGCCGAGGCGAGAGTCGCGGTGAGAAGAGCAGCGACAATCAGGCCTGAAGGCGGGCGATGGAACGACGAACGCATTGGGGGAACCTCGCTAAAAAAGAAGTGCATGAGGCAGAACAGTACTTCCAGGCAAAGCAGCACAGACTGCGTATTTAGACGCCACCAAGCCGCAATTTGTTACGCGGGGCCGTCAACAAATTGAGGGCATGGGCGGTCTGACGCTGGGTGGTTTTCTCTCTTCTTCGAATCTAATTTTGCTTTTGGTCTCCGGAATCAAAAACTTGCTGCCGGGCAAGCTTATACTCGGTTTCACTCCAAAAACCGAGGTGGATGATGGCTTTCTTTTCCCGGGGCCGGTTGGCAGGACTTGCAGTATTCGTAGCAGCAGCGAGCACAATTTCGGGCGCACTGTTTGCGCAGGAAAAACCCAGCGAACGCGGCGGTGAAGCTAGGGCGGCGGCGGGCAACGCCACCACCGTCGGGGCGCCGGATTCGATCACTGAAGGCACAGTGACGGTGAGCGGGCAGGCGATCGCGTATCGCGCTGCGGCGGGAACAATCACGGTGGGCGCGACCGACGCGCAGGATGCGACGCTGGCGTTCGATGGCAGCCTGCTGCCGGACTCAGGGGTGAAGGCGCCGACGGATCCGGCGGAAGCTCCGCCGACCGCGCGCATCTTTTATGTCGCGTACTTCAAAAAGGACACAACGGACGAGACGCATAGGCCGGTGATGTTCATCTACAACGGCGGGCCGGGGTCGGCGACGATGTGGCTGCACCTGGGAACGTTTGGGCCGAGACGAATTGTGGTCCCGGATGCGGAACATCAGGAAGGCGCGCCCTACACCATGGTTGCGAACCAGTATTCGCTGCTGGATGCGAGCGATCTGGTGTTCATCGATGCGCCGGGGACGGGCTTCAGCCGCACCTTCGGGAAAGACCGGGCAAAGGCGTTCTACGGAGTCGACGGCGACGGGCAGGCGTTCGATCACTTCATTCGCAAGTTCCTGACGAAGTACGATCGCTGGAATTCGCCGAAGTATCTGTTCGGCGAGAGCTACGGGACGCCGCGGTCGGCGGTGCTGGCGGCTGATCTGCGCGGGGTGGATCTGAACGGGATCGTTTTGCTGTCGCAGATTCTGAGCTTCGATAATTCCGTGGATGACCCGAACCAGAACCCGGGCGTGGATCAGGCCTATGCGCTGGCACTGCCCAGTTATGCGGCGACGGCGTGGTATTTCCATAAGCTGCCGACGCAGCCAGCGGCGCTGAAGCCGTTCCTCGATGAAGTGGAGAAGTTCGCGCTGGGCGATTACATGGCGGCGCTGCTGAAGGGGAGCGAACTTTCAGACGCCGAAAAACAGGCCGTGGCAGAGAAGCTGCACGGTTACACGGGGCTGCCGGTGGACTATCTGATGCGCGCCGACCTGCGTGTCGTCGGCGGGAATTTTTCAAAGACGCTGAAGCTGGACGAAGGCACGACGATCGGGCGGCTGGATACTCGGTACCAGGGGCCGGATGTGGATCCGCTGAGCGAAGGGGCGCAGTACGATCCGCAGAGCGACGCGATCACGAGCGCGTGGATGGCGGCGATCAATGAGTATCTGCGCTCGGACCTGAAGTACGGGTTGCAGAGCGTCTACTTTGCGAGCGGCCGGCAGGGCGGCGACTTCACGTGGGACATGCGGCATCGGGTGCCGGGAGGTTTTGGGCCGGGCAGTGAGCAGGAAGGCGGCACGAACGTGATGCCGGATTTGGCGTACCGGATGAAGATGAACCCGAAGATGAAGATCATGCTCGCGGGTGGCTATTTCGATCTGGCGACGCCGTTCTTTGAGGGCGTCTACGAGATGCATCATTTGCAGATCCCCAAGGCGCTGCAGTCGAACATCAGCTATCACTACTACGAAGCTGGGCACATGATTTACGTGAAGGAAGATGTGCTGAAGCAGTTTCACTCCGATGTGGAGAGCTTTATCAAGGCGACGGAGAGCGGGCAGTAGCGGCTCAAGTACGGCATGGAAATTCTGCGTTCAGCAGCGCAACCTCGCGCAGCGGAGCGGGTCTGGAAGAACAGGTCTGGAAAGGCAGGTTCGGAACGGCGAGCGCAAGCGAGTCGTTCGACTCGTCGCACCGGGCGACTTGCCGATGGCAGGTTCCTGCTCTGCGCGACAAAGAACGAGCAGCCATGACCTGCTCGATCTGTTCCAATGGAGGGCAGCACAAGGGTCGATGACGAATTCCCTTCCCCAGACTTCTTAACCCACGCAGCACGAAAGGAAAATCGTGATGAAGAAGATTCTGTGTTTGGCGCTCGTGTTTCTGCCGGTTGCACTCATAACCGGGTGCTCTCATCCTCAACCGGTGGTCGTTTATGCTCCGCCGCCGGCGTACAGCGAAGCAGCGCAGCAGGGCTACCGCGATGGCGTTGCGGCAGCGCAGCGCGACATTCACAACGGACTCGGACCCGATGCGGGGCGGCATCCACGGTTCCGGAATCCTCCAGTGCCTCCGCCGTTGCAGGAAGATTTTCGGCACGGATTCCGTGAGGGATATCAAGCCGTGTTTCATGGCGGGCCTGGACCGGGCTACTGAGGCTGGATCAAATCAATGGGCCCCGTTAATTCTGCTGAGAAGTCGGGATGAAGTTGTAGGAAATCTGGGTGTGGACTCGGACGGGGCGGCCATTGACCAGGTAAGGCTTGTAGCGGTTGGTTTTGGCGGCGGCGAGGGCAGCGGCCTGGAGCAGGTTCGGGCCGCTGACCACATGAACTTCCTGGACGGTTCCGATTTTGGAAATGATGGCGTCGAGGACAACCATTCCGTGGGCGTGGGCGAGATTGGCGAGGGGGGGAACCTGGGGCTTGTCGCCGGAAATTTCGAGGGCGTTGGCGGCATCGGGAGAGAGTTCGGCGATCGGGTCGGCGGTGGGGGTTGGGGCTGGGGTGGCTGGCGGCGGCGTGGCTGGTGGGTTGGTGGGTTTCGGGATGGTGGCGACGGCTGGCGTCGGAGCTCGCGTTTTGGAGGGGGCCGGTGAAGTGGCTGGCGGCGCCGGAGTTGGGGTTGTGGTGGGCGGGGTTGATTCGGCGGTGGGCGTTGGGAGTGGAGTGTTGGGAGCTGGGCTGGGTTCCGTCGATGCGGTGGGCGATGGAGCGCCGGCCGGTTCGTTCAGGGCGTGGACGATGATGAGGATGAGGACGAGTCCGACGACGAGCGGGACGACGATGGCGAGGATGTTGATGTAACGGCGAAAGCCGGTGGGCTTCGAGTCGTCGTGGTGGGTTTCGAAGGCGCGGCTGGATTCGGGTTTGCGGGGCGGGTCGGGCATGGGAGGCGGCTATTTTACCGGATTCGCAGGGCAGCCGAGGGCTGGGCGTTTCCGGTACTTAAGTTTGTGTACCCCCACCCCCCCTCCCCCCTGGGGGTGTGGCAAGTGGTTCATTTTGCAGCCATGTTTTAGTACCGTGAATCAGGTATTACCCTGCGAAGCGGCGTTCAGCGTTCAGCGTTCGGCGTTCAGAAACCCCATCCTACCCCCCACCCCCCTCCCAGTTCTGACAATAGAAAAGCTCTGCGGGCAGGAAGCCGGCAGAGCACCCCTTCTCCACTCTCAGAACTGCGGAGGGAGAAAACTACAAAAGAAAAGGACCGTCGCTGTGGACAGTCCTTTCCCAACTGTATTGATGGTTACAGGCGTGGGGAGAGAGTGCAAGGAAAATCGGAGGGTGCGGGGGTACGAAGGTACCGCGATATACTTGAGGTATGGCGAAGCCGTCGAATGGCGCAGGGAAAACCAAGGTGCGCTATGTGCTGGGCGATGAGAATTTCGCGGCCATCACGGCTGTGGAAGGGCTGAAGTTGAGCGCGGAAGGCGAGAAGAGGCTGAGGCGGGCGCGGTCGATGAGCCCCGCGAAGCGCCGCGCTGCGACGATCGCCGCCAATAAGGTTCACTCGGTGACTAGGGATCGGTAGCTCACGAGGCCGCGGGCAACGAATATATTCACTATGCGGATGGCTTCGGCATGGCTCCGCTCTCCGCCGGCCAACGCGGCCCTGATGATCATCCGGTCCTTATCTCCCCAGCCGTACGTAGCCCAGCCTTGGCGGTCTTCCTCAAGGATTACCCCGAGGCAGTGAATGGCTTCATATGGATATCGAGGTGCAAGTTCAACCAGCCGCTCGACGACAGCAAAATCAGGGTGCAGATTTAGGAAGAGATCGGCGACTGAGTTTGCCTGACCGATGGCCCAGTCGTCAGGGAATTTCTTGCTTTGAAGCCACCAGCCGAATGAACCCATTTCGCTGCTTGCAGTCGTTCCTTCTTTGAGCCCCGCCTCAAATCGGGCCCGCCAAAGATTCATGAAACGAGCCTGCATTGTTTCGTCGAGTGGGTCCGTGTCCTGTCCGAGCCTCCACCCCACGTCGCCGACCGTCTGGGCTCTGAGTGCTGGACTCGCCTTGGAGAAGAATAGCGCCAAGAGAGGATCGTCGAGTTCGATGGTTCCCGCGGCGAAAAATCGCATGAGATGGTCGCCGAGAGCGCGGTCCGTGTCGTCGACCTCTTTTGACTTCGAATCCAGCGAGTTGATCGCCCGCTCGTAGCGAAATCGCATCGCCTGAAGCATTTCGCTTATCGCTGGCGCGAATCGGAGGTACGAACCCCACGCAAAGCGGTCTAGTATTTGGTGCGGCTTCTCGGGAAAGAGCGCTGGCAGCTGGCGCCGGAACCATTCGTGGTCCAGCCAAGCCAAGCGGCCGAATTCCATCGCGAACATTTCTCGGACTCCAACAGAATCGTCGATGCTCGGGTCCAAATGGCTGCTCAGCAGTTCGAAGATATGCGGCGTCCCGTTCGCGGTTACGTCGAGGCCGGCGGTTGAGGATTTCAGCCAAACGGCGAAGCGAATGACCGCTTGGAGTGCGACTGGCCTGGTGCTATTCAGCGCCATCATTCCGAAATCCCACTTCTTGCGATATTCTCTCTCGTCGTCGGCCGTTGGTGATGCAATCTGGGCGGCTAGTTGGAGGGCGGGCCAGAATTCGCCATTTCTCTCGACCGCGAGACGGTCTGGGTGTAGAAAGAGCTCCGTCAGAAATCGGGCCGATGACATGTAGGCCCAGCTCCAGCCGGGGTCTTCTTGCCAGGTGAAGGGTTCCTGGCTCTCTACTTTGGTATGACTGAGTAGCCACTCGATGGTCTTGGTTATCGCGAAGATGTCGAATTCCTTGTTCGCCTTCAGCGCACCAGTGAAAGCATCCAAGAGCGTTCGCAGGTAGGTGGGGTGAAGTTCTGTGTCCTGAAACAGCTCAAGGATGCTCGTAAAGAAAGCTGGGGTTTCCAACGCCCAAGTGCCCAGGTGCACCGCGATCCCCGCTCTGCTCGGCGCTTCGGGGCCAAATTCCGGAGAAGGGGTCCAAGTTTTCAGATATGAGATCACCTCCGGGGGCGTTAGCTTCCGGAGATCCTCATAGGTGATTTCGCTGGAGTGCCCAACTGCGAATGCTCGACTTACGGAGGCGCGTTGGGGCGTTCCACGCCTTGATCTAAGTTCTTCGAGTTCTTTGGTCCTTTCTGGATCCAAACTTCCTTCTAATGCGGAAAGCCAGCGAAGTCTCCAGTCTTCGCGCAGCCACTGTTCTGCTTCAGCTCTGTTTCCCTTCGATTCCTGGTTCTCAAGGAAATGCGAATAGCGGGTTAGGTCAGGGCCGCTATCAATAATGTCAAGAATCCTTGCTTTCGTTTTATCGTTGATGCCCCCGCTAAACCAGCGGCCCATGAGGTCGTTGAACTCAGGGTTTTCTGTTGGGCTCTCATAGCGGCTGGTGTCGAGCAACAATTCGTCCATAACTGCTTCAGGGACGGATTGAGCCTCCGACAATGCATACGCCTCAAGTCGCCTGAAGATGGGCCATCTGTGTACATCGAACACACGGAGCGCGATTTCGTATCCGTTTGGGACGCCGCGTGCCAACAGTAGGCTGGTGCTTTGCAGGTTGGTGACTTGAGTATCAAGGATATCGCCGTGGTTCCCGTGAGCAACGTAGGGTCTCCAGATTGTCGAGAAGTCCTCCTCGTTTCCTCGACCGTTGTCATGAATCCGAAGCGCGTTATCCAGGTTGTCTGCAAGCATGGACAGGAAGGATTCGGGGCAGGTCGCGATCAATGGTTCAGCTACGGCGTTCATCAGACGCTGTGTATCCCAAGGCGCCATTCGACCGACCGGGTCAACGCTCCAGCGTAGGGGCTGCCCGTCGATAATCGTTTCGCGCGGCTCCTTCCGCTTGGCCGGTGCCCTCACCTCAAGTATTTGCCCCAAAAGCATTAGCGAGGAGTCGGCTTCGCCTTCCTCAACAAGGTGCCTAATGAGGTCGGTGCTCCTGCTTGTGTACCCGTTTAGAAGCGCGGGTTGCCCGGAAACCCATTCTGCCTCTGCCCTCGCGATTTGAGCGGCCGGTGCTCCCGGCAGTTTCGTCGCGATTTCAAGGAGGATTTGGTGGACGGTGTGGTTGTCGCTCCGATAGCACCCCGGGCCCAGTGCCCCGAATACTCTTTCTGGCGCTTCTGGTGCCATCCGGTTCAGATATTCGCCCTCAGGCCAGCGTGGAAAGCGGACGGAGTTCCCTTCAGAAACCGCGCCAGGAGGATGAGAAAACCGTCCGCGGCTCTGAAGTGGCTCGATCCAGTCGGGGCTGCTGAGCTGCGAAAAGAAATATTCGTAATTTCCGCCCCCTTCAGCGACCAGCGCGAGCGCACGGTCGACGATTTCGTCATTGACCATTTTCGGCCCCCCTGATGAGGGTATCGAGTTCCCTGAGATGCTCGATTGATCGCGGTTGGAGCCTGCGCAGAAGCGTTCGTTCGACCAGGTCCATGTGGCCGAGAAACTGGTCGCGGTCTACGTTGTCGTAGCGGTTGTGCGCTACGTCAGTTAGGTAGTCTTCGGCTTCCAGCCATCTCTCAACTTCAGCTTCGAAGAAATCTATTGGTAACTGGGGCCCAAAGCCCGAGAGCTCACTTAGGCTTTTCGCCGCCCTTTCCCGTCTTTTGGGTCGGTTCGAGTCCTGCCATTCAAAGAACTTTGCAAGTTCACGGGCGAGAGCGCGAATCGGCCCTGCGGCGGCTTCGAGACCTGTGGTGTCGTCGAGGTTTTGGCTGCGGACCCCTGCATCAAATATTTCCCTCGCGGGTTTTATTCGGTTCCCCATTGTGTCGCCCTGCGGAAAGGCCTGCCCGTTTGTTAAGAGCGGAGACTTTTCGATGAGCTCCCGGAGACTCTGCGCGGCGAGTTCAAAGCGGCAGGGGTTGTTCTCATCGGATAGAACCACTAGACCGCCGCGATAGATGCGAGCTAGTTTCGGGCTGCGACGAGCTAACGATGTGTAGAGGGCTTCCTGTTCCTGCCTCGTTGCCATTTGTCTGGCCCAGCGTTTCAGTCGATTACAGTCGAGGATACCGCCGACGCGCCGACGCGGAAAGGAAGGGTCTTCAGCTCATGGCGGAGAATGTGTCCGCGTTGGTCAACAAAGATGGCGGCGCCGGGGTTGTGCGCCGCCTGTTCTGTCTGCTATTGCGCTGAGGTTAGCGGATTGTTATGTCGCGGATGAGGAAGCTGGAGACGAGGCGGGCGTTTTCGTAGCGCTTGTCGAGGACCTTTTGCTCGGCGGTCTGGTCTCCGTAGTGCTGCATGCGCAGGGGGTAGATCTTGTCGCCGAGGCCGTCGAGGGCGGCCATGTTCTGGAAGACGATGGCGTAGCCGAAGTCCCAGTCGTCGTTGCTGCTGGCGGTTTGGTTGAGGAAACAGCGATAGCTGACGATGAGGCCGGCACTCTTTTCGGCTTCAAAGAGGGGGATGCTATTGGCCTTGAAGTCGGCGTAGAAGGCGGCGGTGTGGCCGGGGAGAATGTGGACGTGGACGATGCGCTGGACGGTGCCCTCGGTGTAAGGGACCTGGGCGTGGGCGGCGGGGATGGCGGCGAGCGACGTGCAGAGCAGGGCGCTGGCGAAGAGGATTGCATTTCTCATCTGGAGAACCTCGGAAACTGGATTGTTGTGGGGAGGGTTCAACGGTACGCCGGCGGGGTGGGGGCGTCAATGAGAGGGTGGGGGCGTGCGCGGGGCGCTTGAGATGACACGAGAAATCATCCCTCAGCGGCTAAAGCCGCGCGTCTCGGAGGTTCTAACGGCACGGCTAAAGCCGTGTCCCTTCAAAGAAGCGAGTTCCTCAGCGGGATGAAAGCTGTGCCCTGACGCGAAGCCAAATGATCGGAGAGCCCGGGCCTCAAGGCCGTGTCTTGTGGGGGCTTTTTCCCCCGGCCTGAAGGCCGGGGCTTTCTCCCCATTCGACTCGTTCGCTTGAAGGAACTCGTTCAGGGCGGGCTCTGTGCCGCTTCGCGGCACCTATGTACGATGGCAGGGAGCGAACTTCTTTCAAGGTCATTTTGCACTGATTTTGCACAGGTTGTGGGGCGGGCGGAGGGGTGTGTTTGCGTGGTAAAATGAAGGTGTTGCAGCGATCCATAAAGGGCTCAATTTTCAGGGGATTTTGAGGCTGAATTTGGCCCGGAAAACAGCGCGAATACGGACTGAAAAACGGGTCGATTCCGGGGGGAAAGCGGATGAGGGTTTTTCGCCCATTCGACTGCGGTATTCAGGGGCTAAAGCCCGGAACTTTTTCAGCCATGAACGGCACGACTGAAGTCGTGCCCTGACACGTGACGTTGTCCGGGACGGAAAAAGCAAGCGGAGGCTCTTTGACGATTCGACTACGGTACTCAGGGGCTGAAGCCCCGAACTTTTTCAGGCATGAACGGCACGACTAAAGTCGTGCCCTGATACAAAACCGCAGGCGCAGTTCATTCACCGCACGCAGTTCTTACCCGAGGAAGACCGGAGTTTCATGGCAGCCAAAGAAGTGACACCGATGCAGGATGCGATCCCGACGGACGTGAAGGCGGCGAAGAACCCGGCCGGCGGCAAGGGCGGCGGTGCGGGTTCGGACGGCGGCAACGGATCGTACACGGGCGAGAACATCAAGGTGCTGGAGGGCCTCGAAGCGGTGAGGCTGCGGCCGGCGATGTATATCGGGTCGACGGGGGAGATGGGGCTGCACCACCTGGTGTATGAGGTGGTGGACAACTCGGTGGACGAGGCGCTGGCCGGATACGCGACGCGGATCGAGGTGACGATTCACGACGACAACTCGATTACGGTGACGGACGACGGGCGCGGGATTCCAGTGGACGAGATGCTGCTGGACACCGGGGAGAGGATGGCCGCGGTGCAGGTGGTGCTGACCAAGCTGCATGCGGGGGGGAAGTTCGACACATCGACGTATAAGGTGAGCGGCGGGCTGCACGGCGTGGGCGTGAGCGTGGTGAACGCGCTGAGCGAGGAGCTGGAGGTGGAGATCTGGCGGCCGGAAAAGCCGGGCGATCCGAGCCACACTTATGAGCAGAGCTACGCGAAGGGCGCGCCGACGACGAAGCTGCGGCAGACAGGGACGTCGAAGCGGCGGGGGACGAAGGTCCACTTTTTGCCAGATAAGTCGATTTTTGCGACGACGGAATATAACTACGACACGCTGGCACAGCGGCTGCGAGAGCTGGCTTTCCTGAACAAGGGGCTGACGATCACGCTGACCGACGAGCGGACGATCGATCCGAAGACGGGCGAGGCGAAGAAGGCGGAGTTTAAGTATGCGGGCGGGATCGCGGAGTTCATCAAGCATCTGAACCGTGGGAAGAGCGTGCTGCACGACAAGCCGATTGTGATGGAAGGGCTGCGCGATGGGGTGGATATGGAGATCGCGCTGCAGTACAACGATGGGTATTCGGAGACGGTGTTCTGCTTCGCGAACAACATTAATACGGTGGATGGGGGGACGCACCTGTCGGGGTTCCGGACGGCGCTGACGCGGACGGTGAATGCGGTGGGGCAGGCGCTGGGGCTGTTCAAGGACGTGAAGGAGAACCTGACGGGCGACGATGTGCGCGAGGGGCTGGTGGCGGTGATCAGCGTGAAATTGCCGCAGCCGCAGTTTGAAGGGCAGACGAAGGGGAAGCTGAATTCGGACATCGCGGGGACGGTGCAGGCACTGGTGAACGAGCGGCTGGGCGGGTATCTGGAACAGAATCCGCCGGTGGCTCGGAAGATTATCAACAAGGCGATTGAGGCGGCGCGGGCGCGCGAGGCGGCTCGGAAGGCGCGGGATCTGACGCGGCGGAAGGGCGCGCTCGACGGCGGCGGCTTGCCGGGAAAACTGGCGGATTGCTCGGAGCGGGATCCGGAGCGGTGCGAGCTGTATCTGGTGGAGGGCGAGTCGGCCGGCGGGACAGCGAAGCAGGGGCGGGACCGGAAGTTCCAGGCGATTTTGCCGCTTAAGGGCAAGATTCTGAACGTGGAGAAGGCGCGCTACGACAAGATGCTGGGGCACGAAGAAATCCGCGCCATGATTACGGCGCTGGGCACGGGCATCGGGAAGGACGACTTCGACGCGACGAAGCTGCGCTACGGGAAGGTAATCTTGATGACGGACGCGGACGTGGACGGATCGCACATCCGGACGCTG
>Ga0182015_10004725_pt1 | contig 14524 bp, 10 predicted proteins | sample 712P3MmetaG_FD_120478 | JGI IMG/M metagenome (GOLD analysis project Ga0182015, IMG submission 120478) | Permafrost microbial communities from Stordalen Mire, Sweden - 712P3M metaG | ecosystem: Environmental > Terrestrial > Soil > Wetlands > Permafrost | place: Sweden: Stordalen | collected...
CTGCGATTTTGCAGCAGGGATGGCCCGTGGAGGAAAAGACGAAGTGGCTGATCTGATGAGAACGTCGAACCCGACGCTGAACGGCAAGGTTTTCCAGGGATTCTCAGGCGCGCTGGGCGAAACAATGACGCTGGAGGGCACGGTCAACAAGACCGGGATCCTGCTGCTGTGCGCGGTGGCGACGGCGGCGTGGACGTGGCATCTGGCGATGAATCCGGAAACGCTGCCGCTGGACTACGTGCTGCTGCTGGTGGGTCTGTTCGGCGGATTGATTTTTGCGTTGGTGACGACGTTCAAGAAGACGTGGGCTCCGGTGACGGCGCCGATTTACGCGCTGCTGGAGGGTTTGGTGCTGGGCGGGCTGTCGGCGACGCTGGAGCAGCGGTATCCGGGGATCGCTATTGAGTCGGTGTGCCTGACGTTTGGGACGATGTTCGTGCTGTTGCTGGCGTACCGGTCGGGGATGATCAAGGTGACGCAGAAATTCCGGCTGGGCGTGATTGCGGCGACAGGCGCGATTTTCCTGTTTTACATGGTGGAGTTGCTCCTGGGATTTTTCGGGATTCACTTCGCTTCGGTGAATGGGTCGGGTTGGCTGGGGATCGGAATCAGCCTGGTGATTGTGTGCGTGGCGTCGCTGAATCTGGTGCTGGATTTCGATTTCATCGAGAGCGGCGTGGCGGCGGGCGCTCCGAAGTATATGGAGTGGTACGGCGCGTTCGGGCTGATGGTCACGCTGGTGTGGCTGTACCTGGAGATGCTGCGGCTGATGGCGAAGCTGCGGGGGCGGCGGTAAGGGGCTTCAGGGGCTAAAGCCCGTCTCTTCTCTGCGGCCTAACGGCACGACTGAAGTCGTGCCCTGTTACAAAGCGGATTCTCCGCAAGCTGAAGTTCGTGCGCGCATACGAAAATTGGTCGCCATTCGCGTTCTTCATCGCGTCGGGCTTAGCGGCGTTTTTCGAAGGGGTGCGCGCGGAGCAGGCCTGCGCCTTCGCGGATGGTGACGATCTGATCGGCATTGACGTTGTTCAGGTGATCGACTGCGCCCGAGGGCCAGTGGACTTCGATGGCGTCTACTTTCGTTGACGAGCCGAGGCCGAAGGTGAGGATGAGTTCGCTCGAGGATAGATAGCTGGATCCGCTGCGGAGCATTTGCTTCTGAGACGTTGTGGCGGATTTAACCGAGACCTCAGCGCCGATGCCATCGCGATTGGATTTTGTTCCGATGAGCTTCACGCGGAGCGCGTGATTCGTTGAACCCTGATTGAGGAAGAGCGCTGCGGGGCCGGCGTTGGTAGTGATGATGACGTCGGGTGCGCCATCGTTGTTGATGTCGCCATAGGCTGCGCCGCGGGCGACGCGGGCTGCGTCGAAGGACTGGCCCATGGTTGCGGCGACATCCTGAAAACCCTTGCCGGCGAGATTGTGGTAGAGGTGAGGCGGCTCGGCGAAGTGAATGCGCTGCTGGATGCGCTCGATGCTGTCGTCGAGGTGGCCGTCGGCGATGTAGAGATCGGGCCAGCCGTCGAGGTCGTAGTCGAAGAAGAAGCAGCCGAAGCCGAGAGTGGGGAGCGAGGAGCGGCCGACCTCGGAAGTGGGCGCGACATCGACAAAGAGGCCGTTGCGCTCATTGTGGTAGAGGGCGATCATCTGGTTGGAAAAATTGGTGACGACGAGGCTGGGATAACCGGAGCGGTCGTAGTCGGCAGCATCGATACCCATGCCGGCGCGCGCGACGCCATCTTCGCTGTAGGCAATGCCGGCGGCCACGCCCTGCTCAGAGAATGTGCCATTGCGGTTGTCGATGTAGAGCTTGTTGGGCTGGGTGTCGTCGCTGATGGCGATGTCCGGCCAGCCGTCCTGATTGGCGTCGAGGATGGCGACGCCGAGGCTTTTGGAAGTGGGATCGTAAAGGCCGGTTTTTTTCGTTACATCGGCGAAGGTGCCGTTGCCGTTGTTGCGCCAGAGGCGGACGGATGCGCCGGGGTAGGTTTCGGGCGTGCAGTAGGACTTGGTCTTGCCGTCCATGGTGCAGTAGAGGTCTTTTTCGGGAGACCACTGGACGTAGTTGGTGACGAGGAGGTCGAGGTGACCGTCGCGGTCGTAGTCGACCCAGGCGGCGCTGGCGCTGAGCTCGGGCGCGGTGATGAGGCCGGCCTTTTTCGTAACGTCGGTGAATGTGCCATTGCCGTTGTTACGAAACAAATGATTCTGACCATACGCTGTTACAAATAAGTCGTCGTAGCCGTCGTTGTCGTAGTCGCCGACGGCGACACCCATGCCGTACATGGGGATGGCGAGACCGGCTTTCTTCGTAACGTCGGTGAAGGTGCCGTCGTGGTTGTTGTGGTAGAGGACAGGCGTGGAGACAAGGCCTGGATGGCCAGGCCAACCGGTTCCGTTGACGATGAAGATGTCCTGCCAGCCGTCGTTGTCGTAGTCGATGAAGGCGACGCCGGGGCCGAGGGTTTCGGGGAGGAATTTTTTGCCGAAGGCGCCGTTGTTGTGGGTGAAGTGGATGCCGGCTTTTTGGGTGATGTCAACGAAGCGGATTGGGCCGGAGGCGGCGCTATTTCCGGGGGCGGCGAACGGGGCGGCGACTGCGAGAAGCGTAGCCAGGGCAAATGCGCGGAGGGGAAGCATCGACAAGACATGGTAACGGGTTCGCACGGATGGTGGCATCCACCCGCAGGTGGATTGAGCGAGGAAACGCGCGAACGCGGCGAAGGTGCCGGAGACAAATCCTCAGTGGTTGGGTGTGTAGAGGGCGAAGACGGCTCCCTGCGGATCGGCGATGACGGAGAAGTTGCCGGTGCCTTCGATCGCCATGGTGGGGACGAGGACCTTTGCGCCGAGCTGGGCGGCCTTCGCGGTCTGGGCTTCGCAATTGGCGGACTGGATGTAGGCCAACCAGTGGGGCGGGACGTTGGGCGTCAGGTGGCGCGAGGGCGGAAGCCCTCCGATGAATTCGCCGTGGTTCTTGATGTGGAGGTAGCCGTTGGGGTCGTTGTCTTTGCCGAGGGTGAATTCCCAGCCGAAGACAGAGCCATAGAATTTTGCGGCGCGATCGCGGTCGGGGGTCTGGAGATCGACCCAGCAGAACGCGCCGGGCTCAGCGTAGACGCGAACGCCGTGGTGGTGGCCGGGCTGGAAGATGGCGAAGACGGCGCCGGCGGGATCCTGAATGACGGCCATGCGGCCGACATTGGGAACGTCAAAGGCCGGAGACATGGGATTGCCGCCGTGTTCGAGGATGGTGGCGACAGTGGCGTCGGCATTGTCGACCGAGATGTACATGAGCCAGTTGGGCGGGATGCCCATCTGGCGTTCTTCGGCCTTCATGGTGTAGGCGCCGGCGGTGTCGCGGCCGTTAAGGCGGAACATGGTGTAGAGCATGTCGGGGCCCATGGGCATGTCCTGGGACTCCCAGCCGAGGAGGGAGGAGTAGAACTGTTTCGCGGCGGACTGGCCGGTGGTGGAGAGCTCGAACCACACGAAATTGCCGGCGGGATGCTGGTCGAAGTTGGGCATGGCGGAAATTGTAGACGTGATGGGCGTGGGTTGGAGTTAATTTTTTGGAGCGGCTCTTTGTCTCCCATGAGTGCGGAGAGACGGAAAGGGGGATTCTTCGTCGCGTTGCTCCTCATGATGACGGGCTGTGCTTGCGGAGGAGAACGCGGCAGTCTTTGCGCCAGTGCTCGTCGACGGCGATGAGTTCCCAGGGGATAGAGGGAGCGAGGGCGCGGAAGACGGTTTCGTTGGCGGGGTGGATGTGGAGAGCGGGGGCGACGCAGTAGAGGAGCGGATCGTCGGGGGAGAGCTCGATGCCGGGGAAGTAACCGTGGCGGGCGATGTCTCCAGCGCGGTGAAGCATGCGGATGCGAGCCCAGTAGTCGATGGCCTGCAGGGGCAGGTGGAGGTCGTCGTCGGCCTTGAGCTCGAGGATGGCGAGACGGCCCTGGCGAGTGACGGTGAGCAGGTCGAGTAGCGTGCGATTGGCGGACGCGAAGGAAAAAAGCTGGGAGTAAACGGGGGCATCGCCGAGGCTGGGGTCGATGAGCGAGAGGTCGCGGCGGAGAACGGATTCGAGCCAGCGTTCGGGCTGGAGGCGGAAGAGCGGGTCGTTCGTGGAGGCAGCGGGATCACGGCCGCGGAAGAGGCGATCCATGAGGTCGAGGAACAAATCTTCGGTGGTCTCATCGAGGAGGGTTTCGCTGGGACCGGCGCCGAAGGAGATTTGGTTTTGACGCGTGAAAGAGCCGGGGAGAAGGGTGTGGCGAATGCGGGCGTATTCGAGGCCGTGGAGAGAGAAAGCGATTTCGGTTGCGGAGCGCGGACGGATTTCAGTGGCGGCGAGGAGGCCCGGCGGTAGCAGTGAGCGGAGATGGTCGATGGCAACGGCGGAGCGATCGAGCGCGGCTGCGGGGTCGTATGCGTGGGGAAGCTGGATGGCGAGGTTGCCAGTGTCGCCGATGGGAGTGGTCGTGAGTTCGGCGGTGGAGGGGCTGAGTTCATAAAGCTCCCACTGGGCGAGGGCGGGGTTGAGCCAGGCCATGCGGGTGCGGGCGGTCGCGGCGAAGCCGGTGGGGACGACGATGCGGAGTCCGTGAAAGACGCGGCGGCCGTTACTGTGTTCGCGGCAGTAGTCGAGCCAGAGAATGCCGAGGGTGAGGGCGCCATCGATGGTTACGGGTGGTTCTTCGGGGCCGACGCCAATAACGGCCCAGGCAGATTGGCCCTTGAGGATGCCGCGCGCGTAGGCGGGGCCGAAGCTGTGTTCGAGGTCCATGGCGGAGCGGAAGGATTCCGGGGTCCAGCCGGGAAAGTGCGTGGCGAGGGCCTGCTCGAGGGTGCGCAGGTAGCGGCGGCGGGAAGTGTCGCGCGCGGTGGGGGTGCGGAAGTCAGGATCGGGGATGAGGGTGAGGGTTTGCGGTTTGGTTTGGCCGAAGCGATGGGTTTCGAGACGGAGGGTGTCGCGGCGCGGCTGGATGGCGGAGATGGTGCGGACGAGGTTACGGTCCTCAGACCAGAGATGGAGCAGGCAGCGGCCGTGGTCGGCCGAGACGGAGTAACTGGCGAGGCGGAGATCGAAAAGGAGGCGGCCATCTTCGAGGATGGCGGCGTGGGAGTGGTCGGCGAGGAAGTCCTCGATGGAGCGGGCGAGCGCGGTCGCGACGGGAGCGGCGGATGGAGCAGCGGGGGGAGGCATCTGGTTCGATGGTCCGCGCTCGCCGCGGCGAGGAGCAAGAGAAAAGCTACCAGCCCATACGCTTTCGTAATTCGGTGATGTGGGCGGTGTGGTGGCGGCAGTGCCAGGCGTAGAGGGCGGCCATTTCTTCCAGGGATTGACGGCCGTTTTCGGAATGGTCGTAGCCGCGCTGCCATTGATCTTCGGTGAGAGAGCGGAGGAGGAGCACCCAGCGGTAGTGCAACGCGTCGAGGAGACGGAGAGATAGCTCGGGGGGCGCAGTGCGGGCGTCGTCGAGTTCGGCCCAGAGCTTCTCGTCGTAGCCCTTGACGACGGGCCAGTCCTCGGTGAGGGCGAGGCGGGTGCGGATGTAAGCATTCATGTGGCTGTCGGCGACGTGGTGGACAAGCTGGCGGACGGTCCAGCCGCCTTCGCGATAGGGGGTGTCGAGCTGGGCGGCGCTGAGGCCATCGACGGCGGCGCGGAGGTTCTCCGGGAGCGCGGCGAGGGTGGCTAAGTGAGACTCGTGGTCGGAGAGATTGGTTTCGGCGCGGCGGAATTTGCCGATGGGGTAGCGCGGATCGGCGGCGGTGGGGGCGGGTTGCGTTGCAGTGCTCATACACCGCAAGGTACACCGCAGATCAGAGCCAGGACAAGGCAGGCTTCAGCGCGGTGAAAACGGACCGAGGCGATCGCCGGTGCGAGTGAGCGCGGTGGACTGCGCTCTGAACGCTTAGGAAGGGCGGTGGTTCGGCGTGCCGTTGTGGATCCTGTGATGATGATGGTGAGGGTGATGCGACGACGCAAAAGCGGACGCGGTGAACAGGAGCATGCAGGAGAGGAGGAGGAGCTTCTTCATGGTTATCAGAATGTCACGATCGGGTGTCGACTGTCGCTGGAATTCTGATGAAGAATCAAGGAGGCCATACAACGAAAGGGTTACTGTAGGGTAAGGGCTGCAGGACGGGGCGGCCGCCGGCGAGAGAGGGTAAGGCGTGGAGCATAAGCGATATTTCTTCGAGAAGTTCGGGATTACGGAGCGGCTGCTGGAGCGCTGCCTGGGTGAAGCGCTGTCAGCGGGTGGGGATTACGCGGATCTGTACTTCGAGTCGGTAGCGGCGACGTCGCTGGGTCTGGACGAGCAGATTGTGAAGTCGGCGAGCCAGGGTGTGAGCGCGGGCTGCGGCGTGCGCGTGGTGAGCGGCGAGCGAACCGGATACGCGTACACCGACGATCTGGCGGCAGACCGGCTACTGCGGGCGGCGCGGACGGCGGCGCTGATTGCGAGCGGGCCGGCGAAGCAGACGGTGCAGGGATTCACAGAGACCGACACGCCGAATTTGTATCCGGCACCGGCGGCGGATCTGGATGCCGATCTGGCGATGAAGCTGGAGCTGGTGATGCGGGCGGATCGCGCGGCGCGGAAGTACGATGCGCGGATCACGCAGGTGCGGGCGAGCTATGCCGATGAGTTGCGGCGGATTCTGATTGCGGCTTCGGACGGAACGTTTGCCAGCGACACGCAGCCGCTGGCGCGGATGAGCGTGTTTGTGATCGCGAAGGATGGAGAGCGGATGTCGAAGGGCAGCTCGGGCGGCGGCGGTCGCGTGGAGATTGGCTACTTCACGGGCGCGAAGGGGCCGGAGCACTTTGCGGAGGAGGCGGCACGGACGGCGATCCTGCAGCTGAGCGCAGTGGCGGCGCCGGCGGGGGAGATGGAAGTGGTGCTGGGTCCGGGATGGCCGGGGGTTCTGCTGCATGAGGCGGTGGGGCACGGTCTGGAGGCGGATTTCAATCGGAAGAAGACGTCGGCGTTTGCGGGGCTCATTGGACGTCCGGTGGCGAGCAGCAAGGTAACGGTGGTGGACAACGGGCGAATGCCGTCGCGTCGCGGCTCGCTGAATGTGGACGATGAGGGATCGGCGACCCAGGAGACGGTGTTGATCGAGAACGGCGTTCTGAAGGGCTATCTGAGCGATAAGCTCAGCGCACGGCTGATGGGGATTCCGAGCACGGGCAACGGGCGGCGGGAAAGCTACCAGCAGATTCCGATGCCGCGGATGACGAACACGTACATGCTGGCGGGGGACGACGCGCCGGAAGACATTATCCGCAGCGTGAAGCGAGGGCTGTATGCGGTGAACTTCGACGGCGGGCAGGTGGACATCACGAGCGGGAAGTTTGTGTTTTCGGCGTCGGAGGCGTACCTGATCGAAGACGGGCGAGTGACGGCTCCGGTGCGGGATGCGACGCTGATCGGGAACGGGCCGGAGGCGCTGAAGCACGTGTCGATGGTGGGGAACGATCTGGCGCTCGATGAGGGGATCGGGACCTGCGGTAAGGACGGGCAGAGCGTGCCGGTGGGGGTGGGGATGCCGACGGTGAAGCTGGATCGGATGACGGTGGGGGGCACGGGGCGGTAGGTCCTGGCCGGACGGGCGGGCGCGCTTCGTGCACAGTGAGGAACTGAGATGAATACAGCGGCGGTAAAGCCGGAAACCAGTTTGCAGGAGCTGGCGGAGTTTGTCGTGTCGCGGGCGCTGCTGGCGGGGGCGTCGGATGCCGAAGTGACGATCCGGGAAGGCGACGAGTTTTCGACGACGGTGCGGCTGGGCGAGGTGGAAACGTTGAAGGAATCGGGGTCGCGCGGGATCGGGCTGCGGGTGCTGACGGCGGCGGAGAACGGGTACCGGGTCGCGAGCACTTCATCGAGCGACTTTACCGCGGATGGGATCGAGCATTTGGTGAACGGCGCGGTGGCGCTGGCGCACGTGACGTCGGTGGATGCGTTTGCGGGGCTGGCCAATGCGGAGGAATTTGGAAAGCTGAGCGGGGACCTGGAGCTGTATCACGAGGACGTGTACTCACTGCCCATCGAAGAACGCATTGCGTGGGCACGTCGAGCCGAGGCTGCGGCAATGGCGGCGGACACGCGGCTGGTGAACAGCGACGGCGCGAGCTTCGATGCGGCAACGGGGCGGCGAGTGTTTGCCAATTCGCGAGGATTCATGGGCGAGTACCGGTCGTCGTACTGTTCGATCGCGACGAGTCCGATTGCACAGGGCGCGAACGGGGAGATGCAGCGCGACTACTGGTGGTCGCAGGCGCGGGCGTTTCGGGATCTGGACGATGCGGAGGATGTGGGGCGCGAGGCGGCGCGGCGCACGCTGCGGATGTTGGATGCGCGGCGCGTGCCGACGCAGGAGGCCCCGGTGGTGTTTGCGCCGGAGGTGGCGCGGGGACTGGTGGGGGCGGTGTTCGATGCAGCGGCGGGCGATGCGATTTATCGCGGAGCGTCGATTTTTGCGGGGCAGTTGGGCGAGGAGGTTGCGGCGCCTTCAGTGACGGTGGTGGATGACGGGACGATTCGTGGAGGATTCGGGACTTCGCCGTTCGATGCGGAGGGACTGCCGAGCCGGCGGACGGTGATCGTCGAGAAAGGCGTGTTGCGGAGCTACGTCCTGAACACCTATGCGGGACGGAAGCTGGGGATGAAGAGCACGGGCAACGCGGGGCGCGGGCTGGCGGGGAATCCGTATCTGGATGCGGGGAATTTATTTTTGGAGGCGGGGACGCAGCCGGCGGAGGGGATTGTTCGCGGCGTGAAGTGCGGTTTGTATGTGACGCGGATGCTGGGGCACGGCGTGAATCTGGTGACGGGGGATTATTCGCGCGGGGCGGCGGGGCTGTGGATTGAGAATGGCGAGCCGGCTTATCCGGTGCACGAGATCACGATTGCTGGAAATTTGCGCGAGATGCTACGGAACATCACCGCAATCGGGAGCGATTTGGTGTTTCGTGGGGCTACGTCTGCACCTACGCTGCGGGTGGATGGGATGACGATCGCTGGGGCGTAAGGGCACGGTACAGGGTGCAGTGTACAGGGTACAGTCGAGCGGAAACGCTGCCGCCCGCTGCGGGCGAGATATAGTCAGGGGTCACGCGCGTGTTCCCGAATCAAATTCCGTTTAATGCGGCGCAGCCGGCGTGGGAGGAGATTCCCACCGTGGCTGGGGTGTTTGCCCTGTTTGGGGAGGACGCGCGGGCGGAGCCGTACATCAGCCGGACGCCGAATCTGCGACGGCGTCTTCGCAGGCTGCTGGATGCGCGGCCCGATCAATCGAAGAGACTGCAGCTGGCGGGGCGTGTCGCGCGGATCGAGTATGCGCTGACCGGATCGGATTTCGAGGCGCGGCTGCGGCTGTATGAGGCGAGTTGGGGGGCTTTTGGAGAGCGGGCGCGGAAACGGCTGCATCTCAAGTCGCCGTCACTGTTACGAATGGCCGTGGAGAACGATTATCCGCGCGTATACGTAACCAGTCGCGTTACAAAAGCGGCGATGGAGGATTTGTATGGGCCATTTCCATCGCGGTTGGCCGCGGAACGGTTCAGCGAGGACATGCTGGATCTGTTCAAGCTGCGGCGGTGCGTTGAGGATCTGGCGCCCGATCCGTCGTTTCCGGGATGCGTGTATTCGGAGATGAAGAAGTGCCTTGCGCCGTGCTTCAAGGGTTGCACGGATGAGCGGTATGAGGAGGAAGGGGAGGCGGTGCGGGCGTTTTTGCGCACGCGCGGAGGGAGTCTGGTGGAAGCGCTGCAAAAAGAGCGGGACGGAGCGTCGGAGCTGATGGAATTCGAGAAGGCGGCGGAGTTGCACACGAGGCTGACGAAGGCGGAAGCCGTGGCCGCGGAGGCTCCCGAGGTCGTGCGGCCGCTTGCGCATCTGGATGGAGTGGTGGTGCAGGCTGCGGCTGAGGAGGAGCATGTGGCGTTGTTCTCGCTGGCGCGGGGGTCGTTACGCGGACCGGCGCTGTTTTCGGTCGCAGGGATGCGGCATCCGAATGAAGCGGCGGGGTCGACCTCGCTGTATGCGCAGCCGGCGGGAATGGTTGAGGCTGTTCCGCTGGAGGGGTCTGTTGTGACCGTGGCTTCACGGGACGAGCTGGAGCAGAGACTGGAGAAGTCTCTGGGAGAATTGACTCCGGCAACGGAGCGACGCGGGAGGGAGAAGCATCGCAGCGGAGAGGCGGCGGATTATCTGTGTCTCTTCAGCCGGTGGTATTACCGTCCGCAGGCGAAGCGGGTGGGGGAGATTGTGTTTACGGGTGAGGACGGGAAGGTTCTGGCGAAGGCCCTGCTGCGGGCGATTTCTCGCGTGTATCAAAGGCAGGTATTGGGGACCCGGCAGTGGGAAGAGGCAATGGGGATCAGGGACCAGGGAATAGTGACGAGGGAAGAGCGAACGGGGGACGGACCCAGAAACACGGAATAGGCCTCGGTTACGCGGCGAGGTAGAAAGAGCACCGGAGACCACGAGGATCTCCGGCGTTTGGGAGGACAACAAACTTGCCAGGCGGGCGATTCCGGGCGATCGGAAGCCTCAGCCAATCTTAATCATTTTTCTGCTGCGAGGACGGCGACTCCGTAGGGGGGCAGGTCGACGGAGCTGACTGCAGATCCCTGACTGCCGATCAGATCGCGCATAGGCGAGGGCAGCGAGATGTGTTCTTCGCTGGTGTTGTGATTGATCAGGAAGAGAATGGATTTTCCTTCGCCGGAGCGGCGGCAGACTTCCACGCCCGCGGGAACGCCGGGGAGGATGGGCTTGACGCCGGCTTCTTCGAGAAGGCCGGTGGTGAGGTGGTTGAGGAGTGCCGGGTCGAGCCACGCGCCGACGTAGGTGATGCGGCCTTTGCCGACCTGGCGGGTGATGACAGCGGGTTGATCGTCGAGCCAGCCGTTACTCTTTCCATAACGTTCGACGATTTTGGTGTCAGAAGACTGGACGCTGAGCTGCTCGGCCCAGATGTTGGCGGTGCCGGAGCCGAGGTCGCCGGTGAGGGGGACATCGGAATCGAGGGCGTAGAACTGATCGACACGGCCACCCAGGAAGGACGCCAGCGGTCCGGGCTGGCGCTCGGGCTGGAGGGCGTTGAATTCGTCCTTCATGGCAGAGCGTGGACCGAGGAGGAGATGGCCTCCGTTGCGGACCCAGGCCATGAGGCGATCGGCCGTGGCCTGGGAGATGACGTTGAGGCCGGGGAGCTCGACAACCTTGTAGCCGTCGATCGGCGCGTTGATGGAGATCATGTCCACGGACTGGGTCTGCTCGCGGAGGGGACGGTAGAAGGCGAGCATTTCGCCAACGGGATCGAAGTTGGCGGAGTGGCGCTGGAAGGTGATGGCCCAGCGGCTGTCGTAGTCGTTGACGAGGGCGACCTCGGCGTGGGGTGAGGTGCCGGCGATGGCGGATCCGGCTTTGGCGAATTCTTCGCCGGTCCGGCCGATTTCGTCATAGACGGGGACAGGCGTGCCGTCAGCGCCAACGAGCACGCCGTGGTATTCCTCCTGGCCGTTGGGGGCGCTGCGCCATTGCCAGTACTCGACGGTGTCGGCGCCGTGACCGATGGCCTGCCATGCCATGTCACGAACCTGGCCCTTTAGTAGAGGCGTGTTGGTGCGACGCCAGTTGACGAAGGCAGGCTCGGTCTCCATGACCCAGAAATTTTTGTTCTTGTAGCCGCGCGTGAGATCGTGCGTGGCGCCGTTGGAAATGTAGTCGAAGTGATCGGAGTCGATGTAGTCGTCCCATGCGGCTATGTCGAGGACGGTGTGGACGGTGTATTCGTCGAAGCCGTCGAACCATCCCATGGTGTTAGTGGTAATGAACTGCCGCGGGTCAGCGTGGGGACGGATGGCGGAGATTTGATTTTCGGAGTAGGTTTTCCAGGTGTCGCTGATGAAGCGCTTCAGTTCGAGGAGGAGCGCGGGGTTTTCGTAGCCCAGGCGCATGGGGATCTCATCGAAGTTGTCGTAAGTCTGGCTCCAGTAGGCGGTGGCCCAGCGGCGATTGAGTTCTGCGATGGTGACGTATTTTTTCTGCAGCCAACTGTGGAACTGGTCGCGGGCGGAAAGGCCGAAGTCGGGCTCGGCGTATTCGTTGTCAAGCTGCCAGCCGACGACGTTGGGATTGTGGCCGAAATGGAGTGCCATCTGCTCGGCGATGTCGTGCGCGAACTGGAGGTATTTGGGATCGGTGAAGGAAAAGTGCTGGCGGTTACCGTGTTCAGCGCGGCGGCCGTTTTCATCGACGCGGAGCGTCTGAGGATATTTGGTGGTGAGCCATGCGGGCGGCGCGGCGGTGGGCGTGCCGAGAACGACGCAGATGTGGTGCTTGGCAGCGAGGGCGATGGCGCGGTCGAGCCAGCCGAAGTCGTAGTTGCCCTCGGTGGGCTCCATGGAGCTCCAGGCAAATTCGCCGACGCGGACAACGTCAATGTGGGCGGCTTCCATGAGCGAGAGGTCGTGATCCCACTGGGATTCAGGCCACTGCTCGGGATACCAGGCGGCGCCGAGGAGGAGGGGTGGTTTATCGGAATAGCTGGTGGCCTGGGAATAGAGGTGAGGCGTGGCGACGATGAGGAGGGCGCTGAAAACGGTTGCAGCAAGGCGGCAGGAAGTGCGCATTTTGAGATTCCCTTCGTTCCGGGCGAATCGGTTGATGAGGGCGCTCGGCAGTGAGGAGGGCCGAATGCGCGCCAACACAGCAATCTACGTGGCGGGTGGACGGGAAGCAAGCGAAGGCATTCCGGATTGGGAGACCGGAGTCATTGCGCGCAGGGCGATGCGGGCGCGGGGATGAGGCAGGTGCGCGCGGAGAGAATGACGAGGGCGATCCAGAGCAGGTCCGCGCCGAGGAGGTGGGTCATCTGCATCCAGGTGGGAGCGAGAAGTGCGACGTCGGCAACGCCGAGCAGGTACTGGAGCGCGAGAAGAAGCAGGACTCCGATGGCGAGGGTGCGATTGGCGGAATCGCGCAGGCTGCGGGCGATGAGCCAGACGATGAACACGCCGGCGATGAGGCTGATGGCGGGATGGAGCCAGCGAATCTGGAGGAGCCAGGAGGCACCGGCGGAGAAATCCTGCGCGATGGCAGTGAGCAGATTCTGCGCGGGGTAGAGCGTGTCGCCGAGGGCGGCGAGGGAGCCGGTGACGCCGACGATGAGCGTGGCGATGAGGCCGGTGAGGGCGAGGCGAGGTGCGTGGAGGGTGAGGGCTCCGCGGAATGCGCCCGCGCGGCGTGCGAGGAAGTGCGCGGTGAGGGCGAGCGCGGCGAGGAGAAGCAGCGTGTTGGTGAGGTGCAGGCCGAGGTAGACAGCGCGGGAGGGTGAGCGGTCCTGGGCGGTATGGCCGAGGAGGACGAGAAGCGCGCCGAGCAGGGCTTCGTTAAGGGTCAGGATGAGAACGGCGATGGCGCAGGCGCGTGCGAGGTGACGGCGCGGGACGGCGGCGAAGGTCCAGGCGACGAGGGCGAGGACGCAGAGGAGGTCGATGCCGCTGGTAGCGCGGTGGGCAAACTCGATGAGGGTTGTGACGGCGGGGTGGTGCTGGACCAGGGTTCCGTTGCAGAGGGGCCAGTGGTCGCCACAGCCAGCGCCGGAGCCGGTGGCGCGGACGGCAGATCCCCAAACGATGACGGCGACGTTGTAGGCGAGGACGGCCCAGGCGAAGCGGCGGAGCGCGCGGGGAGGCTGCGTGGCGGGGCGTGCGGCCGGAATGGTGGCGGTGGGGGTCACGCGGGAAGTTCGAAATTCGATTTTAGTCCGCGGAGAGGTGAGAGGTGGCAGTCCGCTCAGCTGCGGCCGGAGCGGGCCTTCTTTTTTATTTTGCGTCGCAGAGGAATTGCGGATTTCTCGTCGAAGAAGACGGCCGGGGAGACGTGAAAACGCCTGCTGAGGCGGGCGATGTGACCGCGGTTGAGCTGGCGTTTGCCTAGCAGGATGAGCGAGGCCGAGGCCTGAAAGCCGACTTCGGGGGTGAGCTTGCCCTCCGAGACGCCGTTCCGTTCCATGAGCAGGCGCAAAACCTCAGCGGCGCGGGCTTCGGGAAGGGGGTAACGCACGGTTTCGTACTGCTCGACGAGGAGGGTGAGGAGATCGATGGCCTCCTGCTCGGCGGCGGTGGGCTTTGGTTTCGAAGTGAGGCTGAAGAGGGCGCGTGAGTATTCGGTGAGTTCTTCGTCGGAGCGAAGGAGGCGGGGTGCGCCGCGGCGGATCATCTCAGCGGGATCGGCGAGGGTCTGGCTCATCGGATGGCCCCTTTTTTGGCTTGGCGGGCTTTGCTTGCGGCGGATTTCTTTTTCATGTTGCGGTGCAGGGGAATCGCGGATGTCTCGTCGAAGAAGACAGCGGGCGAGACGTGAAAGCGCTTGCTGAGGCGAGCAATGTGGCTGCGCGTGAACTGGCGATCGCCTCTCAGGACCTGCGAAGTGACTGCCGTGCAGCCAAATTCAGGAGTGAGCGCACTCTGGAAGAGGCCGTTTCGTTTGAGGAGCAG
>Ga0182015_10004727_pt1 | contig 14517 bp, 12 predicted proteins | sample 712P3MmetaG_FD_120478 | JGI IMG/M metagenome (GOLD analysis project Ga0182015, IMG submission 120478) | Permafrost microbial communities from Stordalen Mire, Sweden - 712P3M metaG | ecosystem: Environmental > Terrestrial > Soil > Wetlands > Permafrost | place: Sweden: Stordalen | collected...
CAGCCCCGCAGTTACTCTCTAGCCGCCGCAGCGGAGCGAAGCCCTGCACAGCGTAGCGGAGCGGAGGCGGCGCGCCATCTATCCAACCCTCTCAAACCGGGCGCTCTTTCATAATGCATCGACCCTGGACCCACTCCGAAGTCGACCCTGGACCCACTCCGAAGTGCCGTATCTCGCGAAAAGCTACAAGCAATGGTTGAAGGAATGCACGAGCTTCCGTGAACCTGCTATTGACTTGTAGCACGGCGCCCGATTTCAGCCCCGAAGCTCTAGACCTGATAACGGAAGTTACCCGCTGACTACCTTCGATTTTAACTAAAAAAAGAAAGGCCGCCGAGACATCTGGCGGCCTGGATTCCTTCATTCCGAACGGATCAAACTGTCACTCCGTGACCCGGAAGACCAGGTTGCTCGTAAGCGTTCCCTTAGGTGTCTTCACCTCGACCGTGCCGGTGGTCGCGCCTGACGGTACATCGGTCTCGATTTCCGATCCGGATACGACTTTAAACTCCGCTGCCGTTCCGTTAAAGGTAACGCTGGTCGCACCTGTCAAATCCGTTCCCAGGATTCTAACGGCCGCTCCAACCTTGCCAGAGGTTGGCAGCGTTTCCACAAACGGCTCTAGCCCTACAGAAAGACTGAAGACTGTACCACAGCCATACTTGCAGGCAGTGCTGGAGCCGCCACCGAAGGTTGCCCCATAAAATTTCCCATTCGTGCCCTGAGCCAGCCCCGCGTACAGATCGGCGCCGTCAGTGCCGTCAAAGTTCTGTAGTGTCGTCAGCTTCCCCCTTGGAGTTATTTTGAAAGCTGTGCCACCACCGTGGGTTCCGCCGTAGGCCGCGGTGCCGTAGAAATTACCGTCTGTGCCCTGAACCAGATTTGAAATGGGGTTGTCACCGTCCGTTTGGTCGAAGCTGTGCAACGTCGTCACCTTTCCGCTTGGGGTCATCTTGTAGACCGTACCGTAAGCACCATAAGCGAAGGTTCCTCCGAGATCCGTTTGACCGTAGAAGTTCCCATCACTGCCCAGGATCAGCCCGCCGAATGGGTAGGCGCCGTCCGTATTATTGAACTGGTGGACCACGGTATATTTTCCTTCCGGCGTGATGGTAAAGACCGTACCGTAGCTACCAGCGTTCCCCAGAGTTGATGCCGTCCCGTAAAGCTTTCCGTCCGGGGCTTGGACCATCGTAGCCAGGGGACCGCCGCCGTCAGGTATACCGTTGAAGTTGTGTATCGTCGTATACGTGCCCGCCGGGGTTATCTTGAAGATCGTGCCACAGCCCGGGTCGCATTGACCGGCGGCAGGACCACCGCTCGAGGCTGTCCCATAGAAATTCCCGTCGCTAGCCAGGACTAGCCCCCCTACGGGGGAGTATCCCGTGTTTGCAGCGAAGCTGTACAGTGTGGTAAGCCCGCCCTTTGGAGTGAACTTGAAGACCGTCCCCAAATTGTCAGTCCCGCCGGTCGTTGTTACACCATAAAAATCGCCGTTGGCGGCTTGGACCAAGCCCGCGTAAGGCTGGGAGCCATTTGTCCCGTTGAACTTGAACGTGGTCAGCTTGCCATTTGGGGTAATTTTAAAGATCGTGCCACAGCCCGAGTCGCAGGCAGTGTTTCCGCCGTTCTGTGTTGTCCCGTAGAAATTGCCATCACTGGCCTGTATCAGCGTCGCCCAGGGAAACGCGGCATCGGTGTTGTCAAAGCTGTCCAGTGATTTAAAGGTCTGTGCAGGCAGGGTCACCGTTGTCGTTGCCCACAGTACAAAGAGAGCGCACGCCCTCATACAGAAGTTCAATTTGCTCATTATTCTCCTCTTCGTGAATCGTCCGCAGGTCGGGCTTTCCGAAACTAACTGCTGAATGTATTTCCAGTTTCAAGAACAAGGAAACAGTACCGGATAACCGTTTCAAGGAGTGGTCAACTTCGCACACTTTCCGAAATAAACTGAGCGAAGGACCCCAGAGGCTGATGTCCGGTCCGCCAGTCCTCGACTAATTGGCGTAACATCGCGTTTACACTGAGTGAGCTCAACCCAACCGGAGTGACTTCTTACTGCAGGCGGAAGCGTTCGTTCATCAAACGCTGGAGGCGAGGTTTGTAGAGGATATCGTAGGCAAGTTCTTTGTCGGGAAACATGGCTAGCGCGGCACGCTTGGCGCCGGCCACCAACTCAGAGGCTTCTTCGACAGTGAGGTTTGGGTCTTGCCCAATCACAGACATTACCATGCTGATCATGATCTGCAGGCGCCGGATGTTTTTCGCTTCCTGTTCTCTTTCGCTTAGGTTTGGCTTATGCCCGTGCCGTTCTAAACTGCTCATTAGGCCCCCGACACCACGTCTCCGAGGTTAGATGTTCCCCAGTTGGAGCGCGTTGCGCCCCGCTGTTTTACCCATTGTCTCGGCAAGGGGTGCAGAGTGCAATGGCCTGATGGTGTACGCCTTCGGTTACCTCAAATCATTCAAGCGGCTTAGAAATGAAGAGAATCTTTGCTCGAATGTGTCCCCAATGCCGCTTGATAGAGTTAGAATCAGACGAGCGCGCTTGAGAGCGCGCGACTTGAAGCAGGAGATGATCCTGTCGGAGGCAGTAAATGGCAGACTCGAAGTCTACGCCCAGGGCGGACCGTCCTAATCCGAACGAAAAGTTGGTACGCGTGTTCGACACCGAACAGGAATCGGAAGCGATGGTGGTGCGCGGCTTGCTCGACTCCGTCGGCATTGAGTCTGACCTGACCTCGCTCGATGCGCAACAGGACATTCTCCCGGGTGTAGGTGGAACCGTGATACTGGTGCGCGAGGAGGATGCCGGCACTGCGCGGCGATTGATTGAAGAGTACCGGCAAACGCCGGACGAACTCGAGACTGCGGAATACGCTCTTAATGAAGAGCCGCCAGCTGAGAGCTGACCGTTTTGCCGTCGAGATAAAATGTGACCGCTCCGTTCATATCCGTCCGGTAAGTGCGGACGTGGGCTTCTCCTAACCGATTAAGAACTTCTTGCCGTGGATGCCCATAAACATTGCGAGCGCCCACCGATATCACCGCAAACCTCGGATGAACTGCCGCAAGCAGCTCTGGGATCGTCGACGTCGAGCTTCCGTGATGAGCTACTTTTAGCAGGTCGGCCTGGGGGTTTTCTTTCGCGACTTGCTTCTCGGTTTTTTTCTCGGCGTCTCCCTCCAGCAAAGCGGAGGTTGCGCCGTAAGTGATTTTTATGACCAGAGATTCGTCGTTGGGCCGCGAAGGATGCGACTCGGCATCCCGCGGCGGCGCGAGAACGGCGATCTTTGCATCATCCATCTGAAGATTGTCTCCAGCTTTGTGAAGAACGATCGGAATCTTCAGTGCCCTTGCTTCGCCCAACAGCGTTTGCAGTTCAGGGCTTGGCGAGTTCACGCTCAACCACAGTTCGCGTGGATGAAAATTCGCCAGCACCGCAGCCATACCTCCCATGTGATCGGCGTGAGCGTGTGTGAGCGCGACCACGTCGAGCTGATGAAAGCCTCGCGACCAGAGGTAAGGCGATACTACATCTTCCCCAATGTCCAATTCCGAATGCATCCAGAACGGTATTCCGCCGGCATCGACCAAGATAGTGTGACCCTGTGGTGAGACCAGAAGGATTGAATCGCCTTGGCCAACATCGATCGCGGTGAGTTCCAGTACTCCGGCCTTGAACCGGGGGTGAGGTGGAATGGCGCATACCCAAAAAGCGCTCAAGGCCAACGCCACCCATCCGGTTAGGACCAACCACCAACTCTGTCGGCGGCTGAGCACCATCGCAAGCACGAGAGCAGCCGTGCCCAACAAAATGACAATCAGTCGCGGGGTGGGCACGCGAGTGTCAGCGATCCGCAACGCGCCTAACCAGCGCACGGAGCCATTCATAGCGTGTAAGGCAACTCCGGCGACAATGGCCGGGAGCTTGGCAAATGCCAGCGTTAGATAACTCACGCTTACAGCTACAATGCCCGCGACCATAACGATTTCGGTCAGAGGTACAGCCAACACATTTGCCGGTAATGAAACCAACGTCGCTCGATGGAAGTAGTAGGCCATCGGTATTGCGAACCCCACCTGCAGCACGGCGGAAATCACGAAGAACTCGCACGCCAACAGCAATACTCGCGCAGTGACTCCGAGCATGATCAAGGGGACGCGCTTGCCGAAAAAGCGTTGCAGTCTGCCTGCGATCATTCGCAGGTCAAGCCGGAACTGTGCCAGTGAGGGCGCTAACGCCGCGTCGTAGCTCGTCGCATCCAAGCTCTTCAACGCGCGAGATAAAGGTTGCGTCGTCCGATCAAGCAGCGGAGCGCCGACTCCGGCGATAATGAGCACGCACAAGAAGCTGAGTTGGAAGCTGGCTCCTAGCAGCGCCGTAGGATCTACGATCAACAGAGCAAGTGCCGCTGCGCCGATGGTGTTGAGAATTGATTTGCGCCGGTAAAGCAGTCTTGCGCCCAGGTAGAGCGCAAGCATCAGCGTGGCCCGCCAGACTGGAGCGCCAACGTCGGTCAGCAGGGCATATGCGACCGTCAGCAGAATGGTGATAGCGCTTGCGGCAATATCGCTGACTCGGAACCGGCGGAGCAGCCAAAACATTACGAGTGCAAGCACCGCGACTTTCAATCCGGAGATGACTAGCACATGGTAGGTTCCGGTGCGCTGGAAGTCCGTAAGAGTTTCGCGGCCCAGGAACGAATTTTCCCCGATAAGCATGGCGTCAATCAGCGCTGCATCGTCAGGTTTCCATAAGGCATGGACTCTTTCGATCAGATTCATGCGCACACGTGTCCGCCAGAGTTCGAAGCGGTTCCCGGCGAATCCCGGTAGCAATTCAACCGCCTCTGACTTCGTGGATCCCAGTGCGACGACTCCGTCTTGTGCCAGGTATCCCGCGTAATCGAACGCTCCAGGATTGCGGAAATTGTGCGGCGGAAGAAGTTTGGCTGGAAATCGGAGGCGCTCGCCATAGTGAAATGGCTGCGCGGAAGTGGATTCTGCGGGCCCGTTTTGTTCTTCTTCATTGCTTACCTCGTGAGCATAAATAGTGACGCGCAATCCGGAGTGGATAGCAAAGGTTCGCGTCCCCGTATCAGTTGTCGTGGTGATCTGTTCTGTCTCAAAGTCTAGCCGCTGTTGCGAAGCGCCGAAGTTTCTCTCGTGCAAGTTCCCTTCCTTGACTACGTGGCCGGTGACAATTACTTCGCGGCCATCCGCGAAAGCAAGAACATCCGCGCTGTCGGAGTTTTCGGGAACGCGAACCTGCATCATCACAGCACCGGTCGCGAACAGGGCAGACAACGCAAGCGCAAAAGAGGCATAGGAACGGCGACGCAAGAAATAAGCGCCGGCTGCGCAGAACGTGATTCCTCCCACCAGCCACCACAGAGCGGGGCGCCAAACGTAAACACCTGTCACAATTCCACACGAGTATGCCAAGGCTGCCCACAGCATGGGTTGTCGGGAGAGCGGTTTTTGCGGAGTCGTGGGGGGCGCGGTGGCCGCGGGCTTCACTGGCCGGCCCGGATGAAGGACGTAAAAATTACTTTAACCGCTCGGATATCGGACCTCAATCGGAAACACTTCACGATTGCCGGCGAAAGCCTACCGTGCAAGATGAAATACACTTTCCAGATGAAAGGTCTGGGGGAACAGATCCACCAGGTGTACCTGTTCGATGCGATATCCGGCGCTCAACAGGCCAACCAGGTCACGCGACGCTGTCGCCGGATCGCAAGAGATGTAGGTCATCTGGTGCGCTCCCAATCCGACAAGACTTTGGACCACGGTTTCCCCCAGACCGCTTCGTGGCGGGTCCACCACCACGAGGTCAGGCTGCAACTTTCCTTTGGCGGTCCGCACGAAATCGGCGGTAGTCACCCGCACTGCCTTCACATTTGCTGGAGAATTGTGCAGCAAATCAAGATGCGAAGTCTGTGACGATTCAACAGCGATGACCTGTGCAAATCTTCTGGACAGCAATGTTGAGAAAAGTCCCACGCCAGCATAGAGATCGAGCGCAACGTCGCCTCCGTCTTGTTGGCAAACAATTGAAACCAACTCATCGATGAGATAACGGTTGATCTGAAAGAACGATCCTGCACTAACGCGGTAAGAGACGCCGTTAACCCCATAGTTAATCTCCTCGGAGCCGGATGTCGCGATCCTCTTCGGTTCAACCCGCTTCCCTTCGCGGGATGCGGCCGTCTTGTAAACCACGAGGCCGGTTATTTCCTGCAAAGTTCGCCATGCTGCGTCCGCCCATTCCCTGATTGGCGTGCTCGGCATCCACGGTTCGCAGGAAGCCTCGATAAGGAGTTCGGTGTCCTCTGCATTAACGAAAAACTCGATCTCACGAACCCCCTCGGGGAAGCTGCGTGCACGTCCCATTTGCCAAAAGGTCGAAATGGCGCGATTGATCAGCGGCGAACTTACCGGACACTGCTCGACCGGCAGGACTTCGTGCGAGTTGAATTTGTAATAGCCGAGGGCGAACTCGGGCGTAGTGCGAACTTGTAGCCGGCTGCGGTTGCGATAGTTCCAGGGCGGGGACGGATGAATTGTGATTTCCGTTTCCAGTTCCAGCTTGGCTGTGCGGCGAAGGGTTTCTTTGAGAATGGCGGCCTTGATCTCCAGTTGATGCTCATAGCGGATGTGCTGATACTGGCAGCCGCCGCAGCGCTCAAAATAAGGACAGGGTGGCTCGACCCGATGCGCGGAAGCTTGCAGAGTCGCCTCGGCCCGGCCTCGCGAAAAGCCGCGCTTCTGTTCGACAATCGAGGCCTCAATCGTCTCGCCTTCCAGCACGAAGGGCACAAACACAGCTTTGCCGGGACCGTGTTCATCGGCAGGCAGCCGGGCGAGGCCGTCGCCACCATAAACGAGTTTTCCGATAGTGAGTTGCAAGCGAGGATTTTAAGCCACCGCACAAATTTGTGGAGGTCATTTCCAATTGGCAATCGGCAATTGAGAATTGGACAGCGTAAGACGCTTCACATATAGAACAAGCTCAACCGCGGCAGCCCGTATTTTTCCAGCAACCGTTTATGAAGGTATTGCTTTTGCAACTGCTCGATTTGTGCCGACGGCATTTTGCGCCGGTAGGGCGCCAGTTCCCGATCGGCCTCGGCCCGCACCGAAACGATTTGCTCATCGGGAGTTGCTGCCATTAGAACGGCGAACAGTTTCTCTTCAGCCACAGTGAGGTGGCGTTCAAGATCTTCCAATCGCAGCGGGGTTTTCTTAGTCTCCAGTTCCGCGGCAATTTCCCGAAGTGTGTTGGCAGTCTGTTCGGCTAGCGGCTTTGCCGAAATTCCTTTTGCTTCGGGAAGCTTTGCAGTCCCCAGTTGTTTAGCATTGAGCCGGAGGAAAACCGCAATTTCCGATGCTTGAAATCCTGCGTGCTTACTAGCCGCCGCTTCGCTCTCAGTCGCGCCGACGGCAGCCTCTTTCATTTCTTCCGCCGCTGTCAGCACGGCTTGCGCGCAATAAGCCAGGCTGTTGACTTTTTGTGATTTCGAAGGCCGCTGCTCGTACTTATCGAATGCGGCATCGATGCCACGCAAAACCGCTTGCAGCGGCACGCTCGCATCTTTCCAAGTCTCAATCAATGCCCAATCGAGCGGAGAAAGATAGATGCGTCCACGGCGCCGCTGAAAATGTTCTTCGATTTCGGTGAAGTAGTTGAAATAGTTTTCCACGACGGGTCAGCGGTTACGAGGCTTGTTTCCGGCAGGAATTTTAGTGGCGGCCGTCGCAGTTTCCCGCAGAGATTTCGCGGGGACGTTACGCTCCCAAATAATGCGAAGACCTTCCAAGGTCAAGAATTCATCCACTTGCTTAATATGTTTCGAGCCACCGCCCATCAGCGAAGCCAAGCCGCCAGTGGCGATCACCGTGGTTTCAGAGCCGAGTTCTGCGACCAGCAGTTCCAGAACTCCGTCCACTAATCCCAGATAACCGTAGTAGAGTCCCGACTGCAAACTGCTGACGGTGTTGCTGCCAATTACATGAGCAGGTTTGCGAATATCCACACGAGTCAGCCGCGCAGTGCGCTCGAACAGGGCGTCGGCGGAAATTCCAATGCCTGGGCAAATCACGCCGCCCATGTATTCTCCCTTAGCGGAGACGCAATCGAACGTGGTCGCAGTTCCGAAATCCACAATGATGCATGGCCCACCATATTTCTCAAACGCGGCGACGGAGTTCACGATCCGGTCGGCGCCCACTTCCGCGGGGTTATCGTAGTGCACTGGCATACCGGTTTTGATGCCGGGTTCGATGAGCAGCGGCTTCTTGTTGAAGTACCGTTCGCACACTTGGGCGAGAGTCGAATCGAGCGGCGGTACCACCGAAGAGATAACTATGCCATGAATACCTTTGGCTTCGAGATTGTCCATGGCAAACAGATTCCGGAAAAGCACGCCATATTCGTCCACCGTTTGCGTTGCCACAGTGGCAACCCGCCAGTTCGCGACCAGAACTTCGTAGCGCGGCGATTCGGCTTCGGATTCGCGACCCCCGGCCGGGGCGAATACACCCAGCACCGTGTTGGTGTTGCCGACATCCAGAACCAGAAGCATATCTCGGAAGATCTATTTCAATCTTACAGTCCCGCTCAACACCGTACGCACGCCCTGGGCAGTTCGGACTTGTAGAAAGCCTCGCTCGTCAAGGCCGTCCGTTACGCCCTGCAGGTCGGCATCTTCTTCGACCTCGATTTGCCATCCTCTAGCCGACGATGACCGTTCCTGAAAGCGGCGCAAGATGGAATTCACAGCGTCCGGGCTTTCCACGAAGCTGCGATATTCCCGGTCGAGCGATTTTAACAAAGCCGTGCACAATTCCACGCGGGACCACTCAGTACCCGAAGCTAACCGCAGAGAAGTAGCGATAGCCTCCAAATCCGCAGGGAAGGCCGATTGATTTACATTGATTCCAATTCCAATCACGATATAGCGAACGCGAGTGATCTCGGCGTTCATCTCAGTCAGAATGCCGCAAACTTTTTTCTTCCCGATCAGAACGTCGTTCGGCCACTTCAAGTCCGGTGTGATTCGAGGATCGATCTCCTGAATCGCTGCCTGTACGGCCAGTCCGGCAGCAAGCGTGATCACTAGTACATCCGATGGCGGAACAGCAGGCCGCAAGACCACCGAACAATAAATTCCCGACGACCGTTCTGAATGCCACTGATTAGCCCCGCGGCCTCGGCCGGCAGTCTGTTGCTCGGCGAGAAAAACGCTGCCATCAGGAGCGCCCGCGCTGGCTGCTTCCATGGCAGCGGTATTAGTTGATCCAATTTTGTAATAGTGATGAATGTGCTTGCCGAAAATTGTGGCGTTTAATTGCGGCGCGAGCATGTCCGGCAGAAGCAGATCAGGCATGGATTTTAGACTATATCCGGTTGATGGATGACCGGCAATGTCGAGTCCAAACTGGCGCAGTCGCTGAATTAGCCGCCATACCTCGGACCGGCTGGTGCCAATCTCAGCTGCAATCTTGTTCCCGCTCACCACGACGGTAGCGTGGGCAATAAGAAGGCGCACGATGCGTTCCAGTCGGGCATCACTTGGCAGCGGGAACCTATGGGTTGCAATTATTCCTGTCCGCGGGTTTCGGATTGTCGGCGATCGCTTGATGCGGGAATTATGAGGGATGCGCCGCGAAACAGCAATCGCGAGGTCGAACTGAAGTTACACCGGCGCTAGGCGCATGCTCATATCCGCGGCTTTCGGCGAGTGGGTTATCGCGCCAATGGAAATGAAATTCACTCCCGTTTCCGCATAGGCACGCACATTTTGCAGCGTGATTCCACCGGAGACTTCCAAGGGAATTCGACAGTCTGCTTGTAAGCAGCGCTCGACTGCGCGCTTTACATCTTCGACCGGCATGTTATCGAGCAGGATAGCTTCACCGCCGTGTTTCAACGCTTGCTCCAACTCGTCCAAAGAACGGACTTCGATTTCGATAATCTGCTCGCCACGACGATTCTTGTGAGCGCGTTCTAGTGCCGGCGCTATGCCTCCGGCCAGAGCAATATGATTGTGCTTGATCAGAACGCCATCCGACAGATCGAGGCGATGGTTTTGCGCGCCGCCACAGCGCACTGCGTATTTGTCGAGCATGCGCAGGCCGGGAGCGGTCTTACGCGTGTCTAAGATTCGTGCTTTGGTGCCAGAAACAGCCTCGACGAACTGCCGGGTCAGCGTGGCAATCCCGCTCAACCGCTGCATGAAATTCAAAATCACACGCTCACAGGAAAGGATGACGCGGGCGTTGTGCCGAACGACAGCAATCGATTGCCCTTTGTGCAGCCGAATGCCATCGAATATTTCCGTATGAGTCGTGACCTCGTAATGCGAGGTTACCGCCCCGTCAAGAGCGGCGTACATGTCCAGAATGCGGGAAACGCAGCCGATGCCCGCGAGAATGCAATCCTCCTTCGCCAGAATCGTGGCCGAGGCCCGCTGGTTCGGGTCAATGCAGGCGTAGCTGGTGGCATCGCGCGTGGCCCGATCCTCCAGCAGCGCGTTCTCAATCACAGCGGTGATGCGCCGGCTATTCCAGTCCATAATCCTTCGCAGACGGACGTGTGGGGCGGGCGCCCTCGCCCGCCAGTCCGTTAGTTCAACTCATCCAGCTTACTCTTTACTTTTTCACGCAGAATTTCTAGTTCTTGCAACCGCTGTCGTTTACCTTCCACAACCGCCAGCGGCGCCTTGGCCACGAATCGTTCGTTGCTCAAATCGCGGCGACCGTTGCCGATCTCCTTTTCGATCTGCTCCAGCTCTTTTTTCAACCGCTCCCGCTCGGCGGCGACGTCGATCTTTCTCTCGTAAATGACGTGCACGTCGAAACGCGCTGTGTGGCGGGCGCCGGACAGCTTCGCAAGAGAATTTTCTACAAACTCAATCTTCTCGACGCCAGCCAGTCGTTCCACGGAACCCTGATTCTGTTCGATCAGCTTGCGCATGTCCGCGTCTTCTACGAAGACCTTGATCGGCACGCGTTGTTTCTGTTCGACTTTCAACTCTGCGCGCACATTGCGCACGCTCACGATCAGGTCTTGCAAGATTGCCATCTCCGTCTCGGCCGCAATGTCGATGAGCCGATCGTCAGCTCGCGGATACGGAGCCAAGGCGATCGACTTCACTGGTGGATTCCCATCGTACATCGTGTGCCAGATTTCTTCGGTGATGAACGGCATGACCGGATGCAGCAGTCGCAAAGCCGCTTCGAAAATAGCCAGTAAATTGACTCCGGCGACGCGAGCCGAGTGCTGATCAGCATCTTCTAGGAGCCGCAATTTAATCAGTTCAATGTACCAATCGCAAAACTCGCCCCAGAAGAAGTCGTAAATCTGATTGGCCGCTTCGTGGAAGCGGTAAGTCTCCAGCGCCTCGTTCACGCCTTTGGTGACGCGATTGAAGCGCGAGAGGATCCACCGGTCTTCGAGCGTGACAGGTTCAACTCCCGTCACTTCGGGCTCTGATGCAGGCCCCGGTCGCATACCCGGCTCGATACGGTCGATATTCATGAACATGAACCTGGCCGCATTCCAAATCTTGTTGGCAAAGTTGCGATAGCCTTCGGTGCGGCTTTCGTTAAACGCAATGTCCGTCCCCGGTGCCGCCATGGCCGCCAGTGTGAAGCGCGTGGCATCCGTCCCGAAGCGCTCAATAATATCAAGCGGGTCAATTACGTTGCCTTTGGTCTTCGACATTTTCTGCCGTTCCGCGTCGCGCACCAGCGCGTGGATATAAACCTGCCGAAAGGGAACGCTGTCGTCTTTCTTGTCGCCCCAGCCGCTGGCCTGCTTCACCTTCGGATCCTGCTGATGTCCCTGCATGAAATGGCAGCCGAACATGATCATGCGAGCAACCCAGAAAAACAGAATCTCGTATGCCGTAATCAGCAGGGTGGTGGGATAAAAAACTTCCTGGTCGCGCGTTTTCTCCGGCCATCCCAAAGTCGTAAACGGCAAAAGGCCTGAGGAGAACCAGGTATCGAGCACGTCAGTATCCTGCTTGAGTTCGGAGCCAGCGCACTTTGTACACTTCGCCGGAGCCTCACGAGCGACGATGATTTCTCCGCAGCCACAATGCCAAGCCGGAATCCGGTGTCCCCACCACAGTTGCCGCGAGATGCACCAGTCGTGGATGTTATGCATCCAGTTCAGGTAAATCTGCTTGTAGTTTTCCGGAACAATCGTGATTTCACCGCTCTCGACGGCTTCCGTCGCCTTCTCTGCCAGTGGCTTGATCTTGATGAACCACTGCGTCGAAAGCCTCGGCTCTACCACGGTGCCGCAGCGATCGCACTTTCCAATCGAAATGGTGTAATCCTTCTCACCAGCCAGAAAGCCTTGCTGGCGCAGGTCTTCGAGCACTCGCTTCCGAGCTTCGTAGCGATCCAAGCCAGCATACGGACCGGCGTTCGAGCTCATGCGAGCGTTCTCATCGATCACTTCGATCTGCGGCAGATTGTGGCGAAGCCCAGCCTCAAAGTCATTTGGATCGTGCGCCGGAGTCACTTTCACCACCCCGGTTCCGAATTCAGGCTGCGCTAGATTGTCGGTAATGATGGGAATTTCGCGATTCATCAGCGGCAACAGAACTTTTTTCCCATGCAGATGCTTGTAGCGTTCATCTTTTTCGTTTACGGCGACAGCCGTATCACCCAGCATGGTCTCCGGCCGCGTAGTTGCCACGGTGATAAATTCATTGGTGCCAACTACCGGATAGCGAATTTCGTACAGCTTGCCCGCAATTTCCTCGTGCTTCACTTCGAGATCGGAAATCGCCGTTCCGCAGCGCGGGCACCAATTGACAATGTACTTGCCGCGATAGATCAACCCTTCTTCGTACAGACGGACGAAAACTTCGCGCACCGCGCGCGAAAGATTCTCGTCCATGGTGAAGTACTCGCGATCCCAATCGACCGACGCACCCAACCGCTTCATCTGATCGAGAATGGCGCCGCCATAGTGCCGCTTCCACTCCCACACGCGCTCGATAAACGCCTCGCGCCCCATGTCGCGCCGTTTCCTGCCCTCGGTCGCAAGCTGGCGCTCGACCATCATCTGGGTCGCAATGCCCGCGTGATCGGTGCCAGGAAGCCACAAGGTTAGAAAGCCGCGCATGCGATGCCAGCGCACAATGATGTCCATCTGCGTCTGGTTGAGCATGTGCCCCATGTGCAACCGCCCAGTAACATTCGGAGGCGGCAACAGCAGCGTAAACACCGGACGCGTCTCGCCCGGCGGAGGTGTGGGAACGGAAAACAGCTTTTCCTTAATCCAATAGTCCGCCCAGCGCGTTTCAATAGCGCCCGGCTCGTACGCTTTGGGAAGATCGTGGGCCATGGTTAAGATCGGCTTTCAGCTATCAGCTATCAGCATTCAGCTATCAGCCCACACCGCTTCAATTGCAGGGATGCAAGGGAAACTCCAAAGGCTGAGAACTGACGGCAGAGAGCTGAAACCCGATCCTTGATCTTACAGGCGGGTTGAAAATGCGGTCAAACCGATGAGGGGGTGAGAACATAACGGGATGGAATATGCACCCCCTCTTGGAGCCTGGCGGAGCAAAGCGGATGTGAGCAGAAAGTTAAACCGAGCCAGGTGGCGGGTGCAGGCGGTTGTATCCAGGCATAGCCGACAGGCTACCCTTAACACTGACGGTTACCCGGTCGAATACAAGCTGCGGGCAATCATGGAACTCCTTTTCGGTTTGGAAAAGCACATATCCGTCATAATCGAAATACGCGCCGGGAAACCCTTTTAACGGGTGATACCAGTGTCCCTCAGTATGGCAATACGCGCTTTTCAAATCCATTTTATAGAACTGGGTGAGAAATTTGCCGTTCTTCATTCTCATAAAAACCTAATTCACTGAGGACCTATGCTGTCTCATGCCACGTGGACAGGATTGGGATGGAATATGCACCTCCCGTACTAAGCGTCGCCATCGCGATATTGGAGCCATACCAATTGGCAGTGGCTCAATGTGAAAACGTTATGTGATCTTGGCAGCCTGGAAGCCGCTTGCATTTTTCGACCGTGCCGCAACTTGCTTCATCTAGTCGGCTACGGGTCGTTGCACCAGCTTTAAACGCCTTCAACGGCTTGCCTGTTTTATAAAAGACGGCACGCGAAAGCACGTATTTTGGTGGGTAGTGTCTACCATTCTCCGCAACGAAACACCAGCGAATTGAACGCCTACTTAAAGGCACCCGTTCACGGCCCCGATCAATTTCGCGAAGTGCAGCCTTTACGTTCTGTGTTGATACGTGGTGGATCATCGACTGATGGTAGCTCAAGCTTGTCGGTCAGAGCAACCAACTCAGCGGAGGATCTCAAGGTGGCTGGCCCACCTTTACGTTTTTGAGGCTGTTACGAAACTCAGTTGGATTCGCGCTCCAGCGAAGGAGTCTGGTGATAGAGTGCGGCCCAAGCACGGCAAATAAAAAAATGGCTTGCAACCCAAGCATGGCTCACAGAGTTGC